>Ga0187781_10002970_pt1 | contig 12806 bp, 9 predicted proteins | sample 0715_SJ02_MP02_2_FD_132447 | JGI IMG/M metagenome (GOLD analysis project Ga0187781, IMG submission 132447) | Tropical peat soil microbial communities from peatlands in Department of Meta, Colombia - 0715_SJ02_MP02_20_MG | ecosystem: Environmental > Terrestrial > Soil > Wetlands > Peat | place...
CGAGCGGCGCCCTGTACACGGGCGTAGCGACCTGCTTGAGCTGCCACGACGGCAACGTTTCCAAGGGTGCAATGATGACCGGGCAGGCGTATGAGCAATCGTTCGGCCTGCTGAACTTCGCCACCCAGATCGCCAACCGCGCTTATGCCAATGCGGTCTCGATCTATGGTCCGAATCCAATCCCGACACTGCTCGGCAACGACGGCGGCGTGGCCGGCGATTACAACAACGATCACCCGGTGGGTCTGGCCGCAAACATTGGCGCGGTTGCCTCGGCAGCTCTGGGCAACGGCCTGGTGGGCACCATCGGCACCAGCAAAACCGGGACAACCACGATCACGTGGAGTGTCACGGGCGGAACAACCTATGCCCAGTTCGTTTCGAACTACGGCATCCCGGCTATCAGCTCGACTGCAATTCCGGCGGGCGCGACCGCTGCTGGACAGGCGTTCATCGTCTGCACAACCTGCCACAACCAGCACGTGCAGAACGTCTACTCGGAAGGCGGACACGGCGCAGTATCGATTGCGGGCAATACAGTTGGCGGCACGGCAGCGTTCCAGACTATCTTCTACGTGAACGGGCCGTACAACCCGGCAGCACCGTATGATCCGACACACGTACCGTCCACCAACCGGTTCTGCCTACAGTGCCACTTTAACCACTCGAGTGAGTACTTCGGCGCGACCACGGTAGGAACTGCGTTCTAAAGGCAAGCGAAACGTTGTCAGGATTAAACATGCGAAGGGGGGAGAGGTGACTCTCCCCCTTTTGCAGCGCTTAGCTCTCAGCTCTCACGTCTCGGCTCCTCGTGTCAGCTCTCGGTTTTCGTCGTTGGTCGTTCGCTGTTCGCCTCTCGGCTTCGCGGTCCGGCTTAAGGCTCGCCTCTTCATTACTTTGGGGCATTTCACCGCCGGGGTGTGGGAGAAGGCCCATTGGATCGGGTGATCGGGTGATCAGACGATCGGGTGATCTGAGTTCATTGTGCCAACCTGTTTTTTTTCTTTAATTTGCGGTCGCACTGATCCTCTGGTCCCGGCTGAGAACTGGTTACCGTCTTGCATAAAAGAAGAGTGACTAAGTCCGCAAGGACGGGGTGAAAAATGAGTGCAGCTCTCGGGTGTCAGGTCTCAGGTGTCAGGTCTCAGGTCTCAGCTTTCAGCTCCCGGCTCTCAGCGATCTGGTTGCTGGTTCTGACTGGTGTCATCAGTTCTCTGGGCTGGGGGCAGGTTGCCTCGCATGCGCCAACGCTACCCGTCTCTACGACCAACAATATGGGTGCGGCGAGCGGGAATGCTACCGGACCGAGCTTGCAAGTAACCGGGAAAGTGGTGGTGCGAGTGAATGGAGCGGCGCTGACGGACCGCGATCTACTGCGCGAGATGTTTGCGATGTTCCCGTACGCGCGGCAACATAACGGATTTCCCAAGGGGCAGGAGGCGGAGATCCGGCGGGGCGCGCTGGAGATGATCGAGTACGAAGAGCTGGTTTATCAGGAGGCGGAGCGGCGCAAGATAACGATTCCAGCTGCGCAACTGAACAGCGCGGTGGCGGAGTATCGCGACCGCTTCCAGAGCGACGACGATTTTCGGGAGTATCTGAAAGCAGAGATGGGGGGCTCGGAAGAGCGGATGCGGCAACAGATCCGGCGGTCGCTGCTAATCGACAAGCTGCTGAAGATCGAGGTCACGGACCGATCGAAGGTCACCGCGGCAGAGGCAAAAGCGTATTACGACAACAATCGGAGAAAGTTTTATCACCCGGAGCTATTCGCCTTCCAGACGATTTCGATCATGCCGAGCGCCGATGCGAGCGCGGAGGTGAAGGAGAAAGCGCGGCAACGAGCGGAGGACGCGCTGAAGCAGGCGAAGGCGACGAAGACGTTCCAGGATTTCGGATTGCTGGCAGAGAAGATTTCGGAAGACGACTATCGAGTCAATATGGGCGATCACCATCTGGTGGAGCGGGACAAGTTGCCGGCTGAGATGCTGAAACAAGCAGCGAAGATGAAGCCGGGCGATGTCAGCAATCTGATCCAGGCGGGCAGCTTCTACTTTCTGTTTCGCCTGTATGCCCACGTCCCGGCCGGATATACGGGATTTTCAGAGGTGAAGAGCCGCCTGATCAGCGATCTACAGAAGACGAAGTATGACCGGCTGCGCGGGGATCTGGACAAGCGGCTGCGATTGCACGCGAAGGTGGAAGAGGTCAGAGGTTAGGGGTCAAGGGTCGAAAGAAAACCGCACGGAGAGGCGGAGCGAAGAGATGGGGAGACGGGGCGAGAAAGCAAGGACTAAGAAAGTGTGGGGTCGCTCCTCAAATCCGACCGGCGCAATCAACCGGATTTCGATGTGCGTGCTCATCCTGCTGACGATGGCGCTGGTGGCGCCGGCGGCTGCCCAAGTGGAGTACAGGGGCACCACGACGAGCATGAGCGGCTTCCTGAACTTTGGATATGCCGGGGACCTGCCCGGAAAGGGAGAGGGAGCGGGAGACGACCACGGAATGCAGGTGGGAGGTTCGGGGGATCTGGAGGGTTATTACTACAACCCGAACTTCGTGTCGTTTTCGGCGCAGCCTTACTATAACCGCTCGCAGGGCAATTCCGAGTCTGGTTCCATCTTCGACAGCAGCGGTTATACCGCCAATATCAGAATCTTCAGTGGAAGCCACTTTCCTGGAAGCATCAGCTTCGCGCAAGCCTATGACAGTACGGGGGTGTTCGGGATCCCGCAGACCACCGGCCTGACCACCAATGGAAACAGCAGAAATTTTGCTATTGGATGGAGCGCGCTGATTCCGGACTGGCCGAGCTTGTCGGTGGGGTATGCGCGCGGCTCGGGATCGAGTTCTGTGCTGGGTAGCAACGAGGAGGGGGAGAGCGACACGCAGAATTTTACAGTCCACAGCGGGTACCGGCTTTGGGGAATGGGTTTGGGCGCAGGCTTTGTGCATTCGGATCTGGATTCGAGCAGCACAGGATTTTTGACAGGCAAGCAGGGTTTCAACGCGGACACATCCACGAATACTTACTCGTTCAGTGCATCGCGAGGATTTCGCAGTGGCGGTTTTGGATTCGGCTTTACCCGGTCGGATTACAGCAACAACTACTCAGGAAGTCAGAGTGGAGGGGGCAGCGGCACGACCGACAACCTTTTCGGGACGGTCGGCACCAAGATATGGAAAATCCCGCTAACTGGCAACATTGCCTACACGGACAACGTGGAGGGCAGTTTTATTATGCAGCAGATCAACAACGGGCAACCGGTCCTGGAGTCGACACTCAGCCCGGAGTCGCGCGCGCTGACGATGAGCCTGAGCAGCTCACAGCAGGTATTGCCCCATGTATTTGTGACCGGATTCGTGAGCCGGCAGAACCTGTATCTAGCGGGGACAAGTTATGGACTGACGCAGTTTGGGGCGAATGTGACGGGGAATTTTGGAGAGCGGTTCAAGGGGTTGACTGTGACCGTGGGCGCGGTCGACTCGGCTAACCAACTGGGCAATGAAGGGGGATCGCTGACGGCAACCGCAAACTACCGCCACAATATCGGTACGTGGGAGGTTGAAGGCAACTTCGCGTATAGCGAGAGCGCACAGACGCTGGTGTCGATTTATCAGATCTCAGGTTTGAGCTATGGCGGCTCTCTGCGGCATACGTTTGCCCATCGCGTGCATTGGACCTTTGGAGGGGGAGCGGGGCGCTCGGGATTTGTGCAAACGGAAGGAGATAAGACGCGGGCTGAGAGCGTGAACACGAGCTTGTCCGGTTTTCGTTGCAATCTTTCCGGCTCGTATTCGAAATCGTCGGGAACATCGGTGCTGACGGCGACTGGACTGGTGACAGTGCCGCTGCCGGTGGTGACGGGGAATCTGTTCAATTTCGACGGGCAAAGCAAGGGAGTCAGCGCGAGCTTGCCGGTGTTGCGAGGGATGTCGTTAAGCGCGTCGTATTCCCACGCGAATAGCTCCACGAACGGGTTGGGCGGCCTCAGCATGCTGTCTGACAACAAGACGTCGTCACTCACGGGCAACCTGACCTACCAGTTCAGGAAAGTGTATTTCAATGCCGGGGTGTTGCAGTTCCGGCAGGGACTGACAGGTTCGGCGGTACCGCCGAGTGTGGTAACTTCGTATTATTTCGGGATTTCGAGGTGGTTCAGGGCATTCTAGGACGCGAGTGGACAGGGAATCCCAGTACGTGGAGGAAGGGCGGAGCCGTCCTCCTACTCTTGCTGGTTGCCGTCTATTTACCGGCGAGCAAGAAGGAAAATCCAAAGATAGCGCTGCCTCCTGACCTGCTGTTGCAGGACGGAAGAAAACTCACCTACGAGCGCGCGTTTGGCACCGAAAGAGATGTGCGGGGCAAGCCGGGTTTTTGGGCCAAGGTGCTGGACGTGGTTGCCGGCGAAGCAGATTACCGGGAAATGATCCGACCGTACGGGATCGCGGTCGACTCGCATGGGCGAGCGATCGTGACGGACCCGGGCGCGCGCGGCATTCATATTTTCGACTTCGAGGAGCACAAGTACAAATTCATACAGCGCGCGAACAGAGACCACGACCCGATGGTGGCGCCGCAATGCATCGCAGTGGATGCAGCGGACAATTTTTATGTGACGGATTCGGAGTCGGGGAAGATTTTTGTCTTTGAGGCGGGAGGGAAGTTCAAGCAAGCGCTGGGGAGCTTGAAGGGCGGAGAGGGTTACTTCAAGCGGCCGACGGGGATTGCGGTCGATTCGGCGGCGCAGAGGATCTATGTCGCCGACACGCTGCGCGAGCAGATTTATGTGCTGGATATGCAGGGGCAGGTGCTCGCGACGATCGGAAAAAGCGGAACCGGGGATGGGGAGTTTCACTATCCGACGGAGCTGCGTCTGGATCATGGGACGTTGATGGTCGTCGACGCAATGAACTTCCGCGTGGAGCTGATGGGTGTGGATGGTTCGTTTCGAGGAAAGATCGGGCAGGCGGGGGATGCGGTTGGGAGCATGTTCCGACCGAAGGGGATTGGATTCGATTCGGAGGGACATCTTTATATTGTCGACGGACTGTGGGGTACGGTGCAGATTTTCGATCGTGAGGGACACCTGCTGTACTACTTCGGCGAAACCGGGCAAGGGCTAGGTCAGTTTCAGTTGCCAGCCGGGCTGTTTATCGATCGCGACGACCGTATTTTCGTTGTCGACTCATTTAATCGGCGAGTGCAGGTGTATCGCTATTACGGGCTGCCCAAAGTGGCAAGAGGAGCGACTCCGTGAAACGGTTGGCGTTCTCTTGCGGTTGGGTTCTTGCCATCGTGGTGGGGACAATTGTCGTCGGGAGATGGGCTGATGCCCAAGTGCCAACAACCGATGTGATTGGCGTCCACGACATGGGACCGAACGGACAGTCACCGATCAAGGGCGGGTTGACCACATGCGAGTATTGCCATGCGCCGCACTCTGCGCACCCTGACCTCCAGCCTCTATGGAGCCAGAAACTGTCAACAGTAACGAACTACACGCTCTATTCGGACCCGAGCATGGTGAATGTTGTGCGCGAACCTGCGCTCGGATCGGCCAGCAGTCTTTGCCTAAGTTGCCACGACGGGACCGTAGCGCCGGGACAGACCTCACCGTATGGCGCGATCAAGATGAGTGGCGCGATGAACAGTCAGGATGTGTTTGGAACGGACTTGCAAGGGGTACATCCTTTTAACTTCCAATTGCCCTTGCAGAGCGCTCCCAATCTGCTCCCAGGCCTGACTTCGAGCGGCACAACGGGCAACCCGGCAGTGAAGTTAATCAAAGGGAACGTACAGTGCACGACTTGTCATGAGCCACATGCGCAGTCAATTGATCCGGTTGCCGGGGATTTCCTGGTAATGAACAATGCCAATTCGGCATTGTGCCTTGCATGCCACGTTGCGGACCCTGGGGTTGGGGTTAACGCTACCAGTCATTCCTTCCGGAGCCAAAGCGGGATCATCGGAGCCCTAGGACCGACACCGAGCGGAAAATTCAATGCCTTTACTGCCTGGTACAAGAGTGCCCACGAACAGACGTCATACAAGGTCTCGACAAAAGCAAATCTGGGCCGCTATGGCAACACGAAGCTAAACGCATGTCTATCCTGCCACGCGCCACACAAGGCGCCGGGAGCGGCCTCATTGCTAACTGGACCCGTGCAGCCTGTGGTAGGTATGGACAGTACGACCGCCAACTGCATAAGCTGCCACAATGGCGGATCCACGATCTCTCCCGCGATCCCCAACGTCTTTGCGGAATTTGAAAAGACCGGGCATCCATTCCCCAAGGGACGAAATCAGCACAGTGACAAAGAGAGTGAGGTACTGAACAACAATCGTCATGCTACTTGTGTAGACTGTCACGATCCGCATGCGACGGATCAAACGGTGACGTTTTTGACGGCCCAGATTCGTGGTTCGCAATACGGCGCAATTGGGATAAGCGCAACCGATGGAGTGACGGTAGTAAGCCCTGCGGAAGAACAATACCAGACCTGCCTCCGCTGCCATGGGACCAGCGCAGGCAAGCAAATTCTCCCCGTATTTGGATATCTTCCCACGCGAGCGGTCAGCGCGGGCGATCCCCTGAACCTGATCCCACAATTCAGCGCCATGGCGCGATCGAGCCATCCCGTGATGCACGACCGCAACAGTCCGTTGCCGCAGCCGAGTTTACGAAAGTATTTACTGAATCTGGACGGACATACGCAGGGCCGCATACTTGGCGCACGGCTTCTCTGTACGGACTGCCACAACGCCGATGACAACCGGGAATTCGGGGGGAGCGGACCCAATGGACCGCACGGTTCGAGTTTCGCGCATATTCTCGAACGGCATTACGAATTCAGCCGTGTTGCTCCGGGTGTTCCACCGGCCGCGGGTCCGGGAACGGAGATCCTCAATCTTCTTCCGGCAATCGTGGATCCTTCAGCAGGTGGCCCCTATTCACTTTGCGCAAAGTGCCACGATTTGGCGAATGTCATGTCCAACGTCAGTTTCACCAAGCACTCGCTTCACATCAGCGCCGGATTTTCCTGCTCAGTCTGTCATACGGCGCATGGAAACGGTGGATCTTCTGCGACTATTTCCGGAGAGCGACTGGTGAATTTCGACCTCGGCGTGGTAGGGGAGAACGACCGGGTGAAGCTTCCTGTTTCTTATTCCCATAGCACAGGAACATGTACTCTCAAGTGCCATAATGTGGATCACAATCCCGACGGTTCGGTGACATCTCAGGGCAGCCCGAAGACTCCCGGGAAAAGCATCCACTAGCAAGTGCGAGCTCTGGCCTTGATCTCGGCTTAACTCCACGAGCAAGCTTCCAGCGTGAACATGCAGAATGAAAGCATCCCCGGCCAGGACAATCCACAGGAAGGCGGTCCCGGCGAAGGTTTGCAGGCAGAAACAATCCCGCATGAACGTTCCTGGTATGCACTTTTGAACCGGGCAGCCTTCCGAGTACTCGCCTTGCTGTTGTTGTTAACGACCGGCACCCTGCTTACGGCTTTCTCGCCGCTCACGGCTCTGTTGAACGGCGACATATGGTGGCATCTGCGCACGGGGGCTTGGATCGTTCAAGCGCACGCCGCGCCTCACACTGGGTTGTTTTCACAGCACGCGGATCGATATTGGGTGGACTGCAGTTGGGGATTCGATTTACTCGCTTTTGCGGTGTACAAGCTGTTGGGCATACACGGCCTCGCTGCAATGCTCATGGCGTTCAGATTGGCGCTGGCCGGAGTGACCTTTCTTGTGGCAGGCGGGCGGAAAGGATGTTTCTGGTGTGCGATTGTGCTTTCCGCTATCGGCCAATATGTGCTAACCGGTCTCGCTCTGCGTCCCAATTTGTTTTCGACGCTGTTCTTTGGAATCTTGTTCTGCCTGCTGATCGAAACACGGCGCTCTGGCAACGTCCGCCTTCTTTTTCTTGTGCCCCCACTTTTCGTGGGTTGGGCCAATCTCGATGCGCAGTTTCTGAATGGATTGGTCCTGCTCGCGGTGTACATTGCGGCGGAGATTGCTGAAGGTGTATGGCGAAAACCGATAGTGCTCCTGAATGCTCTTTCGAGAGTACTTGGCATTGTCGCGCTTTCCGTGGTCGCGACATTTCTCACACCATACACATTTCGACTTTTTTCGGGCGCTTTCGAGAATGCCTATGGGAAAGTTCTCTATGAGAACTTTCAAGAAATGCAAGCTATGGCTTTCCGGCGTCCACAGGACTTTGCACTACTGCTACTGGTCATGGGGGCTTTCCTTGCCCTCGGGCGACAGCGATCGCGGGATTTGTTCAAAATCGGCACGCTGGTGGTTTTCATTGTGCTTGCATTCCGGCTGCAGCGCGATGCGTGGTGTGTTGTCCTTCCTGCACTTGCAGTGATCGGTGATGCTGTTGCGGAGTGGCAATGGAGATCGGAAGAGCGAAGGCCGGATCAGGTTAGGGGATGGGAAAAGCCGGTAGTTGCGATTCTGGTGCTGGCCGTTTTCGTCGTCGCTTTTACACGCCTGCCGAATGACCAGCTGCTGATGAAGCAAGCGGAACGAGCCTTCCCTGTAAAGGCGTGCGATTACATTCGGGCGAATCGACTGGCTGGACCAATATTCAATACGTATTACTGGGGCGGTTTCCTGACCTGGTATTTGCCCGAGTACCCGGTTTCGATCGACAGCCGTTTGGCTCTTTACGGTGACAACATCACGGACAGATACTTTAAGGTGAGCAACGGTAATCAGCGATTGGAAACGGAATCGACTTTCACAGGAGCGCGCATTATCTTGCTCGAGCGAGGTTCTGGCATGTTGAAAGCGTTAACGACGCTGCCAGCGTTGAAGGGTGAATTCAGCGTTGCATACCAGGACAATGTGGCTACGGTGCTGGTACGGCAATAAGATGGCATCACGACGTCGTCGCGTGAAGAACCGTATTCGAATAACGGGGCGGCTCCAGAACTTCAGTTTGGAGCCGCCCGTTTTTCACCTCGGACATAAGAATGCACTAAAAGGCTGTTCCTACAGTAGTGGCGCCGAAGTACTCACTCGAGTGGTTGAAGTGGCACTGCAGGCAGAACCGGTTGGTGGATGGAACGTGCGTCGGATCATACGGAGCTGACGGGTTGTACGGACCATTCACATAGAAGATGGTCTGGAACGTGGCTGTGCTCGGAAGGCCCGCGATCGTCTGGCCAGTGTCGGCGGATGAGTATACGTTTTGTACGTGCTGATTGTGACAAGTTGTGCAGACAACATAGGCCTGGGTGGCAGCTGTTGCGGCACTCGGGAGCGCTGTCGAGGCGATCGCCGGAATACCATAGTTCGAAACGAATTGGGCGTACGTTGTGCCGGGAGTGATCGTCCATGTAACGGCGTTACCGGCGACCGTCCCAACCAGTCCGTTGCCGAAAGCAGCTGCGGCAACGGCGCCCAGGTTCGCCGCCATACCGACCGGGTGATCGTTGTTGTAATCGCCGGCCACGCCGCCGTCGTTGCCGAGCAGTGTCGGGATTGGATTCGGACCATAGATCGAGACCGCGTTGGCATACGCACGGTTTGCGATCTGGGTGGCGAAGTTCAGCAGGCCAAACGATTGCTCATACGCCTGCCCGGTCATCATTGCACCCTTGGAAACGTTGCCGTCGTGGCAGCTCAAGCAGGTCGCTACGCCCGTGTACAGGGCGCCGCTCGACCAGGTCAAACCCGCGAGCGTTACCGGATAAGAGCTGTCAAACGTGATCGAGGCATAGCCGGTCTCGATCGGGTTGGTGTCGGTGCCCCACAGGCCGGTGTCACCTTCTGCTGTGCCCGCGCCCGTGTAAGCTGCTGAACCGCTGATAATGTTGCCGCCGGAACCGCGTCCGCCACTGTGCGGAGCATGGCAGCCCGCGCAGCCGCGGCCGCCGTTTTCGTGCGCGCCCTGCACGTCGACCGTGGGCACGTACGCCTGATTGCCGCTGACGATCTGCGCTGAAGCCAATGCGCCAATCAGTGCAACAAACAATGCCAGTAAAGCTAACTTTCTCATGGATAAAACCTCCATCATCGAATGTGCACATCCATAATTCTTGTTTCTAGCTACGTATTGCGCCTTGCTATTACCTCGAGGTACTGCTTTTGACCCCCGGGCGGGAGCCAAATCTCGCGGATAGCCCGTCTCGCCGGCTGGGTCTTGAGAGAACCGAGTTGGAGAGATTGGAGCCATACCCACCGGTGCAGTTGCACGCCCCGCACCTTAGTTACAATCGCCGACCATCTACTACAAGGCGCCGTAACTTATTGATAGAAAGGTGTTTTATTTCGTTACATTTTGATGTTGCGAATCTCATCACCTCTGCTAAACGCTTGTAAATGGGGCCTTCCCCCCTGCCATGGGGTGAAAACACGCACGCGCACCCCCTTAGCCAGCGTGGCAAACAACCCGTTCCAAACCGGCTGCGGAGAATTGTGTCCGGGTAAGATTGAGTCGTTAGGAACGTGAATCGGCTTCACGGTCAGGTGGCACCGCGACTACATTTTCGCTTGCCGATTAGTGGGTTAGAACCCGTCTCATAGATTGCGATCACGAGCCGGAACCTACGTCGTGAGACTCGTGCCGAAAGTGGATAATCAAACGTCGAGGGCCGAACGCTTGGGCCGCCACCAAACTCTCTCCTGAGTCCTTGATTGCAAATAGCAAAATAGCTACTGTTTCGGCGGACTTGACTTGTCGGGCGACGTTGGCGCATCCGGCAGCTTCATCCTTCCACTCTTAGGAGCTGGCGTTGAAGTTGCCGCTGGTGTCGAAGTTCCTGCCAGTGTCGAAGATCCTTCTTGCGCACTCGTATTCGGGGTCGCCTTTGCATCCGCACTTGACTTTGCCTCGGCAGCTGCCTTCGTCTCGCCCGCCGCTGGAGTTTGTGGAGGCTTCGAGGATACCGCTGACGTGTCGCGCTCCTTAGCTTTCTTATCAAGCTCCTGCTGACGACGATCTAATTCGGCTCTGGCCTCGGCATTTGTAACGTAGCGATACATTTGCACGCGTCCCAGCATGTGTTCCGACGTAAAGACGCGATTGTTCTTGTCAATGGCAAGCCCTGTAAGCGACTGAAATTGTCCAGGCAACATGCCGAATCCACCAAACCCGAGCAAGTACCGGCCGTCGGAAGTGAATACCTGAATCCGGTTCAGCATCGCGTCCGCCACCCACACGTGGCCATCGGGATCAATGGCAATACCCTTGGGACGGGCGAATTCGCCTGGACCATCGCCGTTCTTGCCCCACGTGCGGATGAACGTCCCGTCCGCATCAAAGACCTCGACCCGATCATTCCATGTGTCCGAGACGTAGACATTGCCGTCACTGTCCACGGCCACGTTAGTGGGCTTGGAAAAGTTCCCAATATCCGTAAGCGTGTGGTTCTTCCCGGTCGTCCCAATGCGCCGCAGAAGTCGGTGGCTGTCAGCGTCGAAGACAAGAATCTGGTCAAGGCCCGTATCGGCCACGTACAGAAACCGGTTTTCCAAGTCAAGAGCCAAACCATTCGGATCCACCAGCACGTCGTCGCCAAAGCTGGTCAACACTTCGTGCTTGGCATTAAACACAAGGATATGGTGGAGTTCGCCATCCGATACGAACAGGTCATCGTTGTCATCCATGACCAATCCGAGAATCGTCCCAAACTTGGCGTGAACGCCGTGCTTGATCATGTCAAGATCGCTGGTTTCCGGGTTGAAGATGAAAATGGCTCCCACCTTGGCGTCGGCGACGTAGAGCATTCCCTTTGAGTCAACAGCTATGCCATACGGCGTGAGCAGCTGAAAGCGCTTCTTTGGGGCATCGGGGTTGTTCTTGGCGTCTGGAGACACCCCTGCCATCCGATCCATCCAGGACTGCTTCGGCTTCTCCTTCTTCTTGCCTACAGAGAGGTCCGGTTTTTCGGCAGAGAAGTAATCGAGATACTGGACCCGGGCCACGGCTGGGGGGGCCGGAAATACTACCACTTTCCGGAAATCCGGCGCGAGCGGTCCGGCAGGTGCTGCTGGAGCGGGGCTGGCATCCGTCTTTTTCTTTTTGTCACCGAAGGCAAGCGGAGTAGCTATAGCCAACGCTATGACGAGCGATGCTGCCATCATCTTTTTTTTGCATTTTGACTTAGGCTCAACAGACATAGCTACATTCCTCCTTTTGCGGTGCCGGACCCAATCAGACCTTTGTGACACGACTTGCAGAAGGCCTGGTTGTTAGCCTGATCCTTGACCAGCAAGTCGGGCTGGGACGAAGCGTGTGGCTGATGACACGTCAGGCAATTCAAGGGCGTTATAACCTTGGTCAGATCCTTGGGGTCCACCAAGTCCGAAACGGGATGACGCTCAATTGGATGGCCAAGGCCAAACTTTAAGGGGATAATCGGCACTTTCCTGAAGTAGTCTTCCGGCAATTCTACTTTGCCATCAAAGATACTCACTAGATGTTCGCTCTCCAGTTTCTTCGGTTTGGCGTCTGGCCCGTGGCATTCGAGACACAACGGATTGGGTTTGTTCACCCGCAGCAGATGTTCATTCCCATTGCCGTGCGGATCATGGCATATGGCACATCCCTGTTCAAATGCCGGCTGATGCGCATGCACTTTCTTTCCCTGCTCAGCTTGGTCGCTGTGACAGCCCAGGCAAACCGAGACAGCATCTGGCTTTGGGAAGGCTGGCGAGCGACCAGCGTGCGGATCGTGGCAGTCGGTACAATCGCCCGCAGCACCCGGATGCTGCACTCTCGCCTTCTCAATCTGCTCACCCTTGTATGAATGGCACGTCAGGCATATTTAATTCA
>Ga0187781_10002971_pt1 | contig 12800 bp, 11 predicted proteins | sample 0715_SJ02_MP02_2_FD_132447 | JGI IMG/M metagenome (GOLD analysis project Ga0187781, IMG submission 132447) | Tropical peat soil microbial communities from peatlands in Department of Meta, Colombia - 0715_SJ02_MP02_20_MG | ecosystem: Environmental > Terrestrial > Soil > Wetlands > Peat | place...
AGACAACCAATTTGCGCATTTTCCCCTCCTTCTCGCACGCCAATTAGCTTAGTACATGCTTGGTGTTGTCGGCCGCGTGGACCGATCGATATCGTCAAGTGAACGTATGAACATCGATCCACTTCATGCTGAAGAAGGCTGGATGTAAAGCCTCCAATATCTTTCCCAGGTGTTTGGAGCGAGCCTCTAAGATGGTTCGAATGTTTCCGGGCTACGAATGGATTGATGACGTTACCGCTCCTGCTTGGCGCTGGAAGGCTCGACCACCCCGAGCTAAATGTCTATACTGGTGGCGGATCATAGGGATACGGCCTATACATCGCATGAAACTGGATTCGATTCCTGGTCATTCCGCTTGTTTTTCCGTTGGCGATTCCGTGGAGCCTCAGCAGCAAGAATCTTCTCAGGGCAAAAAGCTCTAGTTCTTCGACGCTTTCAAGCCGCTTCGCGGCGCGCTGCGCTCGCCCAAAGCAGCATTCCTGATTCTGCTGCTGGCGACTGTGTTGGCCCTCTATTTTCATGTAGTTATACGCCTTGTCCAGCAATGGTGGAACGATCCCGACTATTCCCATGGATTCTTCGTGCCTGTGCTCGCCTTATGGATCGCATGGGGCCACCGCCGGAGACTAGCCGAGTTATCGTTGGCCCCGAGTTGGTGGGGGCTTCCCATTATCGGAGTGGCGATGGGGCTGTTGATTGCCGGAACCTTGGGTGCGGAAAACTATGTTTCCCGCGTTTCGCTGTTGGTTCTGATGGTAGGTTTAGTTATCCACTTTTGCGGCTGGAACTATTTTCGCGTTTTGTTTTTTTCGTGGCTTGTCCTTTTTCTTATGATCCCACTCCCAGCGATCGTCGCTAACCAAATCGTGCTGCCGTTGCAGTTCCTTTCCTCCCGACTAGCCACTGGGTGCATGGATCTATGCAGTATTCCCGCTTATCGTGAAGGGAATATCGTTTATTTACCCGCAATCAGACTCGAAGTGGCCGAAGCATGTAGTGGGATCCGGTCTTTGATGGCTATGGTGACGCTAGCCGTGGCGTATGGCTACCTCCTGGAGCAGAAAACCTGGAGGCGCGTGGTGCTCGTGCTTAGCGCTGTTCCTATCGCGGTGCTGGCCAACAGTGTGCGCATCACGGCTAGTGGGGTCCTGGGTCAGTACTGGGGGCGCGACAAAGCAGAAGGTTTCTTCCATCTCTTTTCCGGGCTGGTGATCTTCTGTTTCTCTTTCTTGCTCCTCTGGACGTTGCACGCACTTCTCCGCAAGTTCAGCAAGGGGGATCGGCGGGAGTCTTTAGCGTGAGAATTCTGAATCGCGCTGGTTTCGTAGCCCGTTTCTCGACGGTGTGGCTTGCCCTTGTTGGCACGGGGTTATTCCTGAACGCCAGGAGCTCCGTCGAGTCTGTCCCAGATCACCAGCAACTCGAAACCTTCCCTCGTGAGCTGCAAGGTTGGATTGGTAACGATTCGCCCATCGGTACGGATATTCTGCAAACACTCGGCCCCGGCGACTTCCTGAGCCGAACCTACAGAACGCCATTTTCTCCGCAGTTTATTGACCTCTTTATCGGCTATTATCCTTCCCAGCGAACCGGCGATACCATCCATTCACCGCAGAACTGCATGCCCGGTGCGGGCTGGACGCCCCTGCAGAGGGATCGCATCCGAATCTTGCGCAACGATATACCGGGCAACAAAAACGCTGTCAACGCCAACCGCTTTCTCTTCGCAAAAGGCATCGAACGTTTTTTGGTTTTTTATTGGTATCAGGCCCATGGCAGGACCACACCCAGCGAGTATTGGGCGAAGTTCTACCTCGTTAAGGATTCCATCACCATGCATCGCACCGACGGCGCCATGATACGAATCGTGACTCCGATCCCACATTCGTCTGATGAATCGCAGGCCGAGGATAGAGCTGTGAAATTCGCCGAGCTGGTTTTGGCCAAGCTCGACGACTACATCCCTCGGTGAACCGCATTCTCGCTTTCAGGATGTTTACGATCGCAGTTCACGCCGGCTCGAAATCACAAACGGGGAAGACCAGGTCCCCAAAGTGTACGAAGCACCTTTTGTCGAGAGAGCCAGTCGCTAATTCTATTGCGACTGTTCAGGCAGGAGCGCATGAGATCCGGTTGTCCCCAGGGAACATCGTGGTAGCCCGACCTTAGAAACGCATTCGTTGGATTTGTCAGCCACGCTTGTGGGAACAATACAATGATGTCGTTATCGCTGACTCTGGGACGGGGCTCGATCGGCTGTCCAGTCACTGCTCCATACAACGCGGCGGGAAGATCGCGGCCGGGTCCTAATGCGAGATGTCCGACTTGAGTTGTCCGTGGGTTGATTTCAATCAGGTACGCCTTCCCGGTGCCCTGCTCCAGCATGAAGTCAAATCCGTGAAGCCCTGAAAGCTGGAGTTTGCATGCCATCGCCTCGGCGGCAGCCGACATCTCGGCATTATTAATTAATCGCAAGACTGAAGCAGGCCCAGCGGTTTGCTGAAGGCACAGTACCTCAAAATGCAATTGTGCCAGCACCTTGCCCTTCCAGCATGCGATCAAGCTGGTGGCTTCCCGGCCGTTGACGAAGGATTGGACGTTAACGACCGCTCTGCGACGAAGCAGCATCGGTAAGACTGGTCGAAAGTTGTGGTTTACGAGCGCCCACTTAAGAGTCCTCAGAAACTTAGGTGGAGCGTGCAAGATTCGAAATGCGCGGTCACCCTGTTCTACCGCGTTGATGACCGCAACTCCTTCCCCACTCGAAGTCCCGTCCGCCTTAAGAACGAGCGGGAGGTCTCCATTCTGTGCCCATTTGCCAAGTTCGGCGAGTTCGTTGACGACGGCAGTTTTTGGAACCCTAACACCCTCGCCGTGCGCGAGTTGCATGAACGCGGTTCTTGCGTCGACAATGCCGAAGTATTCTGGTGCACCGAGTGACTGCTCGATCAGTGCAGCGACCTCGTTCTTCCCGCTTTGAGAGTCTTTTTTGTAGAGAGCATGTAAATGTCGCGTTGCGAGATCGTCGCAGGGTAAAACAAGATCCGCATGAGCTGCTTCTATCGCTCTTGATACTGAACGCAGGGGTAGAAGCGCGCTATACGTGTAGAGCTTCTTGACGCCGTCCACCTTGCGCAGCAAGTGTCCTGAAGGGCAGATTCCTTCAACGGTAAAACCAGCTTCTGTTAGTGCAATGGCGAGGCGTGCGGGGGAGATCCAATTACACGTCGATACGACCAGAACCCTCGGCTTCACTTTTCGGTCAAGGCCTTTCCATTCGGAATCAATTGTATCGGAAGCGCACAATCTGAATGTCCCGCAAGCAGGTTTGGGGGTCCTACTTGTCACTATCCAGACCGTGGTGGAATGTACGCTTGAAAGCCCCTTATACAATCTGGATGTGTGAGTTAAACTTCAAACGCGAACCTAAGTGTAAACCATCTTGACTATGACAGATTACCGCCAATTCTACATCGATGGGGAATGGGTGACACCCCACGCGCCTCGCGATCTGGAAGTCATTAATCCCTGGAACGAACAGTCCGTCGCGGTCATTTCGCTGGGGTCCCCAGCTGACGTCGACAAGGCTGTCGCCGCAGCCAGGAAAGCTTTTGCCTCATATTCTGAAACCTCTGTAGGCGAGCGATTGACACTGCTGCAAAGGATTATCGACATCTACCGATCGAGAATGGATGAAATGGCTAACACCATTTCTATGGAAATGGGTGCTCCGCAATGGCTCGCAAAAGGAGCGCAAGCGCCGGCGGGGCTCGCCCACTTTGCGGAAATCGTCAAGGTCCTCGGAACCTTCCAGTTCGAACAACAGAAAGGCTCGACCTTGATGCGTAAGGAGCCCATTGGTGTATGTGGTTTGATCACTCCCTGGAACTGGCCGATGAACCAGATCTGTTGCAAGGTGGCGCCAGCGCTTGCTGCGGGATGCACTGTCGTGCTGAAGCCCAGCGAAATTGCTCCGCTTTCCGCGCATCTGTTCGCCAACATTCTCGATGAAGCAGGTGTACCTGCAGGTGTCTTCAATCTGGTGAATGGCGATGGTGCTGCGGCAGGTGCGGCACTATCTTCCCATCCTGACATTGACATGCTGTCGTTCACCGGATCTACGAGAGCCGGCGTCGCCGTTGCGATTGCGGCGGCACCGACCGTGAAGCGCGTCACGCAAGAACTCGGCGGAAAATCAGCCAATATAATTCTCGATGACGCTGATCTGGAAATCGCCGTTAAGGACGGAGTGCAGACGTGTTTCAGAAATAGTGGGCAGTCTTGCGACGCGCCCACTCGCATGCTGGTGCCGAGGGCCAAGATGGATGTCGCGGCGGCCGCGGCGAGAACAGTTGCAGCGGCCACGATCGTTGCGGATCCGGAAGCAAAGGGCAGTATCGGCCCCTTGGTGAGCCAAACTCAGTATGAGCGGGTTCAGAACTACATCCGAAAAGGCATCGAAGAAGGTGCGACGCTGGTAGCTGGCGGACTGGGTCACCCGGACGGCGTGAAAAAAGGATTTTTCGTCAAGCCGACTGTCTTCGCTGACGTTCGGAACGACATGATCATTGCCCGAGAAGAGATTTTCGGACCCGTTCTCTGCATCATCCCCTACGAAGATGAAGAAGATGCCATCCGCATCGCGAACGATACCCCTTACGGCCTCTCCGGCTACGTCACCTCTGGGAACTTGGAGCATGCACGCCGAGTCGCCAAGCTAATCCGTTCAGGAAATGTCCGTTTGAATGGTGCACGGATCGATTTCGGTGGCTGCTTTGGCGGCTACAAGCAATCCGGAAACGGCCGGGAGTGGAGCGAGGCAGGTCTTGAAGAGTTCCTAGAACTGAAAGCAATTTACGGCTACGCTCCGGCAGAGACCGAGGAATTCACTTGATGGACGCTGATATGACCTCTTGAACCGACCCGTCGGAATAGACCCAGAAGCAAGTTCGAGGGATGCTGCAGGAATTCGCCATCGCTAGGGGATCGACAACTTCCACTCTAAGCTGCGAGTTCTTGGTAGCTAGCTGCAAAGCGTACATTGCCGCTGGCGAATCGCCAGGTTCGCCGCGCTCGATCGTGGACAAACCATGGTACAAGTAAATTCCATAATGCCGCTGCCCAACCTCCCCAGGAGCATTCGCTAGACGTATGTTGTTTTGGCCCACCTTCCACCCCTCGACAGGCAGTTGTTCAAGGATGCGGGCCGCGACGGCACCACATTGCGCCACTTTTTCGTTGCGGACCCAGGTTCCACCCGCATAACAGAGCAGGAAGAAGGCCAATACAATGCCGTAGGCCACTTCAGAAGAAGACAGAAAGGCTCTGAATAGGAGGCTCAATAGAAGTGCGTAGAGAGCTGCAGGAAGATAAAGATAGGTCTCGGAAGGATGGGGCGCGAACAGCAGAAATGGTGCCAATACGGCCACGATAGAGGCCGTAAGAAAAATTGCGAGGCTCTTGTCCAACTGACGAAAGCCAGATTGTATAACGCGGATTGGGAAAAGAGCAGCACCCGCGGCTACGAGCGCCACAAACAACAGGAGCACGAAAAGCAAAACCGTTCTGCCCAAATGAATTGTCGGCGGCAAGGGCGTTCCGAACAGTCGGCTTGCCAGCACGGGATCGACCGGAACCAGTAAATCCCCAGCGTACATTGCCGTATTTTGTAAAATGGTTAGCAAGGGTACTCGAGAGTTTCCTCCGTGGACGATAGAGTGACGAGCCACGGCAAAGGTCAGTAATACAGCCGACGATATTCCCAGCCATGCCGCGATCTGCCTGCCCTTCAGTTCATGCCGTTTCTTCCTAGATAGCAGCAGATAACCAAGCATCATTGCGAAAACCACAATGGTCGGCTCGTAGAAAAACAGGGCAATGAGGATAAGGAACATGGACGCTGCCAACACAGGCCATTGCGTAAAGCGCAACCAATAAAGAAACAGAAGGAAACCAGCCAAAAGTAGCGCGTACGCGGTGGTGTTCGTAAATATGGCCGCCACGACCGTCTGGTTAGCTGCAGGCGACAAGCAAAACAGCAGACTCGCGCTCAAGCAGGTTTTCCGATCATGTGTCCACTGCCATGCAATACCGTATACACAGACGGAACAGAGCAAATGAAAGAAAAGGTTCCTCAAGCGAAAAGGCAATGCACTGCCACCTCCGAGCATCCAGCACATGTACGTGGACAGCCGATTAAACGGCCGATATTTAGTGCCCCCAAAGTGAGTTGTTGTGAAGATGTGTGAGGGGTGCCGTGCATCCTCGAAAACAGCTCGGTGACTTTCACCGAAATCGTCAAAACCGCAAAAGTAAGCGGTCGAAACTCTCGCGAACATGATTGCTCCGACCAGGACAAGCAAAGGTAAGTCAAGGAGAATCCATCTTTTGGACATTAGCTACCCCGTTTGAGAACCACTACGACGCGCAGCGGATCGCCTGCTGGTCCACCCCGGTTTGTTTTGGTCCTGTGCTTTCCATAAGCCTGACGCTACTCCCCTTATTCTCTTGAATTTTAATCCAGGACGGAATGCCCCGAATTAAGTCGCCTTGACGGCTGTGAATGTCGATCTGCAGAGAAAATACGCGTGTAGGCTGCAATCAAGCATAGGCTGGTCGATTCTTGCGCTTGGTGCAGGCAAGCTCGAACCGATCCCGGCTCTTCTGCGGGGACATCATGATATGCCGTTTTCAGAAAAGAGCTGTGCGGATCCCTAACAGACTCCCGTGGAAAGAGCGCGATGGTCAGATCTCGACCTGGGACTAAGTTGGTTTCTTACGCCCCAGAATTACGAATAGGCTTCGCCCCCCCAGTTCATCTGGCACCTTTTCCGAGCAGAACAGTCCGAACGGTGTTGAAAACTATCCAAAGGTCAAGCGCAGAAGAGCAATTCTTGATGTAATAAAGGTCGTAGCGTAACTTTTCCTTAGCATCTTCGATCGTATTTCCGTATTTATACAAAGTTTGCGCCCAACCCGTAATACCTGGGCGAGCGGCGTGGCGCAAGTTGTAATAAGGAATAACTTGATTGAGCTTCTCTACAAACTCGGGACGTTCTGGGCGGGGACCAACGAAGTCCATGTCACCCTTGAGCACATTCCAAAGCTGCGGGATCTCGTCAAGCCGAGAAGCCCGCAAGAACCGGCCGATTTTCGTGATACGCGGATCGTCGTCACCCGCCCAAGTGGGTCCAGTATCCGCCTCCGCATCACGCCGCATCGTGCGGAACTTATAGCATTGGAAAACCTTGCCGTTTAGTCCGACCCTCTTCTGGCTATAGAGCACCGGTCCGGGCGAAGTCAGTTTAATTAGAAGCGCAATCAGAGGGACGAATAGGAAGGTCACAATGGTGAGAATAAGGGCGGCGATGGCTGAAACTACACGTCGAGCAAACCAGTGCTTGGCGTTGAGTCGAAAGCCGTTGCCAAAAATCAACCAAGAAGGCCGAAGTTCATCCACTTCGATCTGGCCAGACACTTTTTCCAGAAGCGTGGTCCCTTCCTCGACAACCACGCCGCGGAGCTTAAGCTCCAAGAGCTCTTTGACAGGCATCCGCGATCTGCGGTCGGACAAAGCCACAATTACTTGCTCAACTTCGCGCTGCGCTGCAAGCTTCCGTAAGATTTCCTCTAGAGGTTCTTCCGACTCACCCGCAACCGTTGAGCGCCCAGCCCAGCCCGCCAGATCCATTCCCAGTTCTGGCCTTGACTCCAGGGTATCTTTGACTCGACGCGCAAGATTGCCTTCGCCAATCAGGTAAACTCTTTGCCTGAAACTGGGATTGAGAATCAGGCGCTCGTGAGCCGCGCGCCAACCGATCCAGATAGGAGTTAGAATCAAGAGAGCAACCAGTAGGACATTTCGCTCCACTAGGAATTTCGGGAAGATGAAGGCGAATACTGCGAGAATCAGCGCCACGACTCCCAGCAACTTGAATACTCGAGGATAAGTCTCGCGGGAGTCGGCTAATCCTCGCAGGTCATACAAATCCATGTAGTAGGCGCACAATAGCGTAATAGTTGCGATCGCAAGCATTTTCCAGACAGACGCTGTGAGGACGACCAGAGACTCGCCTTGAAACCGAATCAAAACTGCCAATGAAAAGGAGGCAAGTATTGCAACAAGTTCACCCGCCAGCAACAATACCATTCTGTTTGGAAAGTAAAGACGAAAGAGATGGCTCAAGAAAACTCACCCTCGACTTTCCGGTCTCGAATTCATGACAGAAGACTCGTTTAAGATCCAGCGCGGCCCGTCCGCTTCTGGACAGCGCACGTCCAAAATGATCAATCGGCTAATGTTCGCCACAGAGGGAACGCTTTCGCGCACTCAGTTTTCTGGTGATTCTGTTATGGGCAAGTTATGGGCCATGTCCGATGACCGGCGAAGTACTAGGTCGGAACGGGCTAACCCAAAGTGTTTGAATGTGCTACCGGAAAATACGTCTTAGTGCCAAAGAAATCGCGCCGCAATCTACAGCGAACGAACAAGGAAATTCCTAAAAGAGGAAGGGAGTTTCCATGGGCCCGCAAGCATGAGGTGTTCGGCGCGTAAAGAGTCGACGGGAGGAGCAACGAGCCCGGAAGAGGAATTGGCAATTGTGGAAACAGTTTGCAGATTTTCCCAGACTCGTTGGCTGTCCTGCACCTAGCCACCGGTTATCGACTGAAAATAAAGCGGATATCCAAAGAGGAGTTAGCCAAATTCTCATATTGGCTGGAATCCGAATTGCAAATCAAGGGACACGATATCTCTGCAATAGAAGGGCACAAACAATGGTTTTGGCTGCGATTATGGCTTACGGCTTTCCGATTGACTGGAAACCTGATTTTCCAATCGAGCCCATGCTCCTGGCGGTGTTTGGCTTTCTCCTGATATTGACGGGGGACACGATTCGCCAGCGAGGAAAGCGAAACCGTCCGTTAGAGAACGGGCATTCGGAGGCTAAGGGCTTGCCAAATATTGGCCAACAGCCCACCAGAGAGTGGCCAGCCAGCGCAAGAGTCTGGCATAGAGGACTCTATCCTCTATCCGTCGAGTCACCGACTTCGAGTCCGACCTGGGTATTGATGAATTCAAAACACGTCGCAGCGGAGGAAAGTGTGGTCGTGCGACACTGATGTCTGCTCCCAGCCTAACCCGAGCCCCCCAGTGAGCTGCATGCACCTTTTAGGTCCCTAGTCCTGGCGGAGTCGCTGGACCATCTGTGCCAAGGCACGCGGGGTATGAGCGTCCAAGAAGTCATTGTCCGGGATGCTCAACCCAAAGGTATTTTCGATTTCGGATAGCAACGGTAGTACCATGATCGAAGTCAAGCCCGCGTCGTAGATGTCCTCGTCATCATCGAGAGCCTCTTGGCTGAGCAGCCCGAACAGGATTTGCTTGATCTTCTGAAGGTCTTGTTCGGCGTACGGCTGCATCAGCTCGACTCCTTTGGATTTTTCAGGCGTGCTACTTGGCGCGCGGGGCTGCCAGCTACGATAACGTACGGCGGGACACTGCTCATTACGATCGCACCCCGGGCAACAATGCAGCCTTCCCCCAGCGTAACACCGGGGAAAATCGTCGCCCCACTACCTATCCAGACGTTGTCTTCTATGTGGATGGCCTTTACATCCTCCGGGAGGGCAGGTGACCTCGCCAGACGCAAGGTCGGATCTGTGGGATGACCGGGGCTGTCGAACATTTCGATGTTTCCACCCATCATGACGTTGTTGCCAATCGTGATCTCGCGCCCTATGGTGAAGGTACAATTGTGGCCAATTCCGACGTTATTGCCGATTCGAAGTGTCGGCTGGTCTGTGTAACGGACGGCAAAGATAAAGCTGCACTTCCCGTCAATGTTGACGTCATCTCCGACTATCAAGCGACCACGCCCCATGACCCAATGAATGAACGGTCCGGTATGCACATTACGTCCGTATTCGGTGCAGTACGTCTTAAAAAAGGGCTCGCATACAAAAACGCGGGCACAGAAATAGTAGAAGTTGCGCAAGGATAGATAGACGGCGAGGACTGGACTAAAAATCCATCGAGGCGCTGGCAGACTGAAATTTCGTACGTAACGATAAGCGGCTCGAATCGATCGAGCCACGGGATCGCTTGAAATCGCGAGGCGAGAATACAGAGAGCTCAAGTGTCAATCCTCTGATCTTCCGTAACGCCCGGGCTGAATGCTTCTTGTAAAAAGCGCAGGCGGGTGTCGCGGCGAGAGATCTTTCCTGCTGTACTCTTTACGATCCAGCGTTCGGGCGTTACCCGCACATACCGGGCTCCAATTCCGAATACGGATACAATCGTGTGACGGATTTGATGCTCCAGCGCCATTGCAATACGAGGATCAAATGTTCCTCGCATTTCCGCGACTACAGCCAGGCTTTGCGTGCCTTGCACTTGGTTGTCCACACCGAAAGCAACAGCTCGCCCCGGATAGATGCCCTTTACAGTGTTCACGAGCTCTTCGATGTCCTCCGGGAAAATGTTCGCCCCACTGATAATTATAATGTCTGTAGCACGCCCGATAACAAACAACTCGCCATCGTGTGTGAAGCCGTAGTCACCGGTGGCATACCAGCCGTCTTGTGTCAGTGAACGAGTTTGAAACCCTTGGCGGCCCCAGTAACCGCCAAACATACTCCCGCTTCGGAGCTCTATCGTTCCTTGTACATCGTCACCCTGAAGGTGGCCGGCGCCGTCCCTAATGCGGACCAGGGTATCTGGCAAAGGTCTACCACTTGAAACATAGCTCTCATCCGTCAGCTTGTAGGAAGGCGGGTTCTGGCCGTTGGTTCCGAACTGGACTGACAACCTCGGCAATGTGAGCAGGGATTTCCCTAGGATGGTTTGGGTTACTGCAAAAACGTTCTCTGCCATCGCGTAGGAGCCCTGACACTGATCCTCTCTCACCCCCTGCGCGGAGAACGCCTCGACAAATGCATCCATCGAGCGCTGCCTCACTGGCTCGCTGCAATTGATGAATGCTCTGACGTGTGCGAGATTCACTTCGTGCCGCTCTCTTTTTCTCTGTGCGGCAAGATAGGCGAATGCGAAATTGGGCAACCAACAGAAGGTGGCCTGATACTTACTCAGGAAATGGAAAAGAAGTTCGGGATGCATGAGCCAATCGGTTGCCGCAAACTGCGTGGAAGGTGCGTCGTTCCAGAGAGGGAGCCAGAAACAAGCAATCAGCCCCATATCATGGTACAGGGGTAGCCAGCTTACGACCCCGTCTTTGCGGGTAAAATCCAGTGTCGAGCTCAGTATATCTAACTGATTCGCGAGCATCGGGGCAGTCACAACAACACATTTCTGCTCTCCGGTAGTTCCCCCAGAAAACTGCAAGAACAGCGCGTTGTCCGGTTCGCCCACTTCCTCCACAGGCTGGGTTTGTTTCTCCATGAGGGGCAAGTCGACATCCAGCGAGAACTGGGATTGAAGCTGATCGGAGTGAGCGATGGGGTAACCCGTGACCGCGAACGGGAGACTTTTGTTCAGATTTTGTGAGAGGCGCGGCAGCGTAATCAGTCGCGCAGCAGGAAGGTGTTTTAACTGGTGCAAAAGATTGCGCTGGTACTTCTCTGGATCAACCCGACTCGTTGGCCAGGCTAAAATCCCTGGCAAACGGCCCATAAGGACAAGACCCAGGTGAAGCAAGAACAATTCCGCAGAATGGGGCAAGAGTAATAAGATGACGCCCGATTGAGGAGTTCCGCAATATTCCTCAGCGAGCGCGATACCTTTCGAAGCCATCTCGGCGCCGGTCAATTCGACGAAATCGTCCGCCCTGGACGAGATCATGACCCTTAGAAGGATTCGGTCGGACAGTGACTCAAGATGCTGGCGAAGCTGTGAGCGAAACTCATTAGCGTTCATGCGGTCTAGGATCCTGAGCGTTGGATTCGAATTCCAAAGAACCTAAAGGCCCTGTTGGTAACATCCTGAGACGTACCCTCCCCAGCGTAGGTTTAATTATAAGGCTCAATTCACTACACAACAAAAACGATGACTGTCTGGTTCACATTCAGAAACGACATAATGAAGATTGAGTTGCTGAGCCGTAAGCATCAGAGCTGACCGGGCTTAATCTTGGTCTCTTTCCAGAGGTTTTGGGGAGGCACGAACAATACCGATAGACCCCATAGGGTGGCGAGCAGCATCGCTACAGTTGTTCGTGCTAGGGACGACAGGCGTTTTAGGGCCAGTCCATCCGGTATCCACGGATCGATTGTGGCCGACAAATAGAACAGCGCTTGGCCTCCCAGCGCGGCCCACCTCCAAGCCGCGGGCAAAAAACAACTGCTCAGGAGAAGTACGACAAAAACCCACGGCAGCAGCAACCTCCCAAACTTGTAGGACACGAAATGAAACCACATGCGGTTTTGTGGTCCGAGCAGTGCCGGATGGGCCAGCAGGATTTGATAATTCCCGGCAAGCGTACGGACCTTGCGCCGGAATTCGGTACGCCGGGACGTGGGGTAGTCAAGTGCTTCCGCTCGCGGCTCTTGGATCAGACGGTATCCTCTGAAAAAAGCCGCAAGAGGAAGATACATGTCGTCCAACAGGATATCTGTGGGAAGAACAACGGCCAGCTCTCGCCGCATCGCATAGAAAGGCCCGGTCGCTCCAAACATAGAATCTATGCTGCCTAGTTGTTTGCGAATCCAGCTCTCGTAGCGCCAGTACAATCCGGTGCTGGTTTCACCGGGGTCGCGTCCCGCTCGAATTTTGAGCTCCCCACTCACGACTCCAACCGTGGGGTCGCTGAAGCAGTCTATGAGGAATTGCAGACTATCCGGAGCGA
>Ga0187781_10002972_pt1 | contig 12799 bp, 11 predicted proteins | sample 0715_SJ02_MP02_2_FD_132447 | JGI IMG/M metagenome (GOLD analysis project Ga0187781, IMG submission 132447) | Tropical peat soil microbial communities from peatlands in Department of Meta, Colombia - 0715_SJ02_MP02_20_MG | ecosystem: Environmental > Terrestrial > Soil > Wetlands > Peat | place...
AGCCGCGGCGGCCGGTCTTATCGACCATCAGTCCCAGCCGGTCCCAATACGGCTTGCGTTTTGCTATCCAGCGTGAGCTAATCATGGCTGCGAGACTCGAAAGCCGAAAATCGAAATTCGAAATTCGAAACTCGTAATCAGATTCGAGTCGATTGAATTATTCATGAAAACTTCGTGCGCGGCAACACGTAACTACAGAGATTCTTCGCTGCGCTCAGGATGACAAGCAGTGTTTGCAGTTTCGATTTTCGAATTTCGAGTTTCGAATTTCGGATTTCGATCTACGAATTTCGAATTTCGATTTTCGGTTTTCGAATTTGAGTTTCTGCCTATGGATAAGCTTGTAATTGAGACGCCCGAACAAATTCCCCTGGAGTTGCCTCTGGCGGGGATTGGCAGCCGTTTTCTGGCGCTCGCCTTGGACACGCTGATTCAAGCAATGGGCTGGGCAATTCTGGGGGGAAGCGCCTACGCCTCAGGTTTGCGGAGCCTTCACAAGCCCGCGGGAGGCGCGTGGACGGGAGCGGTTATCGTGTTCCTATTGTTCCTCCTCCAATCCGGGTATTTTGCGATCTTTGAGGCGGTTTGGAACGGGCAGACTCCCGGCAAACGCCTGATGCACTTGCGAGTGATACAGGATTCGGGCCGGCCGATCACGGTCTATGAGGCCGTGGCGCGCAACCTGCTGCGGGTGATTGACAGCATCCCGGTCCTTTATGGAGTCGCCATCATCAGCGCCCTGCTTAGCCCCAGGAGCAAGCGTTTGGGTGATTATGTCGCCGGCACGGTGGTGGTCCATGAAAAACCCGCGATGCTGGAGGCTGGCCTGCGATGGGATTCGACCGCCTCTTCAGGCAGCGCCCTCTATGATGTTTCGCGCCTCACTGCGGAAGAATTCCAGTTGGTTGAAGCATTCCTGTTGCGGCGCGGGGAACTTGCTGAAGATGTCAGGAGTGGCACAGCGCAAAAGATTGTGCAGCGCCTCTCCGCGCGTCTGCAACTGACTGCGCAAGACCGGCAGGAACCGGAGAAGCTCCTCGAAAACCTCGCCATGGCTTATCGCGCTCGCGCCCGTTACGGTTGAACTCGCGGATCCGGATGTTCTCACGGTTCGCTCGCAGCGGGTGCTACCCCCGCAGCCCCACGTACCATAAGCTGGTGACAACCATCTCGCGCAGGGAGTACAGGGTGCGCTGGTACGAATCAGCCTCGATAGGGCTGTCCGGGTCGGGTGAAGTATAGGCAATGATGCCGAGCGAGCGGAACATGAGTTTGATTCTGTAAAGGTGGAAGCCGTCGCTGATCGCGATGCAGGAATATTGCTGGCGCTGGCGAAGAAGGAGGGCAACGGCTTTGACGCTCTCGTAGGTGGTCATGCTGCTGGCATCGAAGAGAATCTTGGCTTCCGCCACACCGCGCTGAATCAGGTAGTCGCGTCCCACACCACCCTCGGTGTAGAAGCGGTCGCCTCCACTACCTCCGGTGGTGATGATTAAAGGAGCGAGCCCGCGCTCCTCGAGATCAAAGGCATGGTCAAGGCGAGCTTTGAGGACCGGGGAGGGAGCGCCGTTATACTCCGCGGCGCCGAACACCACGAGAGCCTCGGCCGGCCTGGCTTCGTCTCTCGCGGCCTGGGCGCGAATGGCTCGATAGAGCGTCCTCTCCGCGTACACAAGGGCCAACAAAGCCAGCAGCAGTGCGCTCAGAATGCCATGGCGAATACGCAGGTGAATCAGCCCAAAAACTCCTTCAAATCGGACTCCGGTATGCCGCCGGGTCGAAGGATGCGCACCCGCTCGCCCGTCAGGTCGAGGACGGTTGAAGCAAGCTCCCCTTGGGTGGGCCCTCCATCGAGAATGAGCGGCAGAAGATCGCCAATCTGCCGATCGACTTCCTGAGCCGTCGAGCAGGCGGGCAACTCGGAAAGGTTGGCGCTGGTTCCCGTCAATGGCCGCGCCGAAGCCTCGATGAGCGCCGTGGCCAACAGCGCCTGCGGCCAACGGAGGCCCACGTTGCCGGTGTTGGCAGTGACCTTCAGTGGAACCTGGCGAGAGGCAGGAACGATCAAGGTCAGCGGACCCGGCCAGAACTTTTTCGCCAGCGTGAAAAAAAGCTGGGGGGGATCATGGGTGAGATCGGAGGCTTGATCGATGGACGCCACCAATAGGGGAAGGGGCCGGTCAGTGGTGCGGCGTTTGATCCGGAACACTTCACTCACCGCTGCGAGATTGAAAGGATCAGCGCCCAGGCCGTAAAAGGTGTCCGTGGGAAAAGCCACGACCTTGCCGGCAACGATCATGCGAACGGCGTACTCGAGCAGGAATTCCAGTCTGGTTGGGTCGACCTTGATTAATTCAGCCATGTGCTTTGCCGTCGAAGCGCCGAAAACCGTGAACAGGCTCGCGGCTGACCGTAACACAAGCTGTTCCAAGGGTCAAGGGGAACCAGCGAAATTGCCCTTGACTTACTTGCCTGCGGTACACGACAATAGCAAAAGTACCGTAGTTATTACGGGTTCAATAATTCAATCCGAATGGGGGTGGCGATCGTTTGGCTGAAGTAAGGCTTCAGGACGGAGAGTCTTTGGAAAATGCACTTCGCCGCTTTAAGCGCAAGGTTCAGCAGGAAGATATCATAAAAGAAATCAAGAGACATTCTTTCTACTTAAAACCTGGTGAGAAAAAGCGAGTCAAAGCGGCCTTGGCTCGCAAGAGGGCACGCAAGAAGGCAAGGCACGAACAGGAATAGGGATTCGACAACAACCAGAGGGTGGAATCGCCACCAGCCTCGCGGTGCGCGACCACGAAGGTGCTTGCTGCGGGTGGGGCCCTGTTCGAGCGGGGAGTGCATCTATGGAGTACCGGGATAGGGTTCTCAAGTGTATGGATTGCGGGGCAGAGTTCGTTTTCACTGCAGGGGAACAACTCTTCTACGCCGATAAGGGCTTCAAGAATGAACCCAAACGTTGCAGGCCCTGTAAGGCGAAACGAAGTCAATCCCCGAACGGACAGAGCGTTCACCGTGTGGAAACCACAACCACCTGCACGCAGTGCGGGAAAGAAACAACCGTTCCCTTCAAGCCGACTCAGGGCCGGCCAGTCTACTGTCGGGAATGCTTCCAGCAGCGACGGCTTTCCGCCAGCCCAGCTTAAACCTTCTACGGCGGAGGCTGGGTACGCTTGTGGTCGCTGCGGGTGACTACCCCGGTTGCCCCTACACCCCTTCACTGCCTGGACTCATTGCCGGGGCGGTCCCCGTGACCGCCCTGGACAACCGTAAGCGCTGTCCCTCTACCCGACGCAAGACGCGTCCGCACAGAATCCGCACAATTCAGATACAATATTCCTTCGGCTATGCCCAGCTTCCACATCCTCAATTTCGGGTGTCGCGCCAGCCAAGCGGACGGTGCGGCAATCAAGAAGCAATTGCTCGAATCGGGGCTGCAGGAGGCGGAGGACGTTGCCGAAAGCCAAGTGGCGATTCTGAACACCTGCACGGTCACAAGCAGGGCGGATGCCGAAATCCGACAACTGGTCCGCCGCATTCACCGCACGAATCCCCGCTGTCGGATTCTGGTGACCGGCTGTTACGCGCAGCGTTCGCCCGTGGAAATCGCTGCAATGGGTGGCGTCGCATGGGTGGTTGGAAACTCCCACAAGCACGTCATCGCGGACCTGCTGAATCCGAATCTGCGGCAGGAGTCGGGAGTCAGAAGCCAGGAGTCAGAAGTCAGGAGTCAGGAGTCAGAAGCTGGAACGGAGCCAGGGGACAGAAGTCGAAGGTCAGGACCAAATGGTCAAACAGACCTTGTCCAAATTCGGCAACTCGGGGCCTCCCCAACCGCTTCCGAGCAGGCCGAAAACCATTCTCCGGCTCCTGCCGCGCAGCCCGGCACTCCGCCTCAGCCGGCAATCTTGGTGGGGGAGATCAGCGACGAATTCCATTTTGCTCCCGTATTTCCGGACGACCGCACGCGGCCGACGCTCAAGATTCAGGATGGGTGCAATGCGCGCTGCTCGTTCTGCGTGATTCCCTCCGTTCGCGGCCGCAGCCGCAGCCTGGCGCCCGAGAAGGTGGTCGAGCAGGTGCTCGAATTGGAGCGGTGCGGCTACAAAGAAATCGTGCTCTCGGGAATCAATCTGGGTAGTTATGGGCGCGACATGGACCGCCGCATCACTTTCCTTGCCCTGCTCGAGAAGCTGCTCGACGAGACCGGCATCGCGCGATTGCGGATCAGCTCACTCGAGCCGATGGACGTGAGTCCTGCGCTCATCCGATTAGCGGCTGGGGAGCCACGCCTGGCGCAGCACTTCCACATTCCGCTCCAGAGCGGGTGCAGCCGCATACTCCGTCTCATGAACAGAAGATATTGGCCCTCGCAGTATGCGGAGCGGATCCTCGCCATCCGCGAGCAAATGCCCAACGCCGGCATCGGCGCGGATGTGATGGTGGGCTTTCCCGGTGAGACGGGCCAGGATCACGCGGCCAACGCGAGCTTTATCGAATCTCTGCCCTTCACTTATCTGCACATTTTTCCATACTCAGCTCGACCCCATACACCCGCTGCGTCCGCTCGCCAGCAGGTGAACGGCCGGGTGGCCCACGAGCGCGCTCAGGAAATCCGGGCTTTACTAGCACCCAAGCGCCAGGCGTTCCTGGAGGCGCAAGTCGGCTGCAAACTCTCTGCTATCACCCTCGATGAGCCCAATGCAGGTGAAGGCGGGGCGCTCAGCAGCAATTACTTGAAGATTGTCCTGCCAGGGTCGAGCGTTCCACCCAATACGCTGCTCGAGGTGAGCGTGGGGCGAGTTCATGAGGGGTTGCTCTTTGGGTTTCCTGCGTGATGGAGAAGCTAGACCTTCCGAACCGGGCTCCCATAGCGCGCCACCACAGGATCAGCAGTGAGCAAAACCAGGCCCTCGGCCCTGGCCTGCGCTACGAGAATACGATCAAAGGGTACTCACTCACGCGAATCCTCGCTGGACAGACGCAACAGATTTGCTCAGAATACTCTGTTGCCACTGAGGCCTTTGCTTTCTACGACTGGAAAGTGGGTTGGTGAATCTTGAGCACGACGGAATTGGCGCACACCGACGGCACGCCCATCAGCGACTACATCCTAGGGAAGTTCGTACCGCTCTCGCATCTGGCTCATGGCTGGGAGATCCACTCCATGATCGCCTTAAGCCCCGCCGAGGAGCGGACCATGGTGCGCGAACCGGCCCAGGCAGTTCCGGACCGCATCGCCGAGCGTCTGGGAGCGCTGCGAGTCTTGGTAGTTCCATATATTGCCTGTCTTCAGTCTGGCGACACCGTTTGCACGACCAAACCCAAGGGCGAGAGTCACACGGCCGCTTGGGTCGAAACCACCGAAAGAACCAATCTCGTGCTCGCCTGCCGGGAAGTTGACGCGCACGATACCGGATTCGAATTCCTGGCCAGCGTCGCCGAATTGCTTCGGCCGCGTCTGAGCGTTTCCGAATTTGCGGCGTATGATGAACTCCTGGAGGAGGAACTGCGCCACGGCGTGCGCGGCGAGATCGACGAAGAATCCCTGTCAGCCAAGCAGGCCCTCCTCGCCATTCGGCCCTGGCGCCGCACACGTCTTCAGTACGAGCCTTATCGCGACGTTTCCCTGGTGAGCACGCTGGCCGAATATATGCACGGCTTGTGGCACGACGTCCAGATTCGCGTGGGGCCTCAACATCTGCCGCTCCAACAGTTGCGCCGGCGAATGACCTTGATGTCAAAATTGTTCCCGCCCAATCCAGGCTATGCGGTCTTTGCAAAAGACCTCGAGGAGGAACCGGCGGCGGAAGAGTGATGTGCCCTCCAGGCGAGACTATCACCGCGAAATTGGCGTGGTAACCTAGGAGCTTTCTTTGGAAGGGCGGGGCTTTAGTCCCGCCACCTCGTGGCAATTTCTTGTCGGGCCTTTAGGCCCTGAAGCCATGTCGCCTCAGTGGCTGAAGCCCCGAAATCTTGCCCGTCTCTTACGGCGGGGCTGAAGCCCCGCCCTTCCCCACCGTCCGTGATAGGCCGCGGAAATCCGTCACCAAGCGCTAGCGCGTTTCCGCCAGGCGCGCCCGGATATCCACGGCCCGAAAATCGCCGGCCTGTGGGAACACCATCAGTGGGTTGATGTCCATTTCGGCGAGCTGGGGCAAGTCCTCGACAAGTTGAGAGAACCGCTCGAGGATTTCGGCCAGGCCTGCCAAGTCCACGGCGGGCTCACCGCGCACTCCCTCCAGCAGCTTGTAGCCGCGGATCTGGCGGATCATCTCCCTTGCCTCGAGATCGGTGATGGGCGGCACGCGGAACACAACGTCATTGATCGTCTCCACGTAGATTCCGCCCAGACCAAACATCACCAGCGGGCCAAACTTGGGATCGTAGGTCATCCCGACAATCACCTCGCGCCCACCCCGAACGTATTCTTGGACCAGGAAACCGATTGGCTCGTCAAGGGCAGCCGAGCCGGGATGGCGCCGCTTGACCTCCTCGGTCATCAGGCGGGCGGCATCGACCAACTCCTCCGGGGTGTGGATATCGAGCCTCACCCCGCCGGCCTCCGTCTTGTGAAGCAACCCAGGGGCGACGGCTTTCAAAACCACCGGGTACCGCACGCGCCGCGCCAGTTCCTCAAGCTCGTCGCGATCCCTGACAAGGTTGGCTTGGGCCACGCAGATGCCGTAATAATGAATCAGTTGTTGGGCCTCCAGCGGGGTCAAATCGGTGCGACCTTGGCGGCGAACTTGCTCGAGCAGATTGGCTGCCGACTCCCGATCTACGTCAAAGCTCCGCACTTTGCCGCTGGGCTTGTCGCGCCAGTGCCGATAGCGCTCGAGCGCGGCCAGAGCCTGCACGGCCGATTCAGGGAACAAGTAGATGGCCATGTGCCCGGGATGCTTCTTGTTCAACTCCTGGAAGAACTCGTCAGGGGCCATGAATACGCCGAACATGGGCTTGTCAAACTTCTTGCGCACCGCCTCGAGCGCCTCGACGATCTCCATCGCATCGATCAGCATGGGCGGAACGAACACCACCAGAAGCGAGTCAACGCCTTCATCCTCGAGCAGGATTTGCGCGCACGCGTCGTACTTGCTGCGATCAGATCGGGGAGTCATATCGATGGGATTCTGAACGATGGCTTCCGGCGGCAGCAGACGGCGGAGTTCCTGTCGAGTCCGTGGGGATAGCTCAGCGATCCGAAGACCCAGATTGACCGCCCGGTCTGTCGCCATGATGGCCGGGCCGCCGGCATTGGTCAGAATGCCGAGGCGGTTCCCGCGCGGCAGGGGATTCTTGGAGAAACCCAACGCCAGATCGAACAGCTCTTCCACAGTGTTCACACGGATAACTCCGGATTGTTCCAGGAGCGCGTCGGCGGCAAGGTCGAGGCCCTGGCGCGCGGAAAGCGCCCCGGTGTGCGACATGGCAGCCCTGGCTCCCGCCGCCGTGCGGCCTGACTTCACCGCCAGGAGCGGCTTGCGTTTCGAAATGCGCCGGGCAATCTGCATGAAGCTCTTGATATCGCCGATGGACTCGAGGTACATGAGAATCAGGTCGGTATTCGGATCGTCTTCCCAGTAGAGCAGCAGCTCATTCGGCGAAACATCGGTTCGATTGCCGAGTCCCACAAAGTAGGAGAATCCGATGTCCAGTTGCCGGGCGATATTCAGGATGGCCACGCCCAGCGCGCCGCTCTGCGACATGAAGGCGATGCGTCCGCTCAAGGGCAAGGTGGGCGCGAAGGTGGCGTCCATGTGGACCGCCGGGTCGGTGTTGATCAGACCCATGCAGTTGGGTCCGATCATGCGCATTCCGTAGCGCCGGATCTGCTCTGCGAGATCGGCTTCCTTGCTTCTGCCTTCTTCGCCAGTCTCAGAAAAGCCCGCGGTGATTACCACCAGGGCTTTAATGCCCTTCTTCCCGCAATCGTCCACTACGGCCGGCACCGCTTCGCGCGGCACAACGATGACCGCCAAATCCACCGGGTCGGGAATGGAACTGACCGACGGATACGCTTTCATCGAATGCACGAAATCGGCTTGGAAATTCACGGGAAAGAGCATGCCTCGATATTCAAACTCAATCAATTGATGCAAAATCTGGCGGCCGATCGAGCCGGTTTTGCGCGAGGCGCCGATCACCGCGATGGATTGTGGTTTGAGAAGCGGGTCAAGGGGGTGCATAAGGTTTCCTTTCGGCCCTCTCTTTTACTCGCAATGCGGATTTCTGCCAAGCGAAGAAAGAGCGAAGACCTGCCAGTCTTGCCTGATCTGTGAAATCTGAGTAATCTGTGGTCCATGCTTAAGCAAACAGCTACACGGTACTTGATGGGCACAGCCTGTGCGGGACTCTTCACTTTCGGGGTAATGACTTCTTTCCTGGGCGCAACGCTTCCCGAACTGGGCGCCCGGCTAAACTTCGACTTGGCGCGCGGCGGCGCGCTCTTCAGCTTTCTCTACCTCCCCCAAATTCCCATGGTTTTCCTGGCCGGCCCGCTGATCGACCGCTTTGGCAAGAAGCCCATTCTCGCCGGCGGCTTCCTGCTCTGCGCGGCGGCCCTGGTGGGGATTGCCTACGCTCCCAGTTACGTGGTCCTGGCCGCACTTCTCATCGCACTGGGACTGGGAGGCACTTCCGCGATGAGCGCTTCCAACACCCTCATCCCCGACCTCTACCCTGAGAATCCTTCCTCCGCACTGAATCTGGGAGGCGTTTTCTTCGGAGTCGGCGCGATCCTTTTCCCCTGGCTCGTAGCGTTCCTGGCGGTTCGATTGGGCCTGGTTCTGACCTTGTGGATGATCACCCTGCTGGTCGCGGGCGTGGCGCTGGTTGCCTTTCTGCAAACCTTTCCGCCCGCCAGTTCAGGCGGTGGATTCGATTGGTCCGAGGCAGGCCGCCTGGCCGGCCACCCGGCCGTGATCATTCTGGCTCTGGTTTTGTTCTTCTATTCGGCGGTCGAGATCTCCACCGCGGGATGGACCAGGACCTTTCTCGAGCAGGACCTCCAGGCAACACCCCAGAGCTCGAAAGCCATCTTGACGATGTTCTGGGTTGCGATGATGGCAGGCCGCCTGGCCGCAAGCCAAGTGGTCAAATGGGTGCGGGGGCCAAAGCTGCTCTTAGGCGCCGCCTTGGGCGCGGTGGCCGGGCTATTAGTGGTTGTCACAGCACGCTCGATTACGGCAGCGGCCGTCGGCATCGTGATCTGCGGACTGACCTATGCGCCGGTCTTCCCGACCACCGCTGGAACCGCGAGCACTTACTTTCCCAAGCTGTTTGCCACGGTTTTTGGCATGCTCATGGCCGTCGGCTTGTCGGCCGGCGTCATCCTCCCTCCCGTGATTGGCTATGTCGCCAAAACCGCAACCGTCAGGTCCGGCATGGCGCTGGTGGCAGCCTTCGCCGTTTTCTTGACGGCCATGCAAGCGATCTTCCTGATCTACGAGCGCCGGAGGTTGGCGAGGCAGTAGGCAGTAGGCAGTGGGCAGGTGGGCAGTGGGCAGGTGGGCAGCGGGCAGGTGGGCAGTGGGCAGGTGGGCAGATGGGCAGGTCGGCAGAGTTCCGACTGACCTCGCCCTCGCCCCCTTGGGGGAGAGGGTGGACCGCGACGGCGCTTTCATCAGCCGGCGCGGGCCGGGTGAGGGGGTCGGCGAAGATCGGCGCGATTTGCGATCACTTCTTCTCATGCGAACTGCTGGGCCGGAACGAAGCCACTAAGAACTGTCCTTCGTCGGGATCGACGGGCGCCAAATCGAGGACCATGTTCGCGGTCCCGGACCCGTAAGTGGAATACGTGATACGCGCCCGGAAGTAGTAGGTACTGCCGGCTTGAGCCGAGAAACGGGCAAAAGACGCGAGCTTCGAGAGGTGTTGCAAACTCGACTGCCAACTCGTGCATAGATGATGCTCGCCAGGATCGACGGAGAAGAAGAGATACGAGTTGGCGCGCGTTGCGCCCTTCCAGGCGCCGTCGAGCCCGACGCGGATCGTGGGGTTGCCCAATTCGCCCGGAGCTTTGGAGAAGTCCTCGACGACATAGACCAGGGCCTTGCCAGGCTCGGGCCCGGCAATCGGATGGCCTTGGAAGGTAGTGCGCGCATCGAAGCGGACATTCAGCGGGCCGCAGGCGGACTCGGCCTGAGTAAGAGCTGGGTTGGTTTGGGCAACAGCGGAAGTCGCAAAGAGCAGAGCGGCTAGAAGCGTCTTCATGGTTTTTTCTCCCGCGGGAGTTGCGCCGCGGGCCGAAGCGCAAGTCCGTGGCGCAGAACTCAGCGGTCCCATCATAGCGCAAATCAAAGTGGCCGGGCGCTGGGTTTCCGTATTGATCGACGTTGCTCCGCCCTGTGGGGTTCCGCCGGAGGGCAGTGGGCAGATGGGCGGTGGGCAGGTGGGCAGTGGGCAAGACCGATGCCGTCCCTCGCCCCCTTGGGGTGAGGGTGGTCCGCGACGGCGCTTTCATCAGCCGGCGCGGGCCGGGTGACGGGGTCCGGCGCCAAACCCGGGATGATGTTCGCGTTCTCGGGGCGACGGTTTCTCCGTGTCCTCCGGGAGCGGCGCGAGATTGAAACACAGAGGCCACTAAGACTCTCCGTGGCCTCCGTCTTAAGCTTTTTGGGAAGCACGGAGGACACGGAGAATTGAGTGTGGGGCACTGCGCTCGGCCCTATTTCAAATTGATCGCTACCACCTCCGGGTGATTTCCGGTGCGCATGGCTGGGCCCCAGGTGCCGGCGCCGCTCGAGGTGTACAGGGTGTAATCACCTTCGATATGCAATCCGTAGTAATATCTTCCATAGACTAATCTAGAAATGAACTGGATGGGAAAGATCTGGCCGTGGTGCGCGTGGCCGGAGAGCTGAAGGTTGATTCCCGCCGCTTTCGCTTGCGCGACATGGGTGGGGCCGTGATAGAGCAAGATGGAGGGCCGAGCGCGATCGAACTCCGTTAGCTTCGCGAGCGCCTGCGCGAGATCCAGCGAATGGCCGCGCTCCGGGTAGCTGATGCCGATCAACTGGAGACCCTCGATGGTTACCATCCGGTCGGCCAGGATTTGCACTGGCGTGGCGCTCAGCGCGGCGTAAGCGCGTTGGACGCCCAGGTAAGTTTCGTGATTTCCGGTTACGAAGTAGACCCCCAGCGGGGCGCGGAGAGCGTTGAGAGGGGCAACAAACTCCTCAAGCTTGCCATCGCCCCCATCAAACAGGTCACCGGTGATCGCCACCAGGTCGGGGGCCTCAGCATTCGCCATGGCCACCAAGCGGGAGGCGAAACCAGCGCGCAGGATGTACCCCAGATGCACGTCGGAAATCTGCAGCACTGTTCTGCCTCGCCAAGCCGGAGGCAGGTTCTTGATGCGGACGGAAAGTTTCCGAGTACGGGGATGGTAGGCATTCCACACGCCGTAGGCAGAGTAAAGACCTGCCAGCGCCAGGGAGGTCCAACCGAATCCGGAGCGCGGTGGGGAATACGTGAGCAGCTTCGCGGCTCCCCAGGCGGCCCAAGTCACTGCAAAAGTCGCGATCAGTGTGAGTCCCACTCCTAGCCATAATCCCGAGCAGAAATAAACAGCCCGTAAGAGCAAGTTGTCGCCCCAGTGCGACAAAATGGCCGAGGCAATGAATGTCGCAGGGAGGAGGAACAGAACCGCGGCAAGGGTGTCCCGTTGCGCCGGGGAGGCAATGTCCAAAAAGTAGACAAGCGAGACATAGACAAAGTAATGGCTGAAAAACAAGATCGAAAACGCGATCAACATGAAGAGTGGAATGACGATGTAACTTCGTGACATTTTGGCGTATTGAGCTCCCTGACCAGGACTTGTTTTCGGCTGAATTTGACCACCCAAATCGACCGATCCTTTGTTTTCATAGACATTCCGGCTTTGTTCCTGCCATAAGTTGATAAGCAGAGGAGAAGCGTAGCGCAGACCTGCTTTTTAGGTCTGCGGCCCTTCGCTCGGGCACGAACTGCGGACCTTGAAAGGCAGGTCCGCGCTACTAGCTAGCTCGGGCACATGCGTCACAGAAGGGCCGTTTTTGGCGTTCATGGCACGAATTCAGGCTTAAAATGGAGCTCATTTTAGGTTCGTTTTAGGTTCGTTATCCGAGTGACTTCCTTTGTTTTCAATGACTTCTTAGCTTCGTTCCCACTGTTTTGCATTTTCTCGAGGGTCCGTGGCACGGCAAAGGCGCCTCCCCCAACTCCCCCATAGGCGTTAAAATAAACGCACGACGCACTACGAAAGCCGTGGAGCGGCGCCAAAGAGTAGCCCGCGGCGTGAGCCGTGGGACCTGGGAGCCGATGGCGATGCCTTGAGCCCCGCTAGGGGCGACAGCGCATGGACGAGCGGACAGAGAGCACCCTCTGCCGCCCCTGCCGGGGCTGAGAAAGCTGGTGCGACCCTGGCCCCACGGCTCACGCCGTGGGCTAAACTCTGTCGGCCCTCCGGGCCTCAGAAACCCGCTACACCGCGGGGTCCTTATTTTAATGCCTTTGCCCAGCTCCCCTCCCCCTCTTCCCTCAACCCCGGGGGAGAGGGAAGAGGGAACCTTGCCGTTACTACCAGGCTGCCGCTGCCCACTCTCCCCAAGGGGGAGGGTTGTAGTTTCAGCTCGGCCTGTGTTTTCAACAACATTCCCGGTTCGTTCGTTCAATATCTTAACACCCATGCCCCTGAGTCTCCTGCGCGGACTTCCCACACCCTTCACTAGGCTATGATCTTGGGCGTAGAATGTCAAGGGAATTGCGGGGAACGGGGCGATTGGGCGGGGCAGGGGGGAGTTTTCGAGTC
>Ga0187781_10002975_pt1 | contig 12793 bp, 11 predicted proteins | sample 0715_SJ02_MP02_2_FD_132447 | JGI IMG/M metagenome (GOLD analysis project Ga0187781, IMG submission 132447) | Tropical peat soil microbial communities from peatlands in Department of Meta, Colombia - 0715_SJ02_MP02_20_MG | ecosystem: Environmental > Terrestrial > Soil > Wetlands > Peat | place...
AGCATGGAACGGTGCGATCAGCCCGGTCCCGAGCAGGCCAAAACCTAGTCGTAAATCGTTTGCCATCCTCGCCCTCGGTCGTAGGGGCGGCCCTGGTGGCCGCCCGTCTGGAAAAGACTTAAAACAGCTCACGCAAAGTCGCAAAGGCGCAAAGACGCGCAAAGTGAGAATCCTAATCCTTGCTTTGCGAGCTTTGCTACTTTGCGCCTTGGCGTGAAACCGGCAGAGACTTCACGGGCGGCCACAACGGCCGCCCCTACGGAATCAGCAGAACTTTCAACGCCTGCTTCGCCTCGATATCCTCGAAGGCGCTCCTCCATTCAGCGAGTGGTGAGCGCCGGCTGACAATCTCGCCCGCCGGCAGTCGACCGCCGGCCAGCAGGTGAATAGTGCGGTCCCAACTGGTGTAGCTGGTGGAAAGATTAAAGATCACGTCGCAGACTTTGAAAGCGGCTTTGTCCCACGGAAAGGGGATGGAATCCTTTCCGGTCAAACCGATCACGCAGATGCGGCCCTTCTTGCGGATCAGCTCGACGGCGGAAGCGATGGCCGCGGCGGCGCCGCTGCACTCGATGACTAAATCGGCGCCCCAGCCGCCGGTAAGCTCCTGCACGACGGCCACCGGGTTTTGCTGTGCCACGTTGATTACGGTCTCGAACCCCAACTCGCGCGCTTTCTTCAAGCGCAGCGCTTCGTCCTCCGGAGTTCCCACCATCGCCACGTGTCGGGCGCCGGCGGCTCGCGCGGTCAACCCCGCCAGCAAGCCAATGGGCCCCGGCCCTAAAACCACGACAAAGTCGCCCGCCTCGATTTTGGCCCGCTCCACCACGTCGTGTACGGTATTAGCCGCCGGCTCGACCAGCGCAGCCAAGTCGTAGCTCATCGAGTCCGGAATGCGATGCAACAGGCGCTCCGGCATTTTCAAGTACTTCGCGAAGGCGCCATCGATCCCCCAGCCCGGCGAGCGCTTCAGCGGACAGATCTGGATGTTGCCCGTGCGGCACAAGTAGCAGTGCCCGCAAGCGCGCGTGTGCGGTTCGCCCACAACGCGCTCGCCGGTCTTGAAGAGTCCCGTGTCCGGCCCGGTCTCGATAATCTGGCCGGAGAACTCGTGCCCCAAAATCACAGGTGGCCAATACGGAAATTCGTCGTGCCACACGTGCACGTCCGTGCCGCAAATGCCGCAGGCCTTGACTTCGATGAGCACTTCGCCGGGGCCCGGCGTTGGCTCAGGCATATCGCGAATCTCCATGAAGCCCTCGCCCTTTTGGGTTTTCACCAGCGCTTTCATAAACGTGCTCCTCCGCACCATTCGAGCAGAAATCGCGCCAGAATCACGGCCGCTTGGCCAATTTCATCCAGCCCGATCTGCTCCTCGTTGGTGTGAGCAAAACGCAGGCTTCCCGGACCAAACACCACGGTAGGGATTCGCAGTTGATTGTTATAGAACCAGGAATCGCAGGACGCCGTCATGGCGCTCACTTCGCCCGCCGCGCCGGCCTCCCGGCAGCACGCAGCGAGACCGGTAACGAGCGGGTGCCGCGGATCGAGAATGTGGGCATCGTGGCGGTACATGAATTCCAGCGTGAAGTGCTCGCGCAGCCATTCGTCGCCGCCCTCCAGAATGGCCTGGCGCATCTCCTCCATCACCTGGTAACGAGTCTTGTTGGAGAGAAGACCCAGCACGCCCTCGAGCGAGGCCGAAGCGGGCGCTGTGGCCGGCCAGTCGCCCGCCGTCAGTTTGCCGAACGTAAGGGGCATGGGGTTGGCAAACTGGTCGAACAGCGGGATGCCGCGCGAAGCGGCCAACAGGCGCGCATGATATTGCTCGAGAACCTCAATCGTACGGATGGCCATCTTTAATGCGCTGACCGTGCCGGCACTGCCGCTGTGCCCCGGCCTGCCCGTGCAAGTCACGCGGAACCACACCGCGCCGCGCACGGAAGAGAGTATGCGCAGGTCGGTCGGTTCCATCACGATGCAGCCGTCGGCGCGTTCGCCGCGGCGCACCATGGCCAGCGTGCCGTTGCCGCCCACCTCTTCCTCAACCACGAGATGCGCCAAGACGTCTCCGCGGAGCTTCAAGTCCAGGCGTTGCGCGGCCAGCAGCGCAGTGAAGAGCGCCGCCACTTGCCCTTTGGCGTCGCACGCGCCGCGCCCCTGCACCCGATTCGCTTCGACGGCGGGCTCGAACGGGTGATCCTGTCCCTGCGAGGGAGGGACGACGTCGAGATGCGTATTGAACAGCAGAGTCCGCCCGCCACCCGTCCCCGGCACGCGCACTCGAAGGTTCGAGCGCCCGTCATACTCGAGGCCGCGCACCGGGTCGGCGTAATCTGCGTCCGCGCGCAGTGCATTCGTCAGGGGTATCCGTTCCACCTCGCCGAATTCTGCGAATCGCCGCGCGGCCCACTCCACAACCTCTGCTTCTCTTCCGGGGAGCGACGGGAAACGAATCAAGCCGCAGAGAAACTCTTCCGTGACCTCCCGAAGGGCTGCGACCGCAGAGCGAATTTCGGGCAAGGTCAATCGATTCATAGGCGGGCGAGGGCTTTCTCGAAGATGTCGAGGCTCTCGTCGGCTTCGGCGTCTGAGATCACCAAGGGCGGCGCCACCCGGAGGACATTGCCGAAAACGCCCACCGAACCGATCAAAAGGCCCAGTTGAGCCGCGCTGTCAATCAGTTTTCGGGTGAGGTCCGGCGCGGGCTCCTTGGTTTTCTTATCTTTCACCAGTTCGACTCCCATCACGAGTCCCATGCCGCGCACGTCGCCCACGTACGGCGACTTTTCCATCATGTCGAGGAGGCGCGATTTCATGACGTCACCGATGCGCAGAGCATTCTCCTCGAGCCGTTCGCGGCGCATGATGTCGACCACCGCGCTGACGGCAGCGCTGGCGAGGGGATTGCCTCCCATGGTGCTGCTCATTTCTCCTGGCCCCAAGACTCCAATTACGTCGCTGCGAGCTGCCACCGCCGAGGCTGGCACGCCGCTGCCAATTCCTTTGGCGATGCACACCAGGTCAGGCGCCAGTCCTTCCCATTCCATCGCCCAGAATCTGCCCGTGCGTCCGAAACCCGATTGCACCTCATCGAGAGTGAAAAGAAGGCCGCGGCCCCGCAGCCATTGCTCGAGGCGCGTGAGCCATCCTTGGGGAGGAAATATAAAACCCGCGGCGCCCTGGTAGGGCTCCACAATCAAGCCTGCCAGGCTTCCGGTGCTGTTGGCGCGCACCGCGTCCTCGAGGTAGTCCAGGCAGAGCATGTCACAGGTGGCGGGGTCAGCGCGCAAGGGGCAGCGATAGCAATACGGAAAAGGCACGCGGATGGAGCCGGGTGCGGTGGGGCCGTAGCCTTTCTTTGGGCCGGGCAAGCCGCCGGCGCTCAGTGCCGCGTAAGTGCGGCCGTGAAATCCGCCATAAAAGCTGATGATTTCGAACCTGCCCGTCTTGCGCTTCATAATCCGCAGAGCGGCCTCGATGGTCTCACTCCCGGTGGTGAGGAAAAAACACTTGTCCAGAAACGAGGGCAGGACAGAGACCAGCTTTTCAGCCGCGATCACGCGCCATTCGTGCAGGCATTCATAATTGTTCAAAAGCTTCCCAGCGGCCTCCTGCACGGCTTTGATCAGATCGGGATGACAGTGCCCCACGTTGGTGACCAGAACCCCGGAAGTCCAGTCGATGAACGTGTTGCCGTCGGCATCCGTCACGACCACGCCCGAGGCATGGTCCCAGGCGACCTGTGCCTGGTAGCCTGTGCATTGCGCTTCCACGCGCGCCCAGCGCTGGAAGAACTCTCTCGACCGGGGCCCGGGCAAGGGCCCTTTTACTGACGCTATTCCTTGCTTCATCGTGCACCTCTGGTTGGAGCAGCGCTCGCTGACCGTTCGCACAACGGCCCGCTACACTCGCCGTCATTCCTCTCTGCGCTCTCCCGAAAGTCCCGCGGAAGGGCGGGGCTTCAGCCCCGCCCTTCCGTCTCCCTTTCATTTCCGAGGGTGGGCCACAGGCCGATGACCGCTCGGAATGACAGGAATTGAGCAAATCCGTCTCAACCGAGACATACATCTCATACGCTTGCCTTGGCGACAAAGCGCGGAGGGAGGCCTTTGACAAAGCGGTCAATCTCCGTGACGATCAGTTCCCGGATGCGCCGCCCGGAATCCTCCGAATACCAGGACAAGTGCGGCGTCAGAATAGTGTTGGGCAGCCAGAACAGAGGAGAGTCCGGAGGCGGCGGCTCAACGTCGAAAACGTCGATCCCGGCGCCGGCGATCACCCCTTTCTCGAGCGCCTTGGCGAGGGCCTGCAGGTCGACCATCAGCCCGCGAGAGGTATTGACGAGGTAGGCCGTAGGCTTCATCAGGGCAAGCGTCTGTTCGTTCACCAGGTGCCGAGTCTCGGCGGTGAGCGGAGTGTGAATGGTGATGAAATCCGCCTGCCGGAAAACCGTCTCTTTATCCACCACTTCAATTCTCAATTCCTGCTTTCGTTCCTCCGACAAGTAGGGATCGCAGATCAGAAAATTAAAGCCAAAGGACTTGAGCTTGCGATAGACGAGAGAACCGATGCGCCCGCACCCGATGATGCCCAGCGTTTGACCCGCCAGCAGATAGATCGGAACCGCTTCGCTGAATTCCCAGGAGCCGCGCCCCGACGAGATATCGAGCGCCCGCCGGGCGGCGGCCAACCGCCGCCCGCAGGCCAGCAAAAGGGCTATGGCCTGCTCGGCCACCTCCTCGGCGCAGTAATCGGGAATGTAGCAGAGCGGGATGCCGGCTTTTTCGAGTGCCGCGACATCGACGTTGTCATAGCCCACTCCGTGGCGGATCACCAGCCGGCATCTTTCCCATCGCGAGATAATCTCGGCGTTGATGGGCACCATGTTGACGATCACCACGTCAGCGTCGCGAGTCGCTGCGATGACCTCTGAGCTCGGCGCGAATTTAAGCTGATAAGTGACCAGCTCGAGGCTCCGCTTGGCCATCTCCTGGGCTTCCCAGTTGAGATCAGGCTCGATGTAATCCGTCACTACCACTTTCCGCGGTTTCATAGTCGCGTGCTCCTGCCACCTTCAACCAAACGATCGATTCCAGCCGTTAGCCCACGCTCGTCGTTGCTTGCGGAGGGGAAAATTCTACTCTGTGTGGTCCGTTCTGCCAAGCGTAAGCGGGTGGGCAACGCCGGCAAGGAGCGGTTTTATGTGTGTGAAATAAACCTTCAGGGAAGGAAAGGGTTCACGCAAAGGCGCAAAGCACGCCAAGTTCGCAAAGAACGGCCCACAGCCGCTTTGCGTCCCTTTGCGCCTTAGCGCCTTTGCGTGAGCTGTTTTGCTTTCTTCACACCCTCTTTGCTCGTCGGGACTGCCCTCGCCCAACGAGCGTCGGGTGTGTCAGTTCAACATCTCTCAGTTGCGCGAAATGAGGTGGTTTGGATCGAGCACGAATTTCCGGGCTGCGCCCTTGTCAAAATCCTTGTATCCCTTCGGTGCCTCCTCCAGCGTGATCACTGTGACGTTGGTGGCTTTGGCGATCTGAATTTTGTCGTAGAGAATAGCCATCATCAATTGGCGGTTGTATTTCATTACCGGGCACTGGCCGGTCGTAAAGTGATGGGATTTCGCCCAACCCAGGCCGATGCGGATGCTCAGGTTGCCGGTTTTGGCGTTGTCGTCAACTCCACCCGGATCGTCGGTGACATAGAGGCCCGGGATGCCCAGCGCGCCGCCTGCCCGCGTAATCGTCATCAGTGAGTTCAAGACAGTCGCGGGTGCTTCCCGGCTGGCGTCTCGGCCATGGCCTCGCGCTTCGAATCCCACGCAGTCCACTCCGCAATCCACTTCCGGCACACCCAGAATCTGCTCGATTTGTTCACCCACGCTGGCGCCCTTCGAGACATCGACAGTCTCACAACCGAAGCTCTTGGCTTGCGCCAGGCGCTCCGGGATCAGGTCGCCGACGATCACGCAAGCGGCGCCGAGCAACTGGCAGGCGGCCGCGCACGCCAGACCAACCGGGCCAGCGCCGGCGACGTACACCGTGGAGCCCGTCGTCACGCCGGCGCTCACCGCGCCGTGGTAGCCCGTAGGCAGGATATCGGAAAGGCAGGTCAGGTCCCGAATTTTCTCCATCGCCTGAGCCTTGTCGGGGAATTTTAGCAGGTTGAAATCCGCGTAGGGCACCATCACATACTCTGCCTGTCCCCCCACCCAGCCGCCCATGTCGACATAGCCGTATGCCGCGCCGGGCCGCGACGGGTTGACGTTCAAGCAGATGCCAGTGGCGCGCTCTTTGCAGTTTCGACAGCGCCCACAGGCAATGTTGAAGGGCACCGATACCAGGTCCCCTACCTTGATGAACTCGACATCGCGGCCCGCCTCGATCACTTCCCCCGTAATTTCATGTCCCAGGATCAGCCCTTGGGGCGCGGTGGTTCGCCCCCTGACCATGTGCTGATCGCTGCCGCAGATGTTCGTGGAAACGATTTTGAGAATCACTCCATGCTCGCACTTGCGGTCGCCGAGAGCCAACTTGGGAAAATCAATGCTCTGTACTTCCACCACCCCCGTCCCCATATACGCCACACCTCGATTAGTTGCCATAGCAGTTCCTCCTTTGAAAGCATCGCGGAGCGCGGGCATCCTGCCCGCATTCCCGCTTGATTTAGACGCAATCTGCGGGCAGGATGCCCGCGCTCCAGCCGAATCCCGAACCCTGGTCTTAGAACGCCTTCGCGCCTGCCTCCGCCACGGCGTGGTCCTGCTCCCCCGAACCTCCACTCACGCCGATGGCCCCCACCACTTTTCCGTCGCGCTTCAGCGGCACGCCGCCCGCGAAGATCATAATTTTACCGTTGTTGGAGGCGTGGATGCCGAAGAACTGGTTGCCCGATTGGCTGTGCGCGGCCAAGTCTTTGGTGGAAATATCGAAGGCCCGCGACGTGTAGGCCTTCTTGATGGATATATCAATGCTGCCGATCCATGCGCCGTCCATGCGCACGTGGGCCACCAGGTTGCCACCCTCGTCGGCCACCGCAATGTTCATCGGCTGCCCGATCTCCGCCGCTTTCTTTTCAGCGGCCGCAATAACCCTTCGCGCATCGCTCAGTGTCACCACGATCGATCCTCCTTTGTGAACTTGAGTTGACTTTAGCCCCAGGGCTGATGAATCTATTTCAACAGAATCCGACGCTCTGTTCAAGGAATTTGTTCTCTGATTTGCACAAAGGCGCGTCACTTGGTTTAGAATGATTCAGCGCGCAGTGGTGGCGAAGCGCCCAGGAGGAGGCCACGAGTTGCGGAAGTTCATGAACAAGCGGGAAACGGGCGTAGGCAGGGCGGTCGTGTTCTTGACCGTCGTGCTCTTTCTGGTGGTTCTAATCCTGGCACTGAAGCTCACCAATCGCGCGGCGCCGGCCATTGAAGTACAGCGGGATATTAGAGGAATCGGCGTGAGCACGCCCGTCGAATTCAGGGTTCACGACGCGCGCTATCGCATCAGATCGGTCGAGCTGGAAGTCCGGCAGGGCGAGCGGACGTTTCAGATCCCCGTGGAGGGCATCGCTGAACCGGCTCAGGCTCCCAAATGGTGGAAGTTCTGGTCGCGCCATGTGGAGAGCGCCGCCACCTATCGGGCGAGCGTGGGACGCAAAGCGATCCCGGACCTGACGGAAGGGTCGGCGAGGCTGATTATCACCGCCACCAACAACTCCTGGGGGCGGTTCTTCCGCGGCGGGCGGAGCCAATTCGTCAAGGATCTTCCCGTCCGCTTTTTCCCGCCCCGCGCCGAGGTCCTGACCGGGCAACACTACATCAACCAGGGCGGATGCGATATGGCCCTGCTCAAGGTGTCCGAGGGGACCGTTGAATCCGGCGTGAAAGTGGGCAATTACTTTTTCCCGAGTTTTCCCTTGAAAGACTCCGATCCCACTTTGCGAATGTGCATCTTCGCGTATCCTTATGACGTCGATCCGTCAACCCCAGCCCGTGCCGAGGCGCGCGACGACGCGGGCAACCAGACCCTGGTCAATTTCAATTACAAAGTCTTTCCCAAGAAATTCAAGTCCGACACCATCAACCTCAAAGATGACGACATGCAACGTGTCGTTCCTCCCATCCTGAGCCAGACGCCGGAATTGACGGATCAAGGCAGCCCGCTGAAGAATTTCCTGCTGGTCAACGGCCCGCTTCGCCGCATGGATGGCCAGCAGTTGGTGGCGCTCTCCCAGAAAACCGCCCCGCACCTCACCTGGACCGAGCCCTTCGTGCCGCTCGGGAATTCCAAGGTGGAGGCTGCGTTCGCCGACTTCCGAACTTATGTGTATAACGGCCAGGTGGTGGACCACCAGGTTCACTTGGGGTTCGATCTGGCGGTTGTGCAGCACGCGCCGGTGGCGGCTGCGAACGATGGCAAAGTGGTTTACGCGGGCTACCTGGGGATCTTCGGCAATGTCGTGGTGATCGACCACGGCTGCGGACTACAAAGCCTTTACGCGCACCTGAACTCGTATGATGTGAAAGAAGGAGAGTCGGTGAAACGAAACCAGGTGATCGCCCACAGCGGCCAGACCGGACTGGCCTTCGGCGATCATCTGCATTTCACCATGCTGCTGGATGGAATTCCCGTCAACCCTGTCGAGTGGTGGGACCCGCACTGGATCCACGACCGCATCGAGGCGAAGCTGAAGTAGGTGTCGGGTGCCAGGTTTCAGGTGCCAGGTGCCGGGTGTCAGGTCATTTGCGATTTGCGATTTGTGATTGACAGCCCAGATTTTGGCCCTGGCCCCCTTGCGATTGACCGAGCCCTCGCCCCCTTGGGGATTTGTGATTGGTGATTGAGAGTCGAGATTTTGGCCCTCGCCCCCTTGGGGGAGAGGGTGGCCCGCAGCCGGCGTTTTCTCCAGCCGGGGCGGGCCGGGTGAGGGGGTCGTATGACAACCAGTGATTGACCCAATCACAAATCACAAATCACAAATTCCCTGACACCTGGCACCCGACACCTGAAACCTGCCGTCACGGCGCGACTCGGCTGAGATAAAATTCGAAAAACTTCTGAGGATCGGTGCGCATTCCAACCGTTGCATTAGCAGCTCGGCCTTCGACCGCACGGGTGAACCCATGCGCATCGACTTCCACAGCCAGTCGTTGCGTCTCACAAATGCTTGGGTCAATCAGCATCGCCACAGCCATGGGATCGAACAGAGTCGGAGTCTCGTTTCCCCAAAGGTGATAGAGAATCGTCAGCGCGTCGGTGACGGGCGTGAGGTGAGTGAAGACGCGGCGGCGCCCGGCGGCGTCGAGTTGCAGCATCGCGGTGACGTCCAGCGGCGCCACGAGCAAGGGGACGCCGGATGAAAATACGATCTGGGCCGCCGCTGGGTTCGATTTGATGTTCCACTCGGCTTCCGGTTTAGAATCCGGTCCATAACCACGCGCGATCGATCCGCCCATCAGGGCAATTTGCTTGATCTTCTTCGCCATGGATGGGTCGGACTTCAGCAGAGCAGCCACGTTGGTCAATTCCCCAATCGCAATGATGGTGACTTGTCCGGGCCGGCGGTTGATTTCACTCTTCATGAATTCGACTGCTCCGTTCAGGTGCAAGGCGGGACTGGTGAAGCCGTTCGCCCAGCGCGTCTGGTCAATTGGCTGCGCTGTCCCCGGCGCGCCCGCGTACACCGGAACGTTGCGCCAGGCTCCACCCGCTTCCCAAAGCATTTTCGCCGTGAGGCGCGCTCGCGCCTGCGTGTCGCCCGCCACCGTCGTGACTCCGAGCAGCTCCAACTCAGGGCTGTTTATGATGAGCGCCAGCGCGAAGGCATCGTCAATGTCGGTTCCGATGTCGGTATCGAGAATGACCGGTGTGCGCGCACCGAGCGGGGGGAGTGCGGCGATGACGAGGGCGAAACCACCCAGGAGCAATCGGCGCAGAATATGCAAATGGACTCTCCTTGCAACGTCTACCGGAGAGCGCGGCGGGCCGAACCGTGCTGCTCAATCGGATGACCGCAAATTGTTGAAATTGATGACATCAATCTTCTGGCCCAAAAGATATTGCGCTAAGCGAAGATCTTCAGTAAGCACAAGGTACCTGCCGCGTGCGGCGTGAAGGATTGCTGTGTCTGTCAGCCCGAACCTCGGAAAGGCGGTCCCTTCACCCAATTCTTTACTGGGCGTGTAATACTCGTGCAGGTTCTTGAGGCCTTGGGCGAAATGCTGCCAAAAATAGTACCTCAAGTTCTCGGGCAGTTGTCCAAGTAGGTTGCTTACTTCCGTTAGGATACTGGGAGTGGTAACAACGTCGCTGAACTGTACAACGTAATCGGCTAAAAGGTCATAATCATCAATTGTGAATCGGTCTGTCCTCTTGAATTTCCGAATTCGGGTCGGGTCGTACTGGCCGACGAAGAGCAAAAGAAGCAAGTTCGAGTCGATAAGTAGGCCCGCCCTGCGACGGGCGCTCGCGGGGTCGGCAACCCTACTCGACATGTTCAACCTCACGTATCTTCATCGAGACGATCTCCCCGGTCCGCGCGTCGACCTTGAAGATTTTAAAAGCCCGCGGACCCTTTCTGGCGAACTGGGGCAAACTAGAAGGACGGTCGTATCCTAGGGTGATGAGCCAATAAGGCCCGGTTCGCTCCAGCTTTCGCTCGGCCTCTTCAAGGAGCACATTCGTGAACTGGTTATCATAAAGATTCACGAAATATTCAGCGGCCTTCTCCGCAGCCTCTTTGACGGTTATCATTGGATTCGTCCCCTCAAGTCGTTGGAGGCCCACAAAAAGAGACAGGGTACCTCCCGTTTGCAATGCGGCACTCCTATAAATCATTATTCTTCCAATGTCCCAACGAATCAACCCCTCACTTTACCACCGGCGCCAGTGCCACGCACACGAGTCCCACGATGAACGAGGCGAACATCAGCGCCAGCAGCCGCCTGGTGGTTGCGTCGGCGCCTCTGAATTCCTTCCACACAAACACGCCCCAAATCGTACCCACCATGGTTGAGCCCTGGCCGAGCGCGTAGGAAGCCGCCGGGCCGACCATCTGGGCATAGGAGGCAACGAAGTTGGAGATGGTGCCCACGCCCCACGCCATGCCGCCTACGATGCCCCAGAAGTGCCACCCCGCGGTGCCGCGAAAATAATCGCCAAACGACAGCGGCGTTCCGGAAACCGGTTTGCGCATCAGGAAGTAATTCAACGGCAAATTGGAGACCAGCACTCCGAGGACAAAGACGAAGGCCACGGTGTACGGGCCAAAGTGATTCTCACCTTTGATTGCCTTGGCCACGAATGGGTAGAACAATCCCATCACCAGGCCGCCGAGCACACTGACCACGATTCCAGTTACGCTCACGGGCTGTCCCTTCGCTTGCCTTCGGTAAGCCGCGGCGTCCAGCGCAATCGCCAGACAGACCAGCGCGATGCCTCCAAAAAGCATCAGCGGATTGCCTTTGGGCGTGACGATGTAATTCAGAACCGAACCGACCACCAGCGCCAGTCCAACCCCCACGGGAAATGCCACCGCCATGCCCGCAATGGCGATTCCGGCCACAATCAGAATGTTGCCGAGGTTGAAGACGACGCCCCCGAGAAAGGCCAGCAAGAAATGGTGGCTGTCCGCCACGCGGAGGTTTTGAACGAAACTGTCAGGGCTGGCCGGCGAGGTGTTCCCCAACGTAAAACCCAGAATCAGCGCGATCAGCAGAATGCCCCAGACATAATCCCAGTAGAACAGCTCGAATCGCCAGCCTTTGCAGAGCTTTTGAGTGTTCGCCCAACTGCCCCAGCAAATCATGCTGAGGATGATCATCGAGAGCGCCACCGCATAAACAGCGGGTACGAACATAGCCGTTGACCTCCTCGAGCAGCTTCGCTCTCTCGAAACCCCTGCGGAAGGGCGGGGCTTCAGCCCCGCCGCCTTGGGGCCTCGTAAAGTTGCGGGCCTTTAGGCCCTGAAGCCGCCTCGCTTCAGGGGCTAAAGCCCCTTCCTCACGGGGCGCGTCGGGTGGCGGGGCTGAAGCCCCGCCCTTCCGTCTGACTTTCATGACCATGGATAGGCCGTAGGCCCAGGGCCACTTAATATGACATGGCACTATTCCGGCATCGCGATCGCCACGGTCCGCCCTTCGCGCGCCGACTGATAGATCGCTTCCATCACCGCCACATCGCGCATGCCCTCGACGCCGTTCGGCTCGGGGTCGCGATGGCGGCGGACCGAGTCGGCGAGGGCATCGATCTCCAACGCCAGTTCGTCAATCACCTTGAACTTTTTCTCGAACCCGCGCCCCCCGATCTCCCCAAACAGACAGCGCTCGAGATCCCACTGGAATGCCGGGTGGAGGCAGGCCCAGCCCTTCTCACCGTTGACTTGCAGGAATGACGACTCCGCAGCGTTGAAGCTCGAGGTGGCCTGGGCCACGATCCCGCCGGGGAAGTTCAGCCGGAAGGCGACGTTCTCATCCACCCGGCTGAAGATTTCGGGCTCGGTAGCCCATTGGTGGGCTGACACCTCCACGGGTTCCTTGCCCAACAGCCAGCGTATGGTATTTACGCAATAAACACCCACATCCGGCAGCGAGCCGCCGCCCGAGAGCTTGGGATCGAGGTGCCACCTGCCGCGTTCCGGACGAGGGCGAACGAAGATTCCAAAAGCCGAATGAACGTATTTCGGCTTGCCCAGCTTTCCGCTCGTGATCAGTTTCTTTAGCTCGAGACTGGCGGGCTCAAAATACTTGCGATAGCCAATCATCAAGCGCACGTCGGCAGCGCGGCATGCCTCGATCATC
>Ga0187781_10002976_pt1 | contig 12792 bp, 11 predicted proteins | sample 0715_SJ02_MP02_2_FD_132447 | JGI IMG/M metagenome (GOLD analysis project Ga0187781, IMG submission 132447) | Tropical peat soil microbial communities from peatlands in Department of Meta, Colombia - 0715_SJ02_MP02_20_MG | ecosystem: Environmental > Terrestrial > Soil > Wetlands > Peat | place...
AGTCGATCGAAGATGACCCGGCCGGCCTGCGCGTGACGCTTGAAATTGGCGGCCGGACTGAGAGTTTCACGCCGGCGCAATCGAACTTGGCGGTTTCATCGTTTGTCAGTGTCGATACAAAGATGTCCAAGCTCGCCGTGGGCTCCGTAGCGGAATACAACTTTTTCGCGAATAGAACAATACGTGAACATTAGTGCATTGTCACGCTGGGGCACCAAACGCCGCAGCGAGCCTTTCGCTCGCGAGACTGTGACGACCGCGCAACGCCGTGATGGGAAATGGGTTGCGTTCGCCACCGTCACTTGCGCCGACGTTCCGCGGCACCACGTAAGGCATCCCCGCCATGGATCGCCCGGCGTATGCCGGATCGAAGGTCACTGATTGAAATCTGTAATGCCACGTAGCTCTCACTCGAATCTGCTGATCATTCTTATTCTCGGCGCCCTCAGCACCGTCAGCCCTTTTTCTATCGACATGTATCTGCCGGCTTTTCCGCAGATTGCGCATGATCTCGGCACTACGCCGGCGCAGATTTCGTTATCGGTCTCGGGTTATTTCATCGGGCTTGCGCTCGGCCAGTTGTTCTACGGCCCGCTGCTCGATCGCTTCGGACGCAAACGGCCGCTGTACGCGGGCTTGAGCTTGTTCACCATTGCTTCCTTCGGCTGTATCGCCGCGCGTTCGCCCGGACTGTTCATCACCTTCCGATTGCTGCAGGCGCTCGGCGGCTGCGTGGCGCAGGTCGGCGCCATCGCCATGGTGCGCGATTTCTTCCCGGCGCGCGAGAGCGCCAAGATTCTGTCTCTGCTGATGCTGGTGCTGAGCGTGTCGCCGCTCTTTGCGCCCTCGATTGGCAGCCTGATCGCGACCACCATCGGCTGGCCCTGGATATTCGTGATCCTTGCGGCCTTCGCGATCTTTCTCATGCTGGTGATCGGGCTATTGCTTCCGGAAGGGCATCGGCCGGATCCCGAAATCTCCCTGCTGCCGCGGGCGATTCTGGAAGGTTTCCACCAGATCCTGATCCGTCCGCAATTTTACACTTATGCCATTGCCGGAGCTTTCGCGTTTGCCGGCCTGTTCGTCTACGTGACCGGCTCGCCGATTATCTTCATCGATGGCTTTCATGTCGGTCCGCAGGCCTACGGACTGATCTTTGCCGCGCTCGCCTGCGCCTTTATCGGCGGCAGCCAACTGAATATCGTGCTGTCGCGGCGGTATGAGGATCACAAGATCTTTCGCGTCACCGTCGTCTGCCAGAATGTGATCATGCTGATCATTCTGGTCGGCACGCTCTATGGCTGGTACGGCCTCACCGGCAATATCGTCGTGCTTCTTGTCTACTTGCCGTTCTGCGGCATTGCTTATCCCAACGCCGCGGCGATTGCGCTGGCGCCGTTCAGCAAGAATGTCGGCAGTGCCTCAGCCGTGCTCGGCTTTCTGCAAATGGGCATCGGCGCGTTTGCCTCGACCGGCGTCGGACTTTTGCACGCATCGTCGAGTCTGACGGTTTTTGCGGTCATGGCCGCCACGGCGTTCATCGGTCTCCTGATCCTGCTCGCCAATCACAGGCGCGTGCTGATCGTGCGGGCCGGCGAGGCGTAGCCGAGCGGCCAATCGGTCGCATTCGGCGGGGATGCTGGATTCTTCTGTTGAGCATAATCTTTTCCGAAAACTGGTTTCCACTTTTCGACATCATGCTCTAGTCTCGCCGCGATTGCTCTCGATCACCCGAGGTCATTATGATTTTGGTCTTGATACACATCCTCATCACCATCGTCGTCGGCGCCATCGTATTCTGGATTATCGACAGGTATGTGCGCGACCGGAGGCTCTCGAATCTGTTGAAGCTTCTGGTCATCCTGATCTGCCTTGCCGCCATCCTGCAGCGACTGCTTCCGCTGATCGGCGTGAGCCTCTAGAGCATGTCGCGGAAAAGTGGAAGCCGGTTTTCCGAAAAGGACATGCGACAGAACAAGAATCTAGAGGCATTCCGCCAACCGTGAGCGCTGAGAACTATCATCCCTTCGTTCCGGCGCCGGGACAAAGCGCGGTTGCCGGTGCGACGCCGCGGGCGCATACCGAAGCGCGCATGCGAAGCCCGCGGGCGCGGGAGCTGTTCGGAACCTGGGCGAACCTTGCCGCCGCGCCCTTCCAGGGCATCACCACGGACGGCCACGTCCAGCGCGGACTATTTTCGCTTGCGCTGGAGGACGCGCCGACGCCGGCGATGGTCGAAGCGGTCATCGCATTGCTCGCGCGGCTCACGCCCGCGCAACGCAGCGCCATGTGCTTGCCGGTCGATTCGGAGCTATGGCGGCATTGGCAGAATACCGAACTTTACGTTGAGCATCACGGACTGCGGCTCGACGAGACCGGCGCGCCGATCCAGGAAGCGGTGATGGCGGTGCTGCGCGCGAGCTTAAGCGGGAGGGGCTTTGACATCGCCCGTGGAGTGATGCGGCTCAATCGCTTCCTCGGCGATCTCGTCGGCGGGCCGGCGGTGCTCGGCGAATGGGCGTACACCTTTTGTCTGTTCGGCACTCCGTCGGAAACCGAACCGTGGGGCTGGCAGCTTTTCGGCCATCATCTCAGCGTCAATTGCTTCATCATCGGCCGGCGGATGGTGCTCACGCCGTGCTTCCTCGGCGCCGAGCCAAATTATGCCGACGCCGGGCCGTTCGCCGGCACGCATTTGTTCGAGGACGAGGAGCGCGCGGGCCTGGCGCTGATGCGCTCGCTGTCGGCGCGCCAGCAGCAGCAAGCGATCGTGGCGCATGCCATGGTCGGCGGCGACTTGCCGCCGGGGCGGCGCCATTTCGCCGACAACCTGCATCTGGGGGGCGCGTTTCAAGACAATCGCATTGTGCCTTACGAAGGATTGCGCGCGTCCGAACTGTCCGCATTGCAACGGCGCGATCTCATGGACCTCGTCGCAGCCTATGTCGCGCCGCTGCCGCCGGGGCCGCTCGCCGCACGTTTAACCGAAGTCGAGCGGCATCTTGCCGCCACGCATTTTTGCTGGATCGGCGGCACCGCGGAAACGAGCCCATTCTATTACCGGATTCAGAGCCCGGTAATCTTCATCGAATTCGACCATCACGCCGGTGTTTTTCTCACCAACGCCGAGCCGGCGAAATTCCACGTCCATACGATCGTGCGCACGCCGAACGGCAACGATTACGGCATCGATCTTTTGCGCCTGCACTATCAGCAGGCGGCGCATCATCGGCACAAATAAGAAGAATTGCGTGACTCCGATTGGCGCGGCGCCTTCACGGCTTCATCACCGCTGCGGCGGACTCTGGCCGGCAGGCTTTCCGGCAGATCGAACCGGGGGCAGATCCCTCGTTTGCTGCTCGACCCAAGCCAGCACACCCGCGAAGATGACAAAAGCGGCGACAATTGCTGAAACAATGACTGCGTCTACGGCCGGCATGACTTCTCCTCTTTTCGTGTCATCCTGCCGTCGCGAGAAAAACCGAGCTTTGACTTGGATCAATAGAGCGTGTTGCGGCTTTTCCGATGAAAGGCGTCAGATCGTCCTTCTAGCCTTGGCGAACCAATGTCCACGTATCGTCTCGAAACGCTTTTCGCCCCGCGGTCTGTCGCCGTCGTCGGCGCCTCGCCGCGGCAGACATCGACCGGTCGTGCGGTGCTCGAAAACCTTCTCGGTAGCGGGTTTCCCGGCGCTATTCATCTCATCAATCCGCGCTACGATGCGATCGCGGGAGTGCGCGCGGTCAAATCCTATGATGCCCTGCCGGAGGCGCCCGACGTCGTCGCCATCGCGGTGCCGCCGCCCGCCGTGCCCGAAGCGGTCGCAGCCGCCGCGCGCAAAGGCGCCGCCGTCGGCATCATCATTACCGCCGGGCTCGGCCACGGCCCCGGCTCGCTGGCCGAGATTTGCGAGAAGAATGCCCGCGCCGCCGGCATGCGCCTGGTCGGCCCCAATTGTCTCGGCGTGCTGGTGCCCGGGGCAAAGTTCAATGCGAGCTTCGCGGCCGCGGCTCCTCCGCCCGGCGATCTGGCGCTGATCTCGCAGTCGGGGGCGATCGCCGCCGGATTGGTGCAATGGGCTGCCGGCCGCGGCGTCGGATTTTCCGCCATCGTGTCGATCGGCGATAGCCTCGACGTCGACTTCGCCGACCTGCTCGATCATTTCGCCTTGGATCGCGCCACGCGCGCCATCCTGCTCTATGTCGAGTCGGTCAAGGATGCGCGCAAATTCATGTCGGCGGCGCGCGCCGCCGCGCGCACCAAGCCGGTGCTGGTGATCAAATCGGGACGGCATGCGCAAGGCGCCAAGGCGGCGATGACCCACACCGGCGCGCTCGCCGGATCCGATGCGGTCTACGACGCCGCCTTTCGCCGCGCCGGCTTGCTGCGCGTGTTCGATCTCGACGAGCTGTTCGCCGCCGCCGAAACACTGGCGCGTTTGTCGAGCTTGTCGGGCAAGCGTCTTGCCATTCTGACCAATGGCGGCGGCGTCGGTGTGCTGGCGGTTGATCGCCTGATCGATCTGGACGGCGAACTCGCCGCCATCTCGCCCGAGACGATGAAGAAGCTCGACGCGGCGTTGCCGCCGATCTGGTCGCGCGCCAATCCGGCCGACATCGCCGGCGACGCCGGCGCCGACCGCTATGCCGTGGCGCTCGAATGCCTGCTCGATGACAACGCCAACGATGCGGTTTTGGTGATGAATGTGCCGACGGCGCTCGCCTCGGCCGTCGATGCAGCCAAGTCCGTCATCACCGTAACCGAAAGCGCACACGGCAAGCGCATGCCGCCGAAGCCGGTCTTCACCATGTGGATGGGCGAAAGCGGACTGGCTTCGGAAGCCTTCGAAGCGGCCAACATTCCCAACTACACGACGGAATCTGCGGCGGTCTACGGCTTCATGCATCTCGTGCATTACCAGCAGGCCCGTGACCTGTTGATGGCGACGCCGCCGAACATGCCCACGGATTTCGCGCCCGATCTCGCAGCCGTGCGTCCGGTGCTCGACGGCGCGCTGCGCGAAAAACGCACCTGGCTCGACCCGGTCGAGCTCACCAAGGTGCTGACGGCTTATTCCATCCCGATCACGCCCGCCGAGCTGGCGCGCGATCCGGACGAAGCGGTCGCGGCGGCGAAGCCGCATCTTGCCAAGGGCGTTCCCGTCGTCCTCAAAATCCAGTCCGTCGATATCGTGCACAAATCGGAAGTCGGCGGCGTGCGGCTCGATCTCGCCAGCGAAGCCGCCGTGCGCGAGGCCGCTTCCGACATTCTCACCCGCGCGCGCGCGGCCAAGCCCGAGGCGCGCATCGCCGGCGTCACCGTCTTTCCGATGATCGTGCGCCCCAAGGCGCGCGAATTGATCGTCGGCGTGGCCGACGATCCGACCTTCGGCCCGGTGATCGCCTTCGGGCAGGGCGGCACGGCGGTCGAGGTGATCAGCGACAAGGCCCTGGCGCTGCCGCCGCTCAATCTCGATCTTGCCCACCGCTTGATCGCGCGCACGCGCGTGTCGCGAATCCTCAAAGCCTACCGTAACGTGCCCGCCGCGGACGAGCGCGCGATCGAGCTGCTGCTGGTCAAGCTCTCGCAACTCGTGGCCGATTTTCCCGAGATCCGCGAAATCGATCTCAATCCGGTGCTGGCCGACGAGACCGGCGTGATCGCGGTCGACGCGCGGATATCGGTGGCGCCGGTCGAAGCCGCGCGCCGCGGCGCTTCCGGCAACCCGCGTTTCGCCATCCGCCCCTATCCGACGGAGTGGGTGCGGCAAATGCAATTGCGCGATGGGACGGCGATTCTTGTCCGTCCGGTGCGGCCCGAGGACGAGCCGCTCTATGGGCCGTTCTTCGCTGCCGTTACCGCCGCCGATTTGCGGCTCCGCTTCTTCGCGCCGGTGAAGGATTTCAGCCACGGCTTCGTCGCCCGCTTGACCCAGATCGACTATGCGCGGGCCATGGCGTTTGTCGCCATCGACGAGGCGAGCGGTGCGCTGCTGGGCGTCGTGCGCCTGCACGCCGACGCCAATTATGTCAGCGGCGAATATGCCATCTTGATCCGCTCCGACCTGAAAGGCCACGGCCTCGGCTGGCTCTTGATGCAATTGTTGATCGAATATGCCCGCAGCGAAGGGATCCGCACCATCACGGGCCAGGTGCTGCGCGAAAACACGATGATGCTGGAAATGTGCCGTGAGCTCGGCTTCCACGTCGCGTCCGATCCGCAGGAGCCGTCATCGATGATCGTGACGTTGGAGCTCTCAGCGTGAGGCAATATCGCGCGACGGCATGTCGTCGTCGGGAAGAATGCGCACGGCGGCGCCGTCGAGATCGTCATACTGGCCGCTCTTAAGCGACCAGAGGAAGGCAACGAGCCCGGTCAGGCCGAGCATAAGCGCCAACGGCACGAGGTAGATCAGCACATTCATGGGACCACTCCCGGGCGGAGCCGCGCACGCAGCGCATTCAGCGTGACCAGCAGCGACGACCCCGACATGGCGACGGCCGCAATCAGCGGCGTCACCAGTCCGGCAATCGCCAGCGGCACCGCGAACACATTGTAAATCACCGCCAGCGCCAGATTTTCCTTCATCAGGCGGCGGGCGCATTGCGAGATGGCAACCGCCTGTAGGACAGGCTTGAGTTGATCGCCGAGGAACAACGCGTCCGCATGTGCCTGGGTCAAGTGGGCGGCGGTGATCGGCGAGATCGAGACGTGCGCGGCCGCAAGCGCCGGCGCGTCATTGAGGCCGTCGCCGACCATCAAGACGCGATGGCCTTGCGATTTCAGCTCTTCGATCCTGGCGATCTTTTCGGCCGGCTTCAGCCCGGCTTGCCAGTTTGCGATCCCGAGCTCGTTCGCCACCGGCGCAACGGCGGCCGGCCGGTCGCCGGACAGCATGATGAGAGCGAGCCCGCGCTTGCGCAGCGCCTCGACCACCGCGACCGCATCCGGCCGCAAAGTCTGCCGGATGGGAATGGTGACGGCGGTCGCATCATGGGCAAAGGTGATGCATGACGCATCACTGCCGTGGGCCGCATGCGCGGCATTTTCTTCGGCAGCCAGGCCACAGAAACTGGCGCTGCCGAGGCGGGCTTCTTTGCCGTCGATGACGGCGCGCACGCCTTCGCCCGGCTCCTCGATCGCGCCGGCATAGGGACTGCGCAGGCGGGCCAGACGCGCGAGCACGGCGGCAAGCGGATGGTGGCTCGACAGCGCCAGCCGTGCCGCCTTTTCCAGGATCTCGGGCGCGATGCCCGCGCTGCTATCGACCTGCGGTTCGGGGAGCGTCAATGTTCCGGTCTTGTCGAACACGATCATATCGGCTTCGGCGAGCCGCTCGATCGCACTGCCGCCATTGAGGATCACGCCGCTGCGGAACAATGCGCCGGCGGCGACCACCTGCACCGCCGGGATGGCGAGCGCGATCGCGCACGGGCAGGTGATGATCAGGACGGCAATGGCGACGACGATCGAATCGTGAATGCCGGCGCCGGCAATGAGCCAGCCGATCGCCGTCAGCGCCGCGGCGGTATGGACGACCGGCGCGTAGAGCCGGGCGGCGCGGTCGGCAAGTTGCACCGTCTGCGAACGCGCCTGCGTCGCCTTGTCGAGAAGCCGCTCGACTTCTTCGACCAGCGTGCTGGCGCCGACCGCCGTGACCCGCACCGTGAGCGCGCCGGACACGTTGATACTGCCCGCATAGATCGTGGCGCCGGCGCGGACGGGGCGATAGAGCGTCTCGCCGGTCACCAGACTCTCATCGATCTCCGAAACGCCGTTGATGACGGTGCCGTCGGCGGGGACGCGTTCGCCGGCGCGCACCAGCACCCGATCGCCGGGATAGAGAGCGGCGGCCGGAACCTGCACGAGTTCGGCGTTGGCATCGAGCCGGTGCGCGAAGTCCGCCTTGATGCTCGCGAGATTGCCGGCGAACAGCCGCGTCTTGCGCCGCATCGCCAGATCGAGATAGCGGCCCACGAGCAAGAAGAACAACAGCATGATCGCGGAATCGAAATAGGCGTGGGTGGCGTGGATCGCGGTCTCATAGACTGAGAGACCGAGCGCCAGGCTCACGCCGATGGAAATCGGCACGTCCATATTGACGTGCCGCGCGCGCAGCGCCCGGAACGCGCTTTGGAAGAACGGCTGGCCGGCATAGGCGGCCGCCGGCAGCGCAATCAAAGCCGACAGCCAGTGAAACAGGTCGCGCGTCTCCTGCGTCATGTCGGAGACGTTGCCCGCCCAGACCGATACCGACAGCAGCATCACATTCATCGCGGCGAAGCCTGCGACCGCCAAACACTTCAGCAGCCACTTCGCTTGCGCGCTTTCGTCGGCGTCGGCGCGCTCCGGCGCGAACGGGCGCGCGTGGTAGCCGATCGCCTCGATCGCCGCGATGATCTTCGCGGCGTCGGTCTCGTCGTTGCGCCAATCTACCGCGAGCCGGCGCTGGGTGAAATTGACCCGCGCGTCGATGACGCCCGGCAGTTTGGTCAAGCCGTTCTCGATCTTGCGGATGCAGCCGGCACAGGACACGCCTTCGACCGCAAGCGTCATGTGCGATGCGCCGGCGTCGCCGGGCTCGACGAACAACGACAGATCGAGGGTCTCAGCCATGGCCACGCACTTCTATTTCAGGACGACTATTTCAGGACGATGCGATTCTTTGAACGGAACACCCGTTCGTCTTGGCGCGATAGCTCGATGACCAAATCCCATTGGCCGGCCACGAGGTCGGCGTTGCCGACGAAGTGGCCGGACCCGATTTCATGAACAGCGACTGAGTGGTCGAAACGCTGATCGGTCGGCCGCGAAAACAGCGCGCTGGCGACGACGTCGCTGACTGGTGCGCCCGCGGCGTCCCGCGCGGCGATCTCGACGAGCGTGCTGCCATCGGCCGCGCGCGTGACCTTGGCATCGACCTGCCAATGCTCCGCATCCTGCGCCTTGGCCATGGCGACGTCGCGTTCGAACATCTGCCCGGCATGATAGGAGCTCGCGGTCTCCACGCCGCCGAAGGTGGAAATCGCCGCATGCGCCATGAACACGTTCACGCCAACGATGATGGCGAAGAAGGCGATCATGAAGCCCAACACCATCCAGCCGGTGACTTGATGCGGCGGCGGTTTAGTTTCGCGAGAACCAGACGAGAAGGAATTCATGGGCGCGTCCGTAGTGATACGATCGTTCGACATGGCGTTGCTCACGGCGCGAAGAAATGGTCGCCGGCGCTCGCGGTGTGGCCGCCGTTCTTCGGTACGATCGAAAAGACGATCGGGATCGAAGCACCGGGCGCGATCGGATCGCGCGCAGTCACCAGTACCCGCACCTCGCGGGTCTGGTCCGGCCCGACCTGGATCAGCGGATTGGAGCCGGCAAAGCTCGCGCTTCCGATCACGTCGATGTCGGCGTCCGGCAGCCCGGTCACCGACAACACAAACGTCTTCGGCTCGAGGCTCTTGTTGATGAGCCGCATCGTGTAGGCATTGCGCAGCGATCCGTCGGACAGGCGCACGAACAACGGATTGCGGTCGTGCAGCACGCTGACGGCGTCGTTGTGACGGGTCGCCAAGGTATAGGCCATCAACAGGCCGACCACGGCAATGATCACCGCATACAGCACAGTACGCGCGCGCACGATGCGGTAGATCGGCTTTTCGCCATGCTCGCGGCGCTTGACGTTGATATCGGTATCGTAGGCGATCAGGCGTGTGGGCCGCCTGATTTTTTGCATCACGGCGTCGCAGGCATCGATGCACAGGCCGCATTGGATGCAGCCCAGATTGGGCCCGCCGCGGATGTCGACGCCGGTTGGGCAAACATGCACGCATTGCAGACAATCGATGCAGTCGCCGGCCGGCAAGCCTTGCTCGTGCAAGGCCGCTGCTTTCTTCACCGAGGCGCGCGGTTCGCCGCGGTCGTAGCGGTAGGTGACATTGAGCGCGTATTCGTCGGTCAGCGCCGCCTGAATGCGCGGCCACGGGCACATGTAGACGCAGACCTGCTCGCGCATCCATCCGGCGAGCGCATAGGTCGTGAAGGTCAAGAGCCCAATGAACACGTAGGCGACGAGCGGTGCCTGGAAGGTCGCGAGATCTTTGACCAAAGTCGGCGCGTCGGCGAAATAAAGCACCCAGGCGCCGCCGGTCCACCAGGCGATCATCAGCCAAAGGAAATGCTTGGTACCGGCGCGCGCGATGCGGTCGAGGGTCCAGGGCTGGCGATCGCGCTGCAGATGCTCGCGGCGGTCGCCCTCGGTCCAGCGCTCGATCGCCTGAAATAGATCGGTCCAAACCGTCTGCGGGCAAAGATAACCGCACCACAGCCGGCCGGCGATGGCATTCATCAGGAATAGCGCCATCGCCGCCAGAATGAGCAGGCCAGTCAGATAATAGAATTCCTGCGGCCAGATCTCGATGAAGAAGAAATAGAAACGACGGCTGGGGAAATCGATCAGCACCGCCTGACTGGGCGCGTTCGGTCCGCGATCCCAGCGCACGAAGGGCAAGAGATAGTAGATGCCGAGCGTGATGCACAGCACCGCCCATTTCACGCGGCGATAGGTGCCGGAGACTGCTTGCGGATAGACTTTTCGCCGCGCAGCGTAGAGCGGCGACTCGTCTTCCGGCTCGCCGGAATCGCCACCCGGCAGAAGCGGCGTGCGCGCCACCTCCTCGGCAAGCGCGGAGAGCGAATGCGGCGCCGGCCGGCCGGGGGCGGTTTCCAGCATGGCCATCGCGATATCGCAGCCTGGGCACATTCGTTACTGCTCCCCGCCGCCGAAAGTATGCACATAGACAGTGAGCGCTTTGATCGTGGCATCGTCGAGCTTGCCGCCCCAGGCCGGCATGACGCTGCCGCGCCCGTTGACGATGCCGTCCATGATCGTCTTTTTGTCGGAGGCATAGAGCCAGATATTGTCTGTCAGATTCGGTGCGCCGACCTCGCGATTGCCCTTGCCTTCCGGCCCGTGGCAGACTGCACAATTATCGGCGAAGATCTTCGCGCCGCGGGTTAGATCGGCGCCGGGCGTGGTCGGCAAGCCGGAGAGCGAACGCACATAGTCGGCAACGATCGAGATTTCCTCCGGCTTGAGCAGGCCGTCGCGGCCGAAGGCCGGCATCGAGCCTTGATGGCCCGCATCGTCGCCGGCGCGCACGCCGTGGGTGATGGTTTGCGCGATCTGATCGAGCGAGCCGCCCCAGAGCCAGTCATTGTCGTTCAAATTGGGATAGCCCTTGGCGCCACCACCGCCGGCGCCGTGACAGGGCGCGCAATTGTCGGCGAAGGCGCGCCTGCCGAGCGCGCGCGCGAAGTCGAGCAATTCCGGCGTGGTTTCGATCTCTTTCAGGGAAGCGGCCGAAAGCTTGGCCATCATCGCGCCGCGCTCCTGCTGAAGCTCGGCAATCTGGGTCGCGACCGCGGTGCGCGTGTTCCAATGGAACAGGCCGCTGCTGTAAGAGGAGACGAGCGGCCAGGCCGGATAAACCACCCAATAGCCGATCGACCAGACGATCGTTGCGTAGAACAGCCAGAGCCACCAGCGCGGCAGCGGGGTATTGAATTCCTGGATTCCATCCCATTCGTGGCCCGTGGTGCCGACCTTAGCGGGAGCATCGGCAGGGTTTTGTTTTGCACTCATCGATCAATCCTCCCGCAGCGGCATGTGTGCGCTCTCGTCGAACTGTTTCTGCCGCGACGGCCACAGCGCGTAGACGAGCACGGCGATGAACAGCACGAAAAAATAGACAAGCCCCCATGTCTGGGCGATTTGCGCGAAAAACTCGTAAGACGGCGACACGGTTTTCTCCTCAGCGGATGTTGGCTTTGTCGTCGTAGAGCTTGAAGTCGACGAGCGTGCCGAGCATTTGCAGGTATGCGATCAGCGCATCGGCTTCGGTGATATGACCGGGGTTGCCGGCGAAGCCGCGCGCCTGCGCCTTCGGATAGCGTTTGAGCAATGCCGCCGCGTCCGGCGCGTCGTTGGTCGCTTGCGTGCGCACGTCGGCGAGTGCGTTGGCGATCATCTCGTCGGTGTAGGGCACGCCGAGCAATGCCTGCACCTTCATGTCTTCGGCGATGTGGCCGAAATCGAGTTCGTTGGTGAACAGCCAGGGGTACGCCGGCATGATCGAGGCGGGAACTACCGAACGCGGATCCTTTAGATGATCGCGATGCCAGTCGTCGGAATATTTGCCGCCGACCCGCGCAAGGTCCGGTCCATTGCGCTTGGAGCCCCACTGGAACGGATGGTCGTATTGGCTTTCCGCCGCCAGCGAGTAATGCCCGTAGCGCTCGACTTCGTCGCGCAGCGCGCGGATCATCTGCGAGTGACAGAGGTAGCAGCCCTCGCGCACATAAATGTTGCGTCCGGCGAGCTCGAGCGGCGTGTAGGGGCGCATGCCGGGCGCGGTTTCGATCGTGCTTTTCAAATAGAACAGCGGCACGACTTCCACCAAGCCGCCGATCGCGATCACAATCAGGATGCCGAGCAGCAGCAGGATCGAGTTACGCTCGAGGATCCAGTGTTTGCGCCAGAGAGTAGCGGTGATTGACATTGGGCGATCCTCTTATTCGGCGGGCGCCATGGTGGCGACCGGCGCGATCTCCTCGCGCGGATAGACCGTGCGCCACAAGTTGAAGGCCATGATCAGCGCGCCGACGAGGAACAAGAGGCCGCCGATCGCGCGGATCACATAGAACGGATGCATCGCTTCCACAGTCTCGATGAAGGAGTATTCGAGGAAGCCGAGGCTGTTGTAGGCACGCCACATCAATCCCTGCAGGATGCCG
>Ga0187781_10002977_pt1 | contig 12791 bp, 10 predicted proteins | sample 0715_SJ02_MP02_2_FD_132447 | JGI IMG/M metagenome (GOLD analysis project Ga0187781, IMG submission 132447) | Tropical peat soil microbial communities from peatlands in Department of Meta, Colombia - 0715_SJ02_MP02_20_MG | ecosystem: Environmental > Terrestrial > Soil > Wetlands > Peat | place...
AGCCGGGCATGGATGCTGGCGGCGCGCAGGAATGACTGCGGGTCACGGGGCGCCACGGCCAGCTTGTAGTCGGCGGCATTAGCTGCCTCCTCGAGCAGGTTGAGCCAGCAGCAGGCTTGAATCAAACGGTCGTGAATGTCGCTGTCTCAGGGCGCCTGCTTGACGGCCGCGCGCAGTCGTGCGAGACCAGGGCGGGTGCGCCGCAAGCGCACTTCGGTCAAGCCGAGTTTGCTTTCGATGGCCGGCCACGATTTACGGAAGGAGAGAGCGCGTTTGTAGCAGCGGCGGGCCGCGTGGAAGTCTTGCAAATCATAATAGGCATCGCCTAGCCCCTCGCAGAGATCAGCGCGTTGGCCGGAGATGGACTTGGCGTGGCGGAGCGCCTCGAGCGCCTCCTTAGGGTGGCCGAGAGAACGCAGCACCAAGCCGTGGTACAGCCACGCCGTTCCCAGGCGCGGGTTGAGCCGACAGGCAGCCGCAAAGTATTGGAGTGCCGCTTGAAAATCGCGGGTCACATCCATCTCCGCCAAGCCCAATTCCAGATGAGCCTGAGCGTCATTCGGCATGTCCTGCACTTTCTTTTGTAACAACTGCCGGTAGAATTGATTTTTCCGAATTCGAGTGGCGGGATCGGTCACGACTCCAAAGTGGTGGATCGCAAAATTGGCCTTATACACCACCTTTCCCGTGTCGCGAAGGCGAGGCCAAACGGTTTCATGGATGCAGCCCACGAAATAAATCTCGGGACGGCGGTGAAACAGCCTGGCGTTAATGTGTTCGACATAGGCCGGAAAACGCTGTGCGGGCGCGAACCCGGTGCGATTGGGTCGGGTGGGGTAGTCCCAGATTTTCACATCCATACCGAGCACGTAATCGAAAATGGGCACGATGTAGCCGTCGATGCCACGGGCGGCGATCAGTCGCGGGAGGGCGGCCTTCGCGTTCTCATCCAATTGCTCATCGGCGTCCATCCAAAGCACCCAGTCGGAATGCACCTCCGCGAGGGAGCGGTTGCGGGCGGCGGCGAAGTCGTTCTCCCAGGGAATAGATATACAGCGGGCGCCATAACGCTTGGCCACCTCCATGGTGCCGTCTTTCGAGCCCGTGTCTGCGATGACGATCTCGTCCACCTTATCTTTCACGCTCTCCAGGCAAGCAGGCAAAGCCTGTTCTTCGTCCCGGACGATCATGGAAAGGGCCAATGTGGGCATGGCGACTCCATTCATTGACGATTGTCGATTGGCGATTGCCGATTGGGCGGTCAGCCACCTGACTTCGAATCGGCCAGTTCCAAGCAGCTGCGCTGTAACCTCTCTGCGCCGGGAAACAGGGAGAGGCCCACGCGCAGGATCAGGGCCGCCTTATCTCGCTGCTCGAGCCGCGCATGAATACTTGCAGCGCGCAGAAACGCCTCCGGGTCCGGACTCACCGACTCCAATTCATGATCGGCAGCACTTGCCGCTTCCTCGACAAGGTTCAGCCAACAGCAGGCTTGAATCAAACGGTCATGAATTTCCCCCCTCCACGGCTCTTCCCGCACCGCCTGGCGAAGCCGCTCCAGTCCGGCGAGGGTGCGCCCCAGGCGCACCTCGGCCAAGCCAAGTTTGCTCTCGACAGCAGGCCAGGGCTGGCGGCAGGCCAGCGCGCGTTCGTAGCAGCGGCAGGCAGCATCGAAATCTTCCAGGTCGTAATAGGCATCTCCTTCACCTTCGGCTATGTCGGCGCTGCGACCGGAAATGGACTCCGCCCGCCGCAGAGCCTCCAGGGCTTCCCTGGGGCGACTCAGACACCGCAACGCCAATCCTTGATATAGCCAGGCCGCTGCCATGCGCGGTCTGAGCTGGCAGGCCGCTGCAAAACATTTCAGGGCTTCCTCGGCATCGTGGAAAACATGCAGCTCCGCCCGCCCGCACTCGAGATGCGCCTGAACGTCCTGGGGCATTTCCTGAATTTTTTTGTGCAGCAGGCGCCGGTAGAGCTGGCGCTTGCGGGCTTGGGTAGGCGCATCGGAGATCAAGCCAAAGTGGTGGATCGCAAAATCCGCCTTGCCCAGCACTCCTCCCAATTCCACAATCCTCGGACCCACAGATTCGTGGATGCCTCCCACAAAATAAATCTCGGGACTGCGACGAAACAAACGGATGTTGCGGTGTTCGATGTAAGCCGGAAAACGGCGCGCGGGAGCGAACTCAGAGCGATTGGTTTTGGCAGGGTTGTCCCAGACGTTCGCATCCGAGCTGAGCAGGTAATCGTAGATGGTCACATAGTAGCCGTCGATAGCGGATGCCTTGAGCAAGCATGGCAAGGCGCGCTTCGCGTTCTCATCCAATTGCTCGTCGGCGTCCATGGAAAGCACCCAATCGCAGCGTATTGCCTCCAGGGCCCGATTTCTGGCGCGAGCGAAGTGGTCTTCCCAGGGGATGGAGACACACCGCGCCCCAAAACGCCTGGCCACCTCCTGAGTGCCGTCCTGCGAACCCGTGTCCGCGATGACGATCTCGTCCACAAGATCTTTCACGCTCTCAAGGCAGGCGGGCAAAGTGCCTTCTTCGTCCCGGACGATCATGGAAAGGGCTAAAGTGGGCATGGCGATTCCTCCGTAGAAGCTACCAGCCGTCCACTCTCAGCTACCAGCGAGCCCGCGCTACGCGGATATGACCGAAGGCTGAGGCCCGAGCGCCGAGAGTTGAGGGCTGAGAGCTGAGGGGCTGTCCTCCTTTTCCCGTAACTCCAAAAGCCTCTCGAAGAGGTGAAACCAGTAGACTCGAGGAACGATCTGGTCGAACGCTTTCAAGACCAGTTCCGCCTCTGTCGTCTCACCGTTTCGCTGATAGAACAAAGGCGCGAAGTCGAGATGATCGAAACGCGCAATAGCCTGGGTCCATTCGGTTACTTGGCGACGGGACTGATCGAGCGAATCCTTGGTTTTGGCTGCCCAATCCGCATCGAACTTCCCGAACGGGCTTCGGCCAGAGGCAAGGAGACGCGGATGCTTCCTGAATAAGAGAATGTCGGCCGGGGCATAGACACGTGCGCGCTCGATCAAATCAGCAGCGGTGAAGATGAGATGGTCGTGCCACGCGAGCGCCTGAGGTTGATACAGGATTCGGTAGCCTTGTTGTTCCAGTCGGACACCCAGTTCCGTGTCTTCCGCAACTCGGAACTGGGGGTCGAAAGATCCCGCGCCCAGCACTGCCTCGCGCCGGATGCTCAGGTTACAACCGATGAAATACGCTGATTCGCGATAGAAGCCTGGTTGCAGGAAGGCTTGCGGAAATAAAAAACGCCGAGTGGCGAAAAAACTGCTCAAAGCTCGCTTCGAAGCTTGGCGGGGATAGTGGAAATGGCCCAACACTGCGCACTTATCATGGGCATGCTCACGCTGCACGCGCAGGTGCTCTCCCAGCAGGTCCGGCGTTGCAATCGTATCGTCATTGAACAACAGAAGATACTCTCCGCGCGCTGCCTCGGTTCCCAACTTCCGGGCAGCCCCCGCGCCGGCGTTCACCTGTCGAAGATAGACGAGCCGGAAGGACATGGAGAGCCCCTGGCACAGGCGCTCGGTGCCATCGGTCGACCCGTCGTCGACCACGATGGCTTCAAAGCGGTCCTTGGCCAGCGACTGTTGTTCGAGGGCGGACAGGCACGAGGCCAATACGGCGTACCGGTTGTAGGTTGGGATGATGACCGAGAGATCGGGATGTGTGCGCGCTCTTCCTTTTTTCCTCCTCTTTGAGGAGGGAGGCAAGGGGTGGTGGCCGCCAGAAACCACCAGCCCCTCCCCCCCCCTTGTGGAAGGAAGGGAGCTAAGGCCCGACGCAAGACACTCCCTGGCCTCCCGCACAAAGTCTGTCGGGGTTTCTGAAGTCCCGAGTTTGCGATAGCAGCGGTCAAGGTCGAGCAGGAGGCGGGCAAAGAAGGGGCTCCGGCGTTGACCGCCTTGCATGAAGCTGAAGACGTGGCGTAATTGTTCGAGTGCGGCGGTTGAGTTACCCTCTCCAAGAAGGAGTTCCGCCAGCGTGCAATAGGCGCGAAGGCGTGATGGAAGGCGCTCGAGAGCAGGACCCATAAGGATTTCGGGGAACTCCTTCTCAATTCTGAGCACCGACCATATAAGCCCGGCACCATAAGGTTTGGGTTCGAGCTCAAGCGCTCGTTCCGTGACTCGGCGGACTTGGGCGACTAGGCGTTCGCGCGAGAATTGACTTTTCACAAAGTCGGCTCCAGCTTGGGAGAGTTTTCGCCACAGATGCTCGTCGCAGTAGAGACGTTTAATTTGCCCGGCAAAGTCCTCCGCCGTCGGAGCGAGTAGAACCTGCTTTTCATTCTGCAAGTTCAGGCCGTCGGCCGCGGCGGGTGTGGTGACTACGGGAAGGCCGCGCGCCAGAGCCGCCAAGACCTTGGTTTGAATTCCGGTGCAGAATCGGACGGGCGAGACAAACAGCCGGTGCTGCGCGAAGACAGCGTCCAGATCCTTCACATATCCGAGCGGGACAACACGCTCGCCCGCCAGGCCTTGAGGGAGGTGATGGCCTGCTATATGGAGCTCGACGTCCGGCAGGCTGCTAGCTATACGCGGCCACACTTCTTCGACGAGCCACTTCAGGCCCTCGAGGCTCGTCGCGTTCTCGAAGTTGCCGAGGAACAGGACATTAGCGCGGGCGGCAAATTCCGTCACGGAAGGCGAGCCCTCACCCACCATGGGCAAGACTTCGATCTCCAAGCCGGGGACAACCGCCTGCAGGCCTTGGCGGTCGGCTTCCGAGATGGCCAGGACCATGTCGGCGCGCCCATAAATTTCGAATTCCCGCTGCTTGAAGTCGTGCGCCCTCTCGCGATCAGTCCACAGACCGGTCAATTCAGCCAGGCGTCGCTCGCGTAAGCCATGCTGATCGTAGGTGATCACGGCAACTCGCGTCCGGGGAGACCAGCGGCGGATTGCACTCAAGTAGTCCTCGGGCACCGATAAATGCCTCCAGAACCATAGAGACAAGATAGCGAGATCAAACTGCCCTTCCTTGACCTCCGCTTCGAATGTCCATTCCTGAGCAGCCTCATCCCCGAATCGGCGGAGATGTTCGACGTCGTGAGTGAAGACTTTGATACCCAATTGTTCCAGGGGCAAAGTGTATCGTTCGCGACCTACACCGAGCCGAGCTACATAGGTGAGTTCGTGACCCAGTGCCACAAGTTCCTTTATCGTCTGCATGAAACAAACATCGCTTCCGTTCAGATCCGGACGCGGCAGCGCTTCGTGAATGATCAGAATCTTCATTTTCATATACCGCTGGGGTCGGGAGCGTCAGCCCACGCCGGGAACGAGGCGCGAAGGCCATTCGTGCAAAACCAGCATCGCTGCCTCCTGTTCATATCCGAGACGCATCGCGGGCACCAGTTCCTGCCCACCGTTCTGCTGTCGCGGGCGGATAACGACAAGTGCCAGAGGGCTTGGGGCAATTCAGAGGCCAAAGAGCATTAGGGTAATCAAAGGAAAAACGGGCTTTGAATTGCCGCAGCTTTCGCTCGAGAAGGTCTGGCAACTTGGCCAGTAGCTTGCTTCGCACATCAGCGATGGGGGGCGGAAACATAAAGAGTGGCCAAAAACTCGGCAAGAGTTGCCTATGGGTAGAACGATTTGGCGACCCCGCTAGGGAAGTTTAACCATGGGACAAGCACATCAGCGTGGACTCGAGTTGTTTGGTGAGGGCCGATTTCAAGAGGCCATCGGCTGCTTCGAGGAGTGTCTACGGCAAGCTGAGACGAGTGAGGTTTGGAATGACTGGGCGACAGCGCAGTTCGCTTCTGGACGTGTTCCGCAAGCTCGAGAGGGCTTGAAACGAGCCCTCCAACTCGACCCACAGAACCATCAAGCCGTCGAAAATCTTCGCGTTCTAGCTGCCCTGGGCGCCTCGCCGCAAGAATCCTCAGGGGAAAGTCAGCAACGGGTTTTAGGGAGGAACTTGCTCGTTACGAGGTTTCTCCAGGATATTCAAGCCATTCCGGGCCAGGACCCGTCGCTTCACCCGAGTGTCATTGAAGCCATCCGCAAAACTCGCCTCGACAGCGGCTACTTTGTCGAAAAATGTCTGGAGCGGCTGGCAAGGGTCCCACTGGAGGCCTTCCCGCAGGCCCTCGCGGTTCTCGAACGGGGGGCTCAAACTGACTACCGCCTGTCTATCGTCCTCGGTTGCTACTACATGCTGGCGGAAGACTATGAAACGGCACTGCGCCATTTGCGCGCCGCTTGCGACGACAGTGCACTCGATCTGTTCGCCGAGAGTGCGTTGATCGCCTGCTCACGCCGCCAAGCAGCGAAGACCGGGGCCGTCTGCGAGTTCGAGGGAATCGAGGCGTACTTGGCCGGCAGCTTTTGCGATATACCATGGCGTCGCCTGGAAATCTACGACTGGGGCCAAGCGGCCCTCTGTTGCCTCGGATGGCTACCAGTGGTGGTAGGGGATCCGCGGAAGCAACCCTTGGATGAAATTTGGAATTCCGCGTTCGCTATCCAAATCCGCAAATCTATTCTGGATGGGTCCTTCCGATTCTGTAGCAAGATTCATTGTCAACGCATTGTAGCGCGGACTCTTCGCCGACGGGCGGGCGCGACTTCAAGGTCGGGTAAGTCAACCCCAACCCCGGCCGCCATGCGGTCGATCGAGGTGAATCCAGCCGAGTTCTCCGCGCGTGTTCCGCGCGGGCCTGAAGAGCTCCGCCTATGCTATGACAAGACCTGCAACTTGGCATGCCCGCAGTGTCGCAAGGGCTTTTACGTGGCGACACACGAGGAGCAAGAGTGCATGGCCCGGGACTACTTCCCGTTCATCCTCCGGGCGGCCCAGCATGTCGGGACGCTGGGCCTTGACGGAGCGGGAGAAGTCTTCGCCAGCAAACACTCCCGCCACCTTTTCAGCCTGCTCAAGCGAGACCAATTCCCTCAACTGAAGTTTTGGCTTATCTCGAACGGGCAATTGCTCAACGAAAGGGCTTTCCGCGATCTTGACCTTTACGGACGTGTCCAAGGGATAGAGATATCAATGGATGCGGCTCGGCCGGAAACGTACCGCATTGTCCGGCGGGGAGGAGACTTCCAGCGGCTGCTCTCAAACTTGGCCTTCCTTGACGACTTGAGGTCTTCGAGCGCTGAGAGATTTCGGTTTGGGCTCCGCTTCGTCGTCTCCAACATGAACTTTCGTGAGATGCCTGAGTTCGTGCAACTGGGAAGAAAGTTCCACGTGGACGTCATTTACTTCTACATGATCCGGAACTGGGGGCACTGCTCGCGGATCGAGTTTGAAAGACTGAACGTCGCCAACCCCTGCCATCCTGAGCACCAGGACTTTCTCAGAGTCCTGGAATCCCCTCAGCTTTCCGATCCCATCGTGCACTGTGGAGACGTTGCAGCGTACCGCCGCCCGCAAGGCAAGCGGGATGATTAGGGCTTTCGGTGCCCGGAGGGCGAGCCGAAGTCGATGCAGTGTCAGCGCGAGGAGGAATGCCAACGATGTGGAGGACGCCGAATGGGTGATAACAGCGCTGTTCTAACAACTTCCCCTGTAGCTCCCGCTGCAGGCGCAAGCCAGTCCGTGAGCCTGAAGGCTTCACTTCGAGTACCCGACGAGGAAATGGTCCGGGCACACCGCCAGTTTGCCGGGGCGATGGCGGGCTTGCAGAACCTGGCACACACCCTGGTAGTCCGCTTTCCACAGGACCCGCAAGCCCGTATGTTCCTTGCTGACGTCCTCAAGGCCGGCGGCCAAGATGATCTTGCTGGGGAGCAATATCGGGCCCTCCTGCAAGTGACTCCGCCCAACGAACGCCGGCGAGTGGAACAGGCGATCAAGCAGTGTGAGGCCGACCGGGACTACTTCCCCCCTGCCTTCTCCGCGCACCTCGCCTCAGATCAATACGGAGACGGGGGGAATCCGCAGGTTTGGCGGGATTACGTGGCACATGACATCCAGCGGGGCAGGAGGATTGTACGGGAACTGCGTCTACGGATGCCGTTGCGGGAAAAACGTGTTTTGGACGTGGGCTGCGGGCATGGGGGAATGCTGATCGCGTTCGCGGAACAAGGGGCTCAGGCGACAGGGATTGAGCTCGATGCGGCCCGGTCTCGCATTGGGAAGCAGCGGCTGCGGGATCTGGGGCTCCAGGTTGATTGGCGCCAAGGCGATATTTGTGACAGGGAATTCACCCAGCGATTAGGGAGCTTCGACGTGATCGTTTGCCAGGATCTGTTCGAGCATGTGCTCGACACCTCGCAGGCCATCAGTAATCTTTGCACCCTACTCCGTAAGGGTGGCTTGCTTTTTCTTCAGGTTCCGAACAAGTACTCGCCGGAGTACATCCTGGCTGACCATCACTTTGGGTTGTTTGGGATATCACTTCTCTCCCGCCCCCAAGCCCTCGAATACTGGCGGCTCGCTTTCGGGGCGCCGCCGGAGCGCTACATTGTGGGCTACCTGCGCTGCGAAAAGTACTACCGACGGGCATTCGCGCGGGGTGGGGTTACCCTAGAGCCCACCGAACACTACCTTGGTATTGGACACTTCCTCCTCTATGCCCCGCAGATGTCATCGCTTGCAGACCGCCTCCGCCAGGATGTTTACCCGGGCTTACGGCCCGGACTCCAAAGGCGAATCCAAAACCGCGCCACCAAGGTTGCCAAACTGTACCTGCACGCCAGCCAGGTACTGAAAACCCTTGAAAGCAACCCGGCGCAAGTGGCGAAGGCGTGTGACTTGGTGGTGCGACGCCTGTGCAGAAGTATTTGGGGTTTTATCGGCACCAAGGCCAACTAGTTTGGCTGGGATTGCCATGGCTTGCCTAAACGCAGGTATCATCACAGCCGCGGGCACAAGAACTACTCCTGCCTGACCTTGAAATAAGGGTCAACGACTATCGCAAAACTTCCGATGACTAACTTGGTGGAGTTTCCCGAATGCTCATGGCTGGAATCTCAGCCGAGATCAAACCGGTGGCGGTCTGGCCAGACGTGTTGATCCCGCCGAGGGATGAAGGCAGCTTCACGGATTGCCGATGGAGTAATGGGAGGGGTGCGACCCGGCTAATGGGCACGCAGGATTCTGTCCCAAGATGCCTACCCAAGGGTTGGGGCTACGGGTCCCGCCCCGAAGGGCGGCGCTACAAAGCAACGGTAAGTGTCTGCTTGTGGCCGTGTGCCGCCGGATTCGAGATGATCTGTACCCGGAGCTGAGAGAATGATCCTGCTCACGAGGCTCAACAATCGACCGCTGGTCGTCAACTCGGACATGATCAAGTTCATTGAGAATACGCCGGACACGGTTATTACGCTGGTTTCCGGGGAAAAGATTATTGTACTCGAGACCGTTGCGGAGGTGATGGAAGAAATCATTAGCTTCCGCCGCCGGATAGTGGCGGCCGTGGGCACCCTGGTCCAGGCCGCCGGTGCGGCAGAGAGTAGGGGGGACGGACTTGGCGGTTGAAGCCTTTACGGCAGGACGCTCTCTGGCACGGTGCCTTGCCGTTGAGGGGTAGCGCGGACCCCCGGTTTTGAGGTACGCGGCTTTTTCTCAGACCCGTGGACAAGCCGCGGACCCCAAAACCGGGGTCCGCCCTACGTCGGGTCATGAGGAGATTGGCAGGTGGACAAATCGAGTCTGGGCGGTATTGCTCTGGCGATATGCGGGATCTTGGCGGGCCTGCTTCTGGAAGGCGGGAATCTTGGCCAAGTTCTGCAGCCCACCGCCGCCATGATTGTTCTAGGAGGGACCATTGGGGCGGTCATGCTCCAGTTTCCGCTCACTACTATCCTAGCTGCCTTTCGGAGTTTGGTGCGGGTCTTCCTGGAGCGAAAAAGAGATGGCCAGGCCGTTATTCGTGAAATTGTGGCCTTTGCCAAAAAAGCGCGCAAGGAGGGAATTGTTTCGCTCGATAAGGATCTGGAAAGGATCGATGAGCCCTTCCTTAAGAAATCACTCATGTTGGCGATCGATGGCACAGAACCACAGGAACTTAGAAAAATGATGGAATTGGAGCTCCAGAACCGGGAAGAGCAAGAGGAGAAAATCCCCATGGTGTTTGAGTCGGCGGGAGGCTTTTCTCCTACGATTGGAATCATCGGCGCTGTCATGGGGCTTATTCAGGTGATGCAGCACTTGGACAAGATGGATGAAGTGGGGCGGGGAATTGCGGTGGCTTTTGTGGCCACCATCTATGGCGTGGGGATGGCCAATATATTTTTTCTTCCCTCGGCCGGCAAGCTCAAGATCCGCATTCGACAAGACCAAATAGCGCGCGAGATGATGCTGGAGGGGGTGGTCTCCATTCTCGAAGGTCTCAACCCCCGCATGGTGGAAACCAAGCTGAAGAGTTTTTTGGCTGAGGCGTCCCAACAAGTGTCCCGACCAGAGGAGCCAAAACAGCCATGAGCCACAAGCGGCGCCATGCCGGGCACGCCAACCACGAGCGTTGGCTGGTATCCTACGCAGATTTCATCACGCTGTTATTCGCCTTCTTTGTGGTGATGTTTGCTTCTTCGCAGGTGGATAAGGGGAAGGTTGGCAAACTTGCGAAAGCGATTGAGGCGGCCTTCAAAGACCTAGGAATCTTCAGTCTTCCTTCCTCAAAGGTTCCACCCACCCAGATAGGGCCAACCCAGGAGGGTCTACCCACGATGACTGCACTGCGCAAACAAAGCACCATAAGCAATCTGGCCAAGCTCCAAAATGAGCTCGCTCAACAACTGGCGGGCGAAATCAAGCGGGGCGAAGTAGCGATCAAAGCGGGACGAGAGGGGTTGGTGGTCAGCCTTCGAGAAGTGGGTTTCTTTAATAGCGGCTCGGCCGACGTCAGATTAAGGTCTGAGCCCTCGATAGCGCGAATCGTGAAAATTCTAAAGCGGGGCCAATACCAAGTTCGAATAGAAGGGCACACTGACAACATTCCGATTCACACCCCGCGTTTTGCCTCTAACTGGGAGCTCTCCACCTCCCGCGCGACGGAGGTGGCGAAACTGTTCATTACTCGGTATGAGTTTCCTCCCGACGGCCTGTCGGCGGCAGGATATGCGGAGTTCCATCCTGTGGCCTCCAACCAAACCGCGGAAGGAAGAGCGCTCAACCGTCGAGTAGATATCGTTGTCGTAGCTCCCCCAACCAAGGCGGCGTCTAGGATGCGGGGTGGCGAGGCAGTCGGCCCCTCACGCCCTAGGGTGTTCCAGCAGTGAGGAGGTCCTAAGAGGGAAGGCATGCAGAAGCTCAACTCAAATTCGGCAGACAACCAAGCCCTGACCTTGTCATCCGATGGCTCGAGCGCGCGAGAGGTGATTCGCTCTCGCCTGGAGAAATTGAATTCCATACCTACCATTCCCGCCATCGTCCGGCCGCTTCTCCATTACATGGAAAAACCCCTTGATCAGATGGAAGTGAAAAGAGTCGTAGACATGATTTCCTGCGATGAATCCAACGCCGCACAGTGTCTGCGCATGGCAAATTCGGCCCTCTACTTCCTTCCGCAGCCTGTGAAAACCATCCACGGAGCAGTTATTGTGCTGGGAGTTAGACAGGTTCGCGAGATTCTCTTGGCCTGCTCCTTGCTCAATCTTCTGCCCAAAGAACAGAATCTGCTTCCTGCCTTGGCCCTTTGGGAACACTCCCTTGGATGCGCACTTTTGAGCCGGGAACTGGCCCGCCGGATCGATTACCCTGACCCTGAACGGGCGTACCTGGCAGGACTCTTGCATGACTTGGGTGAGCTTATCAATTTTGTGGCTTTTCGTGCCGAGGCGCACGCTTGCCTGGCTCGCGCATCGGCGGAGCAGATCCCTCTCTATGAAGTGGAACTCGCTTCGTTAGGCTTTACGCATTGTGACAGTGGCGGCGTGGTGGCCGAAATGTGGCGGCTGCCGTACCACCTCAGCGAGGTTATTCGGTTTCATCATAGTGTTCAGCAGACGAAGCTCTACCCGGAATTGGTAGCGCTGGTTAGCCTCAGCGATCTCCTCTGCCGGACTAACGAGTTGGGGTATGGGTATCGTGAAAAGACGCTCGGACCTTCTTCAAGCGGTCGAGTGGGATATCCTCAGCGAGAAATCTGCGAAGGCAGCCCGGCTTGGCCCGGCACTGCTGGTCCGGGAGATGAGCGCTCAGGTTAAACAAGTGCACAAACACGTCCAATCCGTCTTCAAGGGTTGAACTCCGTCGTTTATGCTTGTATCCCTGTCTGCCGAAAAACGGATTGAGGTCTGGAATGCCCGAACAAACCGTCAACGTGTCGCTTGAAGAGTCGTGCGTCGAAGCTTCCCCTGGCGCGGTTTCAACTTGCGGCGAGACGTGCTCAGTCAATGAAGCAGTGGAGGTATGGAAAGGGCCACAACAGTCGTGTTCTCAGTGTGAGCTACAGCAACGGATCTTCCAGGCGCAAAGAACGGAGGCTCTTGGGACCTTGGCGGGGGGGATTGCGCACGATTTCAATAACCTGCTGGGTGTTATTCTGGGGTTTGCCTCTATCGTGCGTTTGCGCTTAGCCCCTTCCGACCCCCTTCTTGAGTTTGTGAAAATGATTGAACAATCGGCTCAACGGGGCTCCGAGCTCACTCGGCAATTACTTGGTCTGGCCCGGCAAGGAAAGTGCGAGTCGGTACCCATTCGCGTGGGTGAGGTCCTGGGTCGCGTAGTCAAAATCATTACCAGCACCTTCGACCGGCGCATTCAGATCCAAACACGCACGGATTCCGGGCCGTTGTGGGTAGCTGCGAACCCGGCCCAGCTCGAGCAGGCGATCCTGAACCTGTGCATCAACGCACG
>Ga0187781_10002978_pt1 | contig 12787 bp, 11 predicted proteins | sample 0715_SJ02_MP02_2_FD_132447 | JGI IMG/M metagenome (GOLD analysis project Ga0187781, IMG submission 132447) | Tropical peat soil microbial communities from peatlands in Department of Meta, Colombia - 0715_SJ02_MP02_20_MG | ecosystem: Environmental > Terrestrial > Soil > Wetlands > Peat | place...
GGTGGAGATCGATCGCGACAAGGCCACGGCCATGGGCTTGAGCCAGCAGGATGTGGCCAATGCCATGAGCGCGGCCATGGGGGGTGGCTATGTCAATTACTTCTCCATTGATGGCCGTTCCTACAAGGTCATCCCGCAACTTCTGCAAAAGGACAGGCTCAACCCGTCGCAATTGCTGGACTACCAGATCCGCACCCCCAATGCCGGCATGATTCCGCTGTCCACCATCGCCCATCTGAAATCGGATGTGGTGCCTGAGGCCATTACCCGCTTCCAGCAGCAGAACTCGGCCACCATTTCCGGGGTATCCGGCCAGTCGCAAGGCGAGGTGTTGCAGTATCTGGAAGACACGGTCAAACAGGTGGCCCCTAGCGGTTATACCGTCGACTACGCCGGTCAGTCGCGCCAGTTCAGCCAGGAGTCCGGTGGTTTTGCCCTTACCATGCTGTTTGCCGTGATCATTGTGTTCCTGACGCTGGCAGCGCTGTTCGAGAGCTTCCGCGATCCGGTCGTCATCCTGATCTCGGTACCGCTGGCGCTGTTTGGAGCCATGATCTTTATCTTCCTCGGCTTCTCCTCGATCAATATCTATACCGAGGTGGGGCTGGTCACCCTGATGGGCTTGATCAGTAAACACGGTATTCTGATCGTGGAAGTGGCTAACGAATTGCGCAAGAAAGGCGCGTCCAAGCGTGAGGCCATCGAAGGTGCTGCCGTGGTGCGCTTGCGTCCCATCCTGATGACTACCGCCGCCATGGTATTCGGTGTGATTCCGCTGGTCATTGCAGCTGGCGCGGGTGCCGGTGGCCGCCATGCCATGGGCCTGGTGATTTTCACCGGTCTGTCCATTGGTACCTTGTTTACCCTGTTTGTCGTACCGGCCATGTATATGGCACTGGCGTCAAAACATGTTGCCGAGGAAAAATCGGAAGTCGTGACCGAGAGCGGGCTGTAAACCACAGAGCCCAAGCGGTTGACGGCGCATGAAAATCCCCCTTGATCCAACCGGAACAAGGGGGATTTTTTTCGGGTTATTTTGTTTGCAGCCCTTGTGTCAGTCGGCCGGCAGCGAGGCGATAAAACGGGCCAGCATGGTCAAACCATAAGGCCAGGGGCCGAAACCGGACTCGGCATTGATATGCCCGGCTTCCCCCAGATCAAGCAACTGGCTTCCCCAGCAGTCTGCCCAGAAAGCGGCACGGTCCAGCCGCATCACCGGGTCATCATGACTGGCGACCACCAGACTGGGAACGGACAGGCGGTGTTCGGGGATACGCTCATCCAGTTCGAAACGGGCAGGCTCTGCAGGTGCCACCAGCATGGCTGCGGCCACGTCGGAGCGCGATTCAGCCAATAAGGCACAACAGGCCAGCGCGCCCATACTGTGACCGATGAGGATGGCCGGGCGACGGCATTCGCTCAGGCTACGCTTGATGGCATCAATCCACAGATCAATGTCCGGCTGATTCCAGTAACGCTGGCGTACCCGACGCCAAGCGGGGAAACGTCGCTGCCAGCAGGACTGCCAGTGTTCCTCGCTGCTGTCGTACAAACCGGGGACCAATACCAGTTCATAGCGTTGCCCGGCCTCGGCCAATTCCTGTTCAACCAGGCGCAGCTGGCTTTCCTGCATGGATACAAGCCTTGAAGTCGTCATCAACGGGACGCCCATTATGCTGAAGTTGACTGCCGGCGACAATTGGCAGCCCGGTGGAAAAATCGCGTATCTAAGCGCAATAGCTGGCCAGAAAGCAGGTCACGCCCAGCAGGTCGGCACTCCCGCCCGGGCTCAGCCGGCGGGCAATCAGCGCATCATCCATCGCCATCAGTTGTTCGCGCCCATTTTTTTGCAAGACCCCCCCGCTCTGTAGCAGCGAACGGGCGGCAGACTGGACAAAGGCCAGCCCGGCCAGGCCGCCACGCGCCACCAGATTGGTATCGGCATTGTGTGCCAGCAGATGCAGCATGGTTTGCAACAATGCGGTTTCGCCATCCACCCCCTGTTGCTGCAAATGCCGATAGACCGGCAGTGCATGCTGCCGGACCGTGGCATAGCCGGAAGCTGCCTCGCCACGCGCGCCTTGCAGACCATAGCGCTGGAATAGCCGCTCCCCTGCCGTTGTTGCAGGACTATGCTGGCGCCCGCTCAGCTCTTGCGCCACCAGATCGTGGCAAAACTGCGCCACCAGTTGGCACAAGCCCTGCTCATCGGCCGACTGCCCGTTCTGCCACAGCCGGCCAGCCGCCGCACTGAGCAGACCCAGCGAGAAAATCCCCCCCTTGTGGGTATTGACCCCCCGGGTGGCCGCCTGCATGGCCTGTTCGGCCTGCAGACCGATAGGCCGCATCAAGGGCAGCATGGACTCGGCAGGCACACTGGCATGCCGCATGCCACACCCGGCAAACAAGGCAAAGCTGTCACCAATGGCGGCGGTACTGCGCCGAAAGGTATCCAGCGACATGTCCTGATGTGAGCCATTATTGCGCTGGTCTACCAGCCCCGGCTTCGGCGTCAGCAACACCTCCTGCAACAAGGCGCTACGGACATGGCGGGCAATACCCTGGCAGATACTGTCCGCCATGCAGCCCAGGGCTGGCGATTCAGTGTGGCTGGCCTGCGCCATGGAAGGCATCGATACGCTCCTCGATCAACTGCAACAGGCTTTCCAGCGGATGGGCTTGTGAGCGGGCACAGGCATGGGCTGCCTCATCGCACAGCAGACAGCGCCGCTCCTCCAGGCCAAGTGCCTGGCGCGACAAGGGTTTGCCGGCCACGATGACATCCACATCCCACAGCCGTCCGAGCGGGTGGTTTTCTTCCAGTGCCACCAGCGCCGCTTTCAGTGCAGTGGCCTCGGCATTCACCACATACAGTGCTTCCGGCCCGCTTTGCCGCCACCAGACATTACGCTCCAGTGCCGGCCACAGGGCCTGACTCAGGCAATGGTCGATGGCCGCCAGCGCCGCGCGCATCGACTGCTGCTGGCGCAAGCCTTGCTTGACCGGGCCCGGACTGACCAGGGTCAGCGAGATCAGCGGCAGCCCATGATGACGCCGGGCCGCCTCTTGCTGGTGCAAGGCACGCTGTTCGCGCGCAGCCAGCATGGTGGGCAGATCGATGGCGCCCTTCATGATTTCACCTGCCGTACTACATCAATCACGCTGCCATCGCGATAACGGATTACGCCGACAATACGCTCGGTAAATTCAATGGCCTGCGGCTCGCCGGTCAGGCTGATGGCACGCTGGTATAGCGCCTCGATGGACAAGACCGGCAGCCCGGCAGCCTGTAGCCGTTCGGCCACCTCGGGACGGGCCGGATTGACGGCAATGCCATGGTCAGTCACCAGTACGTCGATGGATTCACCGGGAGTCACCACTGTTGTCACCTTGCGTACCACGGTTGGAATGCGGCTGCGAATCAGCGGTGCCACCACAATGGTGAGATTGGCCGCGGCCGCGACATCGCAGTGTCCGCCGGAAGCACCACGCATGACCCCATCAGAGCCGGTGATCACGTTGACATTGAAGGCCGTGTCGATTTCCAGGGCACTGAGGATGACAATGTCGACCAGATCACAATAAGCGGCCTTGGAGCTGGGGTTGGCATATTCGTTGGTGGAAACCTCCAGATGCTGCGCAGAGTCAGCCAGGGATTGTGCCGCCACGCTGTCGAAAGACTGGGTATCGATCAAGGTACGGATCAGCCCTTTTTTGTGCAGGTCGACAATGCTGCCGGTTATCCCTCCCAGGGCGAAACTGGCCGTAATGCCGTGCCGCTGCATGCGGTCTGCCAGAAAACGGGTCACCGCGGTAGATGCCGCACCGGAGCCGGTCTGCAAGGAAAAATCCTGGCGGAAATAGCCGGAGTGCTCGATCACATCGGCCGTGAAACGGGCAATCATCAATTCCCGCGGGTTGCTGGTCACCCGCGCCGCACCCACGCTGATGCGGGACGGGTCCCCCACCTCGTCCAGCTGCACGATATAGTCGACACGGTCCTGCGAAATACTGACGGGGCTGTTGGGAAACGGCAGCAGCTCGTCAGTCAGCAACACCACCTGGCGGGCATACTGGGCATCAACTTTGGCATAGCCCAGCGAGCCGCAGCGCGAACGGCCGTGCGATCCATTGGCATTGCCGAATACATCGCAGCAGGGTACGCCGAGGAAGGCCACATCAATCTTCAGCTCCCCGCTTTGCAGCAGGTGAACCCGTCCGCCATGGGAATGAATCTGTACCGGCTTGTCCATCAGTCCATGGGAAATGGCATCGGCCAATTTGCCGCGCATGCCCGAGGTATAGATCTGGCTGATCACGCCGTTGCGGATATGCTCGATCAGCGGTGCATTGACATTGAGCAGCGAGCTGGAGGCCAGGGTCAGGTTTTTCAGCCCCATGCGCGCCAGGGTGTCCACCACCAGATTGATCACCTTGTCGCCTTCGCGAAAAGCGTGATGAAAGGAAATGGTCATGCCGTCGGCCAGGCTGGTTTGGCGAATGGCCTCTTCCAGCGAGGCACACAGTTTGCGCTCGCGCTTGCGCTGTACATCGGCCAGATACGGCGTGGTGGCATTGGCACCGGCAAAGGCCGGCAAGCCGGCCAGCGCCGGGTACTGGGCGGAAAGTTGTTGGGTAATGTCCATTGCCCGTCTCCTTGATTATTGGCGGATGCCTGTTGCGTCGGCGCGCTGCAAAGTGCGTCGGGCATGGTTGACGATAGGGGCATCAATCATCTTGCCATTCAGGGCGATCACCCCCAGGCCATCGCGCTCGGCCGCTTCGGCAGCGGCAATCACACGGCGGGCATAGTCCACGTCTTCCTTGCTGGGCGCATAGGCCTGATGCAGCAATTCGATCTGGCGCGGGTTGATCAGCGATTTGCCGTTGAATCCCAGACGACGGATCAGTTCGACTTCCTTCAGGAAACCGGCTTCGTCATTGACATCCGGATAAACCACATCGAAGGCGTCGATCCCGGCGGCCCGTGCCGCATGCAGGACCGCACAACGGGCATAAAACAGCTCGGTGCCATCGCCACGCTCGGTCTGCATGTCCATCACATAGTCAAAGCCGGCCAGCGCAATGCCGATCAACCGTGGGGAGGACGTGGCAATGGAGACGGCGTTGATCACCCCTGATGCCGACTCGATGGCAGCCATCAGCCGGGTACTTCCCACTTCACGTCCCGCGGCGCGCTCGATACGCTCGACTTCAGCCTCCAGTTGATGGACATCGGCCGCACTATCGGTCTTGGGCAGACGGACCACGTCCACCCCGGCACGTACCGCCGCCTCCAGGTCTTTCAGACCGAAAGGCGTGGACAAGGGATTGATACGCACCACGGTTTCTATACCGCGATACATGGGATTTTGCAGGGCATGAAACACCAGCAGCCGGGCCGCGTCCTTTTCACGCAGCGACACGGCATCCTCCAGATCAAACATGATGGAGTCCGGCTTGTAGACAAAAGCCGTGGACAACATGGCGGCATTGGCCCCCGGCAGGAACAGCATGCTGCGGCGCAGTGTCATGACAGTTGCTCCCAGTTCAGTTCCTCGCACTGGGCACCGCGCAGCACGGCCGTTTGCAAGCGCGCACGGATGGCGCAATCCAGTGCGCCCTTGTCTTCAATGATGATGATGCCGGCCGTCAGTTGCAGCTTGCTCAGGGTCTCATCCACCACACGGCGGATTTGCTGACCAAACTGTTTGATGACTTCGCTGCTCAGAATGATTTCCAGTGTGTCATCCGGACTGGGAGACACCTTGACCTGCAGATCGCTGGATTCCAGCGTGCCGGCTATGGCTTGCTTGATGATTTTCATGACGATTTCTCAACAATATGCACTAAAAACAATCGGTATCGCCGATGCCTGCGGGCACTAGCCGTAGCGCTCCGCTTCCGGCTCGGCATAGTTGCTCAACAGCAACTGCAAGGTACTGACCGGCACCAGCGGCCGGATGGCGGAAAAATCCTGCTGCGCCAGCAGGCGACGCACCTGCGAGGCGGAAATCGGCAGGCCGTCGCGCATCTGGCGTGCTATTTCCACCACCTCGATGGCAGATGCCTTGGCCTCGGCCTGTTGCAACCAGTACTTCATGTCTTCGTTGTATTTATTGGTCACCGGGCAAAAAGGCTCGGTCCCGATAAAACGATGGCTGATGCCCAAGGCCGGGGCGATGTACTGGCGGAACAGCAAAAGATCAATGGCGGTATGGCAGCTGTCCACAATCCCCTTGTCCTTGAGAAAGTAGCTGGGGAAAGTGGCACGGGAGATCATGTATTCCGAGCCGTGATGCACGGTCAGATTGGGAATGCCGGACAGCCCCTGCGCCACCAGCACATAGCGGTCTGCATAGGGAAAGAAGGACACATCCTCGCGTACCACGAAAACATGCAGCCAGTCGCAGGCGGCTGCGGCCTGCTCGGCCAGGTAGCGGTGGCCCAGCGTGAAGGGATTGGCATTCATCACGATGCAGCCGGTCTTGTTGCTCGGCTGGCGCAACATGCGCAGGCGCTGGCAGTAGTGGCTGATGCCAACCGGCGTGTTCTCCATCAGCACAACATGGCCGGGCACCTCGACCAGAGGATAAAAACCGCAACTGGAGAAAAACCGCTGATTTTCCGGCCTGGTGTAGAGAAACAGATGGAAATGACCGCGTTCAGCCGCCAACTGCACAATTTCGTTGACCAATTGCAGGCTGAGTGCGGCCCCGCGCCAGGGCGCATCAATGGCGACGCACTTGATGATATTGCCGGACAGGCCGGCGCAGGCGATCAACTGCCCCTGCCGGCGCACCGTGACAAATACGTCGATATTGGCATCCAGCTCCAGCTGGCATGCCGCCAGCAAACAGCGGACCTCGGCCAGCTCCCGGGCGTGCAGCCCGGGCTGGATGGTGTCGAACTCCAGATCATCTGACATGGTATTTGCTCTTGCGCCATGGCAATCACGGCGCGGTCCCAGGTTCCGATCCGACGCCTTAGTGCACGCCGGGAATGTAGGCCCGCATCAGGACCAGCAACAAAGGCAGCGATACGATGGACAGGGCCGTGGAGGTCAGATAAATGCTGGAGGCTTCTTCCTCCTGCACATTCCACTGATAAGCCAGAATGGCTGCATTGGTCGCCGTAGGCATGGCCAACAGGAAGATCATTTCCTCGGCATGCTCGCCGCTCAGGCCAAACAACACCACCAGCGTCCAGACAATCACCGGATTGAGCAGACACTTCAGCACCATATTCAGCACCAGTCCCTTGCTGATAGACAGGCGAGTACCGTAGACCGCCACGCCAACAGCAAACAGCGATACAAAATTGCAGGACTTGGCCACGATATCGGTGCTATTGGTCACAAACTTGGGCAGATAGGCGCTGATGCCGGTTACGCTGCACAGCAAACCCACCAGCACGGCGGCCACCATGGGCTTTTTCAGCGACTTGAGCACGGCCGAGCCGAAAATCTTCAGCCCATTGGCTGTTTTATCAGCCTTGCCGGCGGTATCACCCAGCTCCAGCAGAAACAGCGTGGCCGGAATGATGGTGACCGCCACGATCACATTGGCCACCGCCACGGAAATGGCCGAACTGGCTCCAATCAGCAGGGCAAGAAAGGGAATGCCCATGCCGCCCATATTGGGGAAGCTGCACAGCAGGGCCTGCATCGAGCTTTGGCGGATATCCTTGCGCAGCAACAGCTTGTTGACCAGATAACCGATCACCCACATCGAACACATGGCAATGGCAAATGCCATGATCCAGGTACCGTCAAACACCTCGGACGGTTTGGCCTTGTAGGTTTCATTAAATAGCAGGGCGGGAAAAACAAAATCCGCCACCAGGGTGGCACAGACTTTCTTGGCTGATTTGTCCACGATGTTTTTGTGGACGGCCAGCCAACCCAGATAAATCAGCAGAAAAACTGGCGCCATGGAATTGAAAATCTGGAGTGCAATCTTGTAGTTCATATTAATCTCCGTGCGACGAGCGTCTCGTTCCGTATATATTTTTTTGATAGATGCAAATTAACATCTGCAAAATCATGATACGTGACGAAGGTCAAGAAATTTCCGTGGTTTTTATGAATTAAACAGATTAAAAGCAGTTAACCCCCATCTCGCCGTAAACAGCGTGACTTTTATGGATTTAATGATTTTAATTATTCTGACTGGCGTAAAAACCAAGGAGAAAAAAGCGAAAAATGACAAATAGAAAATCATGAACGTCTGGTGATCCAGACAAGCATATTGATCGAAGAACAGCTAAAATCAGTCGCTTGCAATCACTATTTCCCAGGCCGGATAAAATGGCGGGCTGGCGCATTGTCCTCGCCAGCCTTGCAGAAAATGAAAGATGAAGATGGCACACCGTCTGCACATTTCCCGCCCCCTGTCCTTCCAGACCCGCTGTTTTTTATTGCTGCTGGGGGTAGCGTTGACCGTCTCCCTGCTGATCGGCCTTTACAGTTTCAATCACATGCAGGCCGCCCTGTATGAGCAGACTGGCGCGCGTGCCCTGGTCCAGGCCAGGCAGATCGCGGTATTGCCTGAAGTGATTGCAGCGGTGGAACAGCACGACGGAGCACGCCTGCGCGACATCATCCTGCCGCTGAAACAGCAATCGGATGCCAGTTATATTGTTGTCGGCGATGCACAGGGACGGCATTTGCTGCATACCGATCCATCAGTGCAGCCCGGCAGTCCGATGCAAGGGGAAGACAATTACTTTCCCCTGCATGAGGGCCGCAGCATCACCACGCTGAAAAAGGGAACCCTCGGCTTGTCCTGGCGCGGCAAGGCACCAGTACGCGCGGCCAATGGCCAGGTAATCGGGGTGGTATCGGTCGGCTATTTCCAGTCGCGCATCGATGTCTGGAATCGTAGCCAGTTCATGCCGCTGCTGGCCTTGCTGCTACTCATCCTGGTGGCCTTGCTGTGGTCGGCCTGGTTGTTCAGCCGCGGGATCAAGCGCCAGATGCGCGGTCTGGAACCGGATGAAATTGCCCGGCTGGTCCGCCAGCAAGAAGCCGTGTTCGAATCCATTTTCGAGGGCGTCATCGCCATTGATCGCCAGGGCTGCCTCACCGGCATCAACCGTGCCGCCCGCGACATGCTGGAATTGAAAGAGGAGGCGGCCGAACTGCCAGGCCACCAGTTGCAGACGCTGATTCCGGACTGCCCTTTTCTGCAGGTGAACCCGCAAGACGCCGACCGCAAGGATGAGATCTGTCTGTTCAGGCATTTGCAGGTGATTGCCAGCCGTATCGGCATTCATGCCGACGGGCAGTTGCAGGGATGGGTCATCAGCTTCCGTCGCAAGGACGATATCAATACCCTGAGCATGCAACTGAGCCAGATCAAGCGCTATGCCGACAATCTGCGGGTCATTCGTCATGAGCATCTGAACTGGATTTCCACCCTGTCAGGCCTGTTGCATGTCAAAGCCTACGACGAGGTGACACGCCTGATCCAGAGCCAGTCCCAGGTACAGCAGCAAGTGCTGGATACCATTTCCAGCACCTTTGGCAACTACCATATCTGCGGACTGCTGATTGGCAAATACTACCGGGCCCGCGAGATGGGGCTGGAATTGCAGTTCGAACAAGGGTGTTGCCTGGATAAACTGCCGGAAACACTGAGCGAGGTGGAGTGGATGTCCATCATCGGCAATCTGCTGGACAATGCCTTTGAGGCCAGCCTTGGCAATGCCGCAGAAGACCGGCAGATTGTGCTGTATATTTCGGATGTCGCCGACGAGCTGATCATCGAAGTAGCCGACCGTGGCCGCGGCATAGACCCGGCACTGGCCGAACATCTCTTTGAGCGCGGAGTCAGCTCGCAGGAGGGCAGCGAACACGGGATTGGCCTTTATCTGGTCAGCAGCTATGTGGAAAAGGCCGGCGGTGTCATCACGGTGGAAAACAATATACCCCGTGGCACGATTTTCAGCGTTTTCGTGCCCAAGAGGAGGAGAAACGACAATGCATGATATCGATGTATTGATCGTGGAAGACGAAGCACGACTGGCTGAAATCCACGCCGAATTCATCCGCAAGAATCTGCGGTTTCGCGCCGTCAATATTGCGCCTACCCTGGCGGATGCGCGCAAGATGATTCAGGCTCTCAAGCCGCATCTGCTGTTGCTGGACAACTTCCTGCCGGATGGCAAGGGCATAGAACTGTTTGAAGACCGGGCATTCAGCGATACCCCGATGCGTGCCATCTTCATTACCGCAGCCAGCGATATGGACACCTGCAGCAAGGCCATCCGCCATGGCGCGTTTGACTACATCATCAAGCCGGTTTCTTATGAACGCCTGCAAATGTCACTGGAGCGTTATGTCCGCTTTTTTGATACCCAGCAGGCCAACCAGCAGGTCAACCAGCACCATGTGGATGAAATGTTCAATCTGCAGGCCAAGGACTTCAATCCGGCCCGGCATACCAAGGGCATTGAGGAACTGACCTTGCAGCGCATCAAGGACGCCTTCATCGATGAAGGCAGCTGCCATACCGCGGAAAGCGTGGCATTGAAAGTAGGACTCAGCAAAACGACAGCTCGCCGTTATCTGGAGTTCTGCGTGGAAACCCGCTACCTGCGGGCAGAAATATCGTATGGTCGCGTGGGCAGGCCAGAACGCATATACCGCCGTGCCGATAACCATGGCTGATGCCCTGCCGAATCAGCACCTTGCTGATTGATATCAGATCAGCAAGGTGAAAAACCTGCCATAGTGAGAACACCAGCATATTGCCGGCGTCCTCACCAGACAGAGCGATACCAGCCTGCTTGATTACCCTGACAGGACTCCCATGCGCCTACAGCAGATTTCCATCCGCCACGGACAATTCGATCACACCCGGCTTGCCGCCTTGCGCGCCCTCTCTCCACAGTTATTGCTGGTATTCGCCGCACTGGAATTTTTCGAACAGGGCAGCGAGCTTGCCAAGCTGCAACAACAGTTCCCGGACACGGTATTACTCGGCTGTTCCACCGCTGGTGAAATTGACGCCCATGGGGTGGGTGAGCACACGGCCGTCCTCACCGCCCTGCAGTTTGCCCACAGCCAGGTGCGGGCTGCCAGTACTCCCTTGGCAGGTATGGCCGATTCGCACACCGCCGGCATTCGGCTGGGACAACAACTGGCGGCGGATGATCTGCAACTGGTATTGCTGCTGGGCCAGGGTGTTGCCATCAATGGCAGTGCCTTGCTACGCGGCCTGGGCAACGTACTGGGAGAACATCTGCCCGTGGTGGGCGGGCTGGCCGCTGACAATGCCGCCTTCAGACAAACCTGGACGCTTGACCGGCAAGGCTGTTCCAGCCAGAGCGTATCCGCCGTGGGAATCTATGGTCATGGCCTGCACATCGGTCATGGCTCCTACGGCGGCTGGACGACTTTTGGCCCCGCACGCAAGGTGACACGCTGCCATGAAAACATCCTGTACGAACTGGATGGCATTCCGGCGCTGGAGGTATACAAGCGTTACCTGGGGGAATATGCTGATCAGTTGCCTGGTTCCGGCCTGCTCTTTCCCTTTTCCATGCTGGGCCTGCAGCAGCAAGAGGCCGGAGTGATACGGACCATTCTGGCCGTTGATGAAACCAGTGGCAGCATGACACTGGCTGGCGAAATCGAACCGGAAAGCTATCTCAAGCTGATGCATGCCACGACCGATCATCTGGTCCGGGGGGCGGAAATGGCCGCACAAGCAGCCAGGCAGGAGACAGAAAATGGCGAGACCCTGGCCATTCTGGTTTCCTGTGTTGGCCGCAAACTGGTCATGGGGGATCTGGTAGACGAAGAGGTAGAAGCTGTACAGGACATCCTGGGAAAAAATACGCTGCTGGCCGGCTTTTATTCCAATGGAGAAATCAGTCCCTTTGCTACCGGCATGCCATGCCGCCTCCACAACCAGACCATGACCATCACCACGGTGACCGAACATGAAAGCTGACCGCCTTTTGCTGCCGGCAGGAGAACCATGCACAACATCCTGATGCGCCAGTTGCGCCGCACCATGGGAATTAGCAGCCCGCAGGCACTGCAGGAAATGTTGCAGGCATTCGAGCAACTGGCCAGCACCGCCCTGCCCTCCCCGGTTGCCGAAGGCCTGAAAGGCTTTGCCGCCCTCCTGGCGCGCATAGACAATACCTACGAACAACAGGACCGGGACATCACCCTGCGCAGCCGCAGCCTTGAAATGAGTTCGGCCGAACTGAGCGCAGCCAATTTGCAATTGCAGCGCGAGCTGGCTGCGCGCGAACACTCGATTAGCCGGCTGCGCCAGACAGTCAGCCTGCTGCAACACGAAAACGGCATCATGCAGCCGGCCAATCATCTGCCGGCAGACCAGAATGATCTGGAAGTCCTGATCAGCACCGTCGCCAACCTGGTGCAATACCGGCAGGAAAGCCAGAAAGCCATCCTCCAGGCCCAACTGGCACTGGAAAACCAGAAATTTGCCCTGGACCAGCATGCCATCGTCAGCATTACCGACCGCTACGGCATCATTACCTACGCCAATGAAAAATTCTGCCAGATCAGTGGCTACACCATGTCGGAGCTGCTGGGGAAAAGCCACAATATTGTCAATTCACACACCCATCCGCAGCGCTTTTTCCAAGACATGTGGCAGACCATTTCTGCCGGCAAGGTATGGACCGGGGAAGTATGCAATCGCAGTAAAGACGCCACCCTATACTGGGTAGCCGCCACCATCGTGCCGTTTCTGGACGAGCAAGGACAGCCCTATCAATACGTTGCCATCCGGACCGACATCAC
>Ga0187781_10002980_pt1 | contig 12783 bp, 11 predicted proteins | sample 0715_SJ02_MP02_2_FD_132447 | JGI IMG/M metagenome (GOLD analysis project Ga0187781, IMG submission 132447) | Tropical peat soil microbial communities from peatlands in Department of Meta, Colombia - 0715_SJ02_MP02_20_MG | ecosystem: Environmental > Terrestrial > Soil > Wetlands > Peat | place...
CTGCTTGCTCTCTTCCACCGCCTGGGCTGATTGCTGCACTTCTTCGCGCAGCTTCTCGACTGCCGCCTGCGCTTGTTCCTGGAACTGCTGCGACCACCGTCCGCCCAATTCCTGCGCGACCTTCTCGAGACCTTGCGACTGCTCTTGAAACTCCTGAGCCAGTTGCCGGCCGTATTCGTCGCGGGTCACTTGGCTGAGCGAAGCGGATTTGGACTCCGCCAAGCTGGCCAGTTGCTGCTTGCTCTCTTCCACCGCCTGGGCTGATTGCTGCACTTCTTCGCGCAGCTTCTCGGCTGCCGCCTGCGCTTGTTCCTGGAATTGCTGCGACCAGCGTCCGCCGAGTTCCTGCGCGACCTTCTCGAGACCTTGCGACTGCTCTTGAAACGCCTGCGCCAGTTGCCGGCCGTATTCGTCGCGGGTCACTTGGCTGAGGGAAGCGAATTTGGACTCCGCCAGGCTGGCCAGTTGCTGCTTGCTTTCCTCTACCGCCCGCGCCGACTGTTGCACTTCTTCGCGGAGCTTTTCGACCGCAGACTGCGCTTGTTCCTGGATCTGCTGCGACCAGGTGGATCCCAATTCCTGTGCGAGCTTCTGCAAGTCTCCGGCCTGGCTTGTGTGCTTCCCCTCGAGATCTTCCATCAGCGACTGCACGCGCCCTTCAAGCGCTTGCGCCGCCGCCGTGACCCCTGTCAGGCGCTCCTCTGCGAAGGCAGCCTGCGCCTGGAAACCCGTGTCATGCTTTTGCTCCGCCGCTTGGAGTTGAGCCATCGCCTCCTGAGCGGCCTGTTTAATCGTCTTCACCTCTTCGTCTGCTGCCGCGCGCATCGACTGGGCACGGTCTTGAAACGCCAGCGCCAGTTGCTGCCCGTAGTCCTCTCGGGTAGCCTGCCTGAGTGCGGCGAGGTTTGCGTCGGCCAGACTGGCCAGTTGCTGCTTGGTCTCTTCCACCGCCCGCGCTGATTGCTGCACCTGTTCGCGCAGTTTTTCGACTGCCGCCTGCGCTTGTTCCTGGAACTGCTGCGACCACCGTCCGCCGAGTTCCTGCGCGGCCTTCTCGAGACCTTGCGACTGCTCTTGAAACGCCTGCGCCAGTTGCCGGCCGTATTCGTCGCGAGTCACCTGGCCGAGGGAAGCGAATTTGGACTCCGCCAGGCTGGCCAGTTGCTGCTTGCTCTCCTCCACCGCCCGCGCCGACTGTTGCACTTCTTCGCGCAGCTTCTCGACCGCAGACTGCGCTTGTTCCTGGATCTGCTGCGACCAGGTGGATCCCAATTCCTGTGCGAGCTTCTGCAAGTCTCCGGCCTGGCTCGCGTGCTTTCCCTCGAGATCCTCCATCAGCGACTGCACGCGCCCTTGGAGCGCTTGCACCTCCGAGGAAACTCCTGTCAGGCGCTCCTCTGCGGCGCTCGCCTGGGCCACGAAACCCGTGTCCCGCTTTTGCTCCACCGCCTGGAGCTGTGCCATGGCTTCCTGAGCAGCCTGCTTAATCGTCTTTGCCTCTTCGTCGGCCGCAGCGCGCATGGCCTGCACGCGGTCTTCGAAGGCTTGTGCCAGTTGCCGGCTGTATTCCTCGTTGGTCGCCTGGCTGAGGGAAGCGAGTTTCGTCTCCGCCAGGTCCGACAAATGCAGCTTGCTCTCCTCAATGGCACGCCCCGATTCCTTCACTTCCTCCCGCAGCTTTTCCGCCGCGGCCTGCGCTTGCTCCTGAAATTGCTGCGACCAGTGACCGGCCAGATCCTGCGCCATACGCTGCCATTCGCCCGCTTGGCTCGAGTGCTGGCCTTGGAACTCTTCGACGACCGCACCCACGCGCCCACGGACGGATTCGAGGGCTGCCTCGCATTGTTCCTGGAACTGCCGCGACCATTTTGCTCCCAGCTCATCTGTGACCTTCTGCAGTTCGGCCGCCTGGCTTACGTGTTTCCCCTGGAGATCCTCCACCAGAGCGCCAATGTGCGCGTGTAAAATCTCCACCGCCGAAGACACCCCCGCCAGGCGCTCCTCAGCCGCCCCGGCGCGCGCTTCCAGACTTGTCTCCCCACTCCGCTCGGCGGTCTGGACTTGCGCGATCGCCTCGGCAGCGGCTTGCTGGATGGATTTAAGCTCCGCATCCGCCCTGTCGCGCATGGCTTTCGCTTGCTCTTGAATTGTTTGAGCCTGTTGACGGCTGAATTCGTCGCGGGTAGCGGCGCTGAGCAACGCCACTTTTGCCTCGACAAGGTCATCGAGCTGTCGCTTGCTTTCCTCCACGGCCCGGCCTGAACTTTGCACCTCCTCCCGTAGCTTGGCCGCCGCCGCGACGGCTTGATCTTGAAATTGGTTTTGCAGTTGGGCGGCCACCTCGTCTGCCGTTTGCCGGATGGTCTTGACTTCCGTGTCCGACGCCGCGCGCATCGCCTGCGCACGTTCTTCGAACGCCCGCTCCAGGCGGCGCGTGTATTCCTCACCCATCGCTTGGCCGAGGGACGTCAGTTTTGCCTCGGCCAGGGTGGCCAGCTCGTGCTTGCTCTCCTCGACGGCTCGATCCGATTCCTTCGCTTCTTCTTGCAGCTGTTTCACCGCCGCTTGCGCTTGCTGCTGCAACTGTTGCGACCAGCTTGCGCCCAATTCCTGCGCGGTCTTCTCCAGACCTTGGGATTGCTCCTGAAATGCTTCCGCCAGTTGCCGGCTGTAATCGTCCCTGGTGGATTGGGCGAGGGAAGCAATTTTCCTCTCGGCCTCGCTGGCCAGTCGCTGTTTGCTCTGCTCGATAGCCCGGCCGGATTCCTTTACTTCCTGCCTCAGGCCCTCCACCGCTGCCTGAGCCTGCACCTGGAGTTGCTGCGAGCAGCGTCCGGCGAGTTCCTGCGCGACCTTCTCGAGCGCTTGCGACTGTTCTTGAAAGGCCTGCGCCAGTTGCCTTCCGTAGTCGTCGCGAGTGGCCTGGCTGAGGGTAGCGAATTTCTCCTCCGCCAGGCTGGCCAGTTGTTGTTTGCTCTCCTCGAGGGTCTGAGCCGTTTTCTCGACTTCCGCCCGCAGTTTTTCCACGGCCGACTGGGCTTGCCCCTGAAATTGCTGCGACCAGTGATCGCCCAGTTCCTGGGCGACCTTCTGTAGACCTTGAGACTGCTCCTGGAAAGCTTGCGCGAGTTGCAGGCCGTAGTCGTCGCCAATGGGTTGATGGGGAGAAGCGGTTTGCGCCTCGAGCAGGCTGGCCAATTGCTGTTTGCTCTCCTCGAGGGCCTGAGCCGATTCCTGGACTTCTTCCCGCAGCTTCTCGACCGCCGCTTGAGCTTGCTGCTGAAACTGCTGCGACCATCGTCCGCCCAATTCCTGCGCGATTTTCTCCAGTTCCTCCGCCTGCCTGGCGCCTTTGCCTTGCCAGGCCTGCAGGCTGCTCTCGATCCGCCACTGAAAGTTCTCGGCCAACGCGTTCACCCGGCCCTCGATCGCTTCCAGCGTCGACGACAATCGTGCCAGACGCTGATCGAGGTCGGAACCGGCCGCCTCTCGAATCTGGTCGGCTCTGGGCAGCACCGCTTCCGCGATTTGAGCGGCCGGGGTTGTGTTCCGCTGTTCGCCCATCACAAATTCAAGCATCGCGCCGGGCTGCATCTTGTATGGGGTGGGCACTGCCTCTGGGAGGACCTGAGCACGCGCCGGCCCGGAGGTAGGCGGTGCTTCCGTTGCAGCTTGAGAGGGCGGGGCGGTGGCTTTCGAGATCGACTGGAACTTTGTCAGCCAATCCCGCGCGTAAATGCGCTCCAGTCGCTTGGCGGCGCTTGGCTGTTCTGAACTCGCTCGCCAGTCCTCCGGGGAAGCCTCGACGTTCCAGACACCTGGACTTTCGACCTCGGGAAACGTGACACAAATTTCCCAGTGGCTGTCTGGGCGGGGGCGCGTGCCGTGTCGGACCACTCGCGCTACGACCGGTTTTTCCAAGCTGGGGCTCTCGATCCAGAGGTAAGTGCCGATCGCGAGCGAAGTCGACGAGGCGATTTTCGCTCCTCGCCTGCTGATGTCCAGGGTGCGAGTTTGTTCGCTAAAAACGGCGCCGTCCTCGTTGATTCCATTAATGGTGATGGGAATCTCTGCGGCCACGCGAGTACTCTCACGGCTGAAGATCCATTTTTTGGTTTGCAATTGAGCGGGGATCCGGCGAGCTTTTGCGAAAAGACTTCCTAACCCTTTGTTCGTGGTGCTCTGGCGGGCGGGTTGCGCAACTCCGTCGGCGCCTTTCGCCGAATCCTTCGAAAGGGGTTTCCAAGCACTTTCAGATAAGCTCAGCGTGTCCATGCGGTCAAACCACGAACGAACTCTCTCCTCACAAGTTTCCCTCTTGAGTCTTTAACGGACTTTCCTTGCCTTTGCACCGTCGTGAGTGGTTGGGATCAGGTTGTCCCCGCGCGCCTGCCTGGCAATGTGGCTTACTGCCCTGACGGAAACAGATGATCCCGTCTCAGCATAGTTATCCTCCTTGCTCTGTCGAGGTTATCTCCGCATCTATACCCGACGACATTGAGGCTGAAGAAATTCTTGCCTCCCCGCGGCCCCAAGGCACGAGACTTGGGCAGGTCGCGTTATCTCTCTTATTACACCCGCCCGGCGGCATGACCAATAGTACATCGGTACTACGGCCGCGGCTGGAGCCCTTCGCGGAGCGGAGACTCCGCATGCTCGGCGCCGTGGTTGGGGCCAGCGGCGGCTTTCCGCTGCCAGGTTGCCGGGATGTCGCATCGGTTATCGCGGCTGGGTAAAAGTGCTGCTCCATCCGTCCTTCAAATCAGTTGCCTCTGGGCGTGCGGTCTAGTAAAGTTTGGCCGCCCGACTACCGGCTCCGGGTCGCCCGCACGGCTTCCGGCCGGCATATTGCTCCGTGCCAATGATCGGCAGAGCGCGGGAAAATATAAGTGCATCGGGCGGCGTTCAAGAAGGCGACTAGATATGTTGCCACCCCCTTGACAGGAGGCGATTCTGCAAGACAGGGAGGCGCAATCCAGAGGAGCCATGCGACGGCAGTTCCTCGAGGGTAGCCTGGCTTTGCCGCTCGCGAAGACCGGGCGCCCGTGACCATTCATTGGTATGAGGGAGATCTCCGCCCGCTTCGGCCCGCGGAACTCGAGCCCTGCGGGCACCTGAGCGAGGTCGAGGACGGCAAAGGCATGTTGCGGGTGGGAGAGAGCGGCACCTCACGAGCCAAGTTAGGCGACGCCGGGATGCGTGGCGGAGTCAGCGTAGATTCGAACCCAGTCGAGGAATGCCCCTACGACTTTGGGGTCGAACTGCAGGCCTGAGCAGCGGCGTAATTCGGCGAGGGCATCTTCGAATGGGCGGGCGTTCTTGTAAGGCAGCTCGCACAGCATGTTGTGGAAGGACTCCGCCACCGCCACGATTCGAGCTCCCACGGGAATAGTGTCACCCGCCAATCCGTCGGGGTAGCCTTTGCCGTCGAAGCGCTCGTGGTGGTGGCGCACGATGCGCTCGACGGTTTTCACATTCAAAGGCTCGAGCATACTGGCGCCCCAGGCCGAGTGGCTGCTCATCATCGCGTACTCTTCCGCGGTCAGCCGGTCGGGCTTGTTACACACCGACTCGGGCACACGGATCTTGCCGATGTCGTGAACCAGGCCGGCCAGACGTGTCTCCTCGACTTCCGCGGCCGATAATCCCGCCTGAATGGCGATGCGCGCCGCCAGCCTCGAGACCGCTTGCGAATGTCCGCGGGCGTAGGGGCCTTTCGCTTCGACGGCGAAGGCGAGCGCCGTGACCGTCTCGAGCAGCGGATGGGGGTGCGCCGCGGCCGGCAGCCCGAAGCTCGATCCCTCGCTCGAGCGCTTTGGGACGGCGCCCGTCTTGCCTGTGGCCGCGCCGGACGGGGCGGAAAAGAACCCATTGACCGCCGCTTCGAGGCAGGTCTCGAGCCATCGCTCATTCCGTTTCGCGTTCGCGCGGCCGGGGCGGGGCGCAGGCGTCTCCCCACTTAACTGGCTTACTTGTGTAGCCTTTTTATGTGGCCTCTCGACATGGGGCTGCGGCGCGACGGCCGCCAGGCCCGCCTGGCCGCCCTCCGGCGACGCTGCCGGGCGTCCTGCCAGCTCGAGGTTACTCCCTCGTGGCCGGCGGCGCCGCCGCGCTCCGAGAATGGCTCCTGCGGCCAGGATGAGGGAGGCGAATACCGCCCATTCCAGCCACACCGTTTCCGCCTTGGTCACTTCCGGCTGGGCAGATGCGGTTTTCACCAAGTCTTCCAGCGCCAGCGGGGCTTCAGGGTCTACGCTGATGTCGAATTGCTGGCTAAGCCCCGTTGCATCCCCCACCACCAGCGAGACACGTCCTAGGGCCTTGGCGTTAATCAGGATCTGATTTGGATTCAGGGTGATGGTGTCGATAATGTTCGGACCGGCCGCTGAGATGCGCTGGATGCGCCCCGGCGTGCTCACCACCAACGGATGGCCCACCAGCGCGTGCAGGCTTTCGATCTCGGCAGGCGCGGGCGGGGGCGAGACCTTCGGCGCCGGCTCGAAATCGTCGAGGTCGTCTAAAGGTGAGTGGTGCGGCGCCGCCGGCGATTCGCTTGCCGACGGCGGTTCAGGCTTGGCGGCCGGCGGCTGCTCTTGGGGCGCCGATTGCTGTTGCGGCATCGCGGGTTCTTGGGGCTCAACTTGCCGCATTGGTGCTGGGGCGGGCGGTTGCTGCTCGGGTTGTTGGGCCCGCAGCGTCGAGCCGCCGCAGAGCAGCACCAGCATTATGCCGACGAGTGATGCGTATTGGCCCGTGACCGTGTTCGCGCCTCTCATGTGTTCACGCCCGCTGCCGAGCGGATGAATGGCGAAATCTCCCGTTTCTTGCGCTTGTCCCTTGCCGCCGGACTGGGCGGAAACTTCGGTGATTGCGACACTGCTCAGCGGGCACGCTCGCCGCCCATTCCCGCGCCAGCAGTTAAAGCATTGTAGGCACGAAACTGCCGGAAGACAAAGGTACTTAGGTACTAACCCTCGACACCAACCGCATTCCGCGACGCGTCAGAAAAGCGACTCTCATGGCCTACTTGGCGGGCTGAAGCCCGGTTTTGGAGTGCCACAGCTTGCTGCCGCTTTACTTCAGGCCAGCTTGCTGGCTGGCTTTGGACTGGTCGCCGAAAGCGCGCGAGCGAGCTCGCGCCCAAGGAAAGCGGCAGCAAGCCGCCGCACTCCATCAAGGCGCCTTCGGCGCCATTCAGGCAAACTTGTTTCCGTCCGCGCGTCACCTCCCGACGTCATCCGGCCCGCAGAATTCGCTTCGTTTCCGCAAAATGAGCGTTTGCTTGCTCCATTCTTGGGTTCGTTTTGGCCGTTCTTAGCTTCGTTTTGGGTTCGTTTTCCAACGCTCTTCCTTTGTTTTCAAGCACTTCTTAGCTTCGTTCCCACGATTTTGCATTTCTCGTATTTCCCCTCACCCCAACTCCCCTCCCCCTCTTCCCTTTCCCCGGGGAGAGGAAAGAGGGGAAAGGGATAATTGGGTGAAGGGACCTGGCCACGATTTTCAGTGCAGTCATTTATGCCCGTGCGCTGACGGGCGCCCAGAAACCATGAAAATGCGCGAAGCGCCTCGGAGTGCGGCGGCTTGACGCCGCCTTGGGATCGCCAGGGCCCGCCGAGTACGTCCGCGTGGCGGAAAGGCGGCGTCAAGCCGCCGCACTCCAAGGCGCCTTCGGCGCAAGCATTTTCAAGGCAGCAGAAGGGAACCATGGCGGGGAGTTCGCACCGAAACAAACCAAGCCTTCTCAACATCACGTATCCGGCGGAGCCTAACCTCCTCACTGCTTTACCCCATAGTTGTAGCCTATGTCGTCGGGTTTGTCAAGCGAAAAAAAGCGCCGGGGCAAGATGTCCGGAGGGTGTTTCAAAACCGCCCGGCAGAGGCGGGATGGCTGAATACCGCTCACGATCCTCGGCCACGACTCGTGCGCTCAGCCCAGCCGGGGCTGGACATAAGTAGCCGGGTGAAACGCCCCCGGAATCGCCGCACCCTCTCCGAGCGCGCGCGGAGAGCGTTCGGTCGAAATCTGATTTCGGCGGGGTCGCGGCGAGACTCGAATGGCAGGGCAATGCTGTCGAGGAGCGGAGGAAGCTGCCGCTGAGTGATAGAAACCTCGAAGCGCGATCCTAAGGCAGGCGGTAGCTTTCCAGTTCGGCGCCATCGCGCAATAGAACCGCGTAGGTGACGCCGCGGCGGGTGGCCAGCACGCCGGAAAACCACGGGACGTGGAAAAGCATCGGTTCAGGCAGTATCGGGTGGTGCGGCAGCCTCAGATCCAGGATGGGCTTCCCGTCCTCGAGGCGGAAAACCTGGATGCCACGATACCAAGTGAGAAATACGAAGCCTTCGCCGCGGCTCTCGTCGCAATCGTCCAGCGCATATTGCCGATCCCCTGACAGGTCCTGGAATCGACAACCCCTCGCGGGTGGGAGGCGCTGCGAGTAGTGAGCGTTCTGCCCCAGCCGTCCCAAGACGGTGAAGTTCGCAGGAATGTCGTCTAACGAGGAGAAACCCAGCGGTGCGAGCTTGGGGTCGCATGCCCTCTCGCCAGCCTGTTCCTGACTCTGATGCCGGTTATTTTCTTCCCGCATCTCCTTCTCCATCCGTTTGTATTCTTCGGGCGTTGAAGGTGTTTGGGTGGTAAATACGGAGGGCGAGTACACAAGAGTGTAACTGCACACCGCCTCAGGCTTGAGGTCGGGAAGAGATAAAGTCTCCAGCGCATACTGGCGGGTATAGACCACTTTGCCGCCCAACGTTGCGCTGCTCTTTTCCTGAAGGCCGCTCACCAGGAGGGCTCCCTTGGGGGTGAAACCCATGTCGCCCGCTCCCAGCAGAGGATCGGCGATCGCGGCGCGACGGAGAAGCTTGAAACCGTGAAGATCGATAATGTTCAGGACAGCCCGCGGCAGCTTTTGAGATTCGTCGACGTTCCATTTCCAGGCATCTTCGTCCTGGGTCATGCGAACCACGAGATAATTCCCGCCCGGGTCCATCAAAAGCTGATCGTTCCGGTCCCACCGGTCTTTCTGAAATTCCCCGGAGCCCCAACCGACCAGTTCATGGTTCGGACCCACGTCCACCTCCAGCTTGTCCTCACGCGGTTGCGAAGTGTCCCAATCTGCGATGCGCAGGAGATTCCAGACATGCTGCGGTTGTTCAGCGCGCTTGCTGACCATCAGCAAGGCGCCCCCGGGCATCGTATGCAGGGTCGAGATATGACCATTTTCCTGCGGGTTGTGCAACCTGTAGGTGAAGGACCTGGAGTCCCGCGCTGCGTCGCACCCGGTCAATGAAAACACGCACAGCAGGAAAAAAGTAAGTCGCTCGAGCATTGTGAAATCACCGGCCTTGGTCCGGGGCGTTCTTCAATTCCCTGGCCGCCTCCAAAACCGTAGCCAAGACCCCTCTTCCTATCACCCCTTTCCCCTCTTCCCTCTCCCCGGGGAGGAAGAGGAGGAGGGGCGTTGGAATGAGGGGTTATTTTCAGCGTTTATGCGTGCTCGTCAGCCGGCGGGCATGACCCGACGGCCCTGAGCATACGCCTGGCCGCCTCGGAGCGCAATGGCCGAGACGGTTTTCGATTCCGGGCGCGCCCTGCGACCAGCGGAGCACGCGTTTTGCTTCTCTGGACGGTCCCATTTCCAACGCCGCAAAAACTCGCGCGGGTCAGGCTGGGCCGGTGGTATCATCGCGGGTCTGTCGAATGAAACAGTTGGAAGCCACGGGCCGCACACCCAGGAGGGTAACGAGTGGAAGAGCAAATACTCTGCTTCGACCGCGAGATCCTGCGGGCTCATACCGCCCAGACGTTTTACGACGAGAGTCTCTGGCGCCAGATCCTGGCCCACCTCGAACCTAAGGCGCGCTCCCTCGCGGAACACGACTACGGCACCAAACAGCTTGTAGTCTATGTCCTCATCAATCATGGCGAGACATTTCTGAGCTATCAACGCACACCGAAAACCACCGAGACCCGCCTCAAAGCCTTGTATTCGATCGGCATCGGAGGGCACGTCAACGTGGATGACCGGATGCAACCCAGTCTATTCGGGTCGAAGGAAGCGGCCTGGAAAGACTTCGTTCTCCAGGCAGTCCGGCGCGAGGTCAGCGAAGAGGTCCAGATCGAGGCAGGCAACGCCCAGGAGCCTCGACTCCTCTGCTTCGTCAACGACGATTCGAACGACGTGGGCAAGGTGCACTTCGGTGTGGTCTTTGTGATGAAGCTGGGTAAGCCGAGCGTCTCCATTCGAGGCGAGCGAGGCATCGGCAAGCTCAGCTTCCGTACCCTGCCGGAACTCGTCTCCATGCGCGACAGTATGGAGACCTGGTCACAACTGCTCGTCGACTTCCTGTCGCGCGAGAGTTCCGTATGGCAGGAATGACTTGGTCCCGAACCGGATGCGGAAAACCAGACCCGCGCAAAACTCCGGGGTGCCCGGTTGGCCAAAGTTAGTATAATAGTAGTATGAAAACCAAAATGAAAACCTCCCTCTCCCTGTCGCGCGAAGTGGTTAGAGGCATCGACCGCGTGGCGGGAAAGAAGCGTTCCCGGTCGGCGGTCATTGACGACGTGCTGCGCGGGTATCTCTCCCACCGCGAACGCGCCGCCGCCAACGCCCGCGACGCGGAGAAAATCAACCGCTTTGCCGACGAACTGAGCGCCGAGATGCAAGATGTGCTCGCCTACCAATCTCTCGACCACCTCTGGGAGGGGCGATGAAGCGCGGAGATATGTATCTGCTGCGCCGTCCCGGAGGCGGAGACCCCAAGCAACAACGGGTGATGATCGTGGTCAGCCGCCAGGCCCTCGTTGACTCCCGTTTCCCCACGGTCATCTGCGCTCCGGTGTTCACACGTGGTCATGGACTCGAAACGGAGGTCTCCGTAGGACCGGAGGAGGGATTGAAACATCCGAGTTGGATTGGCTGCGACGGCCTAGTCAGCATCCCCAAGACCCGGCTTACCGACTACGTGGGCGCCCTGCCCGCCTCCAAGCTGGCGCTGCTCTCCCGCGCCCTGCGCACGGCTCTCGACCTTTTCTGAAGCCCGCTTGGCTCGCGCTCTCCGCCGCCTCGGTGCTCTTCCACCCGAAGCTCTTGCCAAAGTTTTTGATGGACTATTGCGCTGGCTGGGGAAATCGCCGGAACCGTGACGGCACCGCTCCCCCCGGTTCTTGACATTCATCTTTGGCGGCGAAAAACGGTTTCTGACACCATTTCATCTCATTGGAGAAAAGCCCACGGTGAAAAAGCGCTGAACGTGGCTACCCGCTCGTGAATTCAGGTTTCTCGAGGCCCTCCTGAATCCGCCGTAGTAGCTGGATCCGTGAATCCAATTCCTCTGCACGAAGGCGCCCCTTGCGGTAGAGGACGCGCAGGAAGTCCTCGCCAACGTCGGCGCCCTTCTCGCTATTGCAACTCAGACAGGCGGCGACGCAATTCCGATAGGAGTTGTCTCTCTGTGGCAGGGATGAAACGTGATCGATGACGCGGTTGTGTTCAGTCAGAGATGCCAGACAGTAGAAACACCTGTGACGCTCGCGCGCGAATACAGCCTCCCTGTTTGCCGGAACGCTGAAGAAATCCATCGCCTCGAGGTCGGTCTCCCGGGCAGGCTCGGGCGCAGCTATCGCTCCTTCGACCTCCCCAGGTAGGAAGCATTTCACACGCGTGCCGCGGTACTCCTTTCCTATGACGCGAACGAATCCCTTCGCCTGAAGTGTTAGGAGCTTCTGCCTGAAAACGTCACGACTGATTCGTGCCCCTTTCTTGGCGATTCCGACGGCCACCCGAAGGGAAGCGGACTCGACGGGCACTACGAGTTCCTCGTTTCCCTCGAGTCGAGAGCGCCGGATCAGGTAGAGGTAGATTGCCTGCTCGTACGTGTCCAGCTTGGGCCCGACGTGGTCAACAAAGTCCCTGAGGAACTGTTTTGCGTTCATTCCACTCTCCTGGCGGACGGGGACAGAACCTTCCCTGGTTTTTCGCGGAAGAGCCGCGCTAACGGTACACGTCTCGACGGTGGCCAACGTTCAGCACCGTGACCAGCCGGTGCTCATCATCAATCTCATAGATGACTCGAAACTCTCCCACCCTGAGGCGCCATCCGTCGCGCCCCGTCAACTTTAGGCAACCGGGCGGTCGCGGGTCATTTGCCAACTCGCGGATCGCGTCGCGGACGCGCGCGAATGCACCAGGGTTCAGTTGGCCAAGTTCCTTCTGAGCGCGCGGCAGGATGAAAAGGGAGTAGTTCATTTCTGGCGGGCTTCGATCTCGGCAACAGCTCGCTCAAAAGGGATGGGTTTCTCTCCCGAAGCCTTTGCTTCGTCGAAGGCGCGAATGGATTGCAACTCCTCCGCATCGGCCAGCAGTTTCTGGTAATCGTCGATGTTAAGTACGACGCCGATGCGGTTGCCCTCTTTATCGACTACAAATTGTTCTTGGCGGATCGTCATGGAAACCTCGAGGCACCCATCTTATTGTATCGCAACTCGTGGTGCGGAGGCGCTGGCATTTCGTGCGATGAGGCTTTTCCCCGATATTTCTTCATCACCCTGATTTAGGATTCGAAAGCGGCCCTCTGTCCGATATACGACGTGTGGGGCCCTTCTTGCCGAATTACCCCATAGGTTGGGCTCCGGGGCTTGACAAAGGTCCCCGCGCGGAGTTAAGTTCCCCTACAGCTTTTCCGGAGCCGGACCTGCCTAGAGGGGGCAAGCCGACCGGAATAAAGGACGCGCCACGCGGTGTCGCCAAATTCTTGTTTCACCACAGGGGTGTAACA
>Ga0187781_10002981_pt1 | contig 12781 bp, 10 predicted proteins | sample 0715_SJ02_MP02_2_FD_132447 | JGI IMG/M metagenome (GOLD analysis project Ga0187781, IMG submission 132447) | Tropical peat soil microbial communities from peatlands in Department of Meta, Colombia - 0715_SJ02_MP02_20_MG | ecosystem: Environmental > Terrestrial > Soil > Wetlands > Peat | place...
GCCCACCGCAGCGAGCAAGGCCGCAAGAGCGATAAGCAAGAATAATCCCGCGTATGCGATATGAGGCTTGTGAAGCGAGAGAAGGACAGCGGAGATGGTTACCAAAATCCAGAACAGGGTGACGCACACAGCATCCAGTCTTTTCAGGATAGGGTACGCTCCCCAGTCTCTCCATTCGCGAATGTTCTTGCGGCGGGCCTGGTTCCTAATGCCGGCCTCTGCTTGCGATGAATGCACTCTTTCTTTCACCTGCCCCAACAATCTTCTAGCGGCGTTGAACTCCTCGAGGTTCTGCGATTCCAGGAGGAGCGCCAGTTCGGTGAGGTATTCGGGCTTATCCTGAAGACGGGCACATTCCCTGAGCATGGTCATTTTTGTCGTCAGCCTGTCCGCGTCCAGCAAGTCTTCCTGCGGGAAAAGCTCCTTCGCGGTGTTGATCGCTTTCAATTCTGATGGTTTCGGCTTTTCGCCGTGCTCAAGCGGCGGGGAAGGTGGCGTCTGTGGAACGTCCGGCGAGGTCTGCGGTTGCACCTTTCTCCAGAAGTCGAGCAAACGGAAATACATCCTTCGGTAAACCATTCGTTCCTTGCTATGGGGGTCGTGCTCCGGCCAATGGGAGTCTGTCCCCGGCGGAGTGTCGGGGCCGTCGAGGAGCAGATAACGAGTGCGAGAGATGATTTGATCAACCACGTCGTGCTGGTTGGTGTAAAACTTTTTGACGTCTTCGAGGTTGTCCATTTGCGTGCCGAGCCCCTTAATGAGCTGTTCGGCAACCGTTTCGGTGGGCTGGTCAAACGTCCACTGGCGGAGGAGGTCGTCCGCTTGCTCAAAGTCTTTCTGCACGGCATCCATGGGAGTCGGGAACAGGTGGTGTTCGCTGAGCGCCTGAAACCGCAAACGCAAGGCGCCCAGCCGCTCGGCGAGCTCCAGCCTTTTTGTGAGCATGTCCACCCGCGGATTGATTTCGTCGAGAACCTCGGAAAATCTGGGATTAATCGCGAGATCCTGAAGAAGCAGATCCTTGCACTGCCTCTCCTCGAGGCCGAGTGAGACTCTGACGCGCGAGGCGAGTTCAATGGGAAGGCTGCGGATGCGGGCCGCCAGCGACTTCAATTGCTTCTTGAGCTTGGATCGCTTGACCTGGTTCGGGAGGTAGGCGTTCAACAGGAGTGAGCAGAGAGCCCCGAAAAGAAGGACAAATCCGATGAAGAGATACCGTATGGGCTGCGTGTAGTATCTCAGGTGGATGGTCACAGGAATTATCTTAGAAGCCCCGTTGCAGGCCGGCGATGCGGCTGGGCATGGCGCCTGCGAGCCACAGCCGCCGGAAACGGCCGGCGTGGATGCCGGAGCGCTCCCGTCCTTAGATTCCTCACGCGAGCAATTCACCCCGGGACATGTCTCCTCCGGGGACTGCCTCAGAACCAACTGGCCCTCTGCCGTTACGTCTCTGAATCTGCCTTCCGTTCGATTATTGAACCAGGTCGGCTTATCATTCGAAAATTTGGCCGCAGCGACAACGGAGCTTTTGGGCGGAAGGATGACGGTCGCACAGGCGGGGATGCCCAGGGCCCAGAACTCCAGCCTTAAGCGGTAGGAATAATTGTCATCGTTTTGGAGCGGAACCTTGAGGCTTTTTGCATCGTTGAAAGTCCCAAGGTCGAAGGTCAATTCGGGCTGGTCCGGCTTGGGAACATCCAACTTCACATTGAAGGGAGAATGAAAACGGTAAACAGAGATCGTGGCGATTTCCGCGCCGTGATTGTAAATCTTTGCTTTCCATTCACCTTCCTCGCGGATATTGGTCACGGTCAAGCGCACAATCACTACCGCATCGCGTTCGAGAGAGTTTTCCTTTGACTCGTCGTATTCCTTTCTCGTTTTCGGGTTGATGAGCGCTCGAGACACACGGGCCGCGGTCGGGTTGCCGGCCGCGTCGGTCAGATTCTGATCCGCGCTAATGAAAAGCGGGACCGTTCCCGGATTTTCATTCCGGAAGGAAACGTCCAGCGTGCCGCTATCGCAGGAGGAACAGGCGGGTTCGACGACCAGCTTTGGTTCGCCGATGAGCGCGAGCTTGAATGAATTCGAAGACGCCGCGTGGAAAGGAGCGGGGGCGCACAAAAGGATGAAGAGGACCAATGCCAAACGTCCTGTCGCATTTCTAAACATGTGTCGAGGCTCCCGGGTGAGTGTCCCTGATATCCCCTTAGTGAATAATTGTCAAGGAAGTTAAGCGAGGGTTCCCGGAGCGCTCGACCTCCCCCAGAATCAACCTGTACCTTACCTGTTCCTTCGGACAGTTGCCCGCCTGAACGGAAGGCCTAGACTGCTAGAAGGGTGGTTTATCGTCGGCGGATGGGGGCGTCCATGAGAAGCACAATTCGGCTTGTCCTTCTTTCCACAGGCTTCGCAGGGATATTATTTTCTGGCGCGACGGCACGGGCCAACCCCTCAACTCTCAAATGCAATGCGAACAAGGACTTAGTGTGGCTGTATGACTCGCTCGCCAGCTTCGATATCCAAGCAAAATTGACTTGCGGGGAGACGGTCGAAATTATCGGGCGCGTAAAGGATTTCGTGAGAATCCGGACCCGAAGCGGCGTCGTAGGATACGTTCCCGACACCGAAATTTCCGATGTGCCGGCCTTCCAGGACCCCACGCCTGATGTCAGCACGGTCGCAAAGCAGGTACAGGCGAAGGAAATAGCCAAGGCAGCCGAGGCACAGGCAGCTTTTCAATCTACCGTGTCTGAGTTGCAGGAATCCGCCGTTCACAATCCGGACGCGGGGCCCTCACTGAACCTCGCAAGCCCTAAAGATAAGAAAGCAAACGGACAGATCCCGGCATTCCACGAATTGGGCGAGATGAGCCCGTCGCTCGCTTCCGCCCCCGCGGTGAATGGTGCATCCGACACCGGCACGGAGACGCCCGCGCCAGGAACGATTGCGCCCTCCTCCGACGTGCCCGCCGCTTCTGCGGGCGCCATGCCGGATATTGCAACCCCGCCGGCCGAAGCGAATGCGAACACCGATCTGGTCCCTTCTTCCGCCGCGACAGGCTCAAACGAGCAAGGCATGGATCTCCCGACCGAGATTCCGAACACATATTCTGCGTGCCAAAATTATTTTTCAGCCTACGGGCTGACGTCCAGCCAGTTGAAGTGGATAACCCAGAACAGGGAGAAAATGTTCCCGAGTGTGTGTCCTGCGCCCGATCCTTCAAGAGTGAACTTTGTTTTCATCTTCACCCACGACGTGGATTTCTATAACGGCACCATGCCCGAGCCGGTCCACAAAGCGAACGGCTTTTCCGACTTCCAGCCTCTGACGATGGTGGATAGCACGCTCGTGCCCGAGTCGGGGGATATCAAAGCCCATCGGGAATATGTATGGGTCTTTCAGTTTGACCGCGGGAGTTTCAATCCCGGAGCTTTCTCGCCCCACCGGCGCTATCAGTTCACGAAGGCAGAGACCAATTCGCTCGGATCGAGGGCCGCTCCCAGGGTTGTCGAGGACGCCTTCCGGTTTGTCGAAGGCAGCAATCGCTGAAAAGGGCGCAGAGGGTACGGGCTAGCTTCGCCCGCAGCTCTCATGCGCCCTTCCCTGTCTGCCGAAAATTCTTCAAGAGATCAGTCAAGCCGGTAGTTCACGTGCACCGTCATGTGGACAGAGACCGGCTCACCATTCAGGAGAGTCGGCTCATATCGCCACTGGGCGACTGCCTGCAGCGCTGCAGGCACAAGCAAGCCCGGCCCGCTGACGGCATGTGCCTCGACCACCTTCCCCGTTTCATCAATGATCGCCTCAACGAGAACCTCGCCTTGTACTCTCGCGGCGCGAGCGATTGGCGGATAAATGAAGTCCGGCTGGTAAATCAACCGGGGCGCCTTGATATTCCCACCCACACGTACGACCCGATGCACAGGCGGAGGCGGGAGCGCAAGACTCGACGGCCCGCTCTTGACTCCTCCGATGATCCCTCCCAGCACGCCGCCGATTTGGCCGCCAGGAATGCCTCCGGGCACGCCACCAATCACACCGTCTGCACCGGTGTCAGGCGGTAGCGGTTCTTCCTTCACCATCGCGATTCCCTTGGGGATCGCGACCGGCATTGACAGGCGGCCGGCTTGCAAGAATCGGGCGACCGGCGCGCGAGGAACGATCTTCACGGGTGCCGCGGCCGGCGGAGGAGGCGCCGGAGGCGGCGGGCCGACGAGCATCGTCTGCGTGAACGCCTTGAGGTCAATCACATCGGTGAAGTATAGGGGCGTGATGATCAACGCGGCGATGACCATCAAGTGCACGATAAACGAGGCGACCCAGTCGAGAGGGTTCATATGAACATTGCGCGAAAAGGGCGTTTCCAACATGGCATTTAGAAACTCGTCGCTCTTGAGCGGCTCGGCTTCGACAGGGCGCATCCGATCGGGCGGTCGGCCTTGCGTGGGCAATACGGGGAGCGGCAGATGGACAGGGTGGCTAACCATGGTACTTACCTCCTACCTGTCGAGGTGAATTGTGACCGGCGGGAAAGGGCGCGGTTCGGTGCCCCGTTCCGGGCCTGCGGCCTTGCCGCCTCGCAGGTCTCATGATGGATCCACCTCGCACCATTCTTGTACCGCGCAGGGAGAAGGAGCCGCCGCGACACCGGTCACTGGGCTTGGTGACCGCGGTCACGTGCCTTGAGGCGGGAAAAACGACCGCGAATCGTAGGTTCTTGGTGGCCATCGTTTGCTGATACTTTTCACTCGATATTCATCACCTGCTAACAACCTCCGTGTATCTAGGACGCGTACGTAGTCGCATTCATTCGAGGAGATTCGTAGCCGAAGGAAAAGCTCCGTAGGACCTCACGCCACGTAACGCCCCCTGGCTCGCCCTGACCCCCGTCTGGACGAGCCAGCCCCGTTTTTACGGCACTTTTTTCTGAGATCGGCTGTACCCTTAACCCGCTGGCCAACCGGAGTTATCCTGGCATTTCGGAGCGGCGTACTTGGCTCAAGAATCCCGGAGTGTTGATCTGACGCAAGTTTCCGAGTGGGATGACGGAGAGGTCCGCCGGAAGGGAGATTATCTCGCGGCGGAGGAGCCTCTGGAAATCCGGGTCGGCGAGCACCCCCTCAGTGTCACAATGCGGACGCCGGGACACGACAGGGAGCTCGCGGCCGGTTTTCTCCTCACCGAGGGGCTGGTGCGGCGGCGCGAACAAATTGTCGCCATCCAGGGCGCTGCACAAGCCGATGCTCCCAATAAGGGGAACATCATCGTCGTAAACGTGACAGCCGACGCGGCGCCAGACTTCGCCAAGATGCGCCGCCACTTTTTTGCCGCCTCGAGTTGCGGAATATGCGGGAAGGCTTCGATTGACTCTGTGCGCTCGCGTCTCCTGCAGCCGCCGAATCCGGAGTTTCGGCTCGACCCGGAGCTCCTCGTTCGCCTGCCCGATGCGCTGCGATCTTCTCAAGACGTCTTCGAGCGCACCGGCGGGCTCCACGCCGCGGCGCTTTTTGATTCGCGGGGGACGCTCCTGGTCCTGCGCGAAGACATCGGCCGGCACAACGCCGTGGACAAGGTGATCGGCTGGGCGCTGCTAGAAGGCCGCGTGCCTCTGGGGGATTCGGTGATGCTCGTGAGCGGGCGCGGTGGCTTCGAAATCGTGCAGAAGGCCATCGTCGGTGGCGTGCCTGTGGTCGCCTCGGTTTCCGCCCCTTCGAGCCTCGCTGTGCAACTTGCCCGGGAACTGAGGCTCACGCTGATTGGTTTTTTGCGCGGGCGCCGGTTTGTTGTTTACGCGGGCGAGGAACGAATCAATCAGAGGTAGAAGATGCCACAGCGGGATTACTTCGCGACCTTGCCGAGCGTGTGCGCCGTTTGTGCAGACGCTGCCCGAGTTTCGATAATCATCTCCCGAAACTTGTTGAATAAATCCTGATCCCACCACCCGAGCTTGGCCTCGTCGTCCATCACTTGCAAGGCGTCGTCCGAGGGAATCGCAGTGCGATAGGGCCGGTTTGTTGTGAGCGCATCATAAACATCCGCGAGCTGAAGAATGCGCGCAGTCAGCGGAATTTCCTCGCCCCGCAGACCATCGGGATAACCGGAACCGTCGCGCTTTTCGTGATGGTGGCGAATAATGGGGGTAACGAGCCGGAAGGCTCGAAGCGGCGCGCAGATGCGTTCGCCGACCACGGAGTGTTTGCGCATCACGGCCATTTCTTCGAGCGTCAGGGGACCCGGCTTCAGGAGGATGGCGTCGGGAACTACCACTTTACCAATATCATGCACAATTCCCGCCCAACGTAGCGCCTTAATGTGTTCTTCGGGAATCTGCAGCCGTGTGCCCAAGCGTGCGGACATTTCCGCCAGCCGTTCGCAGTGCCCGCGCGTGTAAGGGTCGCGGGCTTCGATGCTCTGGGCGAGAGTGAAGACGATGGTCTCCGCGTTTTCAAGCTCGTCCGTAATTTGTTTCAGGCGAAGGAGCGACCGTGTGCGGGCGAGAAGCTCGTTGATGTCGAGCGGCTTGGTGAGAAAATCGTCAGCGCCGGCGTTGATTCCTTCGATGCGGTCCTCGGTGGCGGAAAGGCCGGTGATGAGGACAACGGGAGTGAGACGCGTCTCAGGCGTCGCCTTGATGCGCCGGCACACCTCGAACCCGTTCATGCCGGGCATGAGGATATCGAGGAGAATCACGTCCGGGCGAAACTTAGCGCATTCATGGAGCGCCGATGGGCCGTCGCTCGCTTCACGAACTTCAAAACCTTCGCGGCGAAGCAAAGTCCCAAGCGCGATGCGGGCGGCGGTTTCGTCGTCCACGATTAAAATTCTTTCAGCCATGCATTCAGCTCAGTCGTCCCAGGAACAACTGACAACAGAACTAAAGAAAATTAGTAAGTGACTGCCTATGGAACGAAGCGGGAAGTCTTCCCAGCGGACTGCGCTCCACCACTAATTAAATGTACCGTGTCTGCTAATTTCCGACAACCCCCGAATCATCCGCCGCGCCAGTGCCGGCGGTTGGGTTGCTTATTCCTTCCGGAGGGTCGCCTCGATCAGGCCGTGAGGCTCGTCGGTGGGGAGAAAAACTTCGCCGGGATTGTCCATTCCGAAGGGTGAAAGGTCCACGGAGGTGAAATGCTTGTTGGGAAGCGAAAGGTGAATCTCGCGGATGTAGTCGTAGCTCGAAAGGACGGCTTCACCCATCGCATAAAGAGTGTGCTGGAGCGATTGGCTGTCGTGCTCGGCAAAAGTCTCTAACAGCGCCTGCCGGACGCCGTGCCAGGCCGGACTGAACTCGATTTCGCCTCCCTCGTAAAGCCAATTGGCGCGCACGATCGTCGAAAGAATCCGGTTGCGGTCTTCCTTGAGCGTGGTGTAGGGGTCGGGCAAGAAACCCTCAAAGGCGGACTTGGTGGTTTTCAGCAGGACCAGGTCTTCGATGCCAGCGCGAACCGTCGTTTCCTCTCGAGTGCCCTTCACGACGGCGGTGCGTTTTTCCTGGTTGGACCGCGTGAAGGCACTGGCATGGGGTTTGCCGCCGTAGGCCAGGCGCGTCCAGAGATTTTCTGCTGCCTCAATGGTCACACGCGAAACCTGCGGATTGTACGTGAGGAAATGCTCGAGGAGGTGCAGGCAGAAATCCTCGACGGCTTCGACCGGATACTGGCGGGCCAGCGCGAACACCGTGTTTTTCATCGTGTCGGTGGGAAGAATTTTGCGATTATCACCTTTAGTGTGCGCGGCTTCAAAGTCGCCTTCAAACCGAATGCCGACAGTAAATTCCTTTATGTCATGCCGCCCTTCCTGTCGCACCACGCGAAGGAGCCGGACGCGCGATTTGCCGTAATTATTTTCAGCGAGCTTGATGGTCATCCGTCAGCTCCCGCGGTAGGTGGAATAGCCGTACGGGCTGAGCAGCAGGGGGATATGGTGAGGTTGCTTCGCATCGCGGACCTGAAAGACGACGGCCACGTGCGGGTACATTCCCTCGACCTTTCGTGAACGAAAATACGACTGCGTGTCGAATGTAAGCCGGTAGGTCCCTTCCACGAGCGAGCCGGGAGCAAGAAGGTGGCGCAAGCGGCCGTCACCGTCTGTCGCGCCGCGGCTCAGCTCCTTCCATCCGCCTGCGGGCTTCGCGATTTCCAAAATCACGGGGACGCCGGCCGCGGGACGGCCAATCGAAGTATCGAGGACATGCGTCGTGATCTCGCTCATGACCCCAGCAACTTTTCGAGACGCAGGCGCGTTATCTTGCGCTGCTCTTCGGCGGCATTGCGAAGCTCAACTTCGGGACTATTCGAAAGCCTCTCCTGCAAATTCTTCAAAATCTCTTCACTCGTCTTCCCCTCCGCGCAAACCAGGAAGACGTGCCCGAACGCCGTCTGGTAAGCCTCGTTCGCGGCGGCCAGTACAGCAAGCGTTTCCGGAGGAGCTTGTTGGGCCACCGATTGCTCGCCCGCGGACCAGCGGCGCGCCGTCTCGGATTGCTTTCCTTTCGCTTGCCCGGCCCCGATGGCGGGGTGATGACGGAAGGCCGCGAGCCATTCCTTGCGGCCGAGCGAAGTCCATATTTTGTCTGACGCCGCGATCAGGTGCGCGACGCTTTCGAACGGCCTCTTTGCAAGCAGGTCCTCGGCCCACTTCTTTGATCCGCAGCAGTCCAACAGGGCCTTGCGCGCATGAGCCTGCGAATCCTGGTTGAACCGCGCGATTCCCGTCAGGCGGTCGCTAGGGCGCTCGGCGCGGCCGAAGAGCCGCAGCCGGCTGACACCGCCATCCGGAAATATGTTGAAGCGCACATGCGTGCACGGGGCGAAATCTTGAATCTGGTCGCGGAAAGTATGGCGGTGGTCCGGCTTGAGTTTGGTCTGCAAGAGCAATTGCTTCCATGCCGGCCATGCCGTCGCCGGCTTTCCGGCAGCATCCCGCTCCAGATAACAGGACTCGAGCGAACAACTATCCGGGAAATTTCCTTTGAAATGTGTCGTGTCCACCTGGATTTTCTTGATCAGGCCGGGGACTCCCAGCTTCAGAATCACCCAATCATGGCCGGGGCCGCGCCGGCGGCGAGTCTCCCAGCCGTCGCTCATATCCCTGGCGCTGCCCGGCCGCAGGAGGTTCTGCGGCGCGCCAAAAAATTGGTCACTGGATGTCACCACGTGGCCGCCATTCTCCACTGCGACGAGATCTATTTCGCCCCGTGAAACGCGCGATTTATCCGGGACGGCCTCGCCATGCACGCGCAGCCGTGCCACGCCACCATCGGGATAGATTTTCAGCCACAAGTGCGTGAATCGTCCCGCATGGTTCACGGCAAAGGAATTCAGCGAATCGCCGGCAAGCGGCGTCTGAGGCTCCAACTCCACCCAGCGCGTGGTGGCTGATTTCAGGCGCTTCTTTTCATTCTTGTAGGGAGGGCCCGTGCCGAGATCGCAGGCGTCCAGCGAGAAATGCGAGGGAAAATTTCCCTTGAAGTAGCTCGTATCCACCACGACCCCACGAATCACTCCGGCGAGTCCCAGCCGGATGATGCACCAGTCGTGGCCCGGCGTTCGACGGCGGCGCGTCTCCCACCCGTCCATCCAGTGCCCTTTCGATGTGTATTTCCCCTCCATGAAAACGGGCTTCGCCGGCTTCAGCAAATTTTCCTTCGGTGCGAAAAATTCATCGTTGGCTTCGAGCACTTCGCCGCCGAGCCGCTCCGAAGCGAGGTCCGCAAGCTGCAGAAAATCGTTCATGTGCCTTCTCGATTCAGCACGCGCCCGGCAGGCGCGGGAGAAAATTCGCCGCGGTCGTAGATTTTGCGGCCGCGCAGAAATGTAGTCTCCACAAGGCCGGACAATTCATGGCCGGAATACGGCGTAATTTTGTGGCGATGGTGGAGTTTCGCCGGGTCAACGGTGAATTTCGCCGCGGGGTCCCAGACGGCCAGGTCGGCATCATAGCCCACGGCAATCATTCCCTTCCGTTTTTCGAGTCCGGCAAGACGCGCGGGCCCCCGGCACATCCACCCCGCAACGTGAGTGACAGCATAGCCGCGCGAGGCCGCTTGCGTCCAGACTGCCGGCAGGCTGACCTGCAAAGAAGCAATACCGCCCCAGGCGCGGAGAAAATCCCCCTCCTCCGGAAGTTTCATGGCAGGTGGACAGGGAGAATGATCGGTCGCAACCAGGTCGATCGTTCCGTCGCCGAGCGCGGCCCAGAGTTTTTCCTGGTTTTCGCGCTCGCGGATGGGAGGCGCGCACTTGAATTCCGTCGTCCCGTCGCGAATTTCTTCGGCGACAAAAGTAAGGTAATGCGGGCATGTCTCGACGGAGATCGGAAGGCCCGCCGCTTTCGCCTCGCGTAATTGTGCAATCGAATTCGAGGAGGAAAGGTGAACGATGTGAGTGCGTACACGAAATTCACGGCACAGCGCAATAAGCAGGGCAATGGCCTGATCTTCCGCTTCGCGCGACCGGGATGCAAGCCACGTCGAATACGCTCGCGGATCACTATTTGAAATTCCTTTCGCCGCGGCGGCAATCGGGCCAAGTAGCTCGGAATGTGCAAGCAGCGGCGCGTTCAGCGACACCAGTTCCGGAATCGCGCTGCGAAGATCCGATTCCCCGACGTGCGCGAATTCTTTGACGCCGCTCGGAACGAGAAAACATTTGAATCCGAATACTCCGGCCTCCCACAAAGGCCTCAGTTCCGCTGCATTACCCGGCACTACGCCGCCCCAAAAGCCCACGTCCACCCAGAGCTTTCCGGCGGTGGCAGCAAATTTTTCCCGATGGCCGGCGGCAGTTGTGGTCGCAGGAATGCTGTTTAGCGGCATCTCGATGAGCGTCGTGACGCCTCCGGCCGCGGCAGCGCGCGTCGCAGTGGAGAATCCCTCCCACTCGGTCCGGCCGGGTTCATTGATGTGGACGTGCGTGTCCACGAGCCCCGCCATCACCACCGAATCTCCCGCATCGTGTACGACAGTTCCAGCAGGAATTTCCATGGGCGGTGTGATCGCCGCGATTCGGCCGCCGCGTATGTGGATTGCTGCGGCACGCTCGCCTTCCGGCACAACAATTCGGTTCCCGCGGACAATCAGGTCAGGGGCTGTTGGTGGATGTGCGGACGAACTCGCGGAGGACTGCATGAAAGATTAATGTGCCACCATTTCGAGGAATTCGGCGAGAAGATTTTGCGCCACGCGCAAACGATAACGGGCGGTCGAGCGCATATCGTCAATCGGGGCTATTTCGCGCGCGAGCATTCTCTGCGCGTTTTCGATCACGCCTCGCGTCAGTAAATCCCCGCGCAGGTGCTTCTCGGTTTCAGTCGCGCGCAGCACAGTCGGGGCGACGCTCCCGAGAGCAAGGCACACATCGGCCACGCGTCCTGCATCAACACGCGCGGCTGCGGCGAAGCACACTTTCGAGATGGCCTGCGCGCGCCGGGTTCCAACCTTTCGGTAGTATTGTGTGCTCCATCTCTGCGCGCGCGGGAGGCGAATCCGGCGTATAAGCTCATCCGGACGCAGCGCATGTTGCTTGTAACCGGCATGAAATCCGTGATAGCGCTGCCAGCGCGCGCCTTTCGCGGAGACTAGCTCAAGCTCGGCGTCGTACACCAGCAGCGCGGGAGGAGAATCGGCAGCCGGCGACGCGTTTGCGATATTCCCGCCGAGTGTGCCGCGATTTTGCGTTGCGATTCCTCCGGTCTCCGCCGCCGCGCGCGCCAGAAGCGGAAATTCGCGCCCGAGAATTTCGTCGCGCTGGATTTCTGTATAAGTCGTCAACGCCCCAAGGGTGACGTGCTCGGGTGTGACTTCGATTCCGCGCAGCTCCGGCAATTTCCAAATGCTCAAGAAGCGCCGCTGCGGAAGTTTGCCCGCTTCGAGCAGCACCATCAGGTCCGTTCCACCGGCTAACGGCTGCCAGGCGCCCGGCTCGCGCGCCATGCGGTCGAGCGCTGCGGCCAGGTCGCGTGGCGCCTCCATCTGGTACGACGGCAGGTAGGACCTCACGACCGCCGCTCCGGCCTGCTGCCCGCTGATTGCGGCCGGCATGCCTCCACAACGGACTCAAAAATTTTCATGTACCCCGTGCAGCGGCAAAGATTTCCCGCCAGGCCCTCGCGAATCTCCCCATCCGTCGGCTGCGGATGCCGCGCGAGAAGATTCACCGCCGCGAGAATCATTCCCGGCGTGCAGATGCCGCATTGCGCGCCGCCGTGAGTGATGAAGGCTTGCTGCACGGCATGAAGGCAATCGTCGCTGGCGACTCCTTCGATGGTGCGGATCTTCGCGCCTTCCGCTTGCAATACCGGAATCAGGCAACTGTTCACGAGCGCGCCGTCCATCTCGACCGAGCACGCGCCACATTCCCCCTCTCCGCATCCTTCTTTCGTGCCGGTCAGCGCGAGTTGCTCGCGCAGCACGTCGAGCAGACGCGCCATCGGATAGTCTTCCAGCGTCACAGCTTTCCCGTTCACTTCACAGCGCACTGAAATTTTTCGCGCCGGCTCACGCATGCGCCGGCTCCAGTAGTTCGAGCAGAATCTCCGGCGTGATGGGAAGCCTCGTGACGTCTGCGCCGGTGGCATGCGCAATGGCATTGGCGATGGCGGGGGCAGTCCCGTCTAGCGGAAGTTCCCCGATTCCCTTCGCGCCCGCCGGCCCACGGTCATAAGGAATCTCCTCGAAATAGACGCGGATGCGCGGCAGGTCCATCGAAGTGGGCATGATGTAATTCGTCATTTGGCCGTTGATCATGCGGCCTTCCTGCCACACCACATTTTCATA
>Ga0187781_10002982_pt1 | contig 12775 bp, 10 predicted proteins | sample 0715_SJ02_MP02_2_FD_132447 | JGI IMG/M metagenome (GOLD analysis project Ga0187781, IMG submission 132447) | Tropical peat soil microbial communities from peatlands in Department of Meta, Colombia - 0715_SJ02_MP02_20_MG | ecosystem: Environmental > Terrestrial > Soil > Wetlands > Peat | place...
CGTTCTTCCAGATACTTGATCCCCGCCGGCAGCGCTCCCGAACGCAGCGTCATCGCCAAGTCTTGGACCTGCTGCTCGGTGAAGCGTCCATTGATGATTCCAGTATCTCGGATCGCTTCCTTGATCACCGCGACTTCCTGCACCTTGTTATCGAGCACAACCGCCAGATTGTCGCCGACATGGGCGGACGTAAACGAGTAGAATTTCCGCCCGCCGTCTCCCGTCAAAATGAAGCGCACTGCCGGCTGCCCATTTTCATCCCGGCTCGCCTCGGCCGTCCGCAGATCGCGCCCGGTGACCGCCGCCGCCCGCGAAATCAAGTACCAGTTTTCCCCGGTCTCGTTCTCGCGCGTCGATCCAATGCTCCTGCCCGGCATCAGCACCGAGTCCGGCGGAAGTACGCCGTTATGCTCCTGCAGTGCCGATTGTTCGCTCGAATAAGGGCCTCCCAGCGACTGCTTGATCTCCAGCATCGCCGTCGACTGCATGATTTCCTTCACGCGCGCCGGATCGTCCACACCGGGCAGCTGCACCAGGATCTGATACGCACCGAGCCCGTGTTCCTGAATTACCGGCTCGCTCACGCCAAGCGCGTCGATCCGGTTGCGAATCGTCTCGATCGCCTGCGTCACCGCGCGATTCTTTAAATCTGCCAGGTTCGCCGACTTCATCGATACAGTCCACGAATTCTCCGCTCCCGAAGAGGGCGAGTAATCTGGCAGCCGGTCTGTCACTAGATTCTTGAAATCACTCGACTGCTCCGGCGGCACGCCCTTCACCACCACCGTCTCCGGATGGTTTGCCGGATCCGGTTTCGTGATCTCGGCATAGGTGATCTTGTGCGTGCGCATGTCTTCCCGCAGCCGCGCAATCGCGTTGTCGGAATCCACGTTCACCGCGTCATTCACCTGCACCTGCAGGATCAGGTGCGTCCCGCCCCTCAGATCGAGTCCAAGATGGATGCGTTCGGCGACCGACGCCAGCAGCCCCTTGCCCGACCAATCTTTGGGAATGCCGAAAATCCCGAAAACAAAAAACACCAGGGTCCCGGCAATTACGCCCCACTTCCAAGTCAAATTCTTATTCATAGGAAACCGTCGTTAGTCATCTGTCCTTAGTCGTTCGTAAAGTCTGCATTATTTGACTCCGCGAACGACCAACGACTAGCGAACAAGTGAAATCCTTCGTCACTCGTTAGCCCTTAGTCGTCAGCAAATCCGCAAGGCCTCCACCGCTCACGAGCCACCAGCGACCAACGACTTCGTCTAGCTATTTCTCTTTCTCTTCCGCGGTAGAAACCGATACCACCGACGCCCGTGTTACTTCTATCCTCAGGTTGTCCGGCGGCACACGCAGTGTCAGGGCATCGTCTTTCAGGCTGATGATGGTTCCCCGCAGCCCGCCGGTGGTCACAATCTTATCCCCGGTCTTTAGCTCGCCCAGCATGGCCTGCCATTTCTTCTGTTTCCGCTGCTGCGGCAAAATCAACAGGAAGTAAAAGATGGCAAAAATGAACAGCAGTGGCGCTAGGCCAAGCAGCCCCGAACCGCCCGTAATCTGCAACCAGAGCGCCGATTTTGCGCCTAGCCCACCGAAAATCACGTTTCCGCCCAAGTCAATCCCTTAGGAACAAGCTAACGAATCAAGCCCCCGCAAGCGGAACCAGTTCCGCGCGCCCCGCCGGCCAAGAATCCGGCAGAAGTTTGCTTCTCTTTTCTGCGTTTGGAGAATTCTGTTGATTCTATCGCCGCAGACCTCTTGGAATTGGAAGAAGACCGCACCACCGCAGGCCGGTCCCCCAAACGCTGACTCCCCGCTCTTTCCGGGTCACAGACTGAGTGGTTTTCGCCGGCTGGCGTGGTCGGGGTCCCAGGGGCGCGCTGTTGGCGCGCTGCTGGAGCGGTCGACCGGGACAGCACACTAGGATTACCCGCCTGCCCCCAAAACGAATAGCATGCCGGACCGATAGCTGGGTGTCAAGTTGAGGCGGTTTGCGGGCGTGAGGAGCGCGAGCAACGCGAGCGCGAAGGGGAGTCCGCAGCCGAAATCCCAGTGAGAGCGCAAATCTGCTTTTCCTGATGGCTGAGGGCTGACGGCTAGCCATCGGCCGTCTCGCCCCTCACCCTTCGCATCGTCTCCAGATAAAAATGCAAATTGTGCACCGTGTTCAACACCTGCCCCAACAACTCATTCGAAGCGTACAGATGCCTTAAATACGCTCGCGAATACCGCCGGCAAACCATACATGCACAAGAAGGATCGACCGGCCGCGCATCCTCCGCATATCGTGCCTGCTTGATCGAAACCCGTCCTTCCGACCCGAACAGGAGCCCATGCCGCGCCGCGCGCGTCGGCAAAACGCAGTCCATCATGTCCACGCCCATGCGCGCATACAGCGCAATCTCCTCTGGAGTCCCCACTCCCATCAAATACCGCGGCGAATCCCGAGGCAAGAACTCCAGCGTCCACTCCACAATCTCCTGAGTCATTTCCCGCGGCTCCCCCACGCTCAACCCGCCGATCGCGTACCCGGGAAACCCAATCTCTACCGTCCGCAGCGCCGACTCCCTCCTTAATTCCCAATCCATCCCCCCCTGCACAATCCCAAACAACGCCTGCGTCTGTGCGCTACCATCATTTTGTAAATTGTCATTCCGAGGCGCGAAGCACCGAGGAATCTGCTCTTCCTGACGGCTGACGGCTGACGGCTGACGGCTCGATTCGCTGCCCACTGGCCACAGCCCACTGGCCACTGCCTTCCACGGCACCTCATTCTTATGCCCCTCAAAATACTTCTTGCTGCGTTTCGCCCAACGCAGCGTCATCTCCATCGACTCCCTCACCCGCTCCCGCTCCGCCGGATACTCCGTGCATTCATCGAATGCCATCACGATGTCCGCACCGAGCCCGATCTGGATCTCCATCGAGCGCTCCGGGCTCAGAAAATGCGACGATCCATCCAGATGCGATCGAAACGTCACTCCCTCCTCGGTCACCTTCCGCAGTTCATTCAGACTGAAAACCTGAAAACCGCCCGAGTCTGTCAAAATCGCCTGCTCCCAACTCATAAAGCGATGCAGTCCGCCCATCCGCCGCACCACGTCCACGCCCGGGCGCAGATAAAGGTGGTACGTATTCCCCAAGAGAATCTGAACGCCCAGTTCCTCGAGCATCTCCTGCGGCACACCCTTGACGGTCCCCGCCGTTCCCACGGGCATGAAGACAGGCGTTTTAACCTCTCCATGAGGAGTAACGAGCCTTGCAGCGCGCGCTGAGCCTGACGTAGCCCCAATCTGAAATTGGATGGACACTGGACGAGATTCTAACGGAATCGCAGATTGCAGAAGCGAGATGTTTTGCGGGCGTGAGGGGATCAGAGCGACGGAACCGACGGTTTTTCAATCTGATTTCTGCCTTCTGCAATCCGAGCACGCGACCTACTTCGTATACTGGATCATCCAGAACGCGACCAGGAGCCGAGCGCCAGCCCGAACCCGACCGGCACCATACCCGTCACGCGATCGACTCTCCTCTGCTCTCAGCTCTGGGCCCCTCGAGCCTCGCGGTTCAACACCGCGACACTCTTCAAATCGTCCGGAGGCACCGAAAACGCAGCTGCCTCGTCGCGTTCTGCCCCGTTCCCACATTAATTTTCCGTGAAATTGGTTCTTCCCGATTGACCAGCCCGCCCAATCCCATTAGTCTCCCCCGATTATGAGTAAAGCAGATCTCGATCAGTTGCGGCATGCCTATAAGCGAGCCGTCGATGAATGGGTCGACGCGATCCGCGCCGAGGAGGCGTTGGCCACACCCGACCATTCCATGGTCGCTTGGGAAAGGTGGGACGCAGCCCACCTCGCCGAGCATGAAGCCCACGAAAAAGTCAGTCAGGCTCGTGAAGCCTACAAAGACGGCCTTCGAGCGGTGAACATCGGCATATAGCCAGCGTCATTTTCGCTGGCCTTCTTCTCCGCTCGGACCAAGAACGTGGTTTCGTTTGAGTTCTTATCACTTCATGGGTGAGCTCATTTCTAGTGGGCGTCCATTGTCAGGAAGATGAACCTTGTCGAACTGCTGCGTGATTTGCATATCGCGCACCTTTTGCGGGTTGCTCAGAATGATCGGAGTTCCCGGGCAAATCCCGTGCAGCATGTAGCGCGAGTTATCAAAACGAAGTGAAGCATACGCGCCCGAATCGTGAGGACGGTCATCCGAGCCCGGAGCGTGAGGATGGTAAAGATTGGAAAAGACGAATGGCGCGAGCGAAAACTGCGCTACCGGACTGACGCCGAACTCGGCGGGAGATTCGCTGCTTTGCAGCCATCCGCTGCCGGTTGCGTCGTCAGGCACGTTAGGCGAGCCTTCAGGGAGCGGGCAGGTGCTCTCGGTGAGCTTCAACTTCACATATAGCGATGTCGGCCCATGCAAAGGCGCAAGGCACGTGATTATGTGCAAACGACCATACACCCTTGGAGCGTCGTCAGGCGGCGTCGAGCACAGGTCTCCTTCCGGCAGCGCGAATGTGCCCGCTGGAACGACGAAAGTTCTCTGGGTAGCGTCCCGGAAATAAGTGAAGGCCAGAGTCACGTGAAGCTTCACGTCGGCATACCGGAGCTGCTGATAGAGTTCCACGGGCAGCGCAAAGCTGACAGTGGTGAGGCTTTGCCCCGGCAGAATGTGCATTGAGTTCATCGAGGTCCAGCCCGCGTCCCAATGGAGCCCGTTTGATCCGTCGACTTCGACCTGCGAGCCCTTCAGGATCAGGATGGAATCGGGCTCGCTGCGCGAAATGATCACCGGCAGAGAGATTCCAAACCACGTGCGGTCTGGATTGCCCACGGAAGTCCAGGTCCCGAGGTTCTTGCCTAGCGCGAGCTGGAGCGGTGGTTGTTCCGCACCCGTGAGCGTCGCATATTGCCGGCTTATCAGCGTTCGGTAGGGCGCGAAAACCGTGATCAGCACAAGCGCAGCCATCAGGCCCAGAATCAGCGAGCGTGAGAGGATCGTTCGCCGGCGCGCATACTGCAATCCAATTACTGCGAGTGGAGTGGCGATCAAGAGAATGGTCGGCAGAGGCTCAGTCGACGTAAAGCTCGCCGCAGGGAAGCGCTCCGCGACGAAACTCGAACCAACCATGTAGAGAACAATGACGAGCAACGTCAGCAACAGTTGAACGACAGTCGTCGTGAGTGTGGCCAGGGCGGCGATAGGGATTACTAGGATCAGCGTGATCAACCACTGCATCCACAACAGCCCAACCATGTAATGCGCCGGTGCGAAGCCCGCCCGGGCGAGCAAATACAGATCGAGGATCAGCAGAGGCAAATTGACAAAGGCCAGGATGAAAAGACACTTGGCGGCGAGCAACTGCTTCCAGTCATAAGGCCGAGTGAGCCAGAATTGCCGATTGCCCACGAGCGAATCGCTTTGGATTGCGCGTACGACAGCAAAAAGCCACGAAACTGGAAGCAGGACGAGGAGCAACCGAGTCCAAAAGTCATTCTCAAAGAAAACGCCGGCAAGCGCAGAAACGCTGGTGGCACCAGCGTGTGTGAAGCCGGGATCTGCCCACTCGCGCGGCACGATCCAGCCGCTGGCGATGAGCAGAGCCAGCGACACGGCGATTTCCCGCCACAGATAGCGCGCATCTTTCCAGAAAATATAGAAGGCTAGTTTCATGGATGGCTCCTCTTTGCTCTAGCTTTCGTCTCTCCCGCAACTCTTGGCGCTCTCATTCCGTTTTGCCCAAGCCTTTATGTATCTCCCCGTCCTGTTCTTGCCATGGCGAGGAAAATTGCCCGCAGTGCCATGGGAGTAAACGTCACGTTCTGCGTCACGCCGAAAACGCCGCGAATCCGCTGCGTGGTCCGCTCCGGCTCGAAACGGCTTTCGATGAAGCGAACGACCGCAGCTGACGAACTCATTTGCAGCCAGCCCTCCGGCGCCGTTTTCGGCAGCTGTGGCGGTGTCGTGAACGTCAGCTCCACTTCACGGAAGCGATCGACCAGCGCCGTGAGCTCTTCGGAGAATCGCAGCTCGCCGTGCTCGAGATAGCCGACATGGCTCGCGAACGTCTCGACCTCGGCCAAATCGTGCGATGAGATCAAGATCGTCGCTTCTTCCGCGCGGTCCAGCAGACCCTGAATTAACTCATCGCGCACCAACGGATCAAGCCCCGTGAAAGGCTCGTCGAGGACGATCAGCTTCGGGTGATACGCCAGCGAGCTCGCAAGTGCTGCTTTCATCCGCATGCCTCGCGACAGGTCGTCGAGCTTTCGTTCTGGCGGAAGATCAAACTGCCCTACCAGTTCTCTCTCCAGCTCGCGATCCCACGTCGGATAGAAAGGCCTGAGGTAAGCAAGGAATGCATCGACGTGCATCCATCCAGGAATTTCCTGGTTCTCCGAGACGTATCCGATTGGTACGAACAACTGCCCGCGCAGTCGCGTCGAATCCATGCCGAGCACTTCGGCGCGCCCGCTCGTGGCTCCAAAGATGTTCATCAGAATCTTGATCGCGGTGGTTTTGCCCGCGCCGTTCGGCCCCACCAGCGCATAGATCGCGCCTTCGGGCACGTCGAGGTTCAATCCGCGCAAGGCTTCGACTTTGCGAAAGTTCTTGACAAGATTTTCCGTGCGAATCGCGCTTTGAGTGGCTTGCGTCATTGGTTGCGTCCTCCTCGGTCCGGTTTTGCCGCCGTTTTCCCGCCGTCGAGCCGCTTCCAGTGTGCCGAGATCGAAGCGAGAATTTCCTCCAGACCGATTCCCAGTTTCTTCCCTTCAACCACCAGCTCTTCGATTTCGTGGCCGAGTAGCTGCGTGCGTTCCGATTTCGTCGCTTCAGGCAACGCCGCGACAACCGTGCCAATTCCCGGACGCGTCTCGAGCAAACCCGCCGCAATCAGATGCGTGACCACTTTGTGCGCCGTGTTGGGATTGATCTTCAGCTCTTTGCTGAGGAGACGAACCGAAGGAAACGCGTCCCCGGGACGAAGCTGGCGGGAGATGATGGCCTTGGTCGCGGCGTAGACGATCTGCTCGTAGAGGGAAATTCCAGGGCGAAAGTCGACGCGAAAGGGGATCACGGTGTGTACTATAACACATAGTACACTACGAGAGTAAAACAATAGGAATGACGCCCCGAGGGGCCTAATCAGATTCTGTGCTCTTAGCCTTTGGCCTTAGGTCGTAGCTCTAAGCTCGCCTTTAACTCCGCAGCAAGCTCTTCAAATCGTCCGGATGCACCGCGATCTCGGCCGCCTCGTCCCGTTCCAGATGCCCCTGGCGTACCAGGCGCGCCAGCGTTTCCTCCAGAGTGATCGACCCTTTCCCCTTGGTCATTGTGATTTCCTGGTGCAGGTGTTGCAGCGCATTCCGGCGTATATGCTGCCGCGCCCCGTATCCGACCATCAGCATTTCGAGTGCCGGTACCCTACCACCTTTGCGGCTGGGCAGCAGCGTCTGCGTCAGGATCGCAGAAATTGCCATCGACAGTTCCTGCCGGATCGTGTTCTGCCGCTCCGCCGGAAATGAATCCGAGATGCGCGACACGGCCGATGCTACGTCGGTCGTATGCAGCGTGGATAACACCAGATGCCCAGTCTCCGCCGCGGAAACCGCGATCGCCATGCTCTCCGGATCGCGCATCTCGCCAACCACCAGCACATCCGGCGCCTGCCGCAATGCGGCACGCAGCGCCGTCGGAAAATCCGGCGCGTCCGTGCCTACTTCTACCTGCTCGATCACGCTGCGCAGGTGCTGGTGCTCGTATTCCACCGGGTCCTCGATCGTTAGAATGTGTCGCGCGTCGCGCTTGTTGATCTCATTCACCAGCGCCGCCGTGGTCGTCGATTTGCCCGCGCCCGCCGCGCCACCAATCAGCACTAGCCCGCGGCGAAGGCCGGCTAGATTCCCTACCTCTGCTGGCAATCCCAACTCATCGAGCGCAGGAACCTTCACCGGCAGCGCGCGAATCGTCGCCGCCGCTTGCCCACGCTCCCGGTGCAGGTTGATGCGGAACCGTCCCAGCCCGGCAACGCGGTAAGAAGAATCCGCAATCTGCACGCTCTGATACTGTTCGGTCGCAACTGATGAAAGCGCGCCTTTGACCAACTCCTCGATCTCCTGCCCTGTCAGCAGATGATCCCCGATCTTCTCAACCGCCCCATTTCTGCGAACCGTCGCCTCCGTGCCCGCAACCAAGAGCAGGTCACTAGCTCCGCGGCGGGTAAGTTCCGTGAGCAATTCAGTCAGTTGTTCGTGTCCCATGAAGGTAAGATCGCAGCCAATTCTCATTCTTGCTCTGTGAGGAATTACTTCTCAGCCGTCGCCACTCCCTTTTCTCCCACTCGCTCGCTGACTTTGAAGGTCATCTTGCCCGTCTTCTTGTCGGCGTTCACTACCACGTGGTCTCCGTGCAGCACTTCCCCGTCAAGAATTTTCAGCGCCAGCGGATCCTGCACCAGCTTCTGGATCGCCCGCTTCAGCGGCCGCGCCCCAAAGTTCGGATCGTACCCTTCTGTGAAGAGCAGTTCTTTTGCCGCTTCGGTCAGCTCGAGAGAAATCTTCCTGTCGGCCAGCAACCGTCGCAGGTCTTCGAGCCGCAGATCGACGATCTTCACCAGCTGCTCCTTGCCCAGCGGACGGAAGATGATCACATCATCCACGCGGTTGAGGAACTCAGGTTTGAAATGCGAGTGCAACGTATCCAGCACTTGCTTCGAGGCGCGTTCGAAAGCTTCGTCGCTGCGCACGTTCTCGGCCTGCAGATAGGTCGATCCTAAATTCGAGGTCATAATGATGACCGTGTTCTTGAAGTCGACGGTGCGGCCCTTGCCATCGGTCAGGCGGCCGTCGTCCATGATCTGCAGCAGCACGTTGAACACGTCCGGGTGCGCCTTTTCGATCTCATCGAAGAGCACGACCGCATATGGTCGGCGCCGGATCTGTTCTGTGAGTTGCCCGCCTTCTTCGTAGCCGACGTAGCCCGGAGGCGCGCCAATCAGCCGCGACACCGCGTGCTTTTCCATGTATTCAGACATGTCGATGCGGGTCAGCGCCTTCTCGTCGTCAAACAGGAACTCGGCTAAAGCCCGCGCCAGTTCGGTCTTTCCGACGCCTGTTGGTCCGAGGAAAATGAACGACCCGATCGGCCGCTTCGGATCGCTCAGCCCGGCGCGCGAACGGCGGATCGAATTTGACACGCGCTCGAGCGCTTCGTCTTGGCCGACGACGCGCTGGCGCAGACGGTCTTCCATGTTGATCAGCTTCTTGACTTCGCCTTCGAGCATCTTCGAGACGGGAATGCCCGTCCACTTGGAAACGATACGGGCCACGTCTTCTTCGTCCACTTCTTCTTTCAGCATGCGATGGCCGGCCTTGCCATCTATCTGCAGGGTGACCTTCTTGAGCTCTTCTTCCATTTGCCGAATGAGCCCATAGCGAATCTGCGCCACGCGCTCCAGATTTCCTTTGCGCTCCTCGGCCTGCTCTTCTACCTTGAGCTGTTCGAGCTTTTCCTTCAGCGCCCGCGCCTTGGCGATGACATCTTTCTCCTGCTTCCACTTGGCCTTCAGTGCATTCGACTGTTCGCGGATTCCGGCGAGTTCTTTCTCGACCGCAGCCAGCCGCTCTCTCGAATTCGCGTCGTCTTCTTTTTTCAGCGCCTGTTTTTCGATTTCGAGTTGCGTGGCGTGGCGTTCAAGCTGATCAATCTCAGTCGGCAGCGAATCAATTTGAATGCGCAACGATGCCGCCGCCTCGTCGATCAGATCGATCGCCTTGTCGGGGAGGAACCGATCGGAGATATAGCGATGCGACAGGGTGGCCGCTGCGACGATCGCCGAATCCTTGATGCGCACACCATGATGGACTTCGTATTTTTCCTTCAGTCCGCGCAGAATCGCGATCGTGTCCTCGACATTCGGCTCGCCGACAAAGACGATCTGGAAGCGGCGTTCAAGCGCCGCGTCTTTTTCGATATGTTTGCGGTATTCGTTGAGCGTAGTCGCACCAATCGCGCGCAGTTCGCCGCGGGCAAGCGCGGGCTTCAGCATGTTCGACGCGTCAATCGCCCCCTCGGCCGCGCCGGCTCCAACCAGGGTGTGCAGCTCGTCAATAAAGAGGATGATCTGGCCTTGGGAGTCTTCGATTTCTTTCAAAACCGCTTTAAGCCTGTCTTCAAACTCACCTCTATATTTTGCTCCGGCGAGCATCGCACCTAGGTCAAGTGCGACGACGCGCTTGTTCTTCAGCACCTCGGGGACATCGCCCGAAATAATGCGCTGTGCAAGACCTTCGACGATGGCGGTCTTGCCCACGCCCGGCTCGCCAATCAGCACAGGGTTGTTTTTTGTGCGGCGAGAAAGCACCTGCACGACGCGGCGAATCTCTTCGTCACGGCCGATGACCGGATCGAGCTTGCCCCGGCGGGCCTGCTCGGTCAGATCGCGCGCGTAGCGTTCGAGCGCCTGATACTTGGCCTCGGGGTTTTGATCGGTGATGCGCTGTGATCCGCGGACGGCAGTGAGGGCTTTGAGAATGGCATCGTGCGTCGCGCCATGGCGAGCCAAAAGCTCCTGGGCCGGATCTCCGTGTCCGCGCTCACGTTTCAGACTCGTGATCGCTAGCAGGAGATGCTCAGTCGAGACGTACTCGTCTTTGAAGGCGTCGGCCTCTTTGAAGGCCTTTTCGAAAAGCTGATTCACCTGCGACGAAAGTGTGGCCTGCTGCGCGCCGCTGCCCGAGACCTTGGGCAGCTTTTCAATCTCTTTGTAGATTTCGGCGAGTACGGCCTGCGGGCCGATGCCGATTTTTTCCAGCACAGGAGGAACGATGCCTTCTTTGTCTTCGATGAGCGCGGCGAGCAGGTGAACGGGCATGAGCTCGGGATTGCCGTGCTCGGATGCAAGCTCGTTCGCGCGCTGGACGGCTTCCTGCGCTTTGACTGTAAATCTGTCCCAACGGATGGACATGACTACTCCAACGTGATTTGTGATCTGCGATTAGTAATCGCTAGTTGAAATATCTAATTTATCTTATGCTTCTGAGTACAGAGAAGAATCGGTGTATTCGGCCGGCACCGGCAGAATGCAGGCATTCTTCTACTGCGTGTCGCAATTCTGGTTAATCGTCTGGCCGCATGCCGTGCCCGAGAAGGTGCAGGTGGTCAACGTGTTGTTCCGGTCGTTTTCGATCGTCGCGCTGAGGGTCAGGTTGGCCTGACATACGCCGGAAGGCTGTGGCCCGTAGGGAATGTTTCCCGTCGCGGTAATGTCGACGCCGCTCGGATTCAGGTAAAAGAAGAAAACTTGGCCATTGAACGTCAACGTCGAACTTCCATTCATCACCAGATTACTGGCTGGTATGGAGCAACTCGCGGGCAAAAATGTAAGCGACCCGGTCGTGTTGCCTGTGCCGTAGAAGTTCATATCGCCGGACAGAGACCCGCTGAAAGTTGCCGTGCCTCCGCCACTGCAGTTGCTTTGCTGGGCGACGGTGATTGTGCAAAAGTTCTCCTGGTTGATGTTGCAGCATGGCGGCAGCGGGCAAACTTGCGACGTCAGCTGATCGATCGCCGCAATAAAGGTCTGTTGGACCTGATCTGCGGCTGCGATCGACTGGGCCGGAGTGATCGTGGTTGAGCCGCCGGAGCCGCTGCTTCCGGAGCCGCAAGCGCAACACAACATCAATACGGCCGCGGTAATTGCGGTGACCCACAGTCGAGCGGTACTTCTCCGATTAACCACTAGGTCCCTCCGTTTAGAGCGGGACAATGTGGCGAGGACGAAGCCACGCAATGAGAGAGCGGCTTTCAGGGTTGCTCGCCAGTGAACATTGTGACCTAAGTAGAGAGGCCGGAGCAAAGCTCCGGCCCTCACGTGCTCAAGTTGACAACTGAGTACTGGCAACTGACAGCAACTCTTACGCAGCTTTGCCGGGGGCCTTCGACTCGCCCTTCGGCTCCTTGCCTTCGAGGGTCTTCGGGCTGCCATGGGTCGCAGAACCGACGTTTACTTTGATCTGCTTCGGCTTGGCTTCGGCTTTCTTCGCCAGCTGGATCTTCAGCACGCCCTTGTCGTAGTCGGCCTCGATCTTCTCGGGGTCAACCGTCGTGGGCAGGGTGAAGGTGCGGGTGAAGCTGCCGTACTGGCGCTCGACGCGGCGATAGTTCTCTTCTTTGTCTTCCTTTTCGAACTTGCGCTCGCCGTGAACGCTCAGCGTGTTGTTTTCGACGCGGACATCGATGTCCTTCTCGTCGATTCCGGGTACTTCAATCTTCAGCGTCACGTTGTGCTCGTCTTCATAGACGTCAACGGCGGGCGTGAAGGTGGTGGTGGTCAGGGCTTCGTTCGAGCCTTCCGGTGCAAACGAATCGTGGAAGAGCCGGTTCATGCGGTTCTGCAGAGTGACGAACTCGCGGAACGGATCCCAACGGGTAATCAACGTCATAGCTCAAATCCTCCTACTCCAAAATCGGTTTGGAAGTGGCGATCCACTTCCGTTGGATGTTCTGTTAGCGCAACACGATAATAAAATATGAGTGTTATATTGTCAATATATAATATGCTTTATTTATCAATTACTTATGGTGAATATGAGGCATTTGAGATAGCCTGTTTCCGGCACATTCAGAAGCACAGGATGATCCTTTGCGGCTCCCCGGGTCTCGATTACCCGAAGCGATTTGTGCGCGTCCAGAGCTGCGGCCCCAACCACGTCCATGAATTCGGCAACGCTGACGTGGAACGAGCAGGAGCAGGTGACGAGGATCCCGC
>Ga0187781_10002984_pt1 | contig 12774 bp, 6 predicted proteins | sample 0715_SJ02_MP02_2_FD_132447 | JGI IMG/M metagenome (GOLD analysis project Ga0187781, IMG submission 132447) | Tropical peat soil microbial communities from peatlands in Department of Meta, Colombia - 0715_SJ02_MP02_20_MG | ecosystem: Environmental > Terrestrial > Soil > Wetlands > Peat | place...
AGAGGAAAGAGACTCAAACGCCGTCCCTTTCCCCTCGCGCTCCTCTATCCCGGCTCAGGCCGGAAAGCGGGCAGACGAAAGTTGTCGTATTCTGACGTGAACCAATTCAGGGGGCAGACCACCTCGCGGCTTTCAAGGGGAGCAGCTTCCGGCGCTATGCCTATGACAACCCGGACCCGTCTTGGTGAATGAAACGCAGAAAGCGAAGCTCAAGGTAAAAGCCGTGGTTTGAATCCAGGTCAGGAGTACCCACGCTTCGAAAACCGCGAAGCATAGGGCAACCCCCGGTCTTATGTGGGCCAGCCCCTCCATAGATTGCAACTGCCGCCTCCTACAGAGGAACCTGCAACTCCGACTTGTCTAGTTCGCGAAAAGTGTTTCGGTACGTCTCATGAAGGTTGGCACCGCACCAAGGGCAGAATTGAATACACACGTCCGAAACTGAAGACAACGGGAATTGAGTATGTGGCGCTGGAACACCTGGGTCGAGCGCCCGATACTGCAAAATGAATTTGGGTCCAGAGTCATCTTGTGTCGCAACAAAGACGCCCAATCCTCTTTTGCCTGCCTCTTCAAACCACCCCTGAAATGTCCTACAGCACCATCTCATTAGCGTCCTCACTTTCAGTGAACCGCGTGGAAAAACTGAACTATGAACTCCGTTGCTTGTGGCGAGAACCGTAGCTCGGTTGCTACCGCACTCCCCATGCTCGTGGTGCTCCTCGTCACTAGGCCTGCTTTCTCCATTGTCTGAACGAGCGCCTTTGGTATATTGGCCACATATTTGGTTCCACCACCGGCGGCTTTAGCGAGAGCGTCTGCTCCCTCTCCTGTAGCTGTCGAGAGCGCCCGGCCTGCAGCCGGGGCACTGTCCAGCGTGGTAACCAGTCGGACAGTCTCTCCCCCGCCGCTTGCAGCTGCTTCTAACGCGGCTCGGCTTACGCCACCAATCATGCCGGCAGCCGCTCTGGCGGCTGCAAGCTCAGCAGCAGCTTTGGCTCCCGAGATTGCATTTGCAATTTCGCCTATTCCAAGCGCAATGCCAGCGTAGGTCTCGCCCTTTACAACGACCTCTGACACGGAACTAGCAGTAGTGAGATTTGCAACGCTGTTGGCGAGGTCATTGGCAGGAATATCTTGCAGCGTATCGATAGGCGTAGCGGTAACCTGGGCGCTTGGAGTCAAGTTTGTCGCAGTGTTGATGTCGACCTGCTCGCAGCTCTCCCCGCCATCGTTTACAGTGACCCAGTTGCCATTTGCATCCTGTATGCAAGAATTCCCAGTCGGGTCCGTGAAGCTGATCGGGTTGTTGCGGACGTATCCGTAGAGATTCCAACTCTGGGGATCGTTCTGGGACTGGTCATTGAAGGCTTTGTCCGAGACCATGAAACGCCCAAGACTTGATGCGTAATATCGTGCTCCGAAATAGTCGTTGCCGGATTCCGTATCCCGTTCTTTGCCGGTGAACTTGTAGTGCTGAGGCACTTTCGGGCAATGATCGGTCACGACCCCGCCGTAAGGATAGTAGTCGATATCCTGTTCACAGGCGCCCGTAGCGTTCGTGACCACCATGTGTGATCCAAGATGATTCGAGAGATAGTAATGCACGGTTCCGCTCGGACGGTCCACCCGCGCGATGCGCTCGCCGTTAAAGTAGATGTACTCTTCATTGATGGCGCCGGAACCGTTGGTCTCCATCAGAAATTCTCCGCCGGCACCGGGCCAGTACATGGTTCCCACGGTCGCGCTGGCGGCTTTGCGGGCGCGCACGCCATCGGCGTCGTACCAGTAAGTGTACGTTGCCGCCGGGTTGTAGAGCTGGTTTTCTGCATTGTAATTAGTGGTGCTGTTCAGCAGCAGATTCCCCGCCGCATCGTAGGTGTATCCGTTGAGTTGGTTACCGACGTTGGCGGGAGCTGCACTAAGGCTCTCGGTCGAGCATGTCCCTCCCATGCCGGGCGCAGCCGCGATATTCGTCAGGTTTCCCCAGGCGTCGATGGTGTACGTCTCTCCCCAACAATTGCCGGAAGTGGTATTGACCGTGTTGGCCTGTGTGATCCGGTTGAGCGAGTCGTAAGCAAATGCGACGTTCCGAGTTGAGTCAAGATTGTCGAAAACCTGAAAGACATTGCCATTGTTGCCGCTCGTATAGGCGCTGAACTGGCATGGGTCCGTGGAAGTCTTGGTTATGGCAACGCCGGAATGGAAGTCATAGCATAGGCTAAACACGGGACCCGACGTTGGACCTGCCGATAGCAGAATGGGTTGCAGACGATCGTTATAGATGTTGTTGGTTGTGATGCCCGACCCTTGGCCCATATTGGCCAATGCTCCATTCGGGGTATACATCGGCGGCGTAGAAGGAGCAGCCACAAAGGTATTATTGGAATCGCTGATCTGGGTGACACGTCCCGCGCGGCCGACGGCGTAAGTCACAACATCTGTGCTGGGGTAGGTCAGGGTATCGAGCGACCCATCCTTCCAGTAGGTGTATCCCGTGGTATAGGTGACGGGGGCACTGAAGCCAACTGAGCGGGCTTCCGCCCAGAGACGGCCCATCGGGTCATAGCTGAAACTGGAGGTGCTTTGCTGCGTGCACATCGCTGACCGCCGCCCGATGAGGTTTTGTGGCGAGCTTAGCGTAGGTATGGATATACCGGTACATCCCGAGATTGCCGTTCCATCATAACTGTAGGACGCGGCGGCATTGCTCGGGTTGGCGTGCGCTACTTGAAGAACTCGATTCAGGCCATCATAGGTGTAGGTCGTGGTCGTCTGTTGGGTCGTCGTGAACTGATTGGCCTGGGGCGCCACGCGAGTCGCCACATTGCCATCGGCATCGTAGCTGTATGTAATGGCTCCGGAGGGATACGTACCTGTTGCGGTACTGGGGCACGTTACCGACTGAACCTCCGGGTTGGCTGCACAAACCAGTCTTGAGAGGCTGTCATACGTGAAAGTCCGAACCCGCGCATTGGCGCTGTTGCTGCCCTGTTGGTTGACCTTGGTCAGATTGTTCAGCATGTCATAACTGTAAAGCGTCACAGGAGGGTTGCTTCCCAAGCTACCATCGCTTCCTCCGGTGAGAGAACCGGCAGACGGGCTGACCGATACCAGGACCTCTTCGCCTCCAGAAAGTGTGCTGCTGGAAGAAATGGTGTAGTTCGTTTCCGATCCGTTTGTGTTCGCAACCACCTGGATAGTGCCGTTCCCCAGATCGGTCGCGTTCACCCCTGCGGAGGAAGAGTTCAACTGCGCGGTCAACGCCTGTGACCAACTGTCGGCCGAGGCGATGGTCTGATGTCCACTCCCGTCACAGCTTCCGGACCAGTTTACGTTTACCGTAGTCTGCTCAATGGTAATCGAAGCAACGCCGTAGAACGGCGTGTAGTAATAGCCGCCTTGCCCATTGCTGTGCTGGTCGCAGTTCTGCGGATTGCTGACAGTGGAGACGACAAATTGGCCGCTGCCCGGCGTCGGGCCGCTGGGTCCAGTTCCCGGTTCATCCACTTCGACGAGTCGGCCCAGCCCGTCTGAGCACGACTTTCGCGAGTTTCCTGCTTCATCGATCACGGTCGTGCCGAGCCCGTTCGTCGTGGCAATGCAAGTCTCATCGTAGAAGCTCCGAACTACCGAATTGTCTTGCTCTTGCACCTGCGTTGTTCGGCCCAGAGCATCGTAGGTATAGGTCGTATAGCCCCAAGTCGTCTCTGTACCACAGTTCGTCGTAGGCGGCGAACACCGGGTCGGATTCCACGACTCGTATACCCTTCCCTCGCCGTCGTACGCCGTCGCGGTGTACGTTGGCCCATCCGGGTCTGAAACGAGCTCAGTTTGTACAACCTGTCCCAGACCGTTCATCGTTGACAGAGTCGTTTTCCATCCAGGTTGAGGCGTCGTCGAGCTGCAGGTCGCCCCTGCGGTCCCGTTTATTAGTTGGCAAGTCGTTACGCTGGGGGCGCTGTCGTTGAAGGCGAGCATCGTCTGGCCGTTGTCGGGATAGTCGGTCTCGGTGAGCCGACCGAGCGAATCGTTGTACTTATAGGTCGTCTTGTTCGGCGGAGTATTTTCGTCAGTAGATTGCGTAAGCTCGCCATCGTTGTACCCGTAGGAGAAGTTCTCGACGTGCGCGATCTTGTTCGTCGTTGGATACGTAATCCGCGTCAGATACGCGTTAGTTACGTCTCCGGTTGGAGGAGCGCCGGCAGTAGTTGTAAAACCAGTGGAGTTTGTATTTAGAAACGAATCGGCGTACGAGTAAGTGGTCGTGTTGCCGCGCGGGTCTGTCATCGACGTGACCTGACCAGTTTCGTCGTACGCATATGTGGTTACAGGTGACGACCCCGTATTCAGCCACTGAGTTTTCTGCGTAACATTGCCACGCGGACACGCCTGTCCTGAACACGTCTTCGAACTAACACCATAGTTCGTTTCATCATGGCCGGTGAGAGTGCTGCCGCCCGCACCCGCCACTGACGATGGTGTCGATGCAGTGCACAGGGACGTTCCACCGTCGTAGTAGTAATCCGTTTCGGCGACACGTGTTTTCGTGTTGTCGTAAACTATGACTTGACAAGGGCGATCATTGATGGTTGACTCTATGGCCGTAGACGCGAAGGGCTGATAGTTGGTGATCGTCTGTCGTGTTGGAGAGCTTTGCCCGAAGTCATATTCGTCCTTTTCGACGACCTGGGCGGCCCAATTCCCGTATTTGTAAACTACCTGTGAGGTAGGCCCACTCGCTCCCGCGGTTGTTTGCACTGAGGTAAGTTCGTACTGGTTTGCCCAGGTTTTGTTGACCGTCTCTCGGATGCTACCGTCCCAATCGTAATAGATAATCTGACTTTCGAGAGGAACCTGGCCGCCCACATCGTCGATTGCAGAATCATTAGGCTGAGGGCTCACATCAAAAGGAGCGTACGTGTATTGGGTCTGAAAACTGCCGCCACGGACAAGGTCTTTTGTCGTAACAGTGGTAGTTTTAGTCGTCCAAAGAATACTGTTCGATCCCGACCAGTTTGTCGTGTAGCTAAAATCCTGTTCTTCGGCGATGGTGCTGCCATTGAAACTGACCTGGCGCTTAACAATCACTGGCAGACCATAATGGAAAAAGCAGGTTTGAGCTTGGCCGTAGACATCACTTAGCTCTGCCATTTCTGACGCCGTGTTTTGCTGCCATGTGTATTGCACCCATCCGCCGGTCGGGTAAACGATCTTGTTTATGAATCCCGATCCCGAATCGTAATAGAAGGTGTACTGTTGTCCGTTTGGTAATACAATGTTACTAACGGCGGTTGTTTGAGTGCTTACAATTGGCCAAGTCGATATGCACTCGTTAGAGCCCGCGCCCCCCACGTATACGGCGCCCGCGTTATAAGATCCCGCCGGAGTAGACTGCCAATAAAGCGTGTATGGGCTATTCACTCCTGCAACGGAAACTGTGTTTCCGCTCACTCCGAATCCCGATGTCGAGATCACGGGTCGCCCCGCTGTATCGACAACCGAGATCGCCCCATTGCTCTGCCCCTTATATGTCAGCACGTTTCCGTTGCGGTCTTCCACGGTGGCTGGAAGCGCGGTAGCCCAGCTCGAAGCACTGCCATTAATACCAAGAAAGAAGAGGTTCTCAGACGAAAATGAATATGTTGTGCCATCGGCATCCCAGACCGTAACCGGCAGGTACGGTCCATTGCTTGTGGTTGGAGTCGGAAGCGTGGCGAACACTTGCGTGTCGCCGCTTTGGAGTACTTGCACAGGCTGTGGGTCCATCTCCTGACAGATAGGTACAGTACCGCCCGGTTGCCACGCAGACAGGTAGAAGGCGTGTCTTTCTCCCCCAGATTCGTTAAACATGTATCCAACAGAATAGGGACACGTAAGATCGTGCCCCATCGCATCACCTGGCATGCTGGCAGACAACTCGGTTAAGTTAGGAACCGTGTAGGTCCAGCCTCCCTCGACTATCCATGACGTATTGCCAGTCCAATGCATTTGGCTGTTTCCGAGGTCTACTGGGACGTATTGTCCGTTAGAGTCGTATGCAATACTGAACGGTAAAGTGAGACCACGACCTTTCGGAATCGGTAGGGCGACTCGTATGCTCAAGGAGCCGTTCGCAGGGTTCACGGTCTCGTTCAGCATTCCGAGATAGTCGTGACCGACGCCCGGACTTGGGACCGCAACATCGTCTGTCACATTGGTGACTTGTGCATAGGACAGAAGTGCCGATGCAATTATCAGAATAGAGAGGGGAACCAACGATTTCATCCGAAGCATACTCTTTCCTCCAGGGCCTATGTTCCAAGGCCCGACGGTAACCACGCTGCAAAAGGCCCGATGACCTTCACCGTTATCCCGCGGCAAGCCAGCGGCGCATCACACCAGCACATTTTGGCACTACCGGGGCAGCGGTAGAAGAACCCGCAACGGAACTGAGAATCCGTCACCTCTTTCTAATGGGTTCTATGGGGTTCCATGTATTTGCCACAAGACTCGGTTTTTGTCAATTAGAAATGCGCTTTGGGAAAGCCTATCCACACATTCTAGTGAATTGGGTCACGCTCTCGACGGTCTGCACCGCGACACCCAGCTACACCGATCAGGCGATTCAGGTAAGTAGATCAGTTGCCAGACTCTAGCCGCTCCCTGATTGGCCTTCACCGACTTGAAAGGCCTCCCAAACATTCCCCTTCGGAATGTCAAACAGCTTTGCCTTAGCAACGCCACCCCCTCGGTTGCGCTTGGCCGCGCGTCGTTGTTCCACTTCCGCCGGGCGAGTGCGCCCACTTCGCTTCGCTGCGGGACGGCCCTTCGGGACAGCACGGCTGCGCGCCAAACGATAAAGCTGTTTGTCACTGGTCGCGCCTATCCCTTCGGGCCTCGGCCTCGCCCTCAGTCGTTCCTTCCTTCGTCCGCCGATGATGCGTTTTTTCCTTCGCTTCGCTCTTGGGTGAAAGCAAAAAACGCCCATCGGGCGGACGAAGGAGAAAAAACATGGAAGTAGCAAACAGCAATATCAACAGCACCAGCATCGGCTCAGCCGCGGTTTCTGTGGCTTCCGGCAGTAATAACCGGAAGCCAGCCACCGCACAGCAACTCATCCGCGAGAACGTACAGTTTCTCATCCAGCAGCTTGAGCAGGGCAAGAGCGAGGCGCTTACCGCCTATCTCGGCGCAATGGCCCGCTTCCACAATTACAGCTTTGGCAACATCCTTTCCATCGCGCACTTCCGCCCCGATGCGACCCGCGTTGCAGGCATCCGCACATGGAACGAGCTTGGCCGCTTCGTCAAGCGCGGCGAGAAGGGTATCCCGATTCTTGCCCCGATGGTCGGCATAAAGCGCCAGCGGCGCGACGAATCACAGTCGCAGCAGGATCAGAATGAGAAGCTAACGCCGACGCTGATTGGATTCCGCCGCGTGTACGTGTGGGACATCGCGCAGACCGAAGGCAGGGAGCTTCCCGAACCCGCCAAGGTTTCCGGCGAAGTGGGCTACTACCGTGACCGGCTACTCAATTTCGTTGAGCAGCAGGGCATCACGCTTGAGTACAGCGAGCGCATCGCGCCAGCGCAAGGCGTCACCTACGCCGACAAGATAGTGCTCTTACCCGGCCAGTCGAAGGCCGAGGAGTTCGCCACATTGGTGCATGAAATCGGCCACTGGATGTTGCACCGCGCCGAGCGCCGCACCATGACTACCAAGACCGTGCGGGAGACCGAGGCCGAAGCCATCGCCTTCATCGTTAGCCGCGCCGTGGGACTCAACACGAACACCGCAAGCGCCGACTACATAGCTTTGTATCACGGGAACCCCGAGTTACTCGCCGAGTCACTCTCCGTGATCCAGCAAGCCTCAGCCACCATCCTTGCCGCGCTCTTTCCCGAAAAGCAGGCCGAGCAAGCCGACAAGCAGGAAGAAGAACAGGAAGAAGCGCTGGCGCAAGCCAGCTAACCACGCGCCCTTGAGCGGGCGCGTTCTTCGTGCCCGCTCTCCCATTCACTCAATACAACTCGAAAAAGGAGAATGCTATGACTATCGCAGTTGAAGTGCAGTCCGAATATCGCAACCTGCCGCTCAAAAGCCTCACCGAGTCGGCCAACAACCCACGCCGCAATTTTGACGATGCCGCGCTTAACGAGCTGGCAGCGTCCATCACGGCGCAAGGCATCCTTGCGCCGCTTGTCGTCCGGCCCGTGAACCAGCATTTCGAGATTGTCGCCGGAGCACGCCGTTACCGCGCCGCGCAACGCGCCGGACTCGGAACCGTGCCCGTCCGCATCGTTGAATTGACCGATGCTCAGGCGCTCGAAACCAGCATTGTCGAGAATTTGCAGCGCCGCGACGTGCATCCGCTGGACGAGGCGCAGGGCTTCGCCGCGCTTATGCGGCTTGAGGAGCCGAAATACAGCATTGAGCAAATCAGCGCCAAGTGCGGCAAAAGCCCCGCGTACATCTGTGGTCGCCTTCGCTTGACCGAGCTTGTCCCCGTCGTGGTCGAAGTCTTTGCCAAGGACGAGATCGGCGTCGGTCACGCGCTCTTGCTGGCGAAGCTACAGCCGGAGCAGCAGAAAGAAGCGCTCACCGCCTGCTATCAGGAGCAATTCGGCAACGGCAGCAAGTCGAAGCGCATCTTGCTCCCGGTTCGCCATCTACAGCAATGGATCGAGCACAACATCTTGCTTGCGCTTGCCGCCGCGCCGTTCTCCAAAGACGACGCCGCGCTTGTGCCGGAGGCGGGCGCTTGCCGCGATTGCCAGAAGCGCACCGGGCACAACACGCTGCTATTCGAGGGCATCGGCGCACAGCACGATTCGTGCTCCGATCCGAAATGCTACGCGGCGAAGCTGGACGCGCACGTCCGGCAGACCATCGCTGCGAAACCGAAACTGGTACAGATCAGCACCGCCTACGGCCCGACGAAGCAAGGCAGCGCCGTCATCCCGCGCAACAAGTACGTCGAGATTCGGCGCGATGCCCCGGCCAAGAAAGAGCAGCGCGATTGGCCGGAGTACAAGACGTGCAAGTTCACCACCGACGCCATCGTCACCGACGGCAGCGAGAAAGGCGAACTCACGCGCATCTGCGCGAATCCCGAATGCCCCGTGCATCACGCAAAGAAGGCGAGGCCCGCGACCGATCCGGCGATCAAGGCCGAGCAGGAGAAGCGCCGCCGCGAGGAGGCGATTGCCCAAGTCACAGGCACGCGCATCCTCACGGCCATCGCCGCCACAGTGCCCGTCCGCCTGACGAAACGTGACCTGCAATTTGTGGTCGAACGTTTCGCCGCCGCGCTGGACGAGCGCCGTCTTGCTGTCATCTTGCGCCAGCACAAAGTCAAGGCGAACAGCACAGCCGACGCCCCGGCCAAGCTGCTTGCGACCTTCGTTCGCAAGTCCGACGAAAGCACGCTCGGACGCCTTTTGATCGAACTGGCAGTCCTGCAAACGGCCCACTCGCCGGGCGAATCCACCAAGGCGCTCCGTGAGGCCGCCGAGTTCTACAAGGTGGACGTAGCCGCTATCTTTGCGAAGGTCAAACAGGAGTTTGCCGCCAAGGACAAGGCCAAAGCCAAACCAACAAGGAAGGCTGCGCCGAAGCCGTCAGCCAAGCCGACGAGGAAGTCCGCAACTGCGTAACCGCCGACTGCCGAAAACATCTCGCGGGGCCTGAAACCACAGGCCCCGCGTTTTTATCCTCAGTTGCCCATCTGTGCCAGCCCTGCCCACCCATTCAAAGGTGTCCTGCTGGCGCAGGAGGCGTGCTTAGTCCCTCCCGGCGGGCTGGCGCTCCGCGTCCGTCTGCTTTTCATCAGATCAAAAATGTTGCCGGCAATATCGCCGGAGGCCGAGAATCGGTGTCTGGCGCGGCTTTTCAACGAATGAATTTCGTAATTGTTTGTCTTTCAGGAAACCTTTTCGTTCTAGCAAGGGTCTAACACGAATGAGTATGTGGTTTCACTTAATAACCGTAGGGCGGAACTCCTGCCCTAACCGGACTCTGCGACGAGGGGGCGAACGGTGTTCCCCAACGTTGAACTTCGGCACTTGTACGCGGTCATCATTTTGGCGGAGGAGATGAATTTCACGCGGGCCGCGCACCGATTGCATGTCACCCAATCCACACTTAGCAAGCAGATCGCCAGTCTGGAACGAGAGCATGGCCTTCATCTGTTCACTCGTTACAATAAGCGGGCTATCGAAATCACCGACGCCGGCCGGATCTTCGTCGAAGAGGCCCGCTCGTTGCTTTCGCAAGCGGAACGACCATTTCATCTTGCTCGCGCTGCCGACAACGGAACCGGCCACGTTTTGGTGATAGGACACTCGCTCTTCGCCGATCAATCCTGGATTTCGGCCCTTCTTGGAATTCGCCTTCGGCTGTACCCCAAGCTGCGCCTGCGACTGATCAGTCACTTCTCGACCGAGTTGGTTCGAAATGTCATCGGCGGCGAATTGAATCTGGCGCTGGTGACAGCACCGCCAGAGGACCCGCAGATCACGGCTGTGCCATTTGCCGTGGCATCCCTTTATGCCGTCCTCCCTCAATCCCACGCGGCAGCCTCAAAGAAACAAGTCGTGCTGCAAGACTTAGCGCACGACGAGTGGATTCTGTTGGGCCGCCAATTTCACCCATTTGTTTATGACGCAATCATGGACGTGGCGCGGCGTGCGGGCATCGGCCTAAAACACACGCACCATATCATTACGGCGCAACAGGCGGTTCACCTGGTAACGGAGCAGGTGGGCGTGGCCATCATCACACGACCCACGATGCTCGGCGCTCATACCGAAGATGTGGTGGTGAGACCGCTCTGTGAACCCTCATTGTGCTTCCCGACGTGTTTGGTCATGAGAGCCGACGATGATTCTCGGCTGGCAAACGATTTCGCCCGCGCATTCCTGCGCAAATACGCGCCCCAGCACCAGCCCCAGACGCAGCTAGAATTGCCGCTCTCCGCCTGAGGTGACGAATACTCGTAGGTGGTAGCGTGGTGAAATCGGAGCAGCTTCCGATCCCTGCGTGTTGGGGAAGCGTTGACGCGCTCTTGCAAGCGGAAGGGCAACAACGGCCCACAAAAAAGCCCACAAAACTCTTGCCCCAAGGTGCTTTTCAATGACTTACGGTGTCGTCCGTGCGTTCCAAGTCGTTGAAAACACTTGATAGTCAAGCCCTGAAAAGGCTGGCGTCGGCGGTTCAACTCCGTCCCTGGCCACCATGTTTTCAATCACTTCCGGGCATCCCATCCGTCAGTTCTGTCCAATTCTGTCCCAAAAAGTCAAGGCTCGCCGGAAGTTGCCTCAAAACTCCGTCACGGGCAGAAACGCCGAGTGCTCGATTTCTTCAAATTGGCCCTGAGCAGGTTTAGTCACATCGCTGGTGCAACGCGCGGATGAGCGGTGGTGCCAAGGGACCTGTTCTGCTGTCCGCCCCAAGGCCGCAGACGCACTCGTGGGTTTAGGCCCCATGATCCGAAAAGAACCTAGCGCGGGTGACGTGCGTGGAAGGCTTACCAACCAACTGCGCACGCCACAACGCGAGAAAGGAAAATCACAATGACGTACTTACCAGTTCCACCGACAACCGCGAATCCGTAATGCTGAATTGGTCCGCCAAGCAAGGTGGGGATGCGCGTCAGCGCGGGGAGCAAATCGGCTAGTAGGTTCTAGACCGGGAGTGAGCTAGGATTGGGTAGTTCCCGAAGAAGAAACTTTGACGGGTAATCTCGTCCCGGACGCTCAATAGCTCATCGCTAAGCTTGCGAAATTCTTGGGACTACACCTCCCTCGAGGTAGCTTACTTGCTCTTGTTCGGCGAGCTACCGAAGGAGCCGGAACTGAAGGACTGGGTCAATGAAATCACGCATCACACGATGATGCGCGAAACCACGACGAAGTTTATGGAGGGTTTTCGTTACAGCGCTCACCCTATGGCGATGCTGGTCAGTATTGTGGCGGCGCTTTCTCCGTCTATCCACCCGCACGAAACGTGCAAGATCCCAGCAACCGCCTGCTGCAGATCAAACGGCTGATCGGCAAGATGCCTTCGATTGTGGCCATGTCGTACCGGCACAGCGTAGGATCCCGCACACAAAAAAGGACATAAGTCGGAACAAACGCGGCAAGATGCTCGCGCATCGGCGCTGGCTGAGCGAGTACACGGTGGCACAAGAACAGCCTGGCTGTCCTGGCTACGACGAAAAGAGGACGCAGATATGATCCTGTTTGAATGGCCGATGATCCCTACATATCGTAGACGTTAACAAGTTGGGGACGGGTCGCTCGGAGCCGTTCGACCATGAGGTCGGTGAACCTCTTCAAGAGATCGTAGCCGAAGCAGTTATCGCTCTCGGACTTTCGACGCAGGCACTCTCCATCCAGTGCTATGGCGCGTGTAAGCTTCAGGGCTCGTGCATCAAAGTGCCATTCGTATCGTCGAACAAGCCACGACCAGCCTAAAACCTCGCCTTCCCCCAAGGTCTGAATGGTGATCGGACTGCGTTTGGGGACGGCCACTTCAAGCGCTATCTTCCCCTGCCGGATCAGGTAGGGGTTCGATAACGAGGAATTGTCAGTTTTGTACTCTTGGTCAGCCGGATGGACCTAAGCCTCAAGAGTCTACCGTCGATGCCGCAAACGGCGTTAGAACTGATCTAGCAGGCTGCTGAAAAACTACTCCCCATCCACAGCCTTCTATGATACGAGAAGGCACGCGCGGAGCCGATCAGCAGCAGAATCACATCTTCAGTTATTTGTCGCCGGAAGAGCGCGTGCG
>Ga0187781_10002985_pt1 | contig 12772 bp, 11 predicted proteins | sample 0715_SJ02_MP02_2_FD_132447 | JGI IMG/M metagenome (GOLD analysis project Ga0187781, IMG submission 132447) | Tropical peat soil microbial communities from peatlands in Department of Meta, Colombia - 0715_SJ02_MP02_20_MG | ecosystem: Environmental > Terrestrial > Soil > Wetlands > Peat | place...
GCGAGCTGGCTCGTCGCCGCGAGGTAATTGCTGACCTGGATGATCGCGCGCTCCGCATCGACCACCCGGAAATAAATGACGGCACTCACCTTGACCGAGACGTTGTCGCGGGAAATCACGTCCTGCGGCGGAACCTCATCGACAACGACGCGCAGATCGACGCGCACCATCTGCTGCACAAAAGGCACGAGCAGAAAGAGGCCGGGGCCCTTCGTTCCGGTATAGCGGCCGAGGGTGAACACGACGCCGCGCTCGTATTCGCGCAGAACGCGGATGGAGGCATAGACGAAGACGACAGCCAATGCGGCGACGAAGAAGATGGCGATCAGTTGCATGGCAAAGCTCCTTGTTACTGGGATCAGTCGCAATCGTCGGGTTTCCGGGTTGCGTGGCGGTGAGCGCACCAGCTGCTAGCCAGGCCGAACGCCTTCGACGCGAAGAACAAGACCGTCGCGGCCGATGATCTTGACGCGGCTGCCGACCGCGAGCGAAGCGTTGGCGCGGGCCAGCCAGATTTCGCCCATCACCCTGACCCGCCCGTCGTCGCCCTGCCAGGAAACGATCTCGCCCTCGGCGCCGATGAGCGCCTCGCTGCCGGTCGCGACCGGACGCCGACGCGAGCGCAATAGCGCCGCGAGCACCAGGAGCAGCAGCGCGGCACTGCCGATCGCGGCGCCGGCGACAACCCCGAGCGAGAGAGTAAAGCCGGGCGCATGCGCCGGGAACATCATCAAGGATCCGATGATGAAGGCGGCGATACCGCCGACCCCGAGCGCGCCAAAGGCGCCGATATGAGCCTCCGCGACCATCAGCGCGACGCCGAGAATTACCAGTGCAGCACCGGCATAGTTGATCGGCACAAAGGCCAGCGCGTAGAGCGCGACGAGAAGACTGATGGCGCCGATTAGTCCCGGCGCGACAGCGCCCGGATTCAGAAATTCGAAAATCAGGCCGTAAACGCCGATGAGCAACAGGATGAAGGCGACGTTGGGATTGGTGACGAACATCAAGAGCTCGGTGCGCCAGTCGGGCGGCACGGTCACCACGTCAAGATCGGCAGTCGCGAGATGCTGCGGCTTGCCGGCGACCATCACCGTGCGCCCGTCGATCTTGCGCAGAAGATCAGGGACATCGTCGGCAATTGCATCGATGACGTGAAGCGAGAACGCCTCGGCGGCGGGGACGCTGGCGGCGGAACGCACCGCCTCGACGGCCCAATCCGCATTGCGCCCATGAAGCGCGGCGAGACTGCGTATATAGGCAATGGCGTCGTTGACGGCCTTGCGCGTCTCCGCGTCCGCCGGTTCACTCGGCTTAGTCTCTTGCTGTTTTTGTTCTTTTTGCTGGTTCCGATCCGACGGCAGCAGCGGATTGCCGCCGAGCTGAACCGGCGTGGCTGCGCCAATATTAGTGCCCGGCGCCATCACCGCGATCGCGCTCGCGTAGGCGATGTAGGTACCCGCACTAGCCGCGCGCGCTCCGTTTGGCGCCACATAGGTGGCGACCGGCACCGGCGAAGCCAGGATTGCGCTGACGATCTGGCGCATCGAGGTGTCGAGACCGCCCGGCGTATTCATCCGCAGAATGATGAGCCGGACCCGATCCGGCCTTGCCGCGCCGAGTTCGCGCGCGATGTAATCGGCGATCGGCGGACCAATGACGCCGTCAATCTCGAGCAGCAATGCCTGTTCGGCAACCGCAGGTGTCGCCCACGACAGCGCGAGCCCGGCCATAGCCATAGCAATAGCAATAGCCATGGCCGCGAGCATCGGACCCGCGCGCAACCGCATCATGGCTATCGCCTCATCTGGTAGCCGCCGGCATTGCTTTCCCTGGTCATTGTTATCTCTATTGACGGGCGCGAGCCATCACCGGCGATGGCAGCTTCAGATCACGTCGTCACGCCTGTGAGGGTAATTTTAGCACTGCACGGGTAGGGCGCGACGCCGGGCTTTAGCCTCTTAGACCGTGATCCCATTCAGCGGATTTGATTCCGAGCGCCATGCCGTCTATCGGAATCTGAGGCAACGTACCGCGAATTTCGCGGCTCGCGCCGGCGAAGCAATCAACGAGCCGCAGCACCGGCGGGCTCCTTCTTCTTCGACGGCGGCTTGGGGCCCTGGCGCGGCGGCAGCGAAACGATGTAGGCCGCGATCGCTTCGCGATCGGCGGCGGACAATTCCGCGGTGTTGCGAATGACTTCGGCCATCCCGCCGCCGGCATAATCGCCGGCCGGATTCATGCCGTCCGCCAGGAAGCTCGCGATGTCCTTTGGCGACCAGGCGATATTGTCGTCGCCCCAATGCTGCAATCCAACCGGCGTGATGTTGGGCACGAAGCCCTTGCCGTCCGGCGTCGGGCCACCGCCGAAGCGCTCGCTCTCGACGATGGCGCCGAGAGCGTTGCGCGGGCTGTGGCACTCGGCGCAATGGCCGGGGCCGTTCACCAGATAAGCGCCTCTGTTCAATTGCGCCGACTGCGCCGGGTCGGGCGTGAACGGAGCGCCGTGGAAGAATAGAAGCTTCCAGAAGCCGACCAGCCGGCGGATGTTGAACGGAAATCCGAGATCATGCCGGCGCACGCGGCCGGAAACCGGCGGCAGCGTTTTCAGATAAGCAAACAGATCGCGCGCGTCGTTGAGCGTCATGTGCGCATACGAGGTGTAGGGAAAGGCCGGAAACAGATGGCGGCCGCGCCGCGAGGTACCTTTCATCAGCGCAGTGACGAAGTCGGCTTCGCTCCAGGCGCCGATGCCGTCGGCCGGATCAGGCGAAATATTCGGCACGTAGAACGTGCCGAACGGCGACTTGAGCGCAAGCCCGCCACCGAGCTTGGTCCGCTCGACCTTTTGCGGATCGTCGGCCGGCGTCGCGTGGCATGAGGTGCAGCCGCCGATCTCGAACATGGTGCGGCCATTGGCCACGTCGGGCGCGTGCGGCGGCAATGCCGCGGCGGGTACGGTCGCGGGGATGGTGAGGCACCAAAGAACAAGCACGATGACGACCAGTGCCGCCGCCGCGCCGAATGTGAGCGTTCGCCTTCGCATTCGCTCTTATCCGCCCCTGCCCAGCTGCGCCGTTCGGGGGAGGACAATCACGGAATTCAGCTTTTCTTGATTCGATATTTTTCGTGGCAGCCGCCGCAGTCATTTTTGCCGATGGCGCCGAAGGCGGCCTTGAAGCTGTCGAGGTCGCTCACCTTGGCGAGCGCGTCCTTGGCATCGGCGTCAAACTTGGCGAAGCGGGCTTTGACGTCGTCCATGTTCTGCCAGATTTTGGGGTCAGCCGCGGTGTCGCCGCCGGTTTTGGAATTCTCCGGCAATAGCGAAGGGACTTTGGTGGCCGCTTCCTCAAAAGCGGCAAAAATCTTACGCGCCTTGTCGAGATCGAACGGCGTCTCACCCTTCATCATCGACGCGCCGATCTTGGCCTGGTCGCCATTGGCCTTCATCAGCGCCCGGCGCGCTGCGATCGGATCCTGCTGGGCGATGGCGGCGCCGGCAAACAACGCAATGGCGGCTACGGCGAACACGGTACGAAACATCAACGGCCTCCCCTTTTCCCCGGCCAGCCCCGCATGCTGCGCTGCGGCCTGCCTCCAAAGTACCAGTTGCGGCGGCAGAATAGGGGCAAAGGCCCGGCCGCCGGAAATCACGAAACCGTATTGCGGATCGTTCGTATAATAGCGCAACGGCGCTGCCGCGGCGGCAGCACCGGGGTCGGGAACCGGCGATGAAGAGCCTCTACCAGTACCGCAAGGAGCGTCACTACGAGAAGCCGCCGGAAGTGATCTGGCCGTTCGTGGCGGACACCGCGCGCATCAATGAATTGTCCGGCTCGCCGGTCTATCAGGTGGAGGAGCGCGCCGACGCCGAGGGGCGCATTCACCGTTTCGCGACCGCGGGCCTGGGGCCGCTGCGGCTGCGCTGGGAGGACGGCTACAGCGAGTGGCAGGAGAACCGCCGCATCGTCCAGGTGCGCGATTTCCAGAACGGCCCGATGCGCCGCTTCCAGGCCGCGGTCGAGCTCTACCCGGAAGGCACCGGCAGCCGGTTGGTCTATTCGTCCGACATCGAGCTTGTCGGCATCCTGGGCTGGCTTGCCAAACAGTCAGGTCAGATCAACCGCGAGGGCGACAGGCGGCTTGCGATCGTGGAGAAGCTGATCGCCGAGGCCGAGGCGCATCATCGCATCCCCGGCTCGAGCGACGAGCCGGCGGTGAAGCCCACGGCGCGCCGGCGGCTCGAAACGCTGGTCGCCGAGCTCGCGCACGATCCGGCAAGCCACGGGCTGGCGCAAAAGCTCGCGGACTTTTTGCTGCACGCGCCGGTGGTGGCGCTGCGCGCGATCCGCCCGCTGGCGATGGCGCGCATCTGGGGCGCCGACCGCGAGGACACCGTCGAACTGTTCCTCGCCGCGCAACGGCTCGGCATTCTGGTGATGAGCTGGGATCTGCTCTGCCCGCGCTGCCGCGGCGCCAAGTCGAATGTGAGGCATCTGCACGAACTCCCGGAAGGCGCCCATTGCAGCTCCTGCAACATCGACTACCAGCGCGAGTTCACCCGCAATGTCGAACTGACCTTTCATCCCGAGCCATGGCTGCGGCCGCTGCCGAAAGGAGAACTGTGCCTGCTCGGCCAGGGCTCTACACCGCATGTGCGCTTCCAGGCGGAAGTGACCGCGCATGCGACCAAGACGTTCGCGATCACGCTGCCGCCCGGTCCGTACCGGTTCCGCACCATCGAAGCCGGCGCCGAAGTCGATGCCCATGTCGGCGATGACGGAGCGATCCCCGAGGTCGTCGCCTGGAACGGCGATATCCTGCTGCGGTCGCCCACCCACAAAGGCGAATTCGTCATCCACAACGACACCGACCGCCCGCTGTTTTTTGTGATCGAGGATCGCGCCTGGGCGAAGGACGCGCTCACCGGCGAGCGCGTCATCGCCATGCCGGCCTTCCGCCGGCTCTGCCCGGAACAGCTTCTGCGCCCCGGCGACGAAGTCGAGATCAGCCGCGTCGCCATCGTCTTCACCGACCTGCAAGGCTCGACCAAGCTCTATGACGCGCTCGGCGACGCCGCCGCCTACCGGCTGGTGCGCGACCATTTCGCCTTTCTTTCCGAACGGGTGACGCGCCATCACGGCTTCATCGTCAAGACCGTAGGCGACGCGGTGATGGCGGCCTTCCACGATCCGGCCGATGCGGTGCGCGCGGTGCTCGCCGTGCAGGACGAAGCGAGAAGCTTCAATCGCGGCCGCGCCGACGCCGGCATCGTGCTCAAGCTCGGGCTGCATGCCGGCGCCTGCATCGCCGTCACCGCGGGCGAGGTGCTCGATTATTTCGGCTCGACGGTGAACACCGCCTCGCGGCTGGAGCACCAATGCGGCGGCGGCGAAGCGATCATCTCGCAGGCGGTGCTCCATGATCCGGAAGCGCGGGAAGCTTTGGCGGGACGCGATTACGTCGAAGACAGCGCGAGCTTACGCGGCTTGGCGGAGCCGGTGCGCTTCGTGCGGGTGAATGCGGCGAACACGACCGGCGACGCTATCGCCGCCTCATGATGCGCTGCCCGGATCGGCGACCGCGCCGGCACGACGGCGCGCCCGCGCCGATGACCAGCGCGTGAACCAGAAAGCTGCGGCGAAGGCAACGATCGTCGCCGCAATGTCGATCCAAAGCGGAATCGCTTCGACATATTGCGCCGCTGCGTCGGCGCCGGCCATCACCGCGAACGCGGCCGTCCAGGCCGCGGTGATCTGCCGGTTCGTGCTGAGAAAGAGCGGCGACGACCAAAATTCCTTCGGCACGCTTTCGCGCGCATATTGCAGCGTGAACGGCCGGCCGACGAGCAAAGAGACGAGCGCGATGGCGAACAGGCCGGCATCGACCGCGAGCCGCACGGTGGCCACTGTCCACTCGGGCGCTGCGACGAGAGTATAGAGCACCAGCGCGCCGAACAAGGCGAGACTGCCGATTTCGAGCACCTTCACGGATTCGCCGCGGCGCCACTGGCGAAAACTCAACAGCAAAGAGACGGCGAAAGCGCCGAGGAGCCCGGCGAGCGGATGGACGAGCCGCATCAGCGCAAAGAATGCGATGAAGGGGCTCAAGCTGAGCAGGATGTTCATGACGATCCTCGCGTCGATTTCCCGCGGCGGGCGGCTCGAGGCGCGTCGGGCATCGAGCGCGCGCCACGCACGAGGAGCCGCATCATCAAGCTGTGCAAGGCGCGAAAGCCGGGTTTCGGCGACAGCTTTCCGGCAAAATACAGCACAATGAGGCCATGGCTCGCAGCCCAAAAGAGTTGGCCGAGTTCTTCCGGATCGCCGGCGAGAACGCCCTCCTCGACCATTCTCTCGACAAAGCCGCTCATCGCCCGCCGGGCGCGCGCGCTGGCGCGGACGAGATCGGGAAACCGATGCTGATCGGGCTGCGAGAGATCGAACATCAGGCGGTAAGCCTCTTCATCGCGCAGCGCAAAGCGGACATAGGCCTCGCCCACCGCACGCGCTTTGGCCAGCGCATCGCCAGGGCTGTTCGCTGCCTTTTCCATCGCATCGGCGAAGCGATCGAAGGCGGCGGTGCGCACGGCCGCAAGAATTTCCTGCTTGTCGCGAAAATACCGGTACGGCGTCATGGCGCTGCAGCCGAGCTCTTCGGCGAGCGCGCGCATCGATACGCCTTCGACGCCGTGCTCGGCAAATCGCCGCTTGGCGGCCTCGCAAAGACGGGCCCGAAATGCATCGACTTCCGCCGCGGAGAGATTTTTCGGCATGAGTTCTTTCAGGGCCGTGAGCGTTTGGCGCGGAAATCCCTCAACACATTCAGCGCGTGCGCTGAAGCGCGCATCTCGACATCAATTTACACTGTAAATTTATAGCGCAAATGCGTCAAGCCCTTCCGAACGGGTCGCGGCTTGCGCTAGCGTTCGGCAAAGACTTTTCCGGGAGGGTGAAATGATCCCAAGCAAGACGGCAGCGCGGCCAATGCGGGCATTTGCGTTCTTGGCGGGCATAGCCGGTCTGCTGTTCACATCGGCGGCGCGCGCCGACGAACTGAAACTGGATGCCGAGAGCTATCTGATCCCTTCCGCCGATCCGGGCATTCAACTCTTTATCCGCAACAAACATCCGGCCGGCATCACGAGCTTTACTCCCGACAAGATCCTTCTTTACGTGCACGGCGCCACCTACCCGGCCGAGACCTCGTTCGACCTGCCGCTCGGCGGCCGCTCGATGATGGATTACATCGCTCAGCAAGGCTACGACGTTTATCTGGTCGATATCCGCGGCTATGGCGGCTCGACCAAGCCGCCGGAGATGGATGCGCCGCCCGCCGATAACAAGCCGATCGTCGATACGCCGACGGCGGCGCGCGACGTCGGGGCGGCGGTCGATCACATTCTGCAGAAGCGCGGTGTCGGCAAGATCGATCTGATGGGCTGGTCGTGGGGCACCGCGATCATGGGCCTCTACACCACGACGCATAACGACAAGGTCAATCGCCTGGTGCTGTACGCGCCGGCCTGGACGTTCACGACGCGGCCGGCGATCGGCGGCGGCGATGCGCCGCTCGGCGCCTACCGCACGGTGTCGAAAGATTCCGCCAAGGCGCGCTGGCTCAACGGCGTGCCCGAGGGCAAGAAGGCCGATCTCATTCCCGATGGCTGGTTCGAGCAATGGGCGGACGCGACCTGGGCGCTCGATCCCGTCGGCGCTGAACAAACGCCGCCAGTGTTGCGGGCGCCCAACGGCGTGCTGGCTGATTTTCGCGCCTACTGGATCGCCGGCAAGCCGCAATACGATCCGGCCGACATTCGCGTCCCTACCCTTTTGATCCATGCCGAATGGGACGCCGACCTGCCGAGCGATCAGGCGCGCGGCTATTTCGCCAAGCTCGTCAACGCGCCATACAAGCGCTACGTCGAAATCGGCGAAGGTACGCACTCGATCATGATGGAAAAGAACCGCATGCAGTTCTTTCGCGAGATCATGAACTTCCTCGACGAGCGCGACCCGCAGCAACTCAATTAGCCGCGATGATATTGGGTCGAAGCAGGATTCGTCATTGCGAAGAGCGAGAGCGACGAAGCAATCCAGTCCTTCTTTCCAGCTTCTGGATTGCTTCGCTCGCAACGACGATTCGGCCGATCAACTTAAAGCTATCACGTCTTGGCCGCGCGCCTCACTGCAATTTCAACAGCGGTGAAATCGGCAGAAGCGTAAGCAAGACGAAGAGCGGGATGAGAATGAGCCCCGCCCACAGCATGTAGGCGAAGAAGTTCGGCATGCCGATGCCGCGCTCCTGCGCAATCGAGCGCACGATCAGGTTCGGCGCGTTGCCGATATAGGTCAATGCGCCCATATAGACGGCGGCCATGGAAATCGAGGCAAGCGTTCCCGCCAAGGGGCCCATCAGCTCCTTGACGTCGCCGCCGGCAAGCTCAAAGAAAACGAGATAGGTCGGCGTATTGTCGAGGAACGCGGAGAGACCGCCAGTCAGCCAGAAATAGGCCGCTTCGTGCGGGCTGCCGTCGTGCGCGGTGACGGCACGCAGCAGAAACGAAAAGGCGCCGGACGGACCCGCCTGCAGCATGGCCATGACCGGCGCGATGGCGACGAAAATGCCGGCAAATAGGATCGCCACCTCGCGGACCGGCTCCCAGGTAAAGCCATTCGCCGCGCGATGCTCCTCGCGCGTCAGCAACAGCGAGACGATCGCGACCAGGACCAGCGCGGCGTCCCGCAGCACGTTCTGCAATTCGAGCCTGGTGCCGTAGAGGTCGAAAGCGACTCCCGGTCTCCAGCGCGCCGAGCCCAGAATGGCGGCAATGATGACGCCGAAGAGGACGAAGTTGATAAGGCCGCGCAACCGCAGCGGCTCGGCCGGCGGAGCTGCATGCGTCGCTTCATAGCGAAAGAGCCACAGCTCGACGGCCAGGAAAATCGCCAGCACCAGCACGGACACGATCAAGGTCTGCAGCCACAGATTTTGCGCCGGCCACAAAAAGTCGACACCGTGCAGGAAGCCGACGAACAGCGGCGGATCGCCAAGCGGCGTCAGCGCACCGCCAATATTCCCGGCGAGCAAGATGAAGAAGATGATGACATGGACGTTATGCCGCCGCCCTTCGTTGGCGCGGATCAGCGGGCGAACGAGGATGAGCGAGGCGCCGGTCGTGCCGACGAAGCTTGCGACTGCAGTGCCGAGCAGCAGAATGGCGAAATTGGTCCAGGGACTGGTGCGGATGCTGCCGGTAATCAGGATGCCACCGGCGACCGTGTAAAGCGCGAACAGCAGCAGGATGAAACCGACATAGTCGGAGAGCATCACTCGCACGAAGGTCGCCAGCGCCGCCGGGCCGCCTTGAACGATCGCCAGCGGCACGAGCGTCACCACGGCCCAGGCAAGCGCGATCTTGCCGTAATGTGCGTGCCAGACCTTTGGAAAGAGCAAGGGGCCAAGCGCGATCGACAGCAGAATGCCGATAAACGGCAATGCCCAGGGCCACGCCATCGATGCGCCGTCGAGTGGAATCGAATGATCCATGAAGTCTCCGCATGCTCGCGCGCGCTCACCGCGCAAGGCATTGCGCCACGCTTAGAGCATGATCTGGAAAATTGGAAACCGGACTTCCGGAAAGGAAGACGGCCGGGCTAGCCGTAGAGCTTGCGGGTGGTGGCGCTGCGCTCGACTTCGCGCGCTTCCTTGAAGGTGCCGCCGACGAAATCCATCGACGGATTGCTGACGCCGAACCAGAACTTCTCGCTGATATAGTGATGGCGCAGATGGTATTGCTTGATCCAGCGCCCGATCGCCGTACGCGGCTGATAAGGAATATGCGCGACGTAATGCACCCATTCGTAGTGGAAGATGGCCAGCGCCACGCCGAACATCGCCGAGGCGACCACCGCCCAGCCGAACAGGAGCGCAAAGATCAGCGCAGTGATCGCGAGATTGGGAATGAGAAACCAGACGGGCAAGAACAGAAGGTCGAGGCGGTCGGGCTCGGCGTGATGATCGTAGTGCAGCCGGTGCTGCAATTTGCGCACAAAGGCAAAGCGCGACGGCTCGGCATGGAAGGCGAAACGGTGGAAGCCGTATTCGCTGACATAGAATGTGAGCGCGCCGATGAGCACCCAGAGCAAATAGAAGGGCAGGACGCCGGCGGCGAAGCAGACAATGAGCGCCACGAGCCCAAGCGCAAGCCAGACATTGGAGCCATGCCGCAAGAAGGTTCCGACCATGGGGCCTCCCGGTTTGTTTTTGTGACATTAGCACGTTTGTTGGATGGCAGCCGCATTTCTGTCACATCGCGAGCCGCCGGGCTGGCGCCCTGCCCGACCCGAGCGTCCCGCAGATCACGGGGTTCAGGCCGGATTGAGCGCGGCCAAGGCGGTCATGAAGCGTTGTTTGATGCCGTGGCCGTCGCGCAGCGGCAAAACGCGTGGCGTCTCTTCGCGGCTGATGCGCGCGGAGACGAAGATCGGGCCGTCGCCCGCGTGCAGCAAGGCGCGGATCTCGTCTGCTTCCTCGATGCGCGAAACCGCCCGCGCCGCCGGGAAGCGGCACGCGCGCGCCACCGCCGCCAGATCGATGCCGGCCTGCGTATGGCTTGGCTGCATGCCGGTCTCGCCGTAGCTGCCGTTGTCGAGCACCACAATCGCGAGATTCTTCGGCTCTTTCACGCCGATGGTGGCGAGGCTGCCGAGGCCCATCAGCATATCGCCGTCGCCGGTGATGACGGCAATCCGGCGCGCGGGCTGCGCCAGCGCGAGCCCAAGCCCGATCATGGCGGTGCCGCCCATGGCGCCCCAAAGATAGAAATTGAGTGCATGGTCGCCGGCCGCGGCAACGTCGTAGGTCGCAGAACCAAGCCCGGCAATCACCAGCAGATCGCCTCGCTCGATGAGAAGCCGCCGCACGAATTCCCGCCGCTCAAGCATCGATGCCTGCATCATTATCGCGTCCAAAGCTTGCGGCCGATCAGCCGCTGCGAGAGCAGGATCGCCACCAAAAGATCGCCGTCGAACGCCATGTCGCAACCGGCCCCAACAATCTCATCGACGTCGGCGGGACTTTCGATCCGATAGGTGAGGAAGCCGCACAGCCGCAATGCGTCCTCGGTGATGGTCCCCATCGGCACCTGCCACGGATTGAACTCGCCGAACTCGCCGCGCATGGTCACGACGACGAGGCCGGCGAAGCCGCAATTGCGCAGCAGCGAAAACATGTTGATGCAATTGCCGACCCCGCTCGATTGCATCAGCAAGGCGGCCCGTTCGCCGCCGAGCGCGGCGCCGGCAACGAGGCCTACGCCCTCTTCTTCGGTGGTGAGCACCACGTCGGCGATATTCGGATCGTCGCGGCACAGCGCGATCAGGCGGCTGTGACCTGCATCGGGAACATAGCCGACCTGCCGAACGCCGACGCGCCGGAAATGGGCGTGGATTGTGTCCGGCCAGGACGTGTCAAGCGTGTTCTGACTGGGCAAGCAAAAACTCGTCTAGCATTACGCCGGAGCGCCGAAAATTCGCCATTATTGCGACCCGATGGCGAAAACCAAGACCGCAACCGGCGCCTGCGCGTACACCAAGCTTGCGCGGCGGATCAAGACACTGCAACAAGCTTGCGGAAACGCGAAAAAAATTCTGCGCCGGATTCTGGCAGCGGCACCGCGCAGCGAAGCCACGCTGCAATGCGCGGAACTCACATGTGAACGTTCCGCACTATGTCGGTCCAGCGCATCGATGCTATACTTTTTGTCGGCCTCACGATCAGAATCGTCCGCGATGAGAAGTCCCGGAAGCGGCGATGGTGGATTTCGCGTTCTTCGCAGCGTTCCGAACGCCGCAACCTATGCGCTCGAACTGATCATCGCGGCGGCGTGCTATGTCGGGGTTGCGGCCGCGCCGCTGATCCTGCCTTCGCTCAATCCTACCGGCACCCCATTGTGGCCGCCGACCGGTTTTGCGCTCGCCTTGTTCCTGTTGAGCGGGGCCCGGATGTGGCCGGCGATCCTCTTGGGATCATTTTCCTTTGCCGCGATTTCGACCCGCTCGCTGATCTCGCCGGGCTTTGCCGCGGCCGGCACGGCGCTCGCGGGCTTCGCCGGCGCCTGGCTGATCGACCGCTGGTCGTATGGGTGCAAGACCTTCGACACGCCTTATGGCGTGGCGAAGTTCGCGCTCGTCACTTTCGCTCCGACCGCGCTCATCGGCGCCATCGTCGCGCTCGGCGGCGCGATGCTTGCCGGCGACATCGATATCGGCAATTCGCCGGCCTGGCTCGCGACGGGAACGAGCTGGTGGCTCGCGGACGCGGCCGCAGGCTTGATCATCGTTCCGGTGGTCGTGCTTTGGGCCTTTGGAGATTTCAAGGCGCTCGCGCGCTGGCATGTGGCGGAAACCGCCGCCGTTGTCCTGCTCGCCGCGGCTTCAGGCTTCGCAGCCTTTGGCCCGCCGATCGAGGGTATCTTCGACGCGCTGCAGCCGCATCGGGCGTTGCTCGGCTTTTTCGTTCTCCTGCCGCTGATCTGGACGGCCCTGCGCGGCGACCGCCGCAATGCCGCGACGGCCGCATTGATATTCTGCGCGATCGCGACCTGGGCACTCGCGTCGGGCGATGTCAGGCCCGCGGCGACGGCCGCGAGCGGTTCATTGCCGCTGCTCTTTGCGCTTTCGGTCGGCGCCTCGCTGCCGCCGCTGATGCTCAGCGCCGCTATCGCCGTCGGCCAGGACAACGATGCGCGCCTGCTGCGCGCGCAGGAGCA
>Ga0187781_10002988_pt1 | contig 12769 bp, 13 predicted proteins | sample 0715_SJ02_MP02_2_FD_132447 | JGI IMG/M metagenome (GOLD analysis project Ga0187781, IMG submission 132447) | Tropical peat soil microbial communities from peatlands in Department of Meta, Colombia - 0715_SJ02_MP02_20_MG | ecosystem: Environmental > Terrestrial > Soil > Wetlands > Peat | place...
CGGCGCATTCGTGGCCGCCGAACGAGGAATAAAACCCGATTGGTCGGCGGCGATGATGACCCGCGTTGAGGGAATACCGAGCTTCGCCAATGAGCTTGCCGAAGTCCTCTATCGGTACGTGGGTCAAGGTCTGATCACTCGAGCCGATATCTTCTTTTCGCGCTCAGTGTCAGGCGTCATCCGCATTGACCGCCATTCCTTGCTCCCAATCGATTTTGGCCGATTTGTACGCTCGGCACGGCGGCAAGATCCGCTGATCACGCTTGCACCGCAAGTGCTGCTTGAGCGCCTTGCGGCCGAGTATGTTTATGCGCATCTGTGCCAAGCCGCTATGCATGCATTCGTCTCCGAGAACGAGGCAAGGATGACCGCGATGGTGGCAGCCAAGAATAATACTGAAAGGACTCTTACCGCACTCTTGCAACGCGAGCGACAGCTTCGCCAGGAAGAAATCACGACCGAGATCGTGGAGCTCGCAGCCGGAGCAGAGGCTTTACGTAACGCCTAGTTCCCGAGGTCGAAAAAACAGTGCACGTGCCAAGGACCTTGCCAATGACCTCGATTGGTAGGCCGCAAAAGAAGCACTCAGTTTAATGCAGAATCTTGAACCTCGCTCATGCCAGCAAATTCACTGATAAAACCCTTGGAATTTTCGCTCGCCAGCGTGCAGGCGTTCTGGCCGATGGTCATGGCAGCGTCGTTGCTGGAGGCGGGCGCAGACCTTTATGCCCACAATCTCAAATTCGTCGAGGAGGAGATCCGCGTCCACGATGAATTGCGCCCCAATCTTGCCACGCCGAACACGATGCGTCTCGATCTGCGGACTATGAAGCTGCGCGACTACGGCAGACAAGGCCAGCTACCCACGCTGGTGGACGCGCCGCGGGCACGCGCACTCGCCAATCCGCCGACGGCGGTCGCTCCGGGCCTTCTCGACCCGATCAGCGTTGTGCTGTTGACGCTTCAAAAAATCAGCTTGTTGGCGATGCAGCCATGACAATCCGGCATAGTCGTCGGCGGCTGGTTCTCGGTGCCACGGCGCTACTCGCTGATCGCGGTGCCGACCTTCGGACGGGCGTGCCGCGACACGCGCGTCATGTTCGGCCTTGCGCTTGGCGCCGGCGTTGCCACGCTGCCTCGCTTCGCACCATAAAAAGAACACGGCAAGGAGTTCGACCCAAAAATATCTCGGAGACTAAGAGATAGTCGCGTAACTCACGAATACTTTCCGACGCAAGGGAGGGATGATGGCTTTACCAGAATTTCCAGTGGAAGGTGGATGCCAGTGCAGGGCGGTGCGCTATCGGCTAAAGGCGTCGCCATTAGTGGTCTACAACTGCCATTGCAAGGACTGCCAGCGTTTCTCAGGAGCGGCATGGTCCATGTCGATGATCGTGCGCGACGAGGATTTCGAGATCCTGTCCGGCCAAACGGTGCGCTATAACCGCAAGGCCGACAGCGGCAATGTCACCCCTATGAACTTTTGTGCGCATTGCTACGGCTGGCTCTGGAACGTCCCGGCGACGCCGGGCATCAAGGTGGTGCGCGCGGGCACGCTCGACAACATGGACTGGGCCGAGCCGGTCGGAAACATTTGGACGGACAGCAAGGCCGCCTGGGTGAAGATCGACCCGGAACTGGTCAATTTCCCGAAACAGGCGGTGGACCGGAAGCCATTGTTCGACGCCTGGACCCGGCACAATCAGAAGTGAAGAATGAGCACTGAAGACGTGCAACAGCAAGTGTCAAAGCTCGGCCAGACCCCTATGTAGCTCGATGTCAAAGCTCGATTTTTTGCAGGGTGCATACTGTCCGCTGATTGTCCCGTTCCGTGACGGCAAAATTGACTTTGACGCTTACGGAAAGCTGATCGAGCTCCAAATCGTCGAAGGGTCTCACGGTCTACTTGTCAACGCGACAAGCGGCGAGCCTACAACGTTAACTGTCGAGGAGCGGGCTCAGCTCGTTGAATTCGTCATTAAAGCCTCCAATGGACGCCGTCCGGTTTGTGCGGCAACGGCTTCGGAGTCGTTCGAAACGACAGCCTCATTAATCGACCGCTTCGATAAGGTAGGGGCTGATTCGATTCTAGTGGTGACGCCATTCTATGCGGCGCCACCCCAGCGTGGGGCGGTCTCGTATTTTGGCAAGTTAGGCGCCCGAACAAGAAGGCCTTTTCTGATCTATCACATTCCCGGTCGAGCCGGTTTCGCGCTGACTGTCGACACGCTGGAAGCGATTAAGGACCAGGTCCCACATTTCGCCGGCTTAAAGAACACGGATACCGATGTTGGTTTCGTGACGGGAGCGCTTGCGCGCCTAGGACGCAATTTTCGCATATTCGCCGGACTCGAACTGCCAACATTGCCAATGCTCGGCATTGGAGCTTGCGGCATGATGATTACCGCAAGCAATGTGGCGCCACACCTGGTGGCAGAACTCTACGAGAAGTTCGCTAAAAGAGACATCGATGGCGCAATAGCCCTGAACCTAAAACTCTATCCCCTGTTTCGCGGGGTCGCGCTGGAAAGTAGCCCAATCCCGGTCAAATACATGCTCAAGCGCCTGGGCGTTCTTAAGACGAATGAACATCGCAGTCCATTGGTCCCCGCTTCTCCTGACGTCGAGAAACAACTCGACAAAATCTTAGCCGAGACCGGTCTAGTCTAGCCCAGGTCGCGCGCCACCGATGAGGTGATCGAATAGGTACGTCCTTTGTTGCAGTGCATGAGTCTTGCTTTTGGGGTGTCCCTGCCGGAAAATTCTGCTTGTTACTCCAAACGAAGGGACACATTTATGAATGGCACACCGTCGAAAGCGAGCGGGATGGTTCTGCATGTGCAATTTAATGGCGCGGGTGTGAAGTCCGGCGAGCTAGGCATCTCACTAAACAATAATCAGAGCTATTGGGTCTTTATGGACACGCTTGCCGCTCTATTCGTTGAGATCTTTCAGACCGCTGTAACGGCAATGTGGGAAAACAAGGAAGTCGAAATAAAATATATTAGAAAGGACAATGGCGACTGGGGGGTCGTATCTATTCGAAAAATTTGAGTCGGCAGAAGTGTTTTCCGCGAATGAGCGAATTTCCGGTGTAAGTTTGTTGGGCCACAATTGGCCTCCTGCTGCTTCGCGACGTTTGCAGTTGAGACGCCTGACATTTCGTCCTTACACAACCACGGCGTCGGCAGCGTCGGATCGGTTAATAGTGGCCGCCGCGCCAGCAAGACCGCCTTGCGTAACTGTCACTCCTGCCACCGCCGCTGGCAACAGCAATCACAAAGCGCGACGACATCAGCGGCTAGTGCGTATAGCCGCCCTGCTCCTGCGGGTCCTGCATCGCTGTGATTGCCGTGGCGGCGCGGCTAACCGCCAAGATCGCTCCAGCAACGAGTATTGCCGCTAGATGCGCCATTAAGTGACAGCCATCACAATCTCCATCGAAGGCTCGGGGTATTACTCACTTGGGTAGGAGTTGGCACGACCACCGGGGGAATTCACGGTGACGAGCTCTACTCTGACGAGGAAATTCGGTCGACTTTTGATTTCCACGCTACCGCCGGTGGCGTTCGTTACAATGCTGTCAACGGTCACGGATGGGCAAGCGCTCGACAAAGAGCGGTCTGTAAAGCCTCAAGCAAAAGACATCCCCGTAAAGCCCCAAGCGAAAGCCAATGCGCGGTCGTTGTCAGCTGGTGACACGTCTTCGCAAAAGATAATTCGAACGGGTGATACCGGTGCCGTTGATGTAGAAGCGACAAGCGGCTCATATCGGTTGGTCACGGGTACAATTAAGACTCCTTCCGGACCTCTATTTTTACGGATTGCGCACGTGCGGGAGCTCAGATGTCCGGAAGTCGATAACGGTGCACGGTGATGCCGTCGACAGCGCGTACCAACCGGTTACGCTGCTCGCCCATACGCCCAAGCGTGTGGAGGATGTTGTCTTCTATGGTAGCAGGCAGCAGTTGCCGACCATCGCATCGTAGCCCGGACGAACGGCGCGGCGCGGCCCATTTCATTTCTTCGTTTTTCGAGGACCACCGGCCGGCACTAATCAAAGCAAAATTGAAACTCTCGGAACACCGTCGGCCAAAATCATTGCCGACGTGGACAAGTTTGCGCAAATTCGCGCCGTCATGTCCGCTTCTGACCCACTTCGGACATGCCGCCCGCATTGAGGGAGGGTACAACGAACCGGCGCGTATTGGTAAGCTCTAGCCTCTGCCGGTTGCCGGTAAATCGGCACGGGACCGCCGATGCAGCAGATCGCGGACTGGCTCGAAAGCCTCGGCATGTCCGAGTACGCCCAGCGCTTTGCCGAAAACGGGATTAATGTTGCGGCACTCCCTCATCTGACTGATCAAGACCTCAAAGATATCGGCGTCCTGCCCCGCCCGCACCGCCCGCTCGGCGTCGTCCTCATGGGCCTGTGGGTAGCCGCTGCTGCGCGAGCCCCGACGCGTGCTCCATGCCCGCATCCCTGGAGAACGGGTTGTCTTTGCTTTAATGGATCTCGGTGTCGCCTTCTGATTGTTCACGATTTAAATCCGGCACGTGACGACGCTCTCAGGGCCGACCTGTCGAAGTGCTTCGGGCAGTCGCGCTGCCGCCGCTTTACCACTTATTTGTAAGAGATACTACTTGGCGCTCGATACTCATGAATCTTCTCGGCTCACGAGCAGCACACTAAGATTCTGACGTTCGGCTTTTAGAAGTTTACACCATGAGTAAACGCTTGCGTTAGTTGCGATTGCAATGCACGTTGACTTTGCGAGCTGATCTCAAAATACTGTAGCTCACAACCATAAAGCCGCGAAAATGGTACGTCGGGGAGGACACGCCATGGCAACCTCACGCCGAGCTCTACTCAAGAACACCGCCGCAACTGCTGCCGTGTTGAGCTTAGCCGTACGCGTTACGAGAGCCGAGGCCGAGGAGGTCCGAATCGGTGTCATCTACGACTTGTCTGGCCCCTTCGCTGCAGGCGGTTCGGTCGCCTCCTCGATGGGCGCACAAATTGCAATCGACCTCGTTAACGAGCGCGGGGGTGTTCTTGGCAAGTACAAAGTAGTGCCAATCAATGCCGACTCGCAAAGCAAGGCGGACGTTGCGATCAACGAAGTAGAGCGCCTAATCGGCCAGGAGAAGGTCGACATCATCAACGGCGTCTTTTCTAGCGCCCACGCGGTGCCGCTCGCCGCCAAGGTCGAAGCGCAAAAGAAGATTCTCTGGATCACAACGGCGGTCTCGACGGCGGTCTTCAAGGACAAGAACCTGCAATACGTCTTCCGCGCGCAGATTCATTCTGACCAATACGGCGAGGCGTTCGCAAAATTCATTAGTGAAAATGCTAAGGCGAAGCTCGGAGCCGAGCCCGGCAATGTCAAGGTCGCGATCATTCATGAGGACGGTCCTTACGGTGTCGGTGTGGGTGATGCGAGCGAGCGGTTTGCTAGGGAGCTTGGCCTGCAGATAGTGATGTACGAAGGCTATTCCGCCGCTGCGCCTGATCTCTCCTCATTGGTCACCAAACTCAAGCGAGCGGGCGCCGACGTAATTTCCCACACTGGCTACAATCCCGATATTACGCTCTTTCTACGCCAATCGCGCGAAAGCGGCCTGCGCTTTAAGATGCTGGTCGGAAATGGAGCGGGCTACAGTCAACTCGATAAATTGCGCGCCGCCTTTGGCCAGGACATCGACAATTTCTGCGACATCGATCCAGTGTCTGCGCAGCTGCTCAATCCCGCCCTTCTGGCTCCCGGTCTGGGTGATCTGATCAAGATCATGGTCGAGCGCTACAAGGTGAAGACCAACGCAACCGATGTACCGCCACATTGCTCAATGGGTTTCAACCAAACCTGGATCCTACTTAACAACGTGCTGCCAATCGCCAAAGAGAAATACGGCGGATTCGACCCGGAGGCTGTACGCCAGGCGGCGCTTGACGTGGATATTCCAGCTGGCGGCACAATCCAAGGCTACGGCGTTAAATTTTATCGTCCTGGAACGCAGCTCTCCGGTCAGAACGAACGCTCGACTCCGGTCGTAATGCAGTACGCGGGCGAGCACATTTCCGTGGTCTGGCCGGACAACATTAGGACCCAAGAGCCCGTTCTGCCGTTGCCGCCCGCCTCAGTCTACGCCATGCGCTGATATGCTCAGGGTCGTTGGACTGACCAAGCGTTTTGGCGGTTTCCTGGCCGTCAATCAGGTGTCTTTCGAAGCGCGTCAAGGCGAGATGCTCGGCCTGATCGGTCCGAACGGCTCGGGCAAAAGCACGACGTTCAATCTGATCGCCGGCACGCTGCGGCTCACTACAGGCTCGATCCGCTTTGAGGGCGCGGAAATCTCAGGCATTGCCGCGCATACAATCTGCCGACAGGGCATTGCGCGAACATTCCAGATTCCGCGGCCTTTTCACAAGCTATCGCTCGTCGAGAACGTGCAGCTCGCCGCCTATTACGGTGCCGCCGGTACCATTTCGCGCACCGACGCATGGTACCGTGCCGAGGAAGCGCTCGGCCTAGTCGGCCTGCCCATCGATGCATCGGCGACGACCAACGGACTTGGCGCGGCAGCACTGAAGAAGCTTGAACTCGCCCGCGCGCTCGCCACCAAACCCCGACTTCTACTCGCGGACGAAAGTCTCGGCGGCCTCGATTCCACCGAGATGGAGCACACCGCTAATCTGTTGGAAAAGGTCCGCAGCCGAATGGGGGTGACCATCATCTGGGTCGAACACATCATGGGGGTGTTAATGCGCATCGTCGATCGCGTCATCGTGCTCGATCACGGCGAGAAAATCTTCGATGGCGCGCCTGCCCAGGCTGCGGTCGATCCCCGAGTGATTGAAGTCTATCTCGGCAAGGGACGGGCTTAACGGCGATGCTGTCGCTTGCCGGAGTCTCCGCTGGCTATGGCTCGCTCCGCGCCCTGTTCGACATATCGCTCGAAGTTCTGCAGGGCGAGGCGGTAGGGGTCATCGGGCCGAACGGTGCCGGCAAGACAACGCTGATGCGCGTTATTTCCGGGCTCATTCCGCCGCGCGGCGGTAGCATGACGTTCGAAGGCCGTTCTGTCGGAGGCCTTCCGGCGCACCGCATAATAGAGCAGGGCATCGCCCACGTCCCAGAAAACCGCCGACTGTTCCCGCGGCTGACCGTCGAGGACAATTTGCGCATCGGCGCTTTCATTCCGCAAGCGCGTCGGCACTTCGCCGTGCAGGTCGATCGGGTTTACACTCTGTTTCCCCGCCTCAAAGAGCGCCGCCATCAGCTTGCAGGCACGCTATCTGGCGGCGAGCAGCAAATGTGTGCCATCGGCCGCGCGCTGATGTCAGGGCCGAAACTGCTCATGATGGATGAACCTTCCGCCGGACTTGCGCCACTGGTTGTGCAGCAGGTTTTCGAATTCGTCCGTCGCATCCGCGCTAACGGATTGACCGTCTTGATCGTCGAACAAAACGTGCAGCAAGTACTCGATGTCGTCGACCGCGCTTACTTACTGGAAGTGGGTTGCATAAAACTGGCAGGAACGTCGAGGGAGCTCAAGGGCAACGACTTCATTCGCAAGTGTTATATGGGCCTTTAGCTGGATGGATATTTATCTCCTTGAAGCGATCATTAACGGCGTTCTACTCGGCGGTGTGCTGGCGCTCCTGGCGCTCGGGCTCAATCTAATCTTCGGTGTGATCGACGTGGTGTGGATCGCCTATGCGGACATCGTAATGTGCGGCATGTATCTTATCTATTGGCTCTATGTCGGGCTGGGCTGGCCGCTGCTGCTCGCGGGCGCTGTTACCATCACAAGTCTGGCGGTGTTCGGCATCTTGGTTCACCTGTTGATCATAGAACCGATCCTGGGTTCAGCGCCGATTAACCAGCTCCTCGCCACGGGCGGGCTTCTTTTTTTCCTGCAAAGCTTCGCAACGTTGGTGTTTGGCACCGATTTCCGAAACATCGGCGTGCGCCTGCCGGTGATCGAGTTCGGGGAGGTGTACATTAGCTTTGCGCGCCTGCTCGCGTTTGGGACGGCTCTCATCGGCTCGATCGCGCTATATTTTTTCCTGAAACGCACGTTCATGGGCACCGCAATCCGCGCTATCGCCCAGGACCGCGACATCATCGGCCTAATGGGGGCTGATCGGCGCCGCATTTATCTCATCACGTCAATGATTGGTGGAGGGCTTGCAGGGCTCGCCGCCTGCCTCCTGGCATTGCAGTATGACGTCCATCCCTTCGTCGGCAATACGTTCGGGCCGCTCATCTTCATGATCTGCGTGCTCGGCGGTCTCGGCAACATGATCGGGGGATTCATTGCCGCTTTTGTCATAAGCCAGATCATCGCTATCGGCGGCTATTATTCGAATACTGAGCTGTCTTATGTGTTGGCGTTCACGTTCTTCATCGTGCTGATGTTCGTGCGTCCGCGGGGAATTTTCGCGCGATGACTGCCAGACACACCACACTTGCGGCGATCTGCGCCATTCTAGCTGTGCTGCCGTTCTTTGCGTCGCCTTATGTCATTCATCTACTGATTCAGATCCTGCTGTGGGGATTCGTTTATACCGCCTGGTCAATTATGGGACGCTTTGGATTTGTATCGCTCGGCCACGGCGCTTTCATGGGTGTGGGCGCTTATGTACCGGCGCTGTTGTGGAACTACGCCGGCGTGACGCCCTGGATTGGCATTCCTCTCGGCGTAGCACTGGCCGTATTACTTGGCGTCGTCATTGGCTATCCGTGCTTTCGTCTGAGGGTCATCGGGCATTATTTTGCGCTGGTGACGCTCGCGCTCAGCCAAGTAGTCCTGCTCTCGATCGTGGCGGCACGTGACTTCACCGGCGGGTCGCTCGGCCTGACGCAAAAAGCCGTTGGTTATTCCTGGTACGCACTACAATTTCCCGACAAACGCTACTTCTATGTTACTGCGCTCGTACTGTGGCTTGGTGGTCTCGCCGCATGGCGCTCGATCGACCGCAGCATCGGCCGCCAGGCGCTCGACGCCATCTCAGAGGACGAAGAAGCCGCCGGCGCGATCGGCATCGATGTGCTGCGGGAAAAGCTACATGTCACCATGATTAGTGCGGCACTCACCGCGCTGGGCGGAGCGATCTTCGGGCAATACCTCATGTATCTCAATCCTGAAACCTTCTCGGGCATCGCCGTCTCACTGCAAATCGTTTTCGCTGCGATTGTTGGCGGCATGTATGCGATGCTTGGCCCAACTGTTGGCGCTCTCCTCACGATATCCCTGAACGAAGGGTTACGCGTCGCCTTTGCTACCAGTTTCATCGGAGCGGCCAATACGATCTATGGCATTCTTCTCATTCTATGCATCATCTTTATGCCGCGCGGAATACTTGGCGCACTCGAAAGCATGAGTGTTCGTCGCGCTAGGTCGAAGCTGCGCGGGCAGCTAGCGAGTTGAATCATTAAGCCACGAAGCCATCGCGAAGTCGTCAGACCGACCTTGCGCACGATATAGCTCGCCAGAAAAATGACCGCACGATCAGCTTGATCATGAACTTCGCGTTGCTCGCGCTGATCACTTTGATCATTGGTTTCGTGCTGCTCGTCGCAATGGCCGTGATCAACGATCCGATGTGGCGCGTCGTCAGCATGAACGGCGAAATCCGACCGTAGTGACGCTGTGGCATGTCGCGGAAGCGCTTGGGAATCTCCGCCAACTTTTTGAGGAAGAGCGTAGGACCCAGCGCCGTAGCCGGCACGCGACCGCCTAGGTGGCTGGGTGCCAGCCAGCGTTTAGAGTTCATAAAGTCCCCGGCGCGGGCCGTAGGCGCGTTATTTTCCGCGTGGCTAGGGGGCCCCCCAGCCGGACCCCCAATTAAGCGATGGGTGATTCCCCTGCGGACCAAGGAACGGCCTTCCGGGTCGCATGGGGCTCGTCAGATTTAGTCTTCACGTCCTCAGGTAATTTTGGGATGCTCCACATAGCCATAACCTGAGCAAGAAGTGCACGTGAGTAAAGCTGCACGCGAAAATGCTTGAATAGAAGATCCCACCTGCTCGTATCTCTTAGAATCCCTTCCAGCGTTCGAGCTGCAGCTGCCAAAGAATCATGTCCATAACCGTGATATTGCGCGACAGCTAGGTTGTAGCGCATCTCATTGATCAATTTCGGGAAGGCTGTAGGCGCTTCTGGTAATATAGCTTGCAACCGTTTTGCAGCGGTCTGCGAACGGCCCAAAAGATCCTCGATGACCGCCATATAATAAGGTGCCAAGAGAGGGCATCGACCCGGCGAGAGCCCAAGTAGTTAGGCTTCATAAAATCTGGAGCGCCCTGGGACAGATCGACCACGCGACGCGCGAACGCAGCCATTACGTATACAAACAGCCCGGAGGTGACGACGTCTGTATTCCATTGATCATCGCGGTCATGCGTAACTGCGCCCCACGCGGGCATGACGCGCCCGCGAAACGGATCCGGCGGATTTTGCGGATGACGCTTATCGTCGCGGTTCGCCAGCAGCGCACCTGTGATCATGCCGAGGCGGCTGATGTAAGTCCCGGCCTGGCTGGGGTCGACCGGCAATACGAGGTCGTAGACTTGAATCAGAGCGGCAGGAAATACTGCCATACACCAAAGGAGCCCCGGGTCGGCTCCGTTAGCAAGAGAGTCAAACCACGTGCACCATCTTTTTATTTCATCCGCATCACTGTCCGAAAAATAATTCATTGAAGAAAAAAAGTCTTCGCGTCGGCCAGAATGGTCGCCTTGTCGTTCGCGTTGCCGATGTATGTTGTGTTAGGCAGCCAATAATCACAATTCATCGTCACGTTAGTCTCCCGACGCAGCACAAATTCACGGATTTAATTTACTGAAGGTATAAGCAAAGGATCTGTGGCCCAGAGCATACCGCAGTTTTTACGATTTTCATCCAGTTTTTCGTCGTCAATAACGCGGCCCGAGCGATCAGTCTGTCTAATACCGGGCATGTCACTGTTTCGCGACTGTGAAGCTAGTGGAAGCTCGCAGAAGTTAACTATCGTCCGCTGCGCGCTATGAGTTTTCTCTTTGACGATCTTTGAAACAAATAGGATGAGATCCCGGTAAATTATCTCAGATTTCTGGCTGTCGTTGGCCCCAGTGGGGCTGTTAGGGCGTGTACTCGTAAACTCGCCATGTTCGGTTTACCCCGAAAGGGGATACCAATCGGTCGAACCTCCACATAACTTTACGGTCGAATGTAGGCTACAGTTGAGTGTCAACTTTGGTGCCAAATTGCTAGTTTTTGGAGCGAAAAAAGTCTCAACCTTCGTTGATTTGACAGGCTTTTCCAAATGCCTTCCAAGCTTATGACGAGGGTTCGATTCCCTTCACCCGCTCCAATCTCCTCATACACTTAGCGCCGAGAACTTGAAAGTTAAGCCTCGGCTGGGCTTCTGCTTCGAGACCAACTGATGTCCGCTTTAAATGGGGCTCAGTGGTCAAGTTGCACTGCAAAAATTCTTAGCCGCAGATGTCGCCCTTGGAGCGGACATTCGTCCAGCGCAATACGCGTGGCGTCGCCAACTCCGCGCTAAGCCACAGCCACGATTACGTGTGCCTGAATTTTGGCGACAACCTCGCCCCTTCCGTGTCTATTCGCAATCACGGAGGCGGCATAGTCCGTTGCAACGTCCAACTTGCCAGCCTCTCTGGCTTCGATCTCATTGCGCAGTGGAGTTCCCTTACAGTACGCAATGGCAGGAATGCGGGGTGAAGACGCGCGGCTCTCTGCAGCCCTGGTCTCGATCAGCAGGTTGGAGAAGCCTGCCTTCTCCAACTCACTGCGGATTAGGGCCGTGTCATGGTACCCGTGCGGCGTGCGTGGCAGGAAGCGTGGCGGATCATTCCGAAAGACCTCTGCGAGCGCGTTTGTCACATCATTTGCGAACACGTTTTCCTCGATGCGATCCCATACATTGAACAAAAACCGTCCGCCCGGCTTGAGGACCCGCTTGGCCTCGCGGTAGCCCGATTGGCGATCAGGAAAAAACATGACACCGAACTGACAAAAAACGACATCAAACGCACTATCTTCGAATGGCAGCGCCTGCGCATCGACCTTTCGCCAGTCTATACGAGCGTCCGCGACCTGTCGTGTCGCTGCATAGTCAAGCATCGGTTGGTTGAGGTCGGTTACGGTATAGCTAGCGGCCGGCGCGAGCTTTGGCGTCAACGCTCGAGTGACGACGCCACTGCCGGCAGCCGTTTCTAAGACGGCGCTCGGCGATAGAGACGCTACTCGTTCCGCGATGTCCTGAGCGAAATCCTCGAAGATCAGTGGAACGAGATAGCAGTCGTAGTTTTCCGGTATTGAACCGCCAAACACCTTGTCGATTTCAGGCATCGCGCAGTCTGGAAGTGGTAGGCCAACCGAGGCAAATGTCTGCTTTGGATCATAATCGGAAATTTCGTTGAATCCGACTAACGTCCGCTTTACCCGCGAAAGCGGACACCGATCGGTTGTCAACTTTGGTGCCAAATTGCTAGTTTTTGGAGCGAAAAAAGTCCCAACCTTCGTTGGGCTTTTCCAAATGCCTTCCAAGCTTATGACGGGGGTTTGATTCCCTTCACCCGCTCCGATGTTTTCAAAACAACTAGCGCGTCCTCGCTATTGAGATTTGTTCGGCATCTCGCTTGAGTGAAGAATGCGGATCTTTTTAACCGGCGCAAACGGCTTTATCGGCGGTGCAGTTGCCACCGCGCTCATCGCCGCCGGCCATAGGGTTCGCGGCTTGGTCCGCAACAAGTCC
>Ga0187781_10002989_pt1 | contig 12768 bp, 9 predicted proteins | sample 0715_SJ02_MP02_2_FD_132447 | JGI IMG/M metagenome (GOLD analysis project Ga0187781, IMG submission 132447) | Tropical peat soil microbial communities from peatlands in Department of Meta, Colombia - 0715_SJ02_MP02_20_MG | ecosystem: Environmental > Terrestrial > Soil > Wetlands > Peat | place...
GCCCGAATCGCGCCTTCGCCACCAACTTCAGCTTCTCCGCTTTCGTCAATCGTATGCGTTTCCCGAAAACGGCAAAATCCAAAGACTCGATCCGCGCCAGCAGTGCGCTATAGGTGTGTGTCAGCAGCCACAGAGTCGCCCGGCTGTCTTCTTCGATCAGTCCGAACAGTTCAGCGCCCTCTTCGTACAGCTTCCAGGCGCGATCCGCTTCGAAACGCAGCAATTCGTGCGCTCCCAGGGTGCCTTCGTTTCGCCCAAGGTCTTCCTTTGCCACCTTGAAATGCGCCAAATCCTCTTCGGGCAGATACACGCGGCCACGTGCGGAATCCTCGTGCACATCGCGAATGATATTCGTCAGTTGAAATGCCAGCCCGAGCTTTTCCGCCAAATCCAGCGCCCGGGCATCGCGGAAACCAAAAATGTGTGTGCACGTCAGACCCACCGTGCCCGCCACCCGATAGCAATACTCTTTCAACCGTTCGAATGAAGGATAACTGCGGACGGTGAGGTCCATCTCCGCCCCGGAGATAAGGTCATGCAAATAACGGACCGGCATATTGTAGCGTTCGACCGTGTCTGCCAGCGCGGGTAACACCTCCCGCTCACCATTCAGAAATCCGCTGGGCAACGGCGAAACCGCGTTGCCGTCGAATACCTGCGAGCACCCAGTTATGGCTTCGTCCAGCGCCCCACGCCACCGGGCGAGAGTGCGCTGCTTAGCCGCGAGGTCCGCGCCATCGTCCGAGGCATCATCAATCAGCCTCATAAACGCATAGAGCGCCACGATTGCATCGCGCTTCGGTTTAGGCAGCAGGAAAAACGCAGGATAAAAATTGCTCCGCGCTTCCCGTGCGATTCGATGGCACTCGCTATAGGATGCGGCTATCTCGCGCGACGCCGAGTCCGCAAAAACCTGGCTTACGCCTTCGCGGGGAAATCCGCCGCTGCCCTTGCCGGCGACAACGTGAGCCAACAAAGTCCGCCCCAGCAAGCGAATCTGCTTCCCCTTGCTGATCGCGGGACGCCGATGAAGCGTGTCATAGCCCATCGCTTCAATCGCATCCAGAACCGCCAGCCAGCCGCGGCTGAACATTTCCAGGTCTACTCGCAACTTGCCCTCGACCATCTTTGCCAGCGGCATTCCCTGCTCGAACAGCCCGCGTGTGTATTCGATCAATTCCTTCATCAACGACACGTAGCGGGCGTCGAACTTCTTCTCGACGATGGCTTCCTCGCTCAACCCGTGCACCGCGGCGCGGTCCAACGGTATGTAAATGCGCCCCTTTTCTAGGTCCCGCGCGACGTCCTGCCAGAAATTCGCCAGCTGCAGCGCGGTGCAGGTCGCATCCGAGAGCCGTTGCCTCTTTTCATCGCGGTAGCCGCATAAATACAGCACCAGCCGCCCCACGGGATTCGCCGAATACACGCAATAATTCAGCACGCCATCCCAATCCGCGTAGCGTTTCACCACCTGGTCCTGCCGAAATGCCTTCAGCAAGTCCGCAAATGGCTGTTTGGGGATGTTCTTCGCGGTTACTGTTTCTCGCAGCGCCACAAAGACAGGGTGCGACGGCTTGCCTGCGTAGCACGCATCGAGCTCCGTCTCCCACCACTCGAGGAGTTCGAGGGCCCGCTCTTTCGCCGGAATTTCGTCGCCCAGATCGTCGGCCCAGCGGCAGTACGCGTAGACATTGTAGAAATACTGGTGCAATTCCCTGGGCAGCAGCCAGGACACCACATTGAAATTTTCGTAGTGATGCGTTGCCAGCCAGCGCGTGTATTGCTGCGCTTCCTCAGGCGTACACCCATTCGCCGGCAACTTCTCCATCAGCGCCAATTCACCGGGACGCAACATCAGCGGAAACTATCCTTAATTCTCTTGTTTGCTGCGGACTGGACTCTCTCGCCCAATACAAACTGGGGTACTTGAGGACCCCGCTTCACGAACCACACGTCACCAGCCACGAATCACGGTCTTACGGCCAGCTTGATTTCTCCGCTGCGCGACTTCATGCGCTCAAATGCCTGCGGTAGCCCCTGCAGCGGGATCTCTTCGGTGACAAATTCCTCGGCGGAGATATCGCCGCGGCGCACCGCCTCCAAGGCCTCACGGATGAACCTCGGCGTATGGTGGAAGGGCGAAATCATCTTGATTTCGGAGTAATGAATCATCGCCGGCTCGATTTCAATGCGCGTTCCCGTCGGCAGCCCGCTGAAGAAGTTCACCACCCCGCCGCGCCGCACCATTTTCAGCGCCTGCTGCCACGTGGCCGGATTCCCCGCCGCCTCAACCACGGAATCGGGTCCGCGCCCTTCTTCCGTCAAATCTCTCACTGCTCTCACGACATCCTGTGTTTCCGTAACATTAATCGTGACCGATGCCCCCAGCTTTCGCGCTACGGCCAGCGGCCCTTCCCGTCGCGCCAGCGCGATCACGCGCAGTCCTCGCCGCGAGAGCATGCGCACATATTTCAATCCAATGGGCCCGCAACCGATCACCGCCGTGGCGTCGCCGCTCCGCACTTCCATCTCGTGAATGCCGCGCAGCACACAGGCGAGAGGTTCCACGAGCGCCGCGCTATGGTCATCCACCGAGTGCGGCACTTCCAGCATATTTTCCCGCACGATCCTGCCCGGAATCCTCATGTAATCCGCATAGGCACCGTTATTGAACAGCAGGTCGTCGCACAGATTCTCCTGGCCGCGCCGGCAGTGATAGCAGCGGAAGCAAGGGGCAGAGTTTGCAGCGATAACGCGCGTGCCCACCCGCCATCTGGCGTCTACGCGCTTGCCCATGGCCACGATTTCGCCGACGACCTCATGCCCAAACACCGCGGGTGGCCGGATCATCTTGGCGTGATACCCGCGCTTCCAAACCTTCAAATCCGTTCCGTCGGTCAAGGCAAGGCGCACGCGCAGCAACACTTCATCGGCGGCAATCGCCGGCACTTCAATTTGCTCGACGCGCAGGTCTTCGCTGCCATAAAGCACCGCCGCAGTCATCCGCGATGGCACGCTGATCCTGGCCGGCGCCAGTGCCTCTTCCAGCGTGACTTCCGTTTTCTTGCTCGATACCGTTCTCATTCGTGTGTGATCAGAACCTTCAGCGACTCTTCCGTAGGCCTCACTGCCAACTCCAAAGCTTCTTGAATTCTAGCCAAGGGGAAGCGATGAGTGACGATCTCCATCACCGGCAGTTTCTTCTCCAACACCAATGCTGCTGCACTCTCTTGGATGTCAACAGCAGCGCTATAGCTGCCCAGGATTTCCTTTTCGTCAATCCCCACCGCCGCGGCGGGAAACTCGATCTTCGTCACGGGGTCGTTCGCGGCAAAAAGAAGAACCCTGCCACCGGGCCTCGCCGCCGCCAGTCCTTCCGTCACCACCGCAGGATGCGCCACCGCTACCAACACCGCATCCGCACCGCGGCCCTCCGTGCGAGCCTTGATCTCTGCCACAAGCTTACCACTCCTTGGGTCAAATGACTCTAGGGCGCCAAGTTTGAGACTCTGCGCCCTGCGCGTTGCCATGGGATCACTAGAATAGATGCGCGCACCCAGGGTTTGGGTAACCATCAAAAGCTGCAAACCCACCGGCCCGCAACCGATGATCAGTACTGCTTCGCCCGCCTGCACGCGGGCTTTTTGGGCGGCCTTTACAATCGTGTTGATGGGTTCGATAAATGTGGCTTCTTCGAAACTTACGTTGTCCGGCAACGCCACGATGCCCCGCTCCGCTACCCAGGGCATGGCCTTCACATACTCGCCAAATCCCCCGCCATTGGGCGTGAATCCACCCGTCAGTCCGGTCGTCTTGTACTGCTTGCACTGCGAAAACAAGCGGTTCTTGCAGTAAAAACATTCCCCACAGGGGATGTGATGAAAACTCATTACCCGGTCGCCCAGCTTCCACTTCGTCACGCCACGCCCTACGGCCACCACGCGCCCTGCCAACTCGTGTCCTAGGATTTGCGGCGGCTCCACGTAGCGCTGAAAAATCTTCTTGATGTCCGTGCCGCAAATCCCACAAGCCGCCACCTTGATGAGCACTTCCCCGTCGCCCACCTCCGGCACCGGCACCTCTTCCACGCGCACCACGCCCTTCTCGCGGTATACACCCGCCCGCATCGTTTTGGGTATCGGCCCCAACGTCCGCACCGCCTCGACCACCGTCCCCGCCCCGCTCATGCCAATCCTCGCTCTTGCAACGCGGGCTCGCCGACAACGAAGTTCCCGTCTAAAGCCTGGATGTAAGAGTCGAGGTAGCTCGCAAGCTTGTGCGCCGCCTCTTGACTTCGTCTGCCAAAGCTCACCAGTTTTGAGAGCTGTGCAGGGTGTCGTGCCACCTGAGAGAGCACCGCGCCAAGCTTGATTCCGCCCCGCAGACCTATCGTTCGGTTGAAGTCGATCGGCAGGTCCTCTTCCGACGTATCGCTGATCGAGCGAATGGCCACCGAGGGAATCCAGCTCTCCGATGCCTTAGCGAGAATCGCAAAACTCTCCATATCGACGACGTCCCCTTGCTTGGCCGCTTCCCGTTTCGCTGAGGACGTTGTGAGAACACTCTCAGAACCGAGTAATGTCTCCACAGCGGTCGCGCCCTTCTCGACAGCCAGACTTACCAGCCGATGATCACAGTCTCTCGTTTCGGTCCCTCTCAGCCGCGAAAGATGCCGTGCAACCACGATTTCGCCGCAAGCTAGCCCGGGTCGTAAGGCGCCAGCTAAGCCGGATGCAATGCAAACCCCGACTCCCTCCCCCATGAGAAGGCTCAGACCGGGTTCCGCATTTCGAAGTGCCATTCCTGTCAGCAGTACGTCCACATGCGTTTGACCGACAGGGCTGGAATAGCAAGCAGCGGCGCCATAATGTTCTGGCAAACGGCGTCGGACGAACTCTCTGCGGAGTCGCCAGGGCGCGAACTCCGCATCCACCGCAAATGTCACCAGCACGCGCATCCTTTTACTTTTTCACTCTTCCACTCTTACACTTTTCTACTTTCTTTGCTGCCCGCCTCGGAAGGCGTCCGCTGCAAAAGCTTCTTTAGGCGGCTAGTTTCATCTTCTTCGCCCGCCGCGGCTTCACGTATCCATTCGCTTGGTACCATCTCACCGCCCGCTCAAGCGCCACCGCCACGGGGCCCGGCTGAAATCCCAACTCCTTCTTGGCGCGCGAGCAATCCACAAACATCTTATGCTGCGCAATCTTCACACCTTCCACCGGAATCCCCGGCTCTTTTCCCACCAGCCGCGAAAAAGCAGTCTCTACATACGCTACACCCAGTGCCACGCCATGCGGGATCTTCATTCCCGGCGCCGCCAGCCCCGTAATCTTCGCCAGCATGTCCAGCAATTCCTTTAACGCGAGATTCTCCGCTCCCAGCAAATAGCGTTCCCCGGTCCTCCCCTTCTCCGAAACCAGCAAATGCCCCGCGGCGCATTCCTCCACACCCACAAAATTCAATCCCGTCTCGACGTAGCCCGGCATGTTGCCATTGAGAAAATCCAAAATGATCTTTCCGGTCGGCGTCGGCTTCCAATCCCACGGCCCCACCGGCGTCGTCGGCATCGCTATGACGGCCGGCAATCCCGCTTTCGCGGCCTGGCGAACTTCCTGCTCCGCCATCCACTTGGACCTTTTGTAATGCCCGATCATCTCCTCCAGCTTCGTTTCCGTCGATTCGTTCGGAAGTTCCGGCCGGTCGACCGCAATCGTCGCCACCGTACTCGTATAAACCAGTTGCTCGACCCCGGCCTTTTTCGCGGCCGCCAGTAGATTCCTCGTCCCACCGACATTCGAATCGTAAATCTCCTGCGGATGCCGCGCCCATAAACGATAGTCCGCCGCCACGTGAAACACCCGCTTCACGTCCTTCATCGCGCGTTCCAGCGAAGCCGCGTCCCGCAGATCTCCGGTAACATATTCGAGCGAAAGGTCGCTGATGGCGCGATTGTTGCTCGACGCACGCATCAGCACGCGCACGTTCCCTCCTCGCGCCACAAGCTGCCGTGCCACGTGGCTCCCCAGAAATCCCGCTGCTCCGGTCACCAGCGTCGTCATGCCTGCCGTTTTGCCTCCCGCTTCTCGCCCAAATTCCCGCCAAATTGCCAGGCGAGCTTTCTCCACCAATCGCCCGCCTTGGCATTCATACCCAGAATCGCCGCCGTCTCGAAGGCCTCCGGGCATAAACAATTTTCGCACCGCGGGTTCAACCCGCGCCCATAGTTTTCCCAGACAGTTTCCCTGAGCAACTCCCTATAGCTTTTCGCGTACTTGGCATTCTGCAGGTAGCAAGGCCCGGACCAACCCTTCGGGCCGTACACCGGGTTGGCCCACACGCTACAATCCAGTTCCCGCTCTCCGCGCAAATACTCCAGGTACACTGGCGAACTCATCAGGTTGTAGGCGCTCAGGCGTTCGCTGGCCTCCTGAAACCGTTGCTGCATCTTCTCATGGAACCTCGCGCTACCCTCGCGGCACAATTTTTCTTTGGGATAATGCGGCGAAAGCAGGTAGCCGTCCACATGCATGGCATGCAGTCGCTCGTACAACGATTCCAAATCCTGCACATCGGTATCCGGATAAACCGTAGAGGTCGCAACCACGAAGAATCCCGCATTCTTCGCCGCTTTGACGCCGTCCAGCGCCGCCTCAAAGAGCCCGGCTCGCCGCGCGCGGATATCATGCACCTCGGCGGTTCCATCGAGTTTTACGTTCCAGAAGAAATTCGTGAACGGCGGAATCATGTGCAAATGCCGCCGGATCAGCGCGCCATCCGTACAGAGGAACAGGTGCTTCCTGAGCTTCAGGATCACGCGCGTCAGCGCTGCAATTTCCGGGTACTCCAGCGGCTCGCCGCCACTAATGAATACGACTGGTGCTTCACATACCTCCACTGCTGCCAAGCACTGATCGACGCTTAACGCCAGCTTGTCGTTCGTAGCGCTGGCATCTTGCCGGCCCGCCTGCCAGGGGCATGCCGAATCGCGCCCTTCCGGCTGGTTGAATACCTGCTGGCTGGAAGCCGGCGCTACGACCGGGCCATCCGTGCATCCGCCCAGGGGATCCAAAGTCAAAGTCAAGGCAAACTTGCGCTCGCCGCGCAGTTTTCTCCCCACCAGATGTATCGCCGAGTCGAGAAACAGCCCGAGAGGGTACCGCATCTGCCGCTTTAGGACGCGCGCCGTTCGCGCGCCGTGTACAGGCCGCTGCGCAGCTGGAATTCGCGGGGTGCGAACTTCACAGCGCAGTATTCTTGCTCGCGCTTGGCCTGATTCCGATAGCGGGCCAGCGCATAAACGGGGAAGGAATTCTTATAGAGGTGATATTTCAGGTAGAACACGCCCGGGAAACCCGTTCCGGTGAAATCGTCCTCACTCCAAGAGCCATTCGCGTTCTGGTGATCAATAAGGTAGGCAGCCGCGCGTGCAATCGCCGGATCATTCTGGTCCGCCCCGGCCAGCAGGCCAATCAAGCCCCACGCCGTCTGCGAAGGGGTGCTGTTGCCATGTCCCTTGCTGGAAACCACTTCATAGCTGGCTAGCGATTCGCCGAAGCTGCCGTCGGCCTTCTGCACTTGACGCAGCCAATTCACAGCCTTGATGCAATAGTCCTGCGCCGTCAAAGAAACGGTCTCCAGGGCGCGCAGCACGCCGCTGGTGCCATAGACATAATTCACACCCCAGCGCCCGAACCAAGAGCCATCCTTGCTCTGGTCCTTGATCAGGAAACCGACGGCCTTGCGCACCACCGCATGATCCGCCGCCCACCCAAACCGGCCTAGGCATTCCAGCACGCGCGCGGTCACATCCGCGGTCGAAGGATCGATCATCGCATTGTGGTCAGCGAAGGGGATGCTGCAAAGCAGCTTCCGGTCATTGTCCCTGTCGAACGCACCCCAGCCGCCGTCGCGGTTCTGCATGCTGAGCAGCCACTGAATCCCGCGCCGCATGGCCCCGTGCATGCGCTTTTCGTCGTCGAACTTCACGCGCTGCAAGGCCATTAGCACAAACGCGGTGTCGTCCACGTCTGGATAAAAGTCGTTGCGGAATTCAAACGCCCAACCACCCGGTTCCGCATCTTTGTTCTTAATCTGCCAGTCGCCGCCGCCAAGAATCTGCTTGGTCAGCAGCCAATCTGCTGCTTTCACCAGCGCCGGATGATCCGCGGGCAACCCCGCCTCTTCCAGCGCCACCATGGCGATGCAGGTATCCCACACCGGGGAAACGCACGGCTGCAACCGGATGGTGTCGTCCTCCTCGATCTCAAATCTTGAGAGTTCTTTAATCTCGCGGTACGTCACGGGATCGTCCGGCCCATGGCCCAGTGCGACCAGCGCGAAAATCGAATTCATCATCGAAGGATAAATCGCTGCCAAACCCTCGGTCCGCTCCAGGTGCTCCACCATCCACTGCTTCGCTTCTTTGAGCGCTTTCTGCCGCAGGGGTTTCCACGGCAGCTTCTCGTAAAGCTTGAATCCGCGATCCAAGGCGAGAAAGAGGTTCTTCCAGGAGAGGATCTTCTTGCTCCAGGTGAACGCCGCCGTCTTTTGTGTGGGATCTTTAAACAGCTCGTCCACCCGCGCATGTTCCGGCAAGCGAAACTCCGGCCGCAAAGTGGACAAAATGGCCATCGGAATGACAATCCCGCGGGTCCACGAAGACATCTCGTAAATGTTGAAGTAAAACCAATTCGGCAGGAGCATGAGTTCCGGCGGAATCGCGGGCACTAGCTCCCATCCCACCGCGCCAACCAGCGCCAGATAAAAGCGCACGTAGGAATTCGTGAGTTCCAAACCGCCCAAGCGATGCACGGTCCCCCGGGCCTTCGCCATGTGCGGCGCTTCCGGCAAATCCCCCGCTAACTTTAGCGCGAAGTACGCTTTGGTCGTGGCGTTCAGCTCGGAGGCTCCACCGGGATAAATCGGCCAGCCACCATCGGGCAATTGCCGCCGGCGGACATAATTCGCCAGCTTCTCAATGCGCTCCGGCGTAGCCTTCCCCAAAACGTGGAGGTAGTAAATGTAGTCGGATTCGAGGGTGGTATCGGCTTCCAGCTCCCCAAGCCAGTAGCCGTCTTCGTGCTGCGTCGAAAGCAGGTACTCCGCGCCGCTTTGTACGGCTTTTTCGACCTGCTCCGCCCAACTCTCCTGACGCCAAGGGCTAGGCGCGGGCGCGACGGGTAGCTGCTCTCCTACTCGGGCAAACGACGCCATCCTTGTTCTCCCCTTGGCATGAACCCCAGGCCGTGGCCTGAATACACCCTAAGAACGATCCCCAAGAAATCAGCTAACTTGCGTGTTGCGATGTACTTCCGAAAGGGAAACCGTACCGAGTAAATAGGTACCCCCAGTACTTTGTCATTATCGCCGGGCCAGCCAATCCGGTCAACGATTAAGATGCAAAACAAGGAACCCCAAGTTGTCGCAAGCCTAAAACCTAGTACTCGGCGGCGCCTCTAACATTCGATGCACTAACTCCCATAAGGGTGCGGGTAGCGCTTCCCCTTCACGTTGCAATACCGACGGCTTCTCTTTCATTAACTGTGCCGGGAGTCTCATCCATAAAGGCGCAGGTGGTTCGTCTCCGCCTAATTGCCCGCGCAACACCAGTGCATGCGCACGGTCCAGCGCCATCTGCGCCGACTCTTTGAAATCCTCCTTCAGTGGATCGATCACCGCAAAGTACAGCGAAGGCCTGACAAACTGCATCAGCGAATTACTCTCCACAATCAGAGCCAGATCGCTCCGCACCGGTTCCTGATCGCTGATCGCCGATCGCTGATCGCCTTCCCTCTTTTCGTTCTGATATCTGATATCAGATATTAGATATCCGGCCTCCGATTCCTGGTCGCTAGTCGCGACACCTCCCGCAGCCTCGCTCGCCGCTCGCCACTCGCCACTCGCCACTTCTTCCAACGCCTGTCGCAGTAACGGCAACCCCTCTGCCAGATACCCCTGCTTCGTGCGCAACCAAAACGACCGCTTCGCTCCGGCCTCCAAAAATCGCGCGCTGTCCGTCCCGGTATCCGCCTGCGTCTCCCAATCCAGCGCGCAGACATGCTCCGTCGGCGCACAATCGCAATTCTCGCCGTTCCGTGCGCACACGCCATGCCCGTACTGCGTAATTTTCCCAGCAATCCATTCCGTGTGCGGAAATGCGCGAATCACGTCGCAGACCAGCTGCGTCTTCCCGATGCTGCGCGTGTGCCCGCCGACAAGGACGAGCCTCCACAACATCTTGTCTTTAGCCGTTGGCGTAACCATTCAGGTCCCTTATCTGTTAGAGGAAGGATCCCGGTGCCGGATATCAGATATCAGATATCCGATATCAGATATCAGCAAACGTTTCTATGTGAACTCTGTGCCTCTGCGCCCTCTGTGATAATTCTTCTTTCCGCTTTCCGCTTTCCGCTTTCCGCTTTCCGCTTCTTATTTTCTATTTTCTTCCAACTTTTTGATTCTCTCGCCCAACTCGGGTAGCCGCGCATACCACACATACGTTTCCTTAAACTTACCGATCTCCCGCGCCGGCGTACCCCAAACGGTTTGCCCGCTCCGTATCGTCTTCCCCGTGGGAATCCCCGCCTGCGCCCCCGCAATCGACCTGTCTTCCAGCGTGCAATGATCCGCAATGCCCACCTGGCCTCCACACACCACATGGTGCCCCAATTTGCTCGATCCCGAGATACCCGTTTGTGCCGCAACCGCCGTATGCGCGCCAATTTGCACGTTATGCCCCACGTGCACCAGGTTGTCCAGCTTCACCCCTTCGGCAATCCGCGTGTCATCCAACGAGCCGCGGTCGATGGTGGCATTTGCTCCGACCTCTACATCATCTCCAATCTCCACAATCCCCGCCTGCGGAAATTTCCAGTAGCGCTCGCCATCAAACGCATAGCCAAAACCGTCCGCGCCGAGCACCGCTCCAGAATGGATCTCCACGCGATGCCCGAGTCGCGCACCCGCATACAGCGTCACCCGCGGATGAATGCGACAATTCTCGCCAACCCAGCAACCCGCTCCAATCACGCTATGCGCCCCGATCTGCGTGCCATCGCCAATGTGCGCATCCTCGCCGATCACTGCATAAGCCCCTATGCCCACGCCCGACCCAATCCGCGCCAGCGGCGCCACGATCGCCGTAGGATGCACTCCACTCGCAATCGGCGGCCGCTCCAGCAACGCAGCCGCCGCCTTCGCAAACGCCACTTTGGGCTGCGCGCTCCGCAGCACCGTTTTCCCCGGCACGGCAACGCCTTCGCCAGCGATTACGCAAGCCGCTGCCGAAGCTGTCGCGCGCTCCGCATGTTTCGCCGCTTCCACATAAATCAAATGCTTCGGGCCCGCTCGTTCCGGCGCCGCCACGGCTGTCAGTTCCAGCGACCCATCTCCCTCAACTATCACGCCGATCTTTTCCGCCACTTCCCTAACCGTAAGTTTCATCGCAATCCCTCTGTGCTCTGTCTCTATGAACTCTGTGTTAATTCCGATTCTTTTCCAAGAACTCGTAAATCGGCCTCTCGCCTTTCGGCCGATTTTTCCAGCGTGCATGAACCCAAACCCACTGTTCCGGATATTTTCGGATGATCTCCTCGATCACTTTCGCAAACCGCTGCGTATTATCCGCGACGTCTTTCTCTGTATCCCCGGTTCGTGCCAATTCCACCACTGGCTCAAACCGCAACCGGTATTTCCTCAAACTCTCATCCCAAACCGCATATCCCGGCACCACCGCCGCATCGGTATGCAACGCTACGCGGGCAATTCCCGTGCTTGTACAGGCGGGGGTGCCAAAAAAATCGACAAACACCCCTTCCTCCGGCATCGTGTTCTGGTCGGCCAGGATTCCCACCGTCCCGGCGTCCTTCAACACCCGCAGCATCATTCGGGCCGACTCGTTTTTGAAGATCGGTTTGTTGCCCGAAAGCCCGCGATACCGGTTCACCATCTCGTCGAGGGGCTTGTTGTCCAGCGGCCGCGCCATGTAATGCAATGGAAACCCATAAAGGGCATGCGCGTAGGACGACAATTCCCAAGCTCCGATATGCCCGGTCAGGTAAACGACGCCTTTCCCGCGCTTCTGCCCAGCGAGAAAATTTTCATGTCCATCGAGCACCACGACACTCTCAATGTTTTCTCTCGTATATTTCGGGAAGCGCGCGAACTCCACCGCCATCCATCCCAAACTTCGTGTCATCTTCTTTAGTACGCCGCGCCTTTGTTGTTCCGTCCATTCCGGAAACGCCAACCGCAGGTTCAACTCCGCCGTCTTGCGCATTTTTGGCCGCATCCACAGCAGGACACGTGTTCCGCTCGCAGCCAGCCAGCGCGCCACCGGCCGCGGGAGCGTGCCAAGCATCTTCACGAACGTCCATGCCACCGCGTACTGCAGCCACTCAATCATCCGCATCCTTCGGTTTGCGGCGGCTTGCCTGCGGGTAGGCAGGCTTGCGCCGCTAGATTATTTATATCTCGCTTTGCCCTGAGTCGCGAGCGAGTCGGTCTGCTCTTCTCCTTCTCACCTCTAACCTCGAACCTCTAACATCAAAAATGCTAGACTCATCTTTCCGTGACGCAAACTGATAACTCCTCGATCCATGATCACGCCACGTCCCGTCCGGCACGCATCGCCTGGCTCCTCCTGATTCTCGCCACTCTTTACGTCTGCTACTTCCACAATCTCGGCACCATCGGTCTCATCGGCCCCGACGAACCGCGTTACGCCTGGATCGCCCGCGCCATGGTGGAGACCGGCGATTGGGTCACGCC
>Ga0187781_10002990_pt1 | contig 12765 bp, 11 predicted proteins | sample 0715_SJ02_MP02_2_FD_132447 | JGI IMG/M metagenome (GOLD analysis project Ga0187781, IMG submission 132447) | Tropical peat soil microbial communities from peatlands in Department of Meta, Colombia - 0715_SJ02_MP02_20_MG | ecosystem: Environmental > Terrestrial > Soil > Wetlands > Peat | place...
CCGACTCTGCTCGATGGGTATTAGCGCACCCAACTCGAACCGCCGTGTACGGACCCGTACGCACGGTGGTGTGGCAGGGGTCGGCGGGTGACCGCCGCCCCTATGCCGATCAAGTCCCCTTCCCGGACGGAACCGTGTCGGTGCGCCGCTCAACTTGGCGGGTACCTCCTTGTGCTGAGAATCACGCTTGAGTGATTCAACGCAGTGAACCACATGACGCGGAAACATGCGGTCCCAAGGAAGGGAAGACTCTCCTCGTTTAAGCCATGTAGTGTCAATGGGATAGATGGTGGACCTGGAGGGACTCGAACCCTCGCCGTCATGGTTGCAAACCATGTGCTCTCCCAACTGAGCTACAGGCCCAAGGATGCACTTGATTTATAGTGGCGGTGAAATCATAATTCGTCAAGTTCAATAAGGGCATTCCGCTCGTCCAACCGCGGCACCGGCTGGTCTGATCGGCCCTATCGTCGTCGCGACATTTCTCCGATGGCGCCGTCCGACCTCACTACCGAGTGCTGCCACGCGGAGCGAAATCTCGCAAGCGTCGCCACTCCAAATGACACCAGTACCCGTTGCCATCCGCCCGTTGGCGTGCCCAGTTGTCGCCCGCCGGGTGGCGCCCCCTATTGTCGCCCACACTATTGTCGCCCACAGTTTGTCAATTGTGACAGCGGATGTTAGAATTCGCGCTTAGGTGGCGTATACAGGCTCGCCGTATTTCAACCTGGCCACAACCGAGGATACGAGGCCCCAAGGGACCTTGTATGAAACCGCGCGTCCACCAGTTGCGTAAGTCATGATTCGATGTCCTTGAATTCCAGGAGTCCCTTCTTAGGGATAGGGAGAAGAAACCTCGATGAAACTTTGGAGCTTACATAGGTCTGTTTTCATCTTAGCTCTGGGCTTGCTTCTCATCGCCCAGAGTATGCATGCGCAAACTTCCGGTGTCACCTCGCCGGCAACCATGGAGTTTGGAAACACGCAGTGGTTTCCAAATTTCTGGAGGCCCTATGGCACGCCCTATATTCCTGCGCCAAAGATGAGCAACTCGGAGCGGTTGCATTCGCTCATCAGCGACAGTAAGTTGCGCCTTTCTCTCGAGGATGTGATTGCCTTGGCGCTCGAGAACAACCTTGATATCTCCGTGGCGCGCTACAACCTGAGTTTTGCGCAAGTTGACCTCTTACGCTCCAAGAGCGGGGGCGCCACCCGCGGGGTTCCGGGCGCCTTCTCGTCCTCCGCGTTGTTCTCGGGCGCCATCGGCAGTGGGGTCAGCGCCATCAGCAGCGGCAGTACGACAAGTGCCAGCGGGGTTACCGCCAGCGGGGGCGCTACCAACGTCGGCGTAATCGGCTGTTGCGATCCCGTCGCCGGAGCCCAATTTGGGTGGGACCGTAGAACGTCCCCACTCAACTATGTTTTGGTCAGCGGCCTTCCCGTGGTCACGACCCAAACCACGAATGGTGTGGCTTACTACGGCCAAGGTTTCCTGACGGGCACCAGCTACGCGGTCGCGATGTACGGCTACCGCCAGTCTACGACTTCTCTGAACACGCTATTCAACCCCGTAGTGCCTACGGGACTTACGATCGGATTTGATCAACAACTCCTGAACGGTTTCGGCTATCGAGCAAACGCCAAGTTCATTCGCATCGCGCAAAATGATGTGAAGATATCGAACAGCGTTTTCCGCCAGCAGGTCATCACCACGGTCGCTCAAGTGCTGAATCTGTATTGGGATTATCTGTCTTTCAAAGAGAACGTGGGGGTGGCCGAACAGGCACTGGCCTACTCTCAGAAACTACTGTTCGACAACCGCCGTCAGGTAGAGATCGGCACTTTGGCGCCCATCGAAGTGGTGCGGGCGGAATCCGAAGTGGCTGCCGATCAACAAAGCTTGATCGTGGCTCAGACCAGTTTGCAGCAGCAGGCTGAGTTGATCAAAACGGCGCTTTCAAGAAATGTTGACGCGGAATTAAGGAGCGCTCAAATTGACGCGGTGGATAAACTTCCGGAGCCCAGCCCCGACGATATTCCGCCCCTGGACAAAGCCTTGGACTTAGCGTTGCGCAATCGCCCGGAGGTCGAGCAAGCGGACCTCAACCTGCGCTATGCGGACATCGTGGTCAAGGCGAATCGCAACGCCTTGCTTCCCACACTCACACTATTCGGCAGTTACGCTCCCACCGGACTCTCAGGCCTCAGCTACGGGTATGGCCCCTGCCCCTCTGGGTACACCGCGAGTGGAAGCCAATGCGTGGCCAACGGTGTGGGAACGATTTCAAGACCGTTGATAGCCTCCTACCAGGGGATCTCTCAATCCTTGTCTCAATTGTTCCACGGCAATTACCCGGATTATTCTTTTGGCTTTAATCTGCAATTCCCCATTCGGAACCGCGCCGCGCAGGCTGACATAGCACGCGCCCTTCTCGAACAGCGGCAACTGAGGGAACAGTTCCTCAAGCAAAAAAACCAAGTCGAGCAGGATGTGCGCAGCGCTGACATCGGGGTGATTCAGGCCAAAGCCCAAATTGAGGCCGCCGTGAAGGCCGTCCTGCTGGCGCAGCGAACTCTGGACGCGGAGCAGAAGAAATTCAAGCTTGGGGAGTCTACCGTCTTCCTGGTGATTCAGGCGCAACGCGACTTGGCAACGGCCGAGGGCAACGAAGTAAAGGCCCGCTCGACTTACGCCAAGGCCCTCACCCAATTTCGGCAGGCGACTGGGACCATTCTGGCTGACTATCATATCGAGTTGAATGATGCCCTTCAGGGCAAGGTAACCCGCTCGCCGAACATCCCGGGGAATAGCGCCGAGCCTGCTGTTCAGACCGCACCGCCAAACCCACAAAGCTAGGGGGGAGCGTTTCATTCAGCACGTATGCGCCCCCCGCGAGCTTCTAATTCTTCCGGGAGTTTGACTTTGCGTTTGGCGCTGAACTAACATGGCCTCAAGGTTGTAATGGAGGACGGAAGGCGTGCCAAATGAGTGACAGCCGAAGAATGGGGATAGAACACGAGATAGAAGCATCCGCGCCCCAACCCTCCGCCTCCGAAACCCGCTGGGAAGAAGCGGTACTCAGGCCCGCCCTCGAGAGCGCACCGGAAAGGAAAGAACAGTTCACAACCCTTTCCGGCATCCCGGTTGAAAGGCTGTATACTCCCACCGATCTTGCCGATTTTGATTATGCACAGGACCTCGGCGATCCTGGTGAATATCCTTTCACGCGCGGCATCCACCGCACCATGTATCGCGGTAGGGTCTGGACCATGCGCCAGTTCTCGGGATTCGGCAGCCCCGAGGACACCAACCAGCGCCTGCATTACCTTCTAAAGCAAGGCCAAACAGGACTCTCCATCGCCTTTGACCTGCCCACGCTTATGGGTTACGACAGCGACCACGCACTGGCCGAGGGAGAAGTCGGCAAATGCGGTGTAGCGGTTTCATCTCTCGCTGACATGGAGACCCTGCTCGCCGGGCTACCGCTCGAGCAGGTTACCACTTCCATGACCATCAACTCCCCCGCGGCGATTATCTGGGCCATGTACTTGGTGGTGGCAGAAAAGAGCGGAGCTAACCTTAAGAAGATCTCGGGAACAACGCAGAATGACATTCTGAAGGAGTACATCGCCCAGAAGGAGTACATCTTTCCGCCCAAGCCTTCCATGCGCTTAGTGGTAGACACGATTGTGTATGGGGCGAGAGAAGTGCCGCGCTGGAATCCCATTTCTATCAGCGGCTACCACATTCGCGAAGCAGGATCGACCGCAGTCCAGGAACTCGCTTTCACTTTACGCGACGCCCTCGAGTACGTCGAGTGGGTGGTGCGCGGCGGGACGGGGGTGGACGAGTTTGCGCCCCGTCTCAGTTTCTTTTTCAACGCCCATAACGACCTGTTTGAGGAAGTGGCCAAGTATCGCGCGGCCCGGAGAGTCTGGGCGCGGGTGATGCGCGAACGCTTGGGTGCGCAGAATCCCCGCTCCTGGCTTTGCCGTTTTCATACCCAGACGGCGGGTTGCTCGCTCACCGCGCAACAACCCTACAACAACGTCGTGCGAACCACCATTCAAGCTCTCGCGGCGGTCTTGGGGGGAACCCAGTCGTTGCACACCAATTCCCTTGATGAGGCCTGGGCTCTTCCTACCGAGGAAGCGGTTACCATTGCGCTCCGAACTCAGCAAGTTATTGCGCACGAAAGCGGAATAACAAATACTATGGACCCGCTCGCCGGGTCTTATTTCGTGGAGAAACTGACGCAAGAAACTGAGCGGGCCTGTTACCGGTATTTTGACCGGATCGACGCCCTGGGAGGCATGGTGGCGGCAATCGAAAAAGGCTTTCCTCAGAAAGAGATTCACGACGCTGCTTACGCCTATCAGCAGGCGGTCGAACGTAAGGAAGCGGTGATTGTGGGTGTCAACGATTTCGTGACCGAGGAAGAGCGTCCCATTACCATATTAGTCATCGATGAGAACGTCGCCCGCCATCAGAGGCAGAAGCTGGAGCAGTTGCGGAAGCAGCGGGATAATTCGCGCGTCCAGGCGGCCCTCGAAGCTTTGGCCAGCGCTGCTACCACTGACGCCAACTTGATGCCGTACATTCTCGAGTGCGTGCGCGCCTATGCCACCCTCGGGGAAATGTGCGACGTGCTGCGCAGGGTATTTGGCACCTACGAAGAACCGGCGTTCCGATAGGATAGGTGGGATGCTATGACTGGCAGACGAATCCGCGTTCTCGTTGCCAAGCCCGGCCTGGACGGTCACGACCGGGGAGCGAAAATTGTGGCGCGTGCCCTGCGCGATGCCGGAATGGAAGTGATTTACACCGGCCTACGGCAAACGCCGGAAATGATCGTGAGCGCGGCGCTCCAGGAAGATGTAGACGCCATTGGTATCTCCATTCTTTCTGGGGCCCACCGCACCATCGTGCCGCGCATTTGTGAGCTGCTTCGTGCGGAAGGCCTTGAGGATATTCTGCTGGTCGTCGGCGGCATCGTCCCGGATGAAGATATTGCGGAGCTCAAGAAAGCCGGGGTGGCTGAAGTCTTCCAGCCAGGAGCTTCCACCGTCCAGATCGTGGATTTCATCCGGCAGCATGTAAGGGCAGCGACGAGTGACCATTGACGAGCAAGAGTCATGAGCCAGAAGTCAAGAGTCAGGAGAGAGCCCCCTTCAAGCAAGGGAATTGCTTCCGAGCTTGTAATTTGCAATGCCTTGCTGTCGCCTTCTGATTCCTGACTTGTTAGTTCCAGCTTGTGCCGTCAGCGTTCTGATCTCTGCTTTCTGACTTCTAAATTTTGACTCCTGACTTCTGACTCCTATGGATTTCTCCAGCCACGATTCAGTCGCCGTGCTGGCCTTTCCGCCGGGCGCTGGCTACCCTCGGCTCACCATGGCAGTCCTTGCGGAACTAGGTGACCTCCTGAGTGAAGTCAGGCTATCTGGTCTTTTCCAGGGTGTCGTGATAGCAGCGAACCCGCGCTCTTTCGCGACGGGCGCGAGCATTGAGGAGGTCGCATCGGTGGAGGGAATAGCGGCGCGCGATCTTGCGCAGGCGGGGCAATTACTCTTCAACCACATTGAGGACTTTCCTCTTCCCGTCGTCGCTGCCATCCGGGGGTATTGTCTGGGAGGCGGCTTGGATCTGGCTCTGGCGTGCCGGGCGCGCGTCGCGACCTACGATGCTTCGTTTGGCCAGCCGGGAGCTTCCCTCGGACTCATCACCGGCTGGGGAGGCACTCGGCGCCTCACCCGCTTGATCGGCAGGACCGCGGCGACACAACTCTTGTTGACAGCAGAACGCGTGCCCGCCAGCCAGGCATTGACGTTGGGCTTGGTGGATGAACTGGTGCCTTCTCAAGATTTAGTGGAGACTGCCTCGCGCCGAGCCCTAAAGATAGGATTCAGGATCGGGGATTCGAGATTCAGGGTGCTGTCATGCTGATTCCGCAGGCGCGGGAGAAAAGTCCTCGCAGTCGGTAAGTTCCGGAACCACGGAGATTCTTCGCTTCGCTCCGTGGAAAATCACGTCATTCCCGCGCAAGCGGGAATTCACCGGGCATGGGTCCCCGCCTTCGCGGGGACAACATTCGCGACTTTCAGGTCCATGGGTGGGCTGCAGGCCCATGGCCACTCAGAATGACATATGCCGCCTGGCCGTACCCTGAATTGTGAATCCTGAATCCTGGCGGGAGGAGACATGTTTGTGCCATGGTCGGCAACGAGGTCAGATCTGTCCTGGGTCGCAAACTGGGGCTTCGTGTTCAAGATCGTTTTGGGCTCGTTTGCCTCTCTGTTGCTAGCGTCCGCAAGCCAAGCCAAGGTGCGCGTGGCCGTTTGCCAAATCCTAGTCATCGACGGTGATCGGGAGGGGAACTTCCGGCGTATCGAGTATGCGCTCGAAGCCGCGCATGCGAAGCACGCGGACATTGCTACGTTTCCAGAGTCTTGCGTCCTTGGTTGGGAAAATCCCGACGCGCACACTATGGCGGCGCCCATACCGGGCACAGATGGCGAGCGCGTTGCGGCCCTGGCACGTAAATACGGGATGATGATCGCGATCGGAATCGACGAAAAAGATGACGATCGACTTTACGACTCGGCCATTCTGGTTGGAAAGACCGGGAAGCTCTTATGGAAACATCGCAAGTTGAATGTGCTGGCCGAGTTGATGGATCCTCCTTATTCGATCGGCGAGCCCGACGGCATCGGCGTAGTGGATACGGAATTTGGGCGCATCGGCATTATAATCTGCGCCGATACATTTGTGGATGAGTACGCCCAAAGGGTGGCGAGCCTGAAGCCTGATTTAATGCTTGTTCCGTACGGGTGGGCCGCACAGGTTGAGAAGTGGCCGGCGCACGAAGAGGACCTCGGGCGTCTAGTGGCGGAGCGGGCTAAAATGTGGAAGTGTCCTACGATTGGCACGGACTTGGTGGGCGAGATGACGCATGGGCCTTGGAAAGGGCGGACCTACGGTGGCGGGAGCGTTGTGGCAGATTCATCCGGAAGGGTGCTGGAGGTCTTGCGGGATCGTGACACCGACCTGCGCGTGGTGGAATTGGCCCTTGGATCGAAAATCGAAAATGGAAAATAGAAAGTGGAAAATGGAAACTCGAAATATGGGCATCGGAAAGTGCACACCCGAAGACAGAAACCCGAGGGTCGAAGATGAAAGCCTGAAATCGAGTCTGGCAAATCGGGGGTATGCCACCTCGACATGCTTCGGGATTCCAGTTCCTAGTCTCCATTTGCTAGTTGCCGGCTACTATCTTCAGTTTCCATTTTCAATTCTTGACTAACGAACCATGACTGAGCAAAGCACGGAATCCTCCCTCCCACCTTCCAAGCGCGCCGCACGTCGTATCTTGCAACGCGCCTTTGTTCTTACAGGACGCGACAGGCCATTGCGCCAGCATATCCGCGAGGCCCGCTTTACAACCCTGTGGATTCTGGAAGACTGGGACCTGGCTTGGACGGTCATTGTGGATCGCGGAAAAATCCAATTCGAGCGTCGCCCTGCCAAGCATCCGAATCTGACTTTTAGTTGGCCGACGGCCGATGAATTCTTTTCTTCCGCTACCCTGTCATTCCGATCCCGCAGGCACGGCGGAGGAATCTCGCCCGGCCCTTTCCAGGGCAAGATTCCTCTCCCACGATTGCGGGACCGGAACGACAGTGATGCTTCAGACAATGATGCTGCGCCAGAAAGCCCTTGGAATTTGACTGAGAATCCCGAACTGCGAAGGGTTGCAAGCTACCTGCTCAATTGCTTTCTTGGGCACCTCGGTCACGTGTTACGGAACCCTGTGGATGGCGCCGGAGAAAGCTTGCTTTGAAAGCGATTTACTGTAGACTGTTTTGCTCTGGATTGTTTATTTCATCGAATCATATGAGCGGCGAGATGATAGTTACGGACTGGACGACTACCACGCTCCGTGTGCGCTACGCAGAGACGGACCAGATGGGCGTAGTTTATTATGCGAATTACCTGGTTTGGTTCGAGATCGGGCGGACGGACTTTTGCTTGCAGCACGGTTTCGCTTACCGTGACATGGAACAAGAGAGCGGGCTTTATATCATGGTGGCTGAAGCGCGATGCCGGTACAAGGCACCCGCGCGCTACGACGACGAAATCGTGGTTCGTACCTGCTTGACAGGTATACGCAGGCGGGTATTAATTTTCGCTTACGAGGTCTACAAGAAGCTTACAGATGAACTCATTGCCGAAGGTGAAACCGTGCATGTCATCACCGACCGCGATGGCCGCCCGCGCTCCTTGCCCGAGAAGTACCGGCAATTGCTCTTGGGAAAATCTGAAGGTAGAAATTAGAAAATCCGAACCAGAGCACTAAACCCGGAAGGGGAAACTCACCCGCGCTGTCTTCGAGTTTCTAATTTCTGATTTCTAGTTTCTGTCTCTGTGAGGAACCGATGGCGCGCGATTTGCAACTCACCGGACATGATTTGACACGGCGCGACTTTTACCAAGTAGTGCTAGAGAGCCGGCGCGTCCGGCTTTCGGCCCGTGCCGGCCATGCCATGACGCTGTCCCGCAGACTCGTTGAGAAGATCATGCGGGGAAAAGAGGCCGTTTACGGGGTTACGACTGGCGTGGGAAGCCTCTCCACGGAGCGCATTGAGCCCGCGCAAGTGCGGCAACTGCAAATAAACGTGGTACGCAGCCATGCCTGTGGAGTGGGAGAGTCGCTGGACCGTCACGAGACGCGCGGGCTTCTCCTATTGCGCGCCAATGCGCTGGCCATCGGTCTTTCGGGTGTGCGTCCAAGGGTGGCCGAGCTGCTCTGTGGTTTCCTCAACCACGGGGTGCATCCCGTGGTGCCCGCGCGGGGGTCGGTCGGGGCGAGTGGCGACCTTGCTCCCTTGGCCCATGTGGCCCTGGCCCTGGTGGGCGAGGGCGACGTGCTCTACCAGGGCCGTCGCCAGCCTGCTCTGTCCGCCCTGAAGGCCGCAGGGTTAAAGCCTTTGGCGCTAGAAGCCAAAGAAGGCCTTTCACTTGTGAATGGCACTCAGGCGATGCTTTCCGTAGGGCTTCTCGCGCTACGTTCTGCCGAACTCCTTGTGGACACGGCGGACGTGGCGGGAGCCCTCTCGCTGGATGCCTTGCGCGGCTCGCGTAAGGCCTTTGATGAGCGCCTGCATCGAGCGCGTCCACATCCCGGGCAGATGGTGACCGCCAAGAATATCTGGCGGCTTACACGAGGAAGTGAGATCAACAGGTCGCACCGGGGGTGCTCGCGCGTCCAGGACGCCTACAGTTTGCGCTGCGTGCCACAGGTTCACGGTGCTGTCCGCGACGCGCTCGACTACGCGCGGCGGGCCTTTGAAACAGAAATGAACAGCGCCACGGACAATCCCCTGGTCTTCGTCGGCGATGGAGATGTTATCTCGGGGGGCAACTTCCACGGCCAACCCCTGGCCACCGCCCTTGACCTCATGGCCTTGGCCCTTACGCAGCTTGGCGGTATCTCTGAAAGGCGAATTGACCGCATGGTAAATCCCCTCACGTCCGACCTGCCGCCCTTCCTAACAAAGTCAGCGGGCCTTGAATCGGGATTTATGCTCGCGCAAGTGACGGCTGCGGCTCTGGCTTCGGAGAACAAGGTCCTGGCACATCCCGCCTCGGCAGACTCCATCCCCACCTCCGGAAACAAGGAAGACTACGTAAGCATGGGCATGGCTGCCGCCCTGAAGCTCCGCCCCCTCCTCTCCAACTTGACCACCATCCTCGCCATCGAGCTGCTGGCGGCCTGCCAAGCCATTGATCTGCTGGCTCCCCTCAGGACGGGGCGCTTGGCGGAAAACGCCAAGGCAGTGCTGCGCGCTGCCTCCCCACCCGTAACCAAAGATAGACCGTTGCATAAGGATATTGCCCGAGTCGCGCAGCTTGTTTCCGAGGGCGGGTTCGCCGGGGTCTTAAGAAGCAGCGCGGATTGTCATTCCGAGCGAAGCGAGGAATCTTGCCCTCATTCGTTCCCGCACGGACCAGAGCGAGATTCCTCGCTTCGCTCGGAATGACAACTGGGGGAATTGATTTCTTCATGCCCCTTATTTCGGCCACCATTGTTGCATGTAACGAGGCCAACAACCTCGAGCGAGCTTTGCGCTCGCTGGCCTGTGCCGATGAAATTGTGCTCGTCGACTCCGGTTCGACGGACGAGACTCCGGCCATCGCGGCGAGCCTGGGAGCACGGGTCATCAATCAACCCTGGCAGGGATACGCAGCACAAAAAAATTTTGCCACTGCGCAAGCTCAGCACGATTGGATCCTGAGCCTGGATGCGGATGAGGAGCTTGATGCCGAAGCCTTGGCGGCGATTCGTAGCTGGAAAGGTTCCCAACCGGCCGCCGACGGTTATCGCTTTGCGCGCCGCGCTCGCTACCTCGGCCGCTGGATCCTCCATTCCGGCTGGTATCCCGATTACAAGGTTCGCCTTTTCAACCGGCGCAAGGCCGAGTGGGGCGGGAAACACGTTCATGAGTCGGTTGTGGTGAACGGCCACGTCGAGACGATGCCTGGTGAAATCCTGCATTACACCTGCGACACGCTAGGGGAACACCTTGAAAGAATCGAGCTGTACACGGATCTGGCGGCGCAGGAAATGCTTGAGCGGGGGGAGGCCGTTAACTTCCTCAAGCGCTGGTTTGATCCCCTATGGGTCTTCTTCCACACTTACTTTTTCCGCCTAGGAGTCTTGGACGGGCACCAGGGTTTTTTGATCGCCTCCATGGCGGCGCGTTATGTCCGGAGGAAATACGCGAAGGTGGGCCACGGGCGCTGAGGTGGTGAGGGCGTCTCTCCCGCCGCATGAAGGGGGACGGCTTGCCGTCTCCTGACCAACAGGGCAGGGCAAGCCCTACCCCTCCAACTTGATGACATCCTCACGACCCTTCAAAATCGCTCATATCGACACAGGCCTCCGTCTGCGCGGTGGCCAGCGCCAGTTGTTGAAACTTGCGCGGGGCATACGACAGCGGGGCCACGGACAGATCATCGTTTGCCCGGAAGGAAGCGAACTGGAAGCATGTGTCCGGGCGGAAGAGTTTCCTTATTTCTTGCTTCCACTCCACGACCCCGCCCATGTCCACGGAATCCTGCAACTGCGCCAGCTTCTGCACCTCGCGCCGTGCGACGTTCTTCATGCCCATGACGGACGAGGACAAATGGTGGCCTGGCTGGCGTCCATGGGAATGCCGGTTCGACGAGTGGCCAGTCGCCGCGTGACGTTTCTCCCAAGGCGCCGCTGGACCTATCGCTTCAAGTATGCCCGCACCTGTGATGCGGTGATTGCCGTTTCGGATTCCATTCGTCAGTGGGCGATTCGCTGCGGCTTACCCACGTCAAAGATCGAGCTGATTCCGGACGGGATCGACATACCACCAGGACTGCCCTCGACGGCAGCCCGAGCCAATGCGCGAGCTCGATGGGGGTTCGGTGAGAGCGAGTTTCTGATCGGGCACCTGGGCGCCTTCACGCCCGAAAAGGGGCAGGAGGTAGCCCTTGGAGCATTGCAGCTATTGAGGGAGCGATTACCGCAAGCACGGCTCCTGCTCGCGGGAGAAGGCCCAACCCTGAGAGATGCGGAGATTAGTCAGAGGTGCAAGGCACTTGGTGGTCTGGTCCGACTTTGCGGCGAGATACAAAACCTGGCAGAATTCTTCCCAGCTTTGGATTTGTTCGTAATGCCGTCGAAGTCCGAGGGGCTGGGTTCATCGGCTCTCATGGCCATGTCGTATGGGCTGCCGGTGGTGGCCAGCCTGGTAGGCGGCCTTCCGGAGGTTGTTGAAGAAGCCCGCACGGGATGGCTAATTGAGCCCTCTTCACCGGCCGCGCTGGCCCAGGCGATTTTGGCTGCGGCGGGCGACCGGGCACGCCTCCGGCAATTGGGACTGAATGGTCGGGAGCGCGCCCGGCAATTCTCCGTTGATATAATGGTCGAGAGGACGGAAGCCCTGTACTGCCGCTTGTTGTTTTGATTAACTATGGTCTACCTCGTGATCGCGGTTTTCGGATTGGTTTTTGGGAGTTTCTTGAACGTGTGCATTGTTCGCCTCCCCCGCAAACAATCTATCCTGGTTCCAGGCTCGCATTGCCCGCTCTGCAAACATCCCATTCGTTGGTTCGACAACATCCCGCTGGTGAGTTATCTTCTCTTGCAAGGCCGCTGCCGCGACTGCCATGCGCGAATTTCCCCGCAATATCCCGTAGTTGAAGCTCTCACCGCACTATTGCTCATAGCCACGTTCCATCGCTTTGGCTTCAGCCCCGAGTTCGTGAAATACTCCGCGCTGGTGATGATCCTGATCGTTATCATTTTCACTGACTTGAGGCAGCGGCGAATCCCCCAGGCCGTGACCGTGTTCGGCATTGGCCTCGGCGGGGTGCTGAGCTTCTTTATCCCGGTTGACAGCCGCCCCCTAGGATGGTTCGCGGAACGAATGGATCTTTTCCTTCCGGGAACCGTTTTATCCGTCCTAGGTGCTCTAATGGGCGCCCTTGTGGGAGGCGGGTTGTTCTATGCTGTGGGGGAGGCTTTTTACATTTTGGGTGGGCGGAGGAAGGAATATCTGGGATTCGGGGACGTGATGCTGATGTTCATGGTGGGGATCTTCCTGGGTGCGCCTCTCACATTGCTCACGATCCTGCTGGGCTCACTGGCTGGGTCGATCGTCGCCCTGTCCATCACCCTTGCGGCGCCCCGGTTCCGCGATTACCACTGGCCTTACGGGACATTCCTTGGCATC
>Ga0187781_10002991_pt1 | contig 12764 bp, 10 predicted proteins | sample 0715_SJ02_MP02_2_FD_132447 | JGI IMG/M metagenome (GOLD analysis project Ga0187781, IMG submission 132447) | Tropical peat soil microbial communities from peatlands in Department of Meta, Colombia - 0715_SJ02_MP02_20_MG | ecosystem: Environmental > Terrestrial > Soil > Wetlands > Peat | place...
AGGACGTACGGCCCGGTGCCGATCGGGTGCGGGTCGAGATAGGTGACCGGGTCCTTGATGCCCGACCAGAGGTGCGCGGGCACAATGGGCGTCTGGTCGGCGATGTAGTAGAAGTACGGCACCGCGGCCGTCTTGAACTGGAACACGATCTGGTCGGATCCCTTGGCGGACACGCTACTCAGCACCGACCAGTCCCCGTTGAGGTCGAGGGCGGGGTACTTCTTCAGCAGGTTGAAGGAGAAGAGCACGTCCTTGGCGCTGAAGGCGACACCGTCGGACCACGTAACGCCGCTTCTGATCGTGAAGGTGAGCGTCCTGTCGTTATTGGACCAGGCCCAGGCGGTCGCCAGCCACGGGGTCGTAGCCCCGTTCTCGAGCGAGTCCATGTAGACGAGCTCCTCGTAGATAGGCCCGAATGAGTCGAACTCGTCGGAGCCGTTGTACGGGTTGAACTGGCAGTTCCAGGTGACCCCGTACTCGTCTGAGATGGAGATGGAGCTGGTGGCGCTGCTGGTGGCGGGAGGCGTGGTCGAGGACGACGAGCCGCAGGCGGCGGTTGCGACGCCGATGCCGATCACCGCACCCATCACCATCAGCCTTCGTGCCCATGTCATTCTGGTCACTGGTCTCCCCTTTTTGTTGCGGCCTGCGTTCTGTTGCAGCCTGTGTAGCCTCGCTGTTCGGTGCGAATGCGTGCGACATAACGACCCAATGCCGATCGTCCGGCCGAGGTCCCATTCGGGCAACTTTGCGAACAACTTCCACGCGAATTTTACCAGCCCGCCTTTTACATCGCCCGGCGAGCTGGCTTGTTCGTCGTGCCCGGCTGGGCGCCGAGCTCCCGTCGACCGATCGATCACCGTTTCTGGCTGAGCCGGGGGATCCCGATGTACGGGCGCACCGCCCGCCGCGAGACAACCGGAAGTTGATCGTCCGGCGTACCTCGTAACGTGGCCAAGACGGCTGCCGCGAGGCAGGAGCACCGGCACCGGACCGAGTGTGATCTGACCCCACTGAAGAAGGAGAACAAAAATGGACATCCTGCTCATCGCCGGCCTGTGGTTAGACGGATCCGTTTGGGACGGCGTCGTCCCCGCGCTCGAGGCACTCGGCCACCGCCCCGTGCCGCTCACTCTCCCGGGCCAGGGCGACGGATCTGTGTCCGCCACGCTGGACGACCAGGTGGCAACGGTACTCGCCGCCGTGGACGCAGCGTCCGAACAGCCCATGGTGGTGGGGCATTCCGCCGCCTGCAGCCTGGCTTGGCTGGCCGCTGACGCGCGACCGGAGAAGGTCGCCAAAGTTGTCCTCATCGGCGGCTTCCCGTCCGCGGATGGAGAGGCCTATGCGGACTTTTTTGCACCGGACGAGGGGGTCGTGCCCTTCCCTGGCTGGGGCCCGTTCGAGGGACCGGACTCTGCTGATCTCGACGAGGAGACAAGACAGCGCATCGCGTCCGCTGCGATCCCCGTCCCCGAAAAAGTGACCAAGGGCCTGGTACATCTGGCCGACGAGCGACGGTTCGAGGTCCCAGTCGTGCTCGTGTGCCCCGAATTCACTCCCGCCCAGGCTCGGGAGTGGATCGACACCGGCAACGTGCCCGAGCTTGCCAAGGCCAAGCACCTCGACTTCGTCGACATTGATTCGGGCCACTGGCCCATGATCAGCAAGCCGAGCGAGCTCGCCCGGCTCCTTGCTGCCGCGACCGAGGCCTGACGTGGCGCCGCAGCCATACACGATCCGACCGCTCGACGCCTCCACGTGGGACGCCTTCGCGGAGCTCGTCGAGCGCACCAACGGGGTTTTCGGCGGGTGCTGGTGCGTCGGATACCACCCGGAGTTCGGCCAAAAGGGAATCAGCTATGGCGCCGCCAAAGAGGAACGGGTCCGCACGGGTCGAGCTCACGCCGCGCTCGTCTTCGACGAGGACGGGCCGCTTCCTGTTCAGCGCGGGCGTCGAACTCTTTGAGCAGGACGGACTTACTCGTAGCCGGCAAGTGGGCAAGCGGGCTTGGATCGTGAGCAGGGCGGTCGATCCCCTGTGAGGCATCTGTGAGCGCGGTTGGCGAGATGTGACGTGACCAGGGCTCAGCTCGACCTTACGCGACCGCAAATCCTGGCCTTCCGGCGACGCGTCGGCGGGCTCGACGAGCGACTTCCGCGCGGACGGGACTCACTTCGGCAGGCAGCTTGGGCCGGGCTCCAGGACAGCATGCCCCGAGCCGCCCTCCTCTCGATCCACGCGCGCGTCGAGGGGACCGAACCATCGACGTGGGAGGACCCTTCGCTCGTACAACTCTGGGGGCCGCGTTTCAACGTCTTCGTCATCGCCGCGCGCGACCTCGCCGTCTTCTCGCTTGGAACGCAGAGCGACGATGCCAAGGGCCGGCAGAGGGCGGAGGACCTCGCCGCCCGCCTCAACGCCATGCTCGGCGGCGGGCGGATGACCTACGGGGAGGCGGGGCTCGCACTCGGTGTGCATCCCAACAGTCTCAGGTACGCGGCCGCGACCGGCACGGTCCTGATCCGGTGGGAAGGCGCCCGCCAGTCGACAGTCTGGACCGTGCCGCCGCCTGAGATGGATGCTCGCGACGCCCGCCTCGAGCTCGCTCGCCGGTACCTGCACGTCTACGGACCCGCCACGCCTGAAGGCTTTGGGCGGTGGGCGGGCGTCGGCCTGCGATACGCCGTCGCCGCGTTCGAGGCTTTGCGCAGCTCGCTGACGCCGGTGCAGACGCCAGTCGGCCACGCGTGGATACTCACGAGCGACGAGGCCACTCTCCGCACCGCCCCGGGACCCGTCGCGCCGGCGCGGTTCCTTCCGAGCGGCGACGCTTATCTCCTCCTGCAGGGAACCGATCGCGAGCTCGTGGTCCCGAAGGCCGACCGCCGCCGCGCGCTCTGGACTCCCCGCGTGTGGCCGGGCGGCCTCCTCGTCGGCGGAGAGGTCGTGGGCACGTGGCGCCGGGCGGACGCGGTGGTGACGGTGCAGGCCTGGCGGCGGCTCTCAGGGGCGGAGCGCCATGCGGTGGCGGCCGAAGTGGAGTCCTTGCCATTGCCCGGTGTCAGAGGACGGATCGTCCTCCGCTGGGAGGAGTAGGGACTCAACTGATCGAGAGCATTCCGGGGAAGCAAGTCCTCCGGCCAGGACCGGGTCGGGCCAACGCCGGTCGATCACCTCGTTCCCTTGTAGTTGAGGACCTGGATCAAGCGGTGGTCGATGCGAACGAGATCGGCCTGGGCCGCCATGACGGCCTCGACGTCCTTGTAGGCGAGTGGGTGCTCGTCGACGAGGGCGGTGGCCTCCTTCGACTGCCACGTCTTCCCCCGCATGGCGGCGCCGAGCGAGTCTGGCGTCAGCCGGCGCCGGGCCTCGCCACGGGACATCCGGCGGCCGGCGCCGTGCGAGCACGACTCGAAACTGGCTTCGTTGCCGAGGCCGGTGACGATGAAGCTGGCCGTCCCCATCGAGCCGGGAATCACACCCCGGTCACCCGCCCGCGCCCGGATGGCCCCCTTCCGGATCACCCAGCCGTCGCGGCCGCGATGGTGCTCGCGGGCGGCGAAGTTGTGGTGGCAGTTGATGCGATCGATCTCGGCCGTCGCGTCACCCGTCACCTCGATGAGCGACGCCAAGGCAGCGCTCATCATCTTGTCCCGGTTGGCCGCCGCGTATCGCTGAGCCCAGAGCATGTCGGCCACGTACCTTTGGAACTCCGGCGTCCCCTCGACCACATAGGCGAGGTCGCGATCCTCCAGCTCGATGAAATTGCGCGCCATGATGGCGCGTGCCTCGGCGATGTGGCGCTCCGCCAGGGTGTTGCCGATGCCGCGAGATCCCGAGTGCAAGACGAGCCAGACGCGCCCGTCCTCGTCGAGGCACACCTCGAGGAAGTGGTTGCCCGACCCGAGGGTGCCGAACTGGTGCCGAACCTTGGCCTCGTCCTTCGGACCGAGCTCGCTCGCCGGCAGGCCGACCTTGTCCATGACGTCGGTTTGAGCCTCACGATGGCCCTGGCCGACGCCGGCCGGTATGCGCCGCTCGATCAAGGACAGCAACCGCCCGAGATCGTCGGGCAGCTGATCGGCGTGCAGGTTCGTGAGGGTGGCGATCATCCCGCAACCGATGTCGACGCCCACGGCGGCGGGGACGATGGCGCCCTCCATGAAGGCGACGCTGCCGACCGTGGCGCCGATGCCGATGTGGGCATCGGGCATGAGGGCGAGCGGCTCGCGGACGAAGGGGAGCCTGGCGGTGCGCTCCGCCTGCTCGATCGTCGACTCCTCGATGGCATCTGCGCCCCAGATGAGGACGTGGTCGCGCTTGGCGTCCATGGCCGCTCCTTTCCAACGGACCTGAGGTTCATCGTCTCACCACGGGACGCCGGGAAGCCTGCCAGCTACGGTTTTCTCTGCGGCGGCTACTGGGGAGGACGAAACCGATGCCGGATTTGCACGAGACCGCATCTGTCGGCGACGTGGTCACGGCGGCCCTCCGCCGATACCCCGAACGCGTGGCCTTCCGGTGGGAAGGTGTGGACCTCACGTACCGCCAGACCGAGGATCTCCTGGCCCGCTGGACGGTCGTTCTCAAGCAGCTCGGCCTGCGTCCGGGCGAGGGTGTCGGTCTGCTCAGCCCCAACCGGCCGGAGGCGTGGCTGGCTCAGATCGCCCCGGCGCTCGCCGGCGGTCGCTACACGGCGCTGCACCCGCTCGGGTCACTCCAGGATCACCTGCATGCCTGCAACGAGGCGGAGCTGCGCTTCGTGCTTGTGGATCCGGCGTTCAGCGCCCGAGGGGTCGAGCTCCTCGAACAGTCGCCGGCCGTCGAGGCCGTATTCGCCTTCGGCGCGTGCGAGGATCTGCCAGACTTTCTCACCCTCGTGTCGGAGGCTCCGGCCGCGGGCCGCCTCGAGCGCGGCGCCGGTGCCAGCGAAGGCATCGCCTTCCTGCTCTACACGGGCGGCACCACGGGCGTCCCGAAGGCAGCGATGCTGCCGCATCGAGCCCTGGCCGCCATGGCCTACGGCACGGCGCTCGGCTGGGACCTGCCGGAGCTCCCGGTCTACTTGGCTGTGGCGCCGGTGTCCCATGCCGCCGGCATGCTGATCTTGCCGACGCTCTTGAAGGGCGGGACAGTCGTGCTGCAGCGGCGGTTCGATCCGGACGCCTGGATGGACGGAGTGAGGCGCGAGCACGCCAACCTGAGTCTTCTCGTGCCGACGATGATCTACGGATTGCTCGATCGGCCGGGCTTCGACCGAACCGGACTTCCGAGCCTGGAAACGATCATGTACGGCGCCTCACCCATCTCCCCGAGCCGCCTGGCCGAGGCGATTGCACGAGTCGGCGGCGTCTTCTGCCAGCTGTACGGGCAGACCGAGTCGGCCGGGCAAGGAACCTCACTCTGGCGCGCCCAGCACGATGTGACCGACCCCGTCCGCCTCAGCTCCTGCGGTACTCCGATGCCGTTCAATCGGGTCACGATCCTCGATGCGGACGACCAGCCTGCGCCACCATCGACGCCAGGAGAGATCTGCATCCAGGGCCCCAGCGTGATGCAGGGGTACTGGAAGCAACCGGAGCTGTCTGCGGCGACGCTGGCGGGCGGGTGGCTCCATACCGGGGACATCGGCATCCGTGACGAGGAGGGTTACTTCTACATCGTCGATCGCAAGAAGGACATGATCGTGAGTGGAGGCTTCAACGTCTTCCCGCGGGAGGTCGAAGATGTCCTTTCCTCCCATCCGGCCGTCTCGATGGTGGCAGTCGTCGGGGTCCCCGACGACAAGTGGGGCGAAGCGGTGAAAGCACTCGTTGTCCTGCGGCCGGAACAGCCGGTGGAGGCCGAGGATCTGATCACCCTCGTGAAGGAGCGCAAAGGCCCGATCTGCGCCCCGAAGTCTGTCGAGTTCGTCGACTCGCTGCCTCTGACGCCGGTCGGCAAGGCGGACAAGAAAGCCCTTCGGGAGCGCTACTGGGCTGGCCGCGATCGGCTGGTCGGCTGAGCGAATAACCGGGCGGGACCCGAAAGAGTCCTTCGGCTCTTTGCACATCGACCCTGAGAGGTGCACGCTGATCAGGGGCTCGGCGATTGATGAAGGGATTGCTCTCCTTGTAGAGGTGACAGGAGCAGCCGAAAGGAGCGCGGCTTGCCGTTCTTGAACCGTGCCGACGCCGGGAGACGTCTCGGAGAACGGTTGCAGTACCTGCGCGGCGAGCCGGTCGTGGTGCTGGGGCTTCCGCGAGGGGGTGTACCCGTTGCCTTCGAAGTCGCTCGGGCGCTCGATGCTCCACTGGACATCATCGTGGTGCGCAAGCTTGGCGTTCCCTACCAGCCGGAGCTCGGAATGGGAGCCATCGGAGAGAGGGGAGTGAGGCTCATAAACGACGAGGTGGTCGCAGCAGCGGGCGTCTCGGGAGCAGAGCTCGCAGCCGTCGAAACCTTTGAACGCGCCGAGCTGAATGACCGTGCCCGCAGGTTCCGGGGAGACTTGGAGCCCGTGTCGCTGGACGGCCGCACAGCCGTCGTCGTCGACGACGGTATCGCCACGGGGTCGACCGCACGAGTCGCCTGCCAAGTTGCCCGCGCCCTCGGCGCCGCCCGGGTCGTCCTCGCCGTTCCGGTGGCTCCGCCCGACTGGGTGGATCGGATCGGTGGCGACGCCGACGAGCTGGTCTGCCTCGAGATGCCCGAGTTCTTCTTCGCGATCGGGCGGTTCTATGCCGACTTCTCGCAGACTACGGATGCCGAGGTACTTGCTTGCCTGCGTGGGGATCCACGTCGCCGACGCGTCACGGCCGGCGACTTCGCCCCGGACGATCCGCCGGTGGCCGACGAGGACGTCGAGGTGGCCGTAGGCTCGATGCAGATCCGTGGGCACTTGCTCGTGCCCGAGGAGGCGGCTGGGGTCGTGGTCTTCGCCCACGGGAGCGGCAGCAGCCGCCACAGCCCGCGCAACCGCTTCGTCGCCGACGTCCTCAATCAGGGGCGCCTCGGCACTCTGCTGATCGACCTGCTCACCGAAGACGAAGAGGTGGAGCGGGCCAATGTCTTCGACATCGGACTCCTCGGGCAAAGGCTCGTGGACGTCAGCCGGTGGCTCCGCACGCGCCGGGAGCTCGAGGGTTTGGATCTCGGGTACTTCGGTGCCAGCACCGGCGCCGCCGCGGCGCTCTTTGCGGCCGCCGAGCTCGGCAACGACGTGGCTGCCGTGGTCTCGCGGGGCGGCCGCCCAGACCTGGCAGGTGAGCTGCTTGCCAGGGTCACCGCCCCCACGCTCCTTATTGTCGGCGGGCACGACCGCGTTGTCCTCGCCCTCAACGAGGAGGCGGAGTCTCAGCTGGGCTGTGAGAGCCGGCTCGAGGTAATCCCGGGCGCGACCCACCTCTTTGAGGAGCCCGGCGCACTCGACGCCGTCGCTGTGCTGGCGCGGGACTGGTTCACCAGCCACCTCGGAACTGCCTCAAGTCGACGAGCCGGAGGATAAACCGACCGTTCGGCGCCGAGCGGCGACAGCTCTTATGAGACGGCCACGGTGGCGCGTCCCGGGGATCAGCTCGTTGCCGTTGCCCGTTCGAATACGAGTCCAGCCAGCTGCACGCGTGAGCGAATGTCCAGCTTGCGGTAGATGCTCCGGAGGTGGTAGTCGACCGTGTGGACAGACATGTACAGGCGAGTCGCCGCCTCGGCATTCGTCAGCCCTTCGGCGACAAGCTGAGTCACGGCTCGCTCCGTATCGGTCAGGCTCTCCCATCCCCATCGCGGGCGGCTGCGGGTGCCGTAAGTTCGGGCCGTGTTGCAGACGGCATCGGGGGAGACGGGGTCGAGACGGATGAGGGCACCGACGACATCACCGCCATCGCTGACGGGGTCGAAACGGACCGCGACACACATCCCGTTGGCGAGGGCGAGCTCTGACGTCCGGTCATCGCCGGTCAAGGCAGACTCGATGCAGTCCCGGAGAAGGGCTTGATCGGAAGGGGTGAGGATGGCGGCTGCGGGCCGGTTCATGATCATCGAGGGCCCGCTCAAGCCGACGAGCGGGCCCTTGGCCCATCTTCTTGCCCGCAGGAACTGCTCCTGCAGGACTTGCTGCCCGCTGAGCGTCTCCTCGAGGAGGCGTTCCTGAATCTCCCGAGCGATCTGCCGGACGAGAGGAAGCATGAGGGCGTGGGCGTCCTTCATTTGAGATGTCAAGTCCACCACGCCCAAGGTTTTCCCCGTCCGGGCATCGCCAATTGGAACGGCGGCGCAGGCAAAAATGCCAAGAGCCGCGGCAAAGTGCTCGCTCCCCTCGACAGTGGAGGGAGCGTTTGTCGCGAGTGCGGTGCCTATGGCGTTCGTGCCGACATCGCCTTCTCCATATCGGAAGCCGGGTGCCAGCATCACACGGTCAAGTCGAGCGAGAATGTCCCGGTCGACGACTCGCCGGTCGAGGATCTCGGCTCGGTCATTGCACAGCACGAGGCCGACTCCAGTTGCCGGCAGATCTTCGGCAACGCGGTCAAGCACCGGCTTGGCGGCGCGTTCGAGACGGCAATCGGTTTCAACGTCCCGTTGGTACGGGACGTCAAAGCGATCAGCTTGCACCCCTGAGGCTTGGCAGCGGCGCCAGGACGCCAGAATCTCCGGTCGTATCGCCAGCTGGACGGCCTCTCCCCCCGACAGGATGCGATCACGGGCTCGTGACACGAGCCGACTGGAGAGGTCGTTGGCCATGAAGCTCTCCTGTTCCTCGCTCTCATCCAAGCACATATCCCATCTGTGCGCTCCGGCTGACGTGACGCGACGTGGATCGATCGTGGCGCAGGATTACCCGTCAAGAAACCCCATCTCGGAGCTCTGCGGCCCTCCAATCCTCGCAGCCGGCTAGCCGGCGACGGCAGTCCCGATGAGCCGCCCGAGCCCGAAGGTGACGCCGGCAGCGAGCAACCCGAAACACAGCTGGCGAGTCCCGGAGAAGAGGGCGTTGCGTCCCGTCAAGAGGGTGATGAGCGTCCCGATCACAAAGAGCCCGAGCGCTGCGCAGCAGATGGCGGCTACGAGCGCCGCTGTGCCGCTCGTAATGAAATACGGGATGAGCGGGATGACGGCGCCGATCGAGAAGAGGACGAAGGAGGCTCCACCGGCTGCGTAGGGGGAGCCGCCCAGCTCACTCGGGTCGAGTCCCAGCTCCTCACGGACCATGGCGTCGAGGGCGGTCTGCTCGTCGGCCATAAGCCGCTCGGCGACCTGCTCGGCCTCATCCTGGGGAAGCCCTTTCGCCTCGTAGATGAGCGCCAGCTCTTCCTGCTCCTCGTCTGGGACGGAGTGGATCTCGGCAGCCTCTGTGGTCACCTGGCGCTCGTAGAGCTCGCGGGCGCTTTGGACCGAGATCCATTCGCCGATCGCCATCGAGAAGGCGCCTGCCAGGAGGCCCGACAGCCCGGTGATCAGGATCGTCGTCGTCTTGAGCTGGGCTCCAGCCACCCCCATAACGAGAGCGAGATTGGACGTGAGGCCGTCGTTGGCACCCAGCACGGCTGCGCGAAGGGAGTTGCCTCCGGGGGCTCGGTGGCGACCTTCGAGCCTGGCGAGCGTCTCGCCCGCGATGCCACGGGGAGAGCCGCCGGCGATGTAGCGGAGGACTCGCGCGTGCGAGCGCTCCTGATCGCGCATCTTCGTGCCGGCGGTTTCCGGCTGGTCGTCGTAGCCGCCCTGATCAACCTGTTCGAGGGTGGCGACGGTCGGAAGGACGATCCTTGCTCCGAAGCGGCGGGCAAGGAAGGCCATCGTACGAGCTCGCCAGGAAGGCGCTCGGCGTCCTGGATCGAGGCCGAGCGACCTCAGTCGCTCCTCCCAGAAGGAGGCGTGTCGCTCCTCCACCTCGGCTAAGCGGACATAGACCGACGCCAACTGGGGGCTTTTCTCCGCGGCCGCCATGGCGCGGTAGACCTTGGCGGAGTCGATCTCGCTCTGCAGGTTGGCCCGGTAGCGGGCGGCGTCGGGCGTTTCTTTGCCCATGAGGTCTTGTCTACTCCCGACGCGACCCGCGCTTCGGACGGGCGGCGCGCTGCAGCCGAGTGGACAAGGATCAGGGCCGCTCGCCTGCTGCTGGGGCAGTCCGGGCTGAGCCAGTGGGCGAAGCCGTGGCTCAGTCTTGGAGGTGACCGCCAGTGGTGACCGACCAATGCAGGTCCGGTGTGTACCGGCAGCTCGCCCCGGTGCTGATCGACTTGGCGAAATGGTCGCCGAGAGCCGGCTCGGTGCAGGCGATGGACTCGATCGCACGAACGAGGGCCTTTCTCACCGCCGTACGGGCTCGTTCATGGTTGGCGACGAAGCTCCGCGACCCGCCGCCGAGACGAGTGAGAGTGCGGAGACCCTCGGTCAGTCTTTCCAGCTCGGCACGGTACTGCTCTGCCTCCTCGGAGGACGCCGTGCCGGCTGCGAGAAGAGAGTGCAACTCTCTCGCCCTCCGCCGGTACTGCCGGAGCGCTTCATCGTCCAATATCGGCTCGTCGGCCTCTCTCGGGAGCTGGCCGTGGGCCACCAGTGTGAAGACGTCGACGTCCTTTCCCGGCTGCGCGACGAGTTGGGCGAGATACGACATCCCGACTCGATCTGCGAGCAGGATGCTCCTGCCATCGACCTCGATGCGCCATCGCCCGCCGCTCACCCGGTCGATCACCGCGCGCCGCGGGGGCTCGGGGCCCGACGGGCGCCGGCGTGAGTGCAACCACGAGGGGCGCTCCGGCAGGACGAGGCCCATGCCGTGCGCCCGATCCCGGGCTCGCCGCTCGAGTTCGTTCGCGAGACCCTCGTCGCCCGGCGCCCCCCGAGCCGTCAGGGCTTCCGCAATCGCGTGCTCGGTAAGGGTTGCGATCGGCCGGCTGCCCAGGCGACGGTCGACGCGCAGGGCGGATTGGAGATGGGCGACGGCGTCGTCCAGGTCGCCGGCCAGTATCGCTGCCAACCCGAGGCTGTACTCGACTGAGCCGAGGCACACGACAGCCAAGGAGGGCATCACGGGCAATTTGGTGTACGGCCGCAGCTGCTCGGCAGCGGCCATGGTGGTCTCCGCGTCACCGAGGAGGTACGCCGTCTCGCTCACGAGCAACTGGGTCGTCAGCCAGCTGCTCGAGTGAGGCAGGTTGCCGAGGCCGATTCCGTTGAGACGTGCGAGCGCCTCTTCGGCGGCGTCGAGGTCTCCGATGGTTGCCGAGAGCAAGCCATCGGCCGCCACATACGGATGGTCGTTGAGCCCCAGGCGAGGTGATGCCGCCATTGTGCGAACGACGTCGAGGATCTCTGCTGCACGACCTTGCCACCATCTGAGCGTCGCGATCATGGCGCCGTAGTAGGCCGGGGCGTCCGGATCTCCTGCGGCTACCCCCCGCTCGAAGGCGAGGGCAGCGGCCTGCTCAGCCTCCTCCAGCTTGCCGGTACGGGCGAGCAGCATGGCGTCGAGCACTTCGGTGATGAATATGAGTGCCGCGCAGTCTGCCGCCACCGAGCGCTCGCGCAGCTCGGTGAGCGACTGGCTCGCCCGCGGGTCGCCCAGCAGGAACAGGTCGACCGTTCGCCAACAGAGCCCCATCAGTGCCAGCAGTGGATCCTTGGCCCTGGCAGCGCTGGTGATGAGCTCACCTGCCAGCTTCAAACGATCGTGGGCATGCTCGGGGCCGAGCAACACGTGGTGCAGCGTGCTCATTGCCTCCGCCAGGGCCTGGTCGTCGCCAAAGGTGCCCACGGTCTCCATGGCGGTGACCACCGGCTCGATCGGCTCTCCGTTGTAGACCGCTTCGGCCGCCATGCGCACGAGGAGCCGTGCTTCGTCCAGCGAGCCCGGCAGGACTACGTCCATGGCCTGCTCCCAGAGCGCCTCCACCCTGGCGCGTTCCACGACGTCTCGGTGCTCGTGGACCCACAAACCACCAGCTCCTAGAGCCGCCACCACGAGAGACTGTTTGTCGCCGCCTGCGTCGGCTGCCGTGGCGGCCTCAAGAAAGCCCTCGCGGGCCTCGGCCAGGCGCCCGGCCCGACGGAACGTCTCGGCAGCCTCGAGAAGCGACTTTGCGCTGCTCGCCGCTGGTGTGGCCTCGCCCATGGGGCAATTCAATCAGCTGTGCCTTTCGATGGCACAGGGGCGTCACGCCATTTTTGATGGGGACGGAGTTCGGCGAACCCCGCAGCGAATGAATCCCGCAGGGATCGAGGCCCTGAGAGAAAGGCGGGGACGAGATCGTGTGCCAAATACCTGATTGCACCGATCGGTGCGATCAATAGCAGAAGGGGGGAACATGTACTTGCTCCTTGTCGTCCTGTCCGTGATCGTGGGTGTCACCGTGGCCACTGGTCCTGTCATCTATGGCTTTTACCACTCGATGGTGCACGGCCACCACGCCGGGCAGCCTCAGCCCACGAAGAAGTCGGTTCTCGCGGACCCGCAGCACTTCGGTTGGACGGTCTGTGCCGAGTGCAAGGCGGTCGTAGTCGACCCCTTGGAGCACCTTCTCGCGGTGCATGCGGGCGCCCCTGTTTGATTGAGCAAGACAGACGGACCCAGGCGATCGGCCGCCAGGTCCGTCTCTCTTACCGTCGCGCCGCCCGGCAAGCACGGCGGGACAGGGGCGGCTATCGGGTCGGCAGGCCTAAAGGTCCACCGAAAGTTAGTACGCGCGGTGTAACCTAGCGGGGTGGAGGCCAGTCGGGAAGAGCTCGCGCGATTCTTCTCGACGGTGATGCCGCATCTGAACGAGGTGCAGCGACGGGTAGTCGC
>Ga0187781_10002992_pt1 | contig 12763 bp, 12 predicted proteins | sample 0715_SJ02_MP02_2_FD_132447 | JGI IMG/M metagenome (GOLD analysis project Ga0187781, IMG submission 132447) | Tropical peat soil microbial communities from peatlands in Department of Meta, Colombia - 0715_SJ02_MP02_20_MG | ecosystem: Environmental > Terrestrial > Soil > Wetlands > Peat | place...
CGGGGCTTTTAGCCCCGCCGGTACGCAGAACACGGTTGAAGGGGCCTTTAGGCCCTGAAGCAACGAGCCCTCAGGGGCTAAAGCCCCTTTCCATCACGCGCGTTGGGCGGCGGGGCTGAAGCCCCGCCCTTCCGTCTCATTATCATCTCCACGGGTGGCCCTCAGGCCCATGACCACTCAGGATGACAGCCGGTTGAAGTTCTCGCTCCTCTAAGGTTGACCGGCGGGTTGTTCCGACAGGGCATTGGCCGCTGGTGGAAGCGCTTCGCTGCGTGAGGTTTTCCCCAGTTGCCTGTAAACGGCCTCGACCTCTTCCGGAATCAACTCGGGCGCGTGCCATTTGTAATTCTCGACCAGGGAGTCCATTTCACGTTTAACTTGGCTCAGGGATTTGCCCTGCTTGGAGCGAGTCTCAACCTCTTTTCCCAACCACTCGAGATACTGGCGGAACGCAGCCAGCTCTTTTTTCCCGCCCGGCTCGCCGTGTCCCGGAACGTACACGTCCACATCCCATCCCTCGACCTGGCGCAAGACGGCAATCCACTCCTGAAGGTTTCTGGCATCCATGCGGGGAAAGTAGTCGTTCCCAAACAACTCGCCGAGGAATAGGACCTTCGCGGCCGGGAGAAAAACCGCCGCGTCGTCGCTCGAGCCATTTCTGAGCAAGGTGAGCAGCCTGAAATCCTGCCCCCCCAGGCGCAAGGTCATTTCCTTGCCGAAGGTCTGGCCGGGCAGCCTGACGTGGATACCACGCATGCGGCTGCGGAGTTTCCCGTTGCCCTCGTCGTCGTCCATGCGGCGCGCCAGTTGTTGGCTGTACTGGCGGATTCCTTCCTGCGTCTTCGCCGAAGAGAGCAGAGTGGCTTGCAACTCGGTAAAGACTTCGTTGCCCAAGACCTGCTCCCCGCTGGCATTTGTGTCGATAACGTACCTCACCGGCAATTCCGTGTGGTGGCGGATTTCATAGAGCAGTTCGCGTCCATGAAAGGGTGTGTTGGTGGTATCTACCACCACCACACCCTCGCTGGTCACGATGAATCCCGCCGTCCCCGCGCGGTCGAACTGGGGGTCTCCGTCCAGGTCCAAAACATCATCCGAAACCCACACGAAAACATTCGGCTTCACTTCCAGCAACTTGTAGAGCCAACCGGTGGCGAGGCAGTGCTCAAAAAGCAGAAAGCAGAAAGCAGAAAGCAAAAGGCAGCGGCCGAGGAATCGCGTTCCTCGGACGAAGCGGGGGAATTCGCTTCCTTCGTGACGGAGAGGACGAGGGGCGGGTTGGGCTATGAAGCCTCGAATCAGAGAATATGCGAGAGTTGCTTTTGGGGATGTGCGCTCGCCACCGGCGCCGGACACGTCAGCTCCGGACTCCTCTTGTCTCGACTCCTCGACTTGCGGTGCTCGGCTCTCGCTAAATGTCCACATACACCTGTGCGCGCCACCCCTCGGCGCTTTCACTCAAATCAAGCTGATGATAAGTCACCGCCTTGACCAGCAACTTGATCTGGTGCCTCCGCCGATCGAACTTCTCCCCTCGCGCCGTGGCCTCGAGCGAGCGCGGCGTCAGCTCGACAAACTCGAAGTCGTGAAACAGCCAGCCCTCCGCGTCGAACCGATACAGAATTTCACTCAACCAGTTTACCAGCAGGCTGGGCGGATCGGAAGCATCTGCGCGCAGCGACAAAACATCCCGGGAGGCAATCGTATCCAGATTCACCATCAGGTGCATCAAGGCGCGGCCCGCATTAGCAAAAACTTCCTCGCGCGCGGCGCCAAACGCCTCGAAGCCGATGTCGGCAGTGTGTTCAAGTGTGCGGAAAAGCTGCATCGTTGGCTGCTCGGCCAATCCCGGGTCATGACTAAACCCGGCCGCGTTGTAGTTCCACATCATACTCGACCTGGGATGACTTTGGTAGACTGAGCTTCGTGAACTTCCTAGACTTTTTCCGACCCCTTGAGTAGGATGGGCGAGAAAAAGCCGGAAGGAGATGAGGATGGCGCTCGCAGTTGTGGCACTGGTGGTTCTGGCGGTGTTGGCGATTACCTTCGCCGCCCTCGCTCTCTATTTTGTGGGCCTCTACAAAAAGCTGGTGGCCGACCAGAACAATATCGATCGCTCCTTCTCCAACATCGATCTCCTGCTCAAGCAGCGCCACGATGAGCTTCCCAAATTGGTTCAAACCTGCAAAGGCTACATGCAGCACGAGCAAAAGATGCTGCAAGCCGTCACCGAGGCGCGCACGGCCTTTAGGCGCGCCAGCACGCCTGCCGAAAAAGCCCAGGCGGATAACCTGGCAAGCGGGACGCTCGAGGCTCTGTTCGCGGTGGCCGAGAAATACCCTGATTTGAAAGCCAACACCAACTTCAGGCAACTGCAAGGCCGGATCATCGACCTGGAAACCAAAATTGCCGCGCAACGCAGCTCCTACAACGACGACGCGAACGCCTTCAACATGCGCATCGCGCAAGTCCCCGCCAAAATTTTGGCGGGCTTTATGGGCCTCCGACCCCACGCGCTTTTCCAGGCGGCCGAAGCAGACCGGGAGGATGTGAAGGTAAGCTTCAATACTTGATCCATTGTTTGTAATACAGGTATTGCTGGATCCAGGGCCGGGTCCAGGGATTACGCGCGCAGTAGAAGACCGAAAGCGCAGAGACGAGCAAGAAGGCCAGGGCCATGCCGCGGAACCAGCGATGCGCCGCCTCGCTCTGCAGGCCCTCCGGAAGCAGCATCAGCCACAGCGGAATCAACCAGAAGAACCAGCGTAGGCCGCAGCACATGCCGCCGTAGTTCCGCTGTCCGGCGAAGAAGGTGTAGAAAACCAGCAACAGCAAGGTCAGAAAGGCAGCCAGCGCCGCGAAGGCGCGCAGCGGGCTTCCCGGGGAACGAAGCGACCTCCAGACCCCCAGCAAGCTAAATATGAAAATCGGCGAGAGCGAAAAGATCCCGTGGTGGCCGAGGAGCATATTGAAAAGGTAAATGGGCCAGGGCTCGTACACGTTATCGATTCCCTTGCCCATTTGGCCGGTGAATTTTCCGGTGGCGGGGTCGACCTCGCTGCCCACGAGGCGGCTGGTGGCGGGATCGATGAGCCAATAGGAGCCCGGATAAACGTAGGCCGACTTGTGAGCGTAAGCGGGCGAAAGATCGCCCGTCACCAGGTAGTTGGTCACCAAGTGGCCGGCGATAGGGAGCAAGGCGAGGGGCAGAAACCAAGTTAACGTCTGCCGGCGCGACTTCCAGGCCAATCCGGCGCCCAGCACCACCAGGAAGGCAAGCGCCGGAAATTCATTCACCGCCGCAAAGCCGGCAAAGAATCCTGCCAGAGCAAAGAACCGCCAACTGCACTGTCTCTCGCACCAGATCAGGAAGGCGGGGTAGAGCGCGAAGAAGAAACTGAAGCCCGCGATGGTGTGGTTGTTGAGGGTGATGCTGAAACCGGTCAGAAAAGTTCCCAGTCCCGCAGCCGCCATGGCGTAGGCGCGAATCCAGGGATCGGGGGCAAGCCGGTCAAGGAGCCGCGAGAACAGACCCAAGAAAATGATGAGCGGCAGAAGGTTCACGGTAGCCACCATCAACCGGATGACGGTTTCCGGATTCTTGCGAAAACTGAACGCGCCGAAGCTGAGCTTCTTCAGAACCAGGTATTCACCGGCAAGTAGGGTCTCGAGCAGGGGAGGCTTGGAGGAATAGAAGTGGCCGTGAAGCCGGACGCGATCGATCGTATCGGGCCAGGGCGTTTCGTCGATGTTGTAGGCGCCTCGCTCAGCCAGGCTGTAGACCGTCGCCCAACGCGAGAGATCGTTCATGCCATGCATCGGAAGCGCCACGCCCCGCGAGTCGGGTTCGGCGCGTGCCAGGAAAATCAAGCCCAGCACAGCCCCTGCGGTTACCGCAATCAAGATGAAATCCAGCCGTCGCCCCACTCCTGAATCCCCGCTCCGGCTTGGGAGGGGAGCGCGAGATTCCCCTCCCGGCTTGGGGAGCGGACCAAGGGAGGGCGAGGAGGTGCCATTCGCATTCATCTTCATGCGCAATTACCCTGGGTGGGTGGCGTACGCTCTGCAATCGAATACTTCGGTTCATTCCTGACGTTTTGAGACGCGACCAGTTCGCCGAGAAACCCGACCGACAACATTTGAAATCCGATGATAAGGCAGGCGAGGGAGTAGATCAGCAGAGGGCGCGCACCGATGGGTCCAAAACCGTGTAGGTGGAATCGCGCCAATATCCAACACACGCCAAGATAGGAGAGGCCGGCCGCCCCGAGCAAGAAAGCTGGAAGTCCGATTCCCCCCAACAGATGCAGCGGGCGTTCGCCGAAGACGGTGAGAAAGACCACCGTGAGGAGATCCAGGAAGCCCTTAACGAAGCGATGAAATCCGTATTTCGATTGGCCATAGCGCCGGGGATGGTGCGCGACGGGCAGTTCGGCCACGCGATAGCCGCGAGCATGGGCCATAACGGGAATGAAGCGGTGCAGCTCTCCGTACAAGTGCAGCTCCTTGACGACCCCGGCGCGAAAGCCCTTGAACCCGCAATTGTGGTCGCGCAGTTTGAGCCCCGTCAGGCGGCTCACCAGCCCATTGAACACCCGGCTGGGCCACACCTTGTGCCAAGGATCTTTCCTGACCCGCTTCCAGCCATTGACGACGTCGAAACCCTCCGACAGCTTGGCCAGGAACCTTGGGATTTCTGTGGAGTCATCCTGTAAGTCTGCGTCCATCTGTAGCACGATGTGTCCCAGCGCGGCATCGAACCCCGCGGCCAGCGCGGCGGCCTTGCCGAAGTTCCGCCGGAAACGGATGCCGCGAACCTCCGGATGGGCAGAGGCGAGGCGGCGAATTTCGTCCCACGAGCCGTCCACGCTGCCGTCGTCGACGAATATAATTTCGAAGCGCAGCCCTTGCGTCACAGCCAGCGCGAGCAAAGCGTGCTCCAGCTCTGCAAGGCTCTGGGACTCGTTGAACACGGGAACGACGATGCTGATCAAGTCGGATTTGCTGAGCTCCGATGCCATCGTATTGCTCTCGACAGTCCCGGCGCGCCTTCAGGAGGCCCGCAGGCCGAAGACCTTCTCAGTGTACAGACGGCTTAAACGGAGATCCTCGTCGAGCGAGCGGGTGATCTGGGTGCCCTTCTCGTACGCCAGTTCGACCACCAGGTAGCCTTGGAAACTGATGGCGTGCAGGTAGTCGGCGACCGGCTGATAATCCACGTCGCCGGGGCCGAAATCTTCCATCCAGATTCCCTGCCTGGAATTGCGCAGATGCAGCTCGATCAGACGGTCACCCGTTTCGCGAATAAAGCTCATCACGTCCTGCCCGCCCCGATAGGCCCAGTGTACATCCACGCAGCAGTGGACCAGGCGGGGATCGGTGTGATCCAGCAAATGATGCCATTCGCGCGCCTGTTGCGCCAACTCGGGAGTGTGATGGTGCAGCGCCAGACTGATTCCCTGCGCGTGCAGGGCGGCAGCCAACTGGTCAACGAATTTAGCCTGAGTATCCAGTTCTTCCGCAGTCTTTGCGGCCTGGGCAGGCTTGGGACTGGGGTTGGTGACAATCACCTGGGTTCCATGCGGTTTGACGAGCCGCGCCAACTCAATCACCGCCCGAACGGATTTCTCGCCCGCGGCAGCCTCATGCAGCGTCGTGCCCGCGTAGATGGTCTCCGGCGCCAGGCGATATTTGGCGAGCAAAGCGAAGGTGCGCTCACGCATCGCCGGTTGAAAGAAGTCTTGGTTCAGTTCCACGCGATGGTATCCCGCCGCGTGAAAGCTCGCGAGCACTTCCTCCACACCTTCGGCCAATGTCTTCTTTTCTGTCTCGAGATGCTGGATCCAGATATAAATCTCGACTGAGAGCTTGGGTGCATAACCGGCCGCGCTGGCATCAGTGCTTGCGACGAGCAGTCGCGGGCCGAGGAGCGTTGCGCCAGCGAGTTTTGCCGTAACGGAAAACATCTCGCGTCGAGTCTGACGTCCGTGAAATATGGCCATACGACCTCCGAAGAAGGGGCTGGGGGCTAGGAACTGGGGATCAGGGAACAGCCGTAGTGGTCCGCCAGTACCCCAACTCGCCAGCCGTATTGCTGATGGCGGCCAGTATATCGCCGGGGGTGAACTCGCCGCAAGCTGAAGCGCGCGATGTAGCGGCAAGTTTACCTCGCCAGGAAGCGCGTCAAAGCCGTCTCTGGCTGCCCGCTCCAAGACAACTCGCTTGACCTCGGCTCGCTTGCGGCGGTACATTCACACCCTCGGGTCGAATTAAGAGCCGCCAGCATATTGCTGGCTGCTGAGGGAAGGAAAACTGCCACGGGAGGACGTGAGAGGTCCGCGGTGTGGGCGCGCCCGGCGTAATTCTCCGGCTCTCAGTCCCCAGCCTCCAGTCTCCATTCGGAGTTGGGTATGAACATCAACCTTGATCTCGAGCATGTCGCCCCTGCGCCGCGGCGCAAGGACTACCGGATTGGGGCCATCGGCGCGGGCTTCATTATGAATGATTGTCACCTGGTGGCTTACGGCCAAGCGGGCTACAACGTCGTGGCCATTGCTTCAGCCTCTCCGCAGGAGGCGGCGCAAGTTGCCAGGACGCATGGCATTCCCAAGGTGTATGACACGTACCAGGAATTATTGGCCGACCCTGCCATCGAAGTTGTGGACATCGCCGTACCGCCGGACCAGCAGTTGACCATCGTGCGCGAGGCGGTGCAGCACCCCGGCCATCTCAAAGGCATTCTGGCGCAGAAGCCTTTGGCCATGAACTATGCGGATTCCCGCGAGATTGTGCGCTTGTGCGAGCAGGCCGGCATCACGCTGGCGGTGAACCAGAATATGCGTTATGACCAGTCCATGCGCGCTCTCAAGACGTTACTCAACCGTGGCTATTTGGGTGTGCCCGTGCTGGCGAGTATCGAAATGCGCGCCATCCCACACTGGAAGCCCTGGCAGCTTGCCTACACTCACCTCACCTTGCTGAACATGAGCATCCACCACCTCGACAGTTTCCGCTATCTCTTCGGCGAACCGGAGAGCGTTTACGCGAGCGCCCGGAAAGATCCCCGCACGCCCTCTGACCACGTGGACGGCGTGGTGCTTTACATCCTCGAGTATCCGGGCGGCTTGCGCGCCACCGCCTGGGATGATGTGTGGGCCGGTCCGGCGCGCGAAGGCACGCCGCCCGACTTGTACATTAAATGGCGGGTCGAGGGCACGGAAGGGATGGCGCAGGGCACCATCGGCTGGCCCGCATATCCCAGCCGCACGCCCAGCACCCTAGATTTCACGACCCGGCGAGAGCCCGGGTGCTGGTTCTCACCGCGCTGGAAGGAAGTGTGGTTTCCTGACGCTTTTGGGGGTACCATGGGCCAGTTGCTCGAGGCGCTGGCCACAGGGGCCGAGCCTGCGATCAGCGGGCGCGACAACCTCCGGACCGTAGCGCTGGTCGAAGCGTGCTACAAGTCAATCGAAGAACACCGGGTCGTCAGGCTGGAAGAAATGTAGGGCGGGCGTCTCGCCCGCTGTGGCGCGGGCATCCTGCCCGCGTGTTCGTGCGGGAGCGGGACGCTGCCGCGACAGCGGGCGAGACACCCGCGCTACGGAGGAAAACCCATGAAACTCGGACTCATCAATTCGGCGTGGCTCGGGACTTCGGTGGGCACGACGGACGGCATACGCAAGACCAAGGAGATCGGGTTCGACACCATTGATATCTTCAACGACCCCCTGGACATTGACATCAAGGAGCGGCGGTTGATCAAGGACACCTGCCGTGAAGTTGGAATTCCCGTCGTTTCGCATTGCTGTTGCGCCTTAGGCATCGCGGACTTCAACCCGGCGGTACAGCGGTTCCACGTCAGCCGGTGCAAAGCGTACCTGGACTTTGTTTATGAGACCGAGGCCAGAAACCTGTTGCTGGTGGTGGGCGAATATATCTGGCAGCAGGAAGTCATTCCGCCCAAGGCCCAATGGCAGTTTGCCGTCGACAACGTCAGGTCGCTGGGTGACTACGCAGCCAACCTGGGAGTCGAGATCGCCATCGAACTCGAGCCTTTCAAGCTTTCCATTGTTAATACTCTGGATAAGATGGTTCAATTCCTGAAGGACGTGGACCATCCTGCCGTGCGTGCCAACTTGGACATCTCGCACTTGGCGCTCTCGAACTCGGCCCCGGAGTCCGTTCCGAATCTCCAGGGGCGCATCGCCCACGTGCACTTCTCCGATTGCGACGGCAAGGTCCACGGCGACCTGCCGCCGGGACGCGGGGTGGTGGATTTCACACCCTACCTTCAGCAGCTCAAGAATCTGGGCTATAGCGGCACGGTCAGCATTGAACTCGAGTATTCGCCGCAGCCCGAAAAGATCGTCGAATGGGTCACGGAAGCGTATCGGGAGACGAATCGCTTGATGCAGAACCTTGGCATTCGGGGGTAACGCAGGATGAATTACCGAAGATTCGGGCGAACTGGATGGATGGTAAGCGAGTTGGGTTACGGCATGTGGGGCATGGCGGGCTGGACCGGCTCGAATGACGAGGAGTCGAAGCAAGCACTGCAACGGTCTGTCGAGCTGGGCTGCAACTTCTTCGATACCGCCTGGGCCTACGGCGACGGCCACAGCGAGGAGTTGCTGGGATGGCTGGTTCGCAACAATCCGGACAAGAAACTCTATACCGCTACCAAGATCCCGCCCAAGAATTTCGAGTGGCCAAGCCGGCGTGAGTTCAAGTTGGACGACTGCTTTCCTCCCCATCACATCGAGGACTACGTTCTGAGCAGCCTCAAGAACGCCGATCTGGAGTCCTTCGACCTCGTGCAGTTCCACGTGTGGGAGGATTCATGGGTCGACGACGACCGTTGGGCCAAGAAGATCGATGATTTGCGGCGCGAAGGGATGATTCAAGCCGTCGGCATCAGCATCAATCGCTGGGAGCCGGGGAACGGTGTAAAGACAGTTCAATCCGGTCTGGTGGACGCCGTGCAGGTGATTTACAACATCTTCGACCAGAACCCGGAGGACGAACTCTTTCCGGCTTGCCAGGCCCATGATGTGGCCGTGATCGCGCGTGTGCCTTTTGATGAGGGATCGCTCACCGGGACCCTCACGCTGGAGAGCAAGTGGCCGCAAGACGATTGGCGCAACACTTACTTTGTGCCGGAGAACCTCAAGTCCAGCGTGGCCCGCGTTGAGGCGCTCCGGCCGCTGATTCCAGCCGGCATGACGATGCCGGAGATGGCTCTGCGCTTCATACTGAATAATGCCACCGTCAGCACGATCATTCCGGGCATGCGCAAGGTCAGGAACGTGGAAGCCAATGTCGCCGCCTGCAACGCCGGGCCTCTTTCACCCGAGCTTTACGCTCAACTGCGCGACCACCGCTGGGATCGTACGCCCACCGCCTGGTCGCAGTAATCGTCGCAGGCGCAGCCCGCCTTGGAGTGCGGCAGCGGCGCTGCCGCCTTGGCCTTGGAGATGAGGCCGCGTTGAGGAGAATGCCCCGCGCACGGGCGCCGATCTAGCCGGAGGAGCCGATGACACCTAACCAATTCTCGAGGCGCACATTCCTCGCGCGGTCAGGAGCCGTGGCGGCCGCTGCTGCGGCCTTGCCCGTCTTCCCGCGCACCGGCGCGGCATCCAGCGACCGGCCCCTGCGGCTGGGCGGCCCGATCTTTCTCAATTCGGAAGATCCCGCCGAACAAGCTCGAGAGCACCGCAGGCTGGGATATCGCGCGGCTTACGCTCCCAAGGTGGAGCTGAAGGACAAGGACAAGATTCAGGCGATTATCAAGGAATTCGCAGCCCAGGACGTGGCCCTTGCGGAAGTGGGCGCGTGGGTCAACATGCTCGATCCCGATCCTGAAAAGCGCCGCAAGAATATGTCTTATGTCGAAGAGCGGCTGGCGTTGGCGGAGGAGTTGGGCACGCGTTGTTGCGTGGACATTGCCGGATCCTACGACCCTAAGATCTGGTATGGCCCCAACCCCAAGAACCTCAGCCAGGAATTCATCGACGCGACGGTGGAGAACTGCCGTAAGCTGATTGATGCGGTGAAGCCGGTGCGGACGAAGTTCTCCATCGAAATGATGCCGTTCAACTTCCCCAGCGGCCCGGACGAATACCTGAAATTGATCAAGGGGGTGGATCGCAAGGCCTTCGCCGTTCATCTTGACGTCTGTAATGTGATGAACAGCCCGGAGCGCATGTATCATAATGGCGATGTGATCCGTGAATGCTTCCGTAAGCTAGGGCCATGGATCGCCTCCTGCCACGCCAAGGACCTGAAGTGGGAGGAGTACGTGCAGGTGTGCCTGCGGGAGGTGATTCCCGGGCGAGGTCAAATCGATTACAAAGCCTATTTGAGCGAACTCGCCAAGCTGGCGGTGGACGCTCCCTTGATGCTCGAACACCTGAAAACCGCTGAGGAATATACCGAGGGGCGCGAGTATATTCAGGGAGTGGCGCGGCAACTGGGTCTTTCCTTCGGCGTGTAGCGGCGGGTTTACCCCGCCACATCTGCATTCTTTCGAGCGTCCAATGGCGGCGTAAAGCCGCCCCTACACGCTCGAAGCTGTCCCACGGCGACCACAAGGGTCGTTTCTACCACAGAGAGGAGATTAACGATGGGCAATGAAACGGGAATGACGCGAAGAGATTTCCTGAAGGAGGCGGCGGGGGTTGGTGCAACGGCAGCCGCATTCGGTGGTCTGGCGCCGGCGCGTGTGCTGGGCGCGAATGACAAGGTGCGGGTGGGCGCCATGGGCACGGGCGGGCGCTGCCAGTATCTGATGAGGCTCTTCAAGCAGAATCCCTCCGTGGATCTGGTGGCCGTCTGCGACGTGTACGGGCCGCGCCGCGACAAGGCCTTGGACATCGCAGGCGAGGATGCCAAATCCTACCTCAATTACCACGAGCTGCTCGATCGCAAGGATATTGATGCGGTCATCATCGGCAGCCCGGATCATTGGCACAAGCAAATGCTCATTGACGCCTTGCAGGCGGGCAAGGACGCCTACGTCGAGAAGCCCATCATGCACTCGATTGAGCAGGGCGTCGAGATGGTGCGAGCTGTCGAGCAAAGCGGGCGCATCGTCCAGACAGGCACACAGCAGAGGAGCTGGCCGCACTGGATTATGGGCAAGCAGATCGTCGATTCCGGCAGGCTGGGCAAAATCACTTTCGTCCACACCTACTGGTACCAGAACTATCTCTCGGACTCCGAGGGGCTGAGGCCCGTGGACCAGTCGCAACTTGACTGGAAACGGTTTCTCGGCGACGCGCCGGACCAGCCCTTTACACCGGAGAAATTCTACTGGTGGCGCTGGTTCTGGGACTTTGGAGGGGGGATATTAACTGATCTTCTCACGCACTGGATAGACGTTATTCAATGGTATATGGGCCAGCCCGCGCCCCTGACCGCGACGAGCACCGGGGACCTCTACCGTATGCCCTGGCAGGCCCCGGATACCGTTACCGCGGCTTACGAATATCCTGGGAAGTTTATGGTTACCTTCACCGGCGCCATCAACAGCAGTGTGGATGACGGCGGGATTATCTTCCGAGGCAGCGAGGCCACGCTCAAGATCGATCGCGAGCACATGGCGGTTTACCCCGAAGGCGGCAGGCCCGTGCCCGGCACGCTCGTTCCAGAACCCGAAATCCTGGTGCGCTCCGAGCGCGACGGCACCATCGACAACGTGAATAACTTCGTCGATTGCGTGCACAGCCGGAAGACACCCAACGCCAACATCCACGTAGCCTTCGAGGCGGCGCGCACGTCCTGGATTGGAAATGCCTCGCTGAAGCGGGGGACGAAAGTGGCGTGGGACGCCGGCAAGGGAAAGGTCGTGTAGCGGCGCGGCGGTTATGCTACTGGGAACAAGAGCTTGTCATTCCGAGTGCAGCGAGGAATGTCGCCGTGGTTCTTGCCAATCGATCTGGGCGGCAGCAAAGCGAGATTCCTCGTTGCGCTCTTCCGAATGTTCTGAGGAAGGGCGGGGCTTCAGCCCCGCCGCCTTGGGGCCGACTAAAGTTGGGGCCTTTAGGCCCTGAAATCATCTCGCTTCAGGGGCTAAAGCCCCTTCTCCATCGGGCGCGTTGGGCGGCGGGGCTGAAGCCCCGCCCTTCCGCGCGCCTTGCATCTCCATGGGTGGGCCGCAGGCCACTGACCACTCGGAATGACAGAGTGAAGGCGTAACCGCCTCAAGCGCGGTGGGGGCCGCGCAGAACTCGCGCCGGGAAGAAGATGATTGCCGCCAACAGGTCAAAGACCCCCCCCACCGCAATGCCAACCAGGCGGAAGGGCAGAAGCAGTAACCAGACAAAAGGATAAAGCACCAGGGCCAGCAACGCCAGCGGCCAGCAAAGAACCAGAAGTATGCACCAAAGAAGAAATTTAACCATCGCCAGCCTCCATCACGCCTTCCATTGTAATCATACGCGCGGGAAATTAGAAGGTTCCAACCGTAGGGGCGGCCGCAAGGGCTGCCCCAGAATGCTGAGGTGCGGGGTTGCTTCTACTTCTCTGCCCAGAGGGCGTAGACGAGGCAGGCCATGAAGATCACCAGCAAGCTGGTGGAAGCTACAAAGAGGACGGAGAAAGGCTGGTTCAAAGAGTCGAGCAGAAGGCTTAGGAGCCAGCGAGCATCGGAATGTCCGAAGTTCGCCAGGCGGCCGAGCCAAGTGTAGAAGTCACTCCATTTCCAAACCACGAAGGCCAGCAAGACCGCCAAACCGCAGGCCATGGCAAATCTCTCGGCGAGCGC
>Ga0187781_10002993_pt1 | contig 12760 bp, 14 predicted proteins | sample 0715_SJ02_MP02_2_FD_132447 | JGI IMG/M metagenome (GOLD analysis project Ga0187781, IMG submission 132447) | Tropical peat soil microbial communities from peatlands in Department of Meta, Colombia - 0715_SJ02_MP02_20_MG | ecosystem: Environmental > Terrestrial > Soil > Wetlands > Peat | place...
CTTCTTGCGCAGCGTGTTGCGGTTGAGGCCCAGAAGCTGCGCCGCCTTGAGCTGGTTGCCGCGCGTGGCGCCGAGCGTCAAAAGGATCAGCGGACGCTCCACCTCGCGCAGCACGCGGTCGTAAAGTCCCGACGGCGGCAGCCCGCCCTTGTGGGCCGCGAAATAGTCGCGCAGATGCCGCTCGGCGGCGCCGCCCAGGCCTTCATTGGCCGGCGGATCGGCCACCGCCGGCGCCGGCGAGGCCTCGGCAAGCTCGGCTTCGACCGCGTCCATGCCGATCACTTCCTGCGAATAGAGCGCGGCCAGCCGCCGCACGAGATTCTCGAGCTCGCGCACGTTGCCCGACCAGCGATGGCTCTTGAGCCGCTCCATCGCGCCCTGGTCGAGCGACTTCATCGGCAGCCCCTCGGCATGCGCCAGGCCGAAGAAATGCCGTACCAGCGCCGGGATGTCCTCGGCGCGCTCGCGCAGCGGCGGCAGGCGGATCGGCACGACGTTGAGACGGTAGAAGAGATCCTCGCGGAAAAGCCCCTGGCGGATGAGCTGGCGCAGGTCGCGATGGGTGGCGGCGATGATGCGGACGTCGGCGCGGATCGGCGTGCGGCCGCCGACGGCGGTGTACTCGCCCTGCTGCAGCACGCGCAGCAGCCGCGTCTGCGCCTCGAGCGGCATGTCACCGATCTCGTCGAGGAAGAGCGTGCCGCCCTGCGCCTGCTCGAAGCGGCCGACGCCGCGCGCCGTGGCGCCGGTGAACGAGCCCTTCTCATGGCCGAACAGCTCGCTCTCGATCAGCTCGCGCGGAATCGCCGCCATGTTGATGGCGACGAAGGGGCCGCTGCGGCGCTTGCCGTAATCGTGCAGCGCGCGCGCCACCAGCTCCTTGCCGGTGCCGCTCTCGCCGGTGATCATCACCGTGAGGTCGGTGCCCATCAGCCGCGCCAGCACGCGGTAGATCTCCTGCATCGCCGGCGAGCGGCCGATCAGCGGCAACTGCTCGTCGGACTGCTCCCCCTCGCCCGGCGCCGGCGCGAGCGCGTTGGGCGTGGTGAGCGCGCGCTCGACGACGTTGACCAGCTCGCGCAGGTCGAAGGGCTTGGGCAGGTATTCGAAGGCGCCGCGCTCGGTCGCCTTCACCGCGGTGAGCAGCGTGTTCTGCGCGCTCATGACGATGATGCGCAGCTCCGGCCGGAGCTTCTTGATGCGCGGGATGAGGTCGAGCCCGTTTTCGTCGGGCATCACCACGTCGGTGATGACGAGGTCGCCCTCGCCGTCCGACACCCAGCGCCACAAGGTGGCGGCGTTGCCGGTGGTGCGGACGTCGTGGCCCATCCGCCCCAGCGCCTGGCTCAGCACGGTGCGGATGGCGCGGTCGTCGTCGGCGATGAGGATGGTGGAGGCGTTCATTGCGCCGGCCCCGCGGCGCGCGGCACCGTCGGCAGGCAGACGCGGAACACGGTGCGCCGCGGCTGGCTGTCGAACTCGATGATGCCGCCATGGTCGCCGATCACCTTGGCGACGAGGGCGAGGCCGAGGCCGGTGCCGTTGTGCTTGGTGGTGACGAAGGGGTCGAAGAGATGCTGGCCCAGCTCCTCGGGGATGCCGTCGCCGTTGTCGATCACCGTGATCACCAGCGGCAGATGGACGCGGGCGTCGCTGCCGGCCACCGCCAGCCGCACGCCGTGCTGATAGGCGGACGCGATCTGGATCTCGCCGCCTTGCGCCGGCACCGCTTCGGCGGCGTTCTTGACCAGGTTGAGGAACACCTGGATCAAGAGGTCGCGGTTGCCGTGCACCGGCGGCAGCGAGGGATCGTAATCCTCGATGAAGCGCACGTGGCGGGCGAAGCCGGTCTGCGCCACCCGGCGCACCCGCTCCAGCACCTCGTGGATATTGACCGGGCCGCGCTCGATCGGCCGCTGGTCGGAGAACACTTCCATGCGGTCGACCAGCGCGCAGATGCGGTCGCTCTCGTCGCAGATGAGGCGGGTAAGCTCGCGGTCGCCGGCGCCGATCGTCTCTTCGAGGAGCTGCGCCGCGCCGCGGATGCCGGAGAGCGGATTCTTCACCTCATGCGCCAGCATCGCCGCCATCGCCGTCACCGAGCGCGCGGCGTTGCGGTGGGTGAGCTGCCGGTCGATCTTGTGGGCGATCGAGCGCTCCTGCAGGCTCACCACCACCTCGGCGCGGTTCTCGGCGACGGGCGCCGCCTGCACCGTCACGACGTGGGCGCCGAGCCGCGGCGTCTCGAGGCCGACGCCGTATTCCGAGACGCTGTGACCGCTGGCGCGGACGGTGTCGATGAGCGCGAGGACCGGGCTGTCCGCCGGCAGCAGGTCGCCCAGCGCGGCGCCCAGCAGAGTGGCGGCGCTCGCGTCGAAGAACTGCTCGGCGGCGGCGTTGGCATAGATCAGCACGCCCGCGGCGTCGACCACCAGCACCGGGTCCGGCAGCGCCGCCAGCACCGCGGCCGCCTCGATGCGCGCGCTCCACGCCCTGCCGCGCTTGGCCGCCGCGCTGGTCTTGCTCATGCTCACGCCGCCTGCCGCTCGACGAGCGGCTCGTAGAAGGCGCGAATCATCGCCGCCACCGCCTCCGTGTCCTCGGTGCGGTTGACCGCGGCGCGGAACTCGGCCGAGCCCGGCAGGCCCTTCGAATACCAGCCGATGTGCTTGCGCGCGACGCGGCCGCCGATGCTCTTGCCGTAATGAAGGAGCATGTCGCGGTAATGCGCCAGCACGCAGTGAAGCTGCTCGGCGAGCGGCGGATCGGGCAGGCGCTCGCCGCTGCGCAGATAGCGCATCACCTGATGGACGAACCAGGGGCGGCCATAGCTGCCGCGGCCGATCATCAGCCCGTCGGCGCCGGATTGCGCCAGCGCGTCCTGCGCATCCGCCAGCGACAGGATGTCGCCATTGGCGATGACCGGCAGCCGCACCGCCGCCTTCACCTCGCGGATGAAACACCAATCGGCGCTGCCGTCATAGAACTGGCAGCGGGTGCGGCCGTGAACCGTGATCATGCGGATGCCGCAGGCCTCGGCGATGCGCGCCAGCGCCGGCGCGTTGCGGCTCCCGGCGTCCCAGCCGGTGCGCATCTTGAGCGTCACCGGCAGGCGCACCGCCTTCACCACCGCCTCCAGAATGCGCGCGGCATGGCTCTCGTCGCGCATCAGCGCCGAGCCGGCATGGCCGCCCACCACCTTCTTCACGGGACAGCCGAAATTGATGTCGATGAGCGACGCGCCGCGATCCTCGTTGAGCTTCGCCGCCTCGGCCATCGCCCGCGGCTCGCAGCCGGCAAGCTGCACCGCCATCGGCTGCTCTTCCGGGCAGTTCGCCGCCATGGCGAGCGACTGGCGCGTCTCGCGGATCATCGCCTCGCTGGCGATCATCTCGGAGACGACGAGCCCCGCCCCATAGCGCTTCACCCGCCGGCGGAACGGCAGATCGGTGACGCCCGACATCGGCGCGAGAAGAACGGGATCCTTGAGACGAACGGAGCCGAGATCAATGCTCATTTGCTGGGCATACACCGATTTTGCTCAATAATTGAGCATATGATAATCCGCTCATTCCGCAGTGCAACAAAAATTCGGCGGCTTCCTTTCGGCTTCCTTTAACTTCCTGGGAAAGCGGGAAAATTTTCAACTCAACAAGACGTTGGTGACGAATTTCACCCCGGGATAGGCGAGCGTGAGCAACAGCCAGGCGAGCAGCGCCAGCCGCGCCGCCCGCCGGCCGCGGATGCCCTGGCGATAGCGCGCCAGCAGCAAGATGCCGATCACGACGAAGGCGGCCAGCGAAAACAACGTCTTGTGATCGAACGGCAGCAGCCGGCCGCCGATGAAATGCTCCGCCGCCATGCCGCTCAGCAGCCCCAGCGCCAGCACTGCCTCCGCCGCCGCCAGCAGCCGCAGCTCCAGCGACTCGCTCTCCGCCATCGGCGGCAGCAGGCGAGTCAACGCGGTCGGCCGCTTCGTCTTGAGGCCGCGCTCCTGGAGAAAGACCGCGAAGCCGGCGACGGCGCCGAGGGTGAGAAGACCGTAGGTTGCGACGGCGAAGAGGATATGCGCGTCGAGCCAGCCCGCCGGCACGCCGCCGAGCACCGGCTGGTCCGGGACGTGTTCCCAGACGAGGGCGATGAGCGCGAGCAGCAGCAGGTAAGGCAGCAGCAGCGGCGCGAGTTGCCAGGCATGGCGCGTCGCCAGCGACAGCGCCAGATAAAGCGCCATGGTGGCGGTGATGGTGACCCACAGCGACATGGCGAAGCCGGTGCGCCATGCGCCGCCGGCCTCTGCCATCACCCAGAGGCCGGGGCCGAGCACGCCCAAGCCGAGCAGCGCGAAGAACAGCGCGCCGGGACCGCCGCGGCGTCGAAACGCGATCGCCGCCGCCGGCACCAGTGCCAGCAGCGCCGCGACATTGAGCGCGATGCCCGTCATGCGGCGGAGATAGCCATGGCGCCCTCGCCTTGGCAAGCGCTGCCGCCTCGTTTAGGTTCCCGCCATGGCTTCCTGCATTGCGCTGGTGGTGGCGGCCGGCCGCGGCATCAGGCTGGGCGGGCCGCTGCCCAAGCAATATCTGCCGCTCGCCGGACGGCCGCTGCTGCGCTACAGCCTCAAGACGCTGGCGCGCCATCCCGGCATCGATGCCGTGCGCGTCGTCTACAATCCGGAAGATGCCGCGCCCTACGCCGCCGCTTCCGATGGCCTCGACCTGCTGCCGCCGGTGGCGGGCGGCGCGGCGCGGCAGGACTCGGTGCGGCTCGGCCTCGAAAGCCTTGCCGCTGCCAAGCCCGAGCGCGTGCTCATTCACGACGCGGCGCGGCCCTTTCTCGACGACGCCACGATCGACCGCGTGCTCGCCGCGCTGGATGAGGCGCCCGGCGCCATTCCGGCGCTCGCGCTCAAGGACACGGTGAAGCGCGGCGCCGCGGGGCGCGTCCTCGAGACGCTCGACCGCGCGGCGCTGTGGCGCGCGCAAACGCCGCAAGGCTTCCATTACGCGCCGATCCTCGCCGCCCATCGCGCTTGCGCCGGCAACGATCTCTCCGACGACGCCGCGGTCGCCGAGCGCGCCGGCCTCGTTGTCCGCCTGGTGCCGGGCAACGAGGCGAATTTCAAGGTGACCACGGCGGACGATCTGCGCCAGGCGGAACGGCTGCTCGCCGCGCAGCAGGCCGATATCCGCACCGGCCAGGGCTTCGACGTCCATGCTTTCGGCCCCGGCGACCGCGTCTTGCTCTGCGGCATCGAGGTCGCGCATGAGCAGGGGCTGGTCGGCCATTCCGACGCCGATGTCGGCCTGCACGCGCTCACCGACGCCATTCTGGGCGCGCTCGGCGCCGGCGACATCGGCGAGCATTTTCCGCCCGGCGATCCGCAATGGCGCGGCGCCCCGTCGCACCGCTTCCTCGGCCACGCCGCCCGACTGGTGGAAGCCGCCGGCGGCAGCATCGCCCATGTCGACGTCACGCTCATCTGCGAGCGGCCGAAGATCGGCCCGCACCGCGCGGCGATGGTGGCGCGCATCGCCGAGATCCTGGGGCTCGACCGGCATCGCGTCAGCGTCAAGGCGACGACCACCGAAGGGCTCGGCTTCACCGGCCGCGGCGAAGGCATCGCCGCGCAGGCGGTCGCCACCCTGCGGCTGCCGCTGGCGCCATGACGGAAGAGCCCCGCCCCGCGCCTGCCGGGCTTCATCCCGCGACGCTCATCGCCACCTGGTTCGGCGCGGGGCTGCTGCCGTGGTTTCCCGGAACCTGGGGCTCGCTCGCCGCGCTGCCTTTCGCCTGGGCGATCGCCTGGCTCTTCGGTCCGCGCGCGCTGCTGATCGCCACCGCCGGCCTTTTCTTCATCGGCTGGTGGGCGGCGCACCGCGTCGTGCGCGCGAGCGGCGCCGCCGATCCCGGCTCGGTGGTGGTCGACGAGGTGGCGGGACAATGGCTCACGCTCGTGGTCACGCCGCCGGACGCGGTGGGATATGTCGCGGGCTTCCTGCTCTTCCGCCTCTGCGACATCCTCAAGCCCTGGCCCGCGCGCTGGATCGACCAGCACCGCCATGGCGGCTTCGGCATCATGGCGGACGACATCATCGCCGCCTTTTATGCCGCGACCGCGCTGCTCCTTCTCCTGCTGCTCCTGGGCAAGCCGATTGGCTGAAGCGGCGCTCCATCGCCTGGCCGAAACCGTGCTCGCCGCCTGCCGCGGCAAGGGCTTCACCCTGGCGACGGCGGAATCCTGCACCGGCGGCATGGTGGCGGCGGCGCTCACCGACATTCCCGGCTCTTCCGACGTGGTCGACCGCGGCTTCGTCACCTATTCCGACGCCGCCAAGAGCGCGCTGCTGGGCGTGCCGCCGGCGCTCATCGCCGCCCATGGCGCGGTAAGCCGGGAAGTGGCCGAAGCGATGGCGGCGGGCGCCGTGCAGCGCGCGCCGGTCGATCTCGCCGTGGCGATCACCGGCATCGCCGGTCCCGGCGGCGGCAGCGCGGCAAAGCCGGTGGGCCTCGTCTGGTTCGCCAGCGCCCGGCGCCACGGCGCGGTCGCCAGCGAGAGCCATGTTTTTCCCGGCGACCGCGCGGCCGTGCGGCTTGCCGCCACTAGGCGAGCTCTCGAGCTCCTGCTTGCCGCCGCCGCACCCTGACCACGCTCGCAACCGCTCGCCGGCGTCGCCGCCGCGAACCCTCTTGGCGCAACGCCGGAAGGCAGATGTCGCGCCGGCGCGTCTTACATCTTCATTCCGGGCATGCTGTTCGAGGCCGGCGCGCCCGCCTTCTCGATCATCACCATCGTCTCGACCGCGCCGGCCTTGTCGAAGGTCAGGGTCAGCGGAAAGCTGTCGCCGACGGCGAGCGGATGCTTCAACCCCAGCAGCATGATGTGCATGCCGCCCGGCTTGAACTCGGCGCTGCCGCCCGCCTTGAGCGGAACTTCGGCGACCGGCCGCATCTTCATGACGCCGTTGTCATTGATGGTGGCGTGCAATTGCGTCTTGGCGGCCACCGGCGTCGATGCGCCGGTCAAGCGATCATCCGTTGTCCCGCGGTTGGTCAGGGTGAGGTAGACCGCGCCGTTGACGCCCGACGCGGCGGTCGCGCGCGCCCAGGGGTGGCCGACCTCGATGGAAGAGGATGTCTGCGCCGAAGCCGATGCGGCCCAGGCGACGTAGAAGGCAGCGAGCAGGAGAAGACGCATGGGAAAGCTCATTCCGAAAGTTGCGACGGAAGACGTTGCGACAGGCGCAGGCGAGCCGCCTTCGCCGGGCGCCGGGGCGGGCGGCCCGCGACTTTTCGGCCGGCCGTCCTTCGGGCGTCTATTTGGCATGCGGCACCTGGCTCAGCAGCGGCAGCACCGCCGCATCAAGCTCCTGTTCGGTCACGCCGTGCTCGCCGGGGCTGAACGTGGCGCGTACCGTCCCGTCGGCGGCGATGACATAGGTGAGGGGGATGGAGCCCGGCCTGCCGAAGCCGTTGGCCGTGGCGTCGCCGAGCATGGCGGCCGGATAGGAGAAGGCCTGCATGACCTTCACGACGTCGCTGCGGTCGCGCGGGCGGTCGGCGCTGACGCCGATCATCTCGAGACCCTCGTCGTGATGGCGCCGGTAGAAGGCGTCGAGAGCGGGCATCTCCTCGCGGCAAGGTCCGCACCAGGTCGCCCAGAAATTGACGATCACGACCTTGCCGCGCTCGGCGGCAAGGTCGAATTGCCCGCCGCCGAGCTCCGGCGCGGCAAAGGGCGGCGCCGGTTGCCCGATCTGCGCCGCCGCCCGGGCGGCGGGAGCGGCGAGGCCGAAGGCGATGAAACACGCCAGCGGCGCGAGGAACGAAAGTTGTCTGAGCATGCGGCGTCACCTGCACCTAGAAGCGGTAGGCGGCGATGAACTTCAGCAGCCACGGGGCTGTGAGCTGGTCGCCGTTGAAGTTCTGGTAGACCGGAAGCTCGATATCGACATAGGTCGAAAAGCTGCCCATGTCGAACTCGACCCCTGGCGAGAACAGCACGCGCTGGTAGCCGGAGGCGAGCGGGCTTGCCGATTGCGGACCGCTGTCCCTGGTGCGCTCGGAAAAGATGACCTGGACCAGCGGGCTGATCTGGACGGCGCCGAGATCGAAGCTGCTGTAGATCACGCCGCCGGCGGTATCGAGCTCGGTGCCGGGGCGATAGCCCTCGCTGGTCAGCACCGGCTGGTCGAGCAGCGCCTGGACGAACCAGCTCCAATGCGTGTCGGTCCCCAGCCCGTCGCGATGGTAGCCGCCGAGCAGAAGATCGGTGCTGCCGCTGCCGATCTGGCTGTCGCGATCGACGACGGCGGAGTCATATTGGTAGTTGCCGGTCGGTACCTTCACGCCGAAGGTCAGGCCGCTCGACAGGTCCTCCGAAAATCCGGTGTAGAGGCCCTCGATCCGGATGTCGCCGAGAACCGACCAGTGGGCGGTGAGCAGATCGGGCGGCGGCGTCGGAAAATTCTGGTCGGTCGTGAACTTCCGATCCCAATAGGGGACTTCCACCTGAACGCCCCAGCTCCGGTTGAACATGTATTGCAGGCCGGCGGTGAAGAAATTGGTGCGGATGTCCTTGTCGCCGTTGTCGGCGGCCGGGGCGCGGGAGTTGCCGCTCCAATTGATGGTCTGGTCCTGATAGTCGTAGTCGAGATAGACGGTCCCGCCGGAGCCGCTCGGGAACATCGAGCTGGTGCCGACGGCGAAGACGCCGCAGCCGCAGGCACAGGCCAGGCTCTGTGCGGGCGCCATCCCGAAGAGAAAGGCCGCGGCCGAAAGGACGCAAGGGGCGATGCCGAGAGAGACGCTGGCGAGGCGCCGGAGGTTCTTGCCGCCGCGCTCGCCTGAAGACGAAGACATGGTTTCCTCCCATGAACAGCAAGGAACGCCGCGCGCCGGAAAGGCGCGCGGGCCGGCCGATCACGCGATCGGCCGGAAGAATTCGATCCGGAGCTAGCCGTTCAGCGGCGGCGCGCGCGCTTCGTAAGTGAGGGATGTCGGGAAAGAGACCGCGGCGGCGGCGGCGGCGTGCAGAACCACGCTGCTCCAGGCCGCGGGCTTTGCAACGAGGATCTCGGGCGGCGCGACGTAAGCGGCGCCGAAAGAGCCGCACAACGGGCAACAGTGCTGGCAATGGCCGTCCGCGCCGCCCGGCGCGCCGGCCGTTCGATCATCCGTCGCATCGCTCGAGAGATGACCGCTGCTGCAAATGACCGAGGCCGGCACGCCCGGGCCGCCGGCATCGGCGCCCCGAAGCTCGGCCGCGGCGAGGATCGGCAGCAAGAGCTGGACGTAGAGCGCCAGGAGCGCCAGCCACGCCCCCGGAGACCGCGATTTTCGCAGACCCGGCCTCATCCGCCGCCGACGCCGAATGCGTTCACCAAGAGGCGTTCCCCCTCCTGCATGTAAGTTACTCGCCGATACACCGATCCGTCAATCGACGCACAATGGGCGGCTGAGGGCGAAGCGTCGCGGCGATCGGCGGATCATCACGGCGCGCTCATTTTCCTTGCCACGTCATTTCTGTTCCAATCGGGATCGGGCGGGCTGCCGGAAGAGAGGTCGAGCGCACGCCGCCAATGGCCGCGCGCCTCCTCGCGCCGTCCGAGCGCCGCGGCGACGTCGCCCAGGTGATCTTCGCAGGCGGCGCAACCCGGCTGCAAGGCGACGGCGCGCTGGGCATAAAAGAGCGCGAGCTCGAGCTTGCGCTGGCGAAGGAAAATCCAGCCGAGCGTATCCTGGATCGCGGCATTCTCCGGCGCGAGGGCGGCGGCGCGGGCAGCCCAGTCCAAGGCCTCGTCGAGGTTGCCGCCGGCCATCGCCAAGCGCCAGGCGAGCCCGTTCATCCCCTCGGCGTTCCCCTGGAGGGCGGCCGAGCGGTAAAGGCGCATGGCTTGCTCGGCGCTCCGGGCCACGCCTCTCCCGGTGGCGTACATGTCGGCAAGGTCGACTTGCGCCGCCGGATTGCCCTTGTCCGCCGCCAGCCGGAAGAGCCGAACCGCCTCGCGGTCGTCCCGCGCCACGCCGCGCCCGCTGGCGTACATGGCGCCGAGATGAACCTCCGCCGTGACGTCGCCTTGAGCCGCGGCAAGGCGGAAGAGACGCACCGCGGCGGCATAATCGGCGGGCACGCCGCGCCCCGTGGCGTAGAGGAGGCCGGTCGACGCCTGCGCCCGCGCATCGCCGGCATTGGCCCGCTCGCAGTCGGCGCGCGCCGCGCCGTCGCTGAACGCGCGGCAATCCAGCGGCGGGTCGAGCGGCGGCTGCGCCTCGGCCTTCCCCGCCGCGACGGCGAGGCCCAGCAGCACCGGCAACACCGCAACACGCCGCCGCATCGTCCTCCCCCTCGCCATCGCGGCACCGCAGACACGCCGCCCATACTACGCGGCAAAACCTCCGGGAAAAGCACCGCGGCGCGGCGACGACAAGGTGCCGCGCCTCGTCGAATGCGCCGGGAGCCTGCCGCGCGAGGACGGCGGCAGGACCTTCAAGCGCCGCCGGCGCGAGCCCTCATCGAGGAAGCGACGGGCGGTCCGTCCTTCATGGCATCGGCAAACTTCCGCATCAGCCGCACCAGCTCGTCGATGTCGTGCGCGTCCCAGGTCTCGAAGATGGCGCGGCCAATCCTCTCGCGCGCGGCGTCGACCAGATTGGTCATCGCCTTGCCCTTAGGGGTGACGGCGGCCTCGCGCACGCGGCGGTCGGCGGCGCTCCCCTGGCGCTCCACCAGACCGAGGCTTTCGAGCTTTGCGACCTGGCGGCTGACGGTGGTGTAGTCGCGTCCCACGCGGTCGGCCAACTCCACCACGCCGATCGGCCCGAACCGCTCGATGCCGACGAGCAGCGGAAACAGCGCCCGGTCGAGCGGAATCCCGGCTTCCCTGATCAGCGCCTCGTCGCGCTGCGGCCGGTTCATCGCGCTGAGGATGTCGAGGACCGCCCCGTGAAGTTCGCGGAGGCGGCCGCTTATATGTGTATTTTGCACTTTCTTTCTTGACGCCATCCTCGGCTCCCTATATATATGCATTATACACATATATAGGGAAGAACCGAAAGGAAAACCGCCATGAAAGCCGCAGTCGTTCGGGGCGCCGGGCAAACGCCCGTCTACGGGGATTTCGCCGAGCCGGTGCCGTCGGCGGGCGAGAACCGCATCGCGGTCACGGCCGCCGCCATCAGCCCCGTCGTCAAAAGCCGGGCCTCCGGCGCGCATTACAGCTCGTCCGGCCGGTTCCCTTTCGTCGTCGGCATCGACGGCGTCGGACGGCTCGATGACGGAACGCGGGTTTATTTCGTTCTGCCGAAAGCGCCTTACGGCAGCATGGCGGAGCAAGCCGTGGTGCCTTCGGCGCAGTGCCTGCCCCTGCCTGACGGGCTCGATGACGTGACGGCTGCCGCCATCGCCAATCCCGGCATGTCGTCCTGGGCCGCTTACACGGAACGCGCTCGGCTCAAGGTTGGCGAGACCGTGCTGGTCAACGGCGCCACGGGAACGGCGGGCCGTCTCGCCGTGCAGATTGCCAAGCACCTCGGGGCGAGGAAGGTCATTGCGACCGGCCGCAACGCCGACGCCCTGCGTTCGCTCGCGGCCCTTGGTGCCGATGCGACCATTGCGCTCGTCGGAAGCGAGGCGGCCCTGGAGAACAGCTTCAAGGAACAGTTCGCCGAAGGGGTGGATGTCGTCATCGACTATCTCTGGGGGAAGAGTGCGGAGTGCCTGCTGATCGCCGGCGCCAAGGCCGGAGCGGAGGCCGTGCCCATCCGGTTCGTCCAGGTCGGGTCCGCGAGCGGGCCGGACATAACGCTGCCGAGTGCCGTGCTGCGCTCGTCGGCGATCGAGCTGATGGGCAGCGGCATCGGCAGCATACCTCTTGACCGCCTCGTCAACGCCATCGGCGGGCTGCTGCAAGCGACCCTGCCCGGCGGCTTCAAAATCGCGGCCCGGCCCGTCCCCTTGTCGGACGTCGAAGAGGCATGGCCCAAGGACGACAGCACCCGGCGCACCGTGTTCACCGTCGATGCGCCGACGTCTTGAGAGGCGATGCACCGCCTGCGATGAGGCGGCTCTGAGGGGTGATTTGTTCTTGCCGGGCGTCAGACGGCGCGGATATCAAGGACCTCTGCCGCCGGCGCCACGGGGTCGAGACTCTCTTCGCCGCGCCGGAGGAGCGGCGGCGCGCCGCCGTCTTCCGGCTGGGAGATCAATGAATCCCAAATCCAGCCTCTGCTTTCAGCTTCGCTTGGCGAAATATTCCTTCATCGGCTGGAAATAGAATTCCTGCCAGCCGCCGTCGCGATAGCCGGTATGGCCGTCGGGGACGTTGCGATGGCGCAAGGTGAGCTTGGTGCCGGTCTTGGCCGGCGCCAGCAGGACCTCGATCTCGGAATCGGGATCGTCCTTGGTGAAGCGCGTCGTGCGCCAGGACTGGACGATGCGCCGGCCGGGCTCGAGCACGAGATTGCGGCCGCTGATGTAGCCGTCCCAGGCGCTGAAGGCGGCGCCTGGCTTGGCGGAGGCCTTCGCCTTGCCGCCGGTCATCGCGCTATGCGCGCGGCTGTCGAGCCAGGCGTCGTAGACCGCCTGCGGCGGCGCCGGGATCGTCGCGGTGAGCGTGAAGCGGAACGCCATCCCCTTCCCCCTCAGGAATAGCTGAAGCGCGGCCGCCAACCGCCGCTGCCCTCGGGCAGCAGATCGAAGAAATGCCAGAGCGTGCAGAAATCGTCGCCCGGGCCGAGGCCGGCGTCGCTGACGCGCAGGACC
>Ga0187781_10002994_pt1 | contig 12759 bp, 22 predicted proteins | sample 0715_SJ02_MP02_2_FD_132447 | JGI IMG/M metagenome (GOLD analysis project Ga0187781, IMG submission 132447) | Tropical peat soil microbial communities from peatlands in Department of Meta, Colombia - 0715_SJ02_MP02_20_MG | ecosystem: Environmental > Terrestrial > Soil > Wetlands > Peat | place...
CCCGAAGCCGCCGCGGGTGCGGCAGCCTAGGCGATACGGAATAGGCGCACGATTATGTTGATGCCGAAAAAAGTGAAGTACCGCAAGCAGCAGCGCGGCCGGCGCAGCGGAAAAGCGTGGCGCGGCGGTTCGCTGGCGTTTGGCGAGTATGGCTTAAAGGCGCTCGAGCCGGCCTGGATTACCGACCGCCAGATCGAAGCAGCTCGCGTGGCCATCACCCGGTTCATCAAGCGAGGTGGGAAACTCTGGATTCGCGTTTTTCCGGATAAGCCGTTCACGAAAAAACCGGCGGAAACGCGCATGGGAAAAGGAAAAGGGCCGCCGGAGCGCTGGGTCGCGGTGATCAAACCCGGGCGGGTGATGTTTGAAATGGCCGGTGTGGACCTTGCGGCAGCGACGGAAGCGATGGAGCTGGCCGCGAACAAGCTGCCCATCAAGACACAGTTTGTGAGCCGGTCCGAGGAGATTTAATGTCGAAGCGGGTGGAAAAATTTCGCGAGATGAATCCGAACGAGCTCGAGATCCAGCAGCGCGAGCTGGCCGAGCAGATTTTCCGGCTGCGGTTCCAGCTCACGACCGGGCAGGCGGAAGGCCTCAAGAAGCTGCGCGAAGCCAAGCGCGATCTCGCGCGCGTGAAGACGCTTTTGCGCGATGCGGAATTGAGGAAGGCGTGATGGCCAACGAATCGGCAGCAGCGGCGCGTTCGGATGCTCAGCCTGCTCGAGAAGCGCGGGGAGCACGCCAGGAGCTGGTCGGGGTGGTCACGAGCGCCAAGATGCAGAAGACCATCGTCGTAAAGGTCACCCGCACGGTGCAGCATCCGCTCTACCAGCGGGTTGTGCGGCGGGCAAAAAAATATTACGCCCACGATGAATCCGGCGAAGCGCGCGTGGGCGATACGGTGCGGATTGTTTCCACGCGCCCGCTTTCGAAACTCAAGCGGTGGCGGCTTCAGGAAGTTCTGGCGCGCTCGACGCGCGTGGCTTGAGCGCGAGTCGGGTTTAGGAGAGCACGAATATGGTGCAGATGCGGACATGGCTGACGGTGGCCGATAATTCGGGCGCCCGCCAGTTGACCTGCATTCTCCCGCTCGGAGGAGATGCAGGACTCAGAGCTGATTTGGGCGACGTGATTACCGCCTCGGTGAAAGAGGCCACACCCGACAGCCAGATCAAAAAGGGCAAGGTGGTGCGCGCCGTTGTGGTGCGTACACGGAAAGAGCACCGGAGAAGGGATGGCACATACATCCGCTTTGACGATAATGCCGCTGTGCTGATTAACGAAGCCAACGAGCCGATCGGGACGCGCGTGTTTGGTCCGGTCGCGCGGGAGCTGCGGGACAAAAAATTCACCAAGATCATCTCGCTGGCTCCGGAAGTGTGGTAGCGATGGCGAAACTCGACCACGAACCGGCGCCTTTCAGCATCCGTCACGGCGACACGGTGAAAGTGATGGCGGGCCGCTCGAAAGGGAAAACCGGCAAAGTATTGTCCGTGAATCCGGTGAAGGGGACGGTGACGGTTGAGCACGCGAGCATCATCAAGAAGCACACGCGGCCGAATCCGTCGAAGAACATCAAGGGCGGCATTCTAGAAAAGGAAGGCCCGATTCACGTCTCCAATGTTCTGCTGGTTTGCCCGGGTTGCGGCAAGCACACCCGCGTGGGACACACGACGCTTCCGGACGGCACCAAAGTCCGCACCTGCCGCCGGTGCAACACGGCGTTCGAGAATTAGGAGAAGTTGGGGAAACATGATCAGCCGTTTGCACGATAAATATCGAAAAGAAGCCATGCCGGCGCTCACCAAGCGCTTCGGCTACAAGAACACGATGGCTGTGCCGCACGTGCAAAAAGTGACCGTCAATATCGGCCTGGGCGAAGCGAGCGCCAACGTGAAATTGCTCGACACCGCCGCGCAGGAACTCGGCCAGATTACCGGGCAGAAGCCCGTAATTACGCGGGCGAAGAAATCGATTGCGAATTTCAAAATCCGCAAAGGGATGCCGATCGGATGCATGGTCACGCTGCGAGGCGAGCGAATGTACGAATTCCTGGATCGCCTCGCGACCGTCGTTCTGCCCCGTGTGCGCGACTTCAAAGGTCTGCCCCCGAATTCGTTCGACGGCCGGGGCAATTACACCCTCGGCCTGCGGGACCAGCTCGTGTTCCCGGAAATTGATTACACGCGGGTGGACAAAATCAAGGGAATGAACATCACCATCACCACCTCCGCTCACAGCGACGAAGAAGGCCGAGAGCTGTTGCGGTTGCTCGGCGTGCCTTTCCGGTCGCCGGGTTCAGGAGGGAGAGAGAGCTAGTATGGCTCGCACCAGTCAATTCGCGAAGATGCGCAAGAAGCTGAAGTACAAAATCCGCCGGCGCAATCGCTGCCGGATTTGCGGGCGTTCCCGCGGCTTTCTGCGAAAATTCGAGATGTGCCGCATTTGTTTCCGCGGCCTCGCGCTCAAGGGCGAAATCCCCGGCGTCGTGAAAGCCAGTTGGTAATTTTAAAGAGCGAGAAAAGGAACAAAAGGTAACAACGAATGACAACGGATCCCATCGCCGATTTGCTTACGCGCATTCGCAATGCGGCGCGCGCCAAGCACCCGCGGGTCGACCTCCCGTCGTCGAAGCTGAAAGTGGAGATCACGCGCATCCTGAAGGACGAAGGCTATCTTTCGAATTACAAAGTCGTCGACGAAAAAGGCAAAAAGACGCTGCGCGTTTTCCTGCGATACACACCCGATCGCCGCAGCGTAATCACCGATCTCAAGCGCGTCTCGCGGCCGGGTTCCCGCCGCTATGTGGGCAAATCGGGCATCCGCGCCGTTGTGGGCGGGATGGGGATTTCGATTCTCTCCACGCCCCGCGGCGTAATGACCGGCCAGGCAGCGCGCAAGGAAGGCCTAGGCGGCGAGCTTCTGTGTGAGGTTTGGTAAGAGTTTCGGAGCAACGAGGGATCGAGCGAGCTATGTCGCGAATCGGAAACAAGATCATCCCGGTTCCATCCGGCGTGAAAGTGCAAATTAAAGATGGCGCCGTGGAAGTGCAGGGGCCCAAGGGCAAAATGAGTGTCCGGCTGCCGCGCGGGATTCGTTTCGAGCAGAAAGACTCGACGCTCGTGGCCAAGCGCGAAACCGAAGAGCAACGCGCCCTGCACGGCCTGGCCCGGGCGCTCGTGGCGAACGCCGTCACGGGAGTGACCGCGGGTTTCAAGAAAGAGCTCGACATTGTAGGCGTCGGATATCGCGCCGAAGTGAAAGGCAAGAATGTGGTCCTGACGCTTGGCTATTCGCATCCGATTGAATTCCCTATTCCGGAAGGAATTCAGGTGACGGTCGAAAAGCAAACGCATATGACCGTTTCCGGGGCGGACAAAAACCAGGTGGGCCAGGTGGCCGCCAATCTTCGCCGGCTGCGCCCGCCTGACCCGTACAAGCAGAAGGGCGTCCGCATTACCGGCGAGCGGTTGAAGAAGAAAGCAGGGAAGGCCGGCGCGGCGAAGACCGCGGCCGCTTAATCCGGGAGGAGACGAAGCGTGGCAGCACCCGTTCGAAAATTATCGCGTTCGGCGCATCGCCGGCGGATTCACGTGCGCACGCGGAAAGCGATTGCCGGCACCGCCGAGCGCCCGCGGCTCAGCGTGCACCGTTCCGCGCGGCACATCCGGGCGCAGGTGATCGACGACCAGTCGGCGCGCACGGTTGTCTCTGCCAGTTCGCTCGATAAGGAAGTGCGCCAGTTGATCAAAGGCGGCGGCAATATTGCCGCATCGAAAGTGGTGGGCAAAGTGATTGCCGAGCGCGCCCGCGCCAAGGGCGTCGAAAAAGTCGTGTTTGATCGCGGCGGCTATCAATATCACGGCCGCGTTCAGGCGCTGGCGGAAGCGGCCCGGGAGGCGGGCCTGAAATTCTGAAATTTATGCCGAAACAAGAACTCAAAGATACGCTTGCCGTTCGAAGGCCCGTGGAAACCAATCAGGCCAATTTGAAAGACCAGGTCGTGTCCATCAACCGCGTCACGAAAGTGGTGAAAGGCGGGAAGAACCTCAGTTTTTCAGCGCTCGTCGTCGTGGGGGACCAGGGCGGGCACGCCGGATTTGGCATGGGCAAGGCCCGTGAAGTTCCCATGGCCATCCGCAAGGCCATCGAGCAGGCGAAGAAAAACATGGTCAAGCTCAATCTGAAAGGCTCGACCATTCCGCACCAGGTGATCGGCCGTTATGGGTCAGGACAGGTCCTCTTGAAGCCTGCGCCCGAAGGCACGGGCGTGATCGCCGGGGGCCCGGTGCGCGCAGTGATGGAGGTTGCCGGGATTCAAAACGTGCTCACGAAATCGCTCGGCACTTCGAATCCGCACAACGTGATCAAGGCGACTTTCGACGCGTTGCTGCACTTGAAAGATGCAGCCAAAGTTGCGGAATCGCGCGGAAAAGCAGCCGAAGAAACGGCAGCCTCGGCTTCTTCCTCATCGTAACGGGATTGCAGAGAAATCATGGCGAAGGCAATGAAAAAATCGGGAACGCTGAAAATCAAGTGGGTGCGCAGCTTCATCGGCTGTCCCCAGGGTATGCGCCGCACGATCCGGGGCTTGGGCTTCCGACGGTTGAATCAGGTGGTCGAGCGGCCCGATACGCCCGCCATTCGCGGGATGCTCGCGAAGGTGCATCATTTGGTGGAGATCGAAGGCTAGCAATGGCTGAGAAACCGACACTTTCGAATTTGAAGCCCCCGCGCGGGTCGCGCCATCGCAAAGTGCGTGTCGGCCGCGGCATGGGTTCGAAGATGGGCAAGACGTCCGGCGCCGGCAACAAAGGACAGCAATCCCGCCGCGGCTATTCGCGGCGCGCGGGTTTCGAGGGCGGCCAGATGCCTCTGCACCGCCGGTTGCCGAAGCGCGGCTTCACCAGCCCGTTTCCCCGGGAGTTTTCCGTCGTCAACGTCGAGAGCCTCAACATCTTCTCGGCGGGCGCGACAGTCACACCCGAAGATCTTCTTGGACGCGGCATCGTTCGCACGGCTCGCGACGGCGTCAAAATTCTCGGTGACGGCGACCTGAAAGTCGCTCTCACGGTTCGCGCGCACGCGTTCAGCAAGTCGGCGCAGGAAAAAATTTCTGGCGCCGGAGGGAAGGCCGAGATCCTGCAATGAAAAAGCTGGCCGAGGCAATCCGAAATATCTTCAGCACGCCGGACCTGCGGAACCGTGTCCTGTTCACGCTGGCGTTGCTGGGGGTGTATCGCCTCGGCGGCCACATTCCCACGCCCGGCATCAACACCACGCTTCTCGAATCGCTATTCCGGCAGGGCCAGGGTTCGGTGTTGGGGTTGATCGACTTATTCAGCGGCGGAAACCTTCGCCGGCTCACGATTTTCGCGCTGGGCATCATGCCCTACATCACGGCTTCGATCATTTTGCAGTTGATGGTCGTCGTCTGGCCGTATCTCGAACGCCTCCAGAAAGAGGGCGAACTCGGCCGGCGCAAGATCACGCAGTACACGCGGTACTTGACGATTGTGCTGAGCGCTTTCCAATCGTTCACGATCGCGCTTACGCTCCAGAGCCAGAACCTCGGCGGACAGATGCTCGTTTTTCATCCTGGCCCGCGCTTCATTTTGATGACCATGCTCACCCTCACCACCGGATCCGCTTTCATCATGTGGCTCGGTGAGCAGATCAGCGAGCGCGGCATCGGCAACGGAATGTCGCTCATCATTTTCGCCGGCATCGTGGTCGGCTTGCCGAATGCGGTCCAGGATCTCGTTGTAAAGGCCCGAACCCAGCAGTGGGGCGGCTTCACTACGCTCGCGTTGCTCGGCTTGATTGTATTGATGACTGCCGTCGTTGCCTTCATCGTATTCGTCGAGGGCGGGCAGCGCCGCATTCCGGTGCAGTATGCCAAGCGCGTGATGGGCCGGAAAGTGATGGGCGGCCAGATGACCTATCTTCCGCTGCGCGTCAATTCCGGCGGCGTGATTCCGCCGATTTTCGCGAGTTCGCTGCTCACGTTTCCACAAACGTTGGGGCTTTTCTTCTCGAAGAAATCGCATTTCTTCGCCACGTTCGCCAATCAGATTCGCTGGGGCGAGCCGCTTTACACCGTCATTTACGTGACGCTGATCATCTTTTTCGCATTCTTCTACGTGGGAATCATCTTCAATCCCACTGAGCTGGCCGACAACATGCGCAAGTACGGCGGATTCGTCCCCGGCATCCGCCCCGGACGCAACACCTCTGAACACATCAACCGCATCCTGACCCGGCTCACATTCGTGGGTGGCGTGTATCTCGCGATTGTCTGCCTCCTGCCGGAATGGATGATTTCCGGGATCCACTTGCAGCATCTGCCGGTCTGGCTTGGCGGGAATTGGTTTGACCAGCACATGTGGCGGTTCGTGCTCGACGGTCTAAACGTGCAATTTTATTTCGGCGGCACTTCACTGCTGATCGTGGTCGGCGTGGCGATGGACACCGTCCAGCAGCTCGAAGCGCAGCTAGTGATGCGCAATTACGACGGTTTCGTGCGAAAGGGCCGGGTGCGGGGCAGGCGTGGCTAGCGGCGTCTCGCCGGCGGTGGGAATGGCGCTCAAACGGGCGTTGATTTTTTTGGGGCCACCGGGAGCCGGAAAGGGCACCCAGGCGAAGCGGACTGCGCAGCAATATCATGTCCCGCATCTTTCGACGGGCGATATGTTGCGCGACGCCGTTGCGCGCGGCACCGAGCTTGGGCGCCTCGCGAAGCCGATCATGGAACGCGGCGATCTTGTCCCGGACGACTTGATCCTCGCGATGGTCGAGGAGCGGTTGAAGCAGCCGGATACCCGCGAGGGAGTGATTTTCGACGGCTTTCCGCGGACGATCCCGCAGGCCGAACGCCTCGATGCGATATTGAAGCGCTACGGCTTCGGCGAGCCCTTCGTGGTGGATTTTCATTTGGACCAGGAAACGCTGCTCCGGCGCCTCGCGGGGCGGTGGACCTGCAGCGTGGGCGGCGAGATTTACAACGTGTACGAGCGTCCGCCGAAGGTTTCGGGAATTTGCGATCACGACGGCGGAAAGCTCATTCAGCGCGCCGACGACCGGCCCGAAGCGGTGAAGGAGCGGCTCGTGGCGTATGAACGCAAGACCAAGCCGCTCGCGGATTATTACCGCCAGCGCGGCGTATTCCACGAGCTGGAAGCGTCGGCGAGCGTGGAAGAAGTCGGCCGCGCGCTCGGAGAAATCCTGCAGCGCGCCCAGGGGCGAGATGGTCATCTGTAAATCGCCGGCCGAGCTCGAGAAGATGCATCGGGCCGGACTGGTAGTTTGGGACGCGCTGAATCAGATGCGCGCGATGGTGCGCCCCGGTATCACGACGAAGGAGCTGGACGAGTTCGCAGAAGCGTTTTGCAAAGAGCATCACGCGCGCCCCGCTTTCAAAGGTTACCGGGGCTACCCGAGTTCGGTGTGCACCTCGATCAACCAGGAAGTGGTGCACGGGATTCCTTCGGCCTCGCGCAAGCTGAAGGAGGGCGACATTCTCTCGATGGATTTTGGCGTCGAGCTGGACGGCTATTTCGGCGATGCGGCGCTCACGGTTCCGGTCGGCAAAGTGAAGCCGGAGCGCGAGAAGCTGCTTCAGGTGACGCGCGAATCGCTCGAGCGCGCGATTGAAAAGGTGCGGCTGGGGAATCGCCTCGGGGACGTTTCTGCCGCGGTGCAGACCTGGGTCGAGCGCAACGGCTTTTCGGTCGTTCGCGAGTTTGTAGGGCACGGGATCGGGACGCGCATGCACGAAGAGCCTCAGATCCCGAATTACGGCACTCCCGGCCAGGGCGCCAGGCTTCAGGAAGGAATGGTGCTCGCGATTGAGCCGATGGTGAATCGCGGCGAGCCCGGGGTGAAAGTTCTGAGCGACGATTGGACCGCCGTGACCGCTGACGGCAGCGACTCGGCGCATTTCGAACACACGGTCGCCGTCACCGCCAACGGCCCGTGGATTTTGACCCGGCCTCGCGAGGCGAGCGGGCCGGTTTGGTAGGCGGCCGCCCGGAACTCGGCGGGAATTAGACAGGAGCGCATGGGAAAGAGGCCGGAACCAGATAAGAAGAAGCCGGGCGAAGGCAGCGGCAAGGAAGACGCCATCGAAGTGATGGCCACCGTGATCGAGCCGCTGCCGAACGCCATGTTTCGCGTTGAGCTGGAAAACAAGCACCAGGTGCTGGCTCATATCTCGGGTAAGATGCGCAAGAATTTCATTCGCATTCTCCCGGGAGATCGCGTCGCGGTGGAACTTTCGCCTTACGACCTGACGCGCGGGCGCATCGTGTACCGCTACAAATAGCGGCTCGAAGGGACAGAATTAGAGATGAAAGTCAGGGCCTCCGTAAAGAAAATTTGCATGAAGTGCAAGATTGTTCATCGGCGTGGCGTGGTGCGCGTGATTTGCACGAATCCGAAGCACCGCCAGCGCCAAGGGTAAATGTCACTCGGGCTTGCCCGCCGTAGGCGGGTCTTCAGACCCGAGGGATTTTGGAGGATCGAGAATGGCACGCATTGCAGGTGTGGATCTGCCGCCGAATAAGCGGCTGTGGATCGGCCTCACGGCTATCTACGGCATCGGCCAGGCTCGCGCTCGGGAGCTTGCCGAAAAGGCCCGGGTGGACGCGACAAAGAAAATCAAGGACCTGACGGAAGACGAAGTCACTCGCATTCGCGCGGCCATCGAGTCCGAAGGCCGCGTGGAGGGCGATCTGCGCAAGGAAATGCAGATGAATATCCGCCGGCTGATTGAAATCCAGTGCTACCGGGGGATTCGCCATCGCCGGAATCTTCCGGTGCGCGGCCAGCGTACGCACACCAACGCCCGCACGCGCAAGGGCCCGCGGAAGGGCGCCGTCGCGGCCAAGAAGAAAGTGATGGCGCGCAAGTAGGAATCTTAAAGGAGATTCAAGATCGTGGCCAAAGAACCGCAAGACGCAGCCGCTGCTCCGGCAGCGCCGGCAAAACCTTCGAAGCGCAAGAAGGAATTTCGCAAGAAGAAGGAAAAGCGCGTGGTGCCGCACGGCGTCGTGTACATCCAGGCGACGTTCAATAACACGCTTGTCACGCTTTCCGATCCGGATGGGCGCGTCGTGAGCTGGGCTTCGGCGGGTTCAGTAGGTTTCAAGGGCTCGCGCAAGGGAACGCCGTACGCGGCGCAGCAAGCAGCCATGTCGGCTGCGGGTGTGGCTCGCGATCAGTACGGGATGAAATCAGTGGAAGTTCGCGTGAAAGGACCGGGCGCAGGCCGCGAATCGGCCGTGCGCGCGCTGGCCACATCGGGGCTGCATATCAACGCGATCAAGGACGTGACGCCGGTCCCGCACAACGGCTGCCGCCCCCCCAAGCGCCGCCGCGTGTAAGGGTCGGAAGGGCGGGGTTTCAACCCCGCCGCAGACATCGCTACTTCATGGGGTTTTAGCCCCTGACATACGGTTAGAAAGAAGGAGAGCATCACTTGGCAAGACATCGTGAAGCAGTCTGCCGCCTGTGCCGGAGGGAAGGGCAAAAGCTTTTCCTGAAAGGCCTGCGGTGTTTTACGGAAAAATGCGCCATCGAGAAGCGCAATTTCGTTCCCGGCCAGCACGGACAGGCGCGGCGCGCGAAGATGGTCGGCTACGGCGTGCAATTGCGCGAAAAGCAGAAGGTGAAGAGGACCTACGGCCTGCTGGAGCGCCAATTCCGGAGCTACTTTGAAAAAGCGGTTCGCGCGAAGGGGCCGACCGGCGCGAATCTCGTCATCTCGCTCGAGCGGCGTCTCGACAATGTCGTTTATCGCATGGGACTTGCCGGCTCGCGCGCCCAGGCGCGTCAGCTCGTGCTTCACGGCCACATCCGCGTCAAGGGCCAGAAGGTGAATATCCCGAGCTACCTCGTGCAAGTAGGCGACGACATCACGTTGAAGGACAAGATGCATCAGAACGCGATGGTGCTCGAGGCGCGCAACCTCGCGCAGAGCCAGGGCGTGGCGCCGTGGCTCGATATCGATCGCGAGAATTTCAAAGCGCGCGTCGTGGCGCTGCCCCGCCGCGAAGATGTGCAGACGCCTCCGATGAACGAGCAGCTCATCGTCGAGCTGTACTCGAAGTAGCACATTCGGCTTCTGGGCGCAAAGTTTTTTGGGGTCCGCCGCGAGCGGACCGGAAGGAAGGGAAAAGATGTGGAAGGGCTTTCAGAAACCAAAGCGGTTGGCGGCAGAACCCGAGACTCTTACGGACAAGTACGGAAAATTTTCCGCGCAGCCATTTGAACGCGGCTGGGGAACGACGGTTGGCAACGCCTTGCGGCGAGCCCTGCTCAGCTCGATCGAAGGCGCGGCCATCACCGCCGTGAAAATCGAGGGAGTCTTGCACGAATTCTCCCCGATTCCCGGCGTTGTGGAAGATGCCACGGACATCATCCTCAATTTGAAGCAAATCCCGCTGAAGCTGAATACCGACCAGCCGAAGACGATCACGCTCAACGTGGACACGCCAGGGCCGGTGACCTCCGCGAAAATCGAGGAAGATGCGGATATCGCCGTGCTCGACAAGAACATCTACATCGCCACAGTGAGTGAAGGCGGCAAGCTCGAGCTGGAAATGCGCGTAAAAAACGGCCGCGGCTATGTCGCTGCCGACCGCAATTTCGACGAAGACCTGCCGATCGGATACATTCCGATTGATTCGGTACATTCGCCCGTGCGCAAAGTGAACTACTCGGTCGAAGCCGCTCGCCTCGGCCAGATGACGGACTACGATAAGCTCACACTGGAAGTCTGGACCAACGCGGCTATCACTCCTCAGGACGCGATTGGCCTCGCTTCGAAGCTCATGAAAGACCACATGAGCATCTTCATCAATTTCGAAGAACAGCCCGAGCTGCCCGAGGAAGTCGTGGAGAATTACAGCGACCCGCGGCTCGAGTATCTTGACCGCTCTGTCGAAGAATTGGAGCTTTCGGTGCGCTCTTACAATTGCTTGAAAAACGCGAACATCCAGAACCTGCGCGAACTCGTGCAGAAGACCGAATCCGAAATGCTCAAAACGAAGAATTTCGGCCGCAAATCTCTCAACGAGATCAAGGACATCTTGCTGAAAATGGGCTTGAGCCTCGGGATGAAGTTCGACGAGCATGGCCGCATCATCTGGCCGCCGCTTCCGAGCCAGACGGCTCCGCCGCCGGCCGAGGAGACAACGTCCCTGTAGTTTCAAGGGACGAGGAATTCCGACATGCGACACCTTAAAGCAGGGTACAAACTTGGGCGCAATCCCGCGCATCGCCGCGCCACATTGCGCAACCTGGTGACGAATCTCATCGAGAAGGAGCGCATCCATACGACGCTCCTTCGGGCCAAGGCAGCGCGTCCGCTCGCCGAGCGCATGATTACGCTCGGCAAGCGCGACTCGCTTCATTCGCGGCGGCAGGCGGCGTCTTTCTTGATGACCCCCGGCGCCACGAAGAAACTTTTCACCGATCTTGCCCCGCGCTTTGCGGAGCGGCCCGGCGGCTACACTCGCATCATCCGGGCAGGATGGAGGATCGGGGATGGCGCCGAACTCGCGATCCTCGAATTCATCGGCTCCGAGCTGAAAAAGAAAGAAAAAAAGCCGAAGAAGGAAACGCAGGAAGTGGCTCCGGAAGAAAAAGAAGCCGTCGCTGCCAAGTAGGAGTCGAACGCTTTTAATTCACGAGGCCTGCCGAGACTTCTCGGCAGGCCTTTTTTCCCGCTGCGATTCGGGAATTACTGGATGCCGAGCCAGCTTTTGTAGATTGCCTTCTGTTGTTCGCTGGGATTCTCCATCGGCTTGAGCGTATAAGTTGCATTCGGGTTCGCGCCGAGCGTCACGGCAATCTCCTTGATCTGTCCCAGCCGCAGCACGGTCAAGCGAATGGAGTCTCCCGGCTTGTGCTCCTTCACAGTCACGGGAAACGTGTCAAGGTCCACGGCCCGGCTGTCTACCGCAAGGACTTGATCGTCGCGCTCGAGCCCTGCCAGATCCGCTGGGCTTCCGGGGATTACGTTTTTAATGCTCGCGTGGCCTTCTTCGCTCTTGACGGTTTCAATTCCCAGCCAGATTTTGTCGGGATCCAATTTCTTTTCGACTGTAATTCCCGCATAGGCGAAGTATTTCTCATAAGGGATGGCTTCTTTGCCGCTGATGTAACGGCGGAAGAGGTCGCTCAAATCCGTGCCGGCCACTTCCGAAGCGGCGCGCACTGGACCCTCCGCCTCGAACCCTGGTTTCGGCAGCGCATAGCGGGAATACAAAAGGCGCATCCAGTCGTCGAGCGACTTCTGATTTCGCGTTCCTTCCCGAATCGCAAAATCGAGGATGTGGCCCATGATTTGGCCGCCGTCGTAGTAGGAGTACCAGGTGTTCGCGAGATTCGTGTCTTGCCGCATGACCTGGCCGTTCATAAACCACGTATCCCAACTGGTATCTTCGATGCTTCGTTCGCGGCGCCCCGGCTCCGCTTCGAATTTGGTGATGAGTTTTCCGATGTTTTCCAAATAGTGCTCCGGCGTAATGAGACCGGCACGCTCGACTTCGAGTTCGCCGTAATAACTCGTGAGCCCTTCCGAAATCCATAGTGACGGCGTGTGCACCATCTGCGTATAGTCGAATGGACCGAGCGGCCGCGGCCGGAGGCGTTTTACGTTCCAGGCGTGGAAAAATTCATGCGAGGCTACGAACAGCTTCAATTCGTACTGCGTGCCATAATTGTTTGCCGGACCTGTATCATCCCAATCTGTCG
>Ga0187781_10002995_pt1 | contig 12756 bp, 8 predicted proteins | sample 0715_SJ02_MP02_2_FD_132447 | JGI IMG/M metagenome (GOLD analysis project Ga0187781, IMG submission 132447) | Tropical peat soil microbial communities from peatlands in Department of Meta, Colombia - 0715_SJ02_MP02_20_MG | ecosystem: Environmental > Terrestrial > Soil > Wetlands > Peat | place...
ATGCGCATCAGATCATCTTCAAGCGAGAGATAGAAGCGCGACGAACCGGGATCGCCCTGGCGTCCGGCGCGCCCGCGAAGCTGATTGTCGATGCGGCGTGCTTCGTGGCGTTCAGTGCCAAAAATGTGCAGCCCACCGGCCGCAATTACTTCCTTGTGCTCGTGATCGGTGTCTGCCTTGTATTGTGTAAACACCTCATTCCACTGATCGGTCGGCACGACGTACTCATTGCCGACGTAGTACCAGGTGCTGTGGCTGGAAGTATCGGCCTGGTTTTCGAGCTTGCCCTGGGCAGCGCGCACGGGCTGGGCAAAACCCTTCTTCACGCATTCCTGTTTCGCCATGAATTCGGGGTTGCCGCCGAGCAGGATGTCAGTACCGCGGCCGGCCATGTTGGTGGCAATGGTCACGGCAGATTTGCGTCCGGCCTGGGCGACGATTTCGGCTTCGCGCTCGTGATACTTCGCATTCAGGACGACGTGTCTGATTCCCTTCTTCTTCAAAAGCTCGGACAAGCGCTCCGATTTTTCGATTGAGGTGGTGCCGACCAGAACTGGCTGGCCTGCCTCGTTCAGTTTCTGGATTTCATCGGCAGCGGCAAAGTATTTCTCTTTCTCGGTGCGGTAGACGACATCCGGATTCTCAATGCGCAGCAGCGTGCGATTGGTGGGGATAACGACCACTTCCAGCTTGTAAATCTTGTCGAATTCGGGGGCTTCAGTTTCCGCGGTTCCGGTCATGCCCGCCAGCTTACGGAACATGCGGAAGTAATTCTGGAAGGTGATGGTGGCCAGAGTCTGATTTTCGCGCTCGATCTTGACGTTTTCTTTCGCCTCGACGGCTTGATGCAAACCGTCAGACCAGCGGCGTCCCGGCATGAGACGGCCGGTGAATTCATCAACGATGATGACTTCGCCATCTTTGACGACGTACTCGACATCGCGTTTGTAAAGAGCGTGCGCTTTGACGGCGGTCTCCACGTGATGCTTCAGCGCCCAGTTCTCCGGGTCAGCGATGTTGCCAATGCCGAGAAGCTGTTCGACTTTCTCCCAGCCGTCGTCGGTGACGGTGATGTTGCGGTGTTTTTCGTCAACGACGTAATCCTTGGTGTAAATCTTGGGCTCGCCCGGCGCGCTATCGATTTCCTCACCCTCCTCGAGCTTGGGGATGATGCGATTTACCTTGTAATACTTGTCGGTGGACTCTTCACTCGCTCCGGAAATAATCAGCGGGGTGCGGGCTTCGTCAATCAGGATGGAATCGACTTCGTCGACAATAGCGAAGTTGTGACCGCGCTGCACGCATTCGCGCAGGTCAAACTTCATATTGTCGCGGAGGTAATCGAAACCAAATTCGTTGTTCGTGCCGTAAGTCACGTCCGCGGCATAAGCAGCGCGGCGCTGCTCGTCATCGAGGTCGTGCACAATGACACCGACGGTCAGCCCGAGGAAGGTGTAGAGCTTGCCCATCCACTCGGAGTCGCGCTTGGCCAGATAGTCGTTGACCGTGACCACATGCGTGCCGCGTCCACTAAGGGCGTTGACATAGACAGGAAGCGTAGCGACGAGAGTTTTGCCTTCGCCGGTTTTCATCTCGGCGATCTTGCCCGAGTGCAGCACCATGCCGCCGATCAGCTGCACGTCAAAGTGGCGCATGTTGAGGACGCGGCGCCCCGCTTCGCGGACTACGGCGAAGGCTTCGTCGAGAATTTCATCGAGCGCCTCTTCGAGCACACGGGTGCGCTCGGTTTCGATCTCATTCTGCCGGTCAACGTCCGCTTCCGGCTCCTCGACAATTGCACTCAGCTTCTCCTCAATGCGGGTACGAAATTCGTCCGTCTTGGCGCGCAGTTGCGCATCGCTGAGCTTCTGGATTTCCGGTTCCAGAGCATTGATCGCGTCGACCCTCGGCAGCAGGCGCTTGATCTCGCGCTCGTTCTTGGTCCCGAAGACCTTGCCTAACAAAGTGTTGATCAAAAAGGAAAACCCTTCAGAAGGACACACGTCCCGAATGATGACTCCAGCCTAGCATATTCGATGCGGCAGGGATTGCCAGGGATCAGGGTCAATCGGCAGACCAGGCGCAATCAAGCGAAGGGATTCGTGACCACGAGATCGCCGAAGCGGCGGCCATGCTGTAGATCTTCGCTATAGAGGATCTTGCAGCGACTTTGAATGGCCGCGGCGACGATCAACGAGTCGTACCAGGAAAGACGATGCATGCTGCGCATCCGCAGAGCTTCAATGACCAACGCCGATGACGACGAGACTTCGGTCATAGGAAAAAGCGCTTCGAACAAAAACTCCTCCAACTCGGACGGCGACATGGACGATTCAAAACTGCGCAATGCGACGTTTACGAACTCCTGCACTACCTGATAGCTGACCACCGCTCGCTTTTCTTGAACACCTTGTGCGATCAGTCGTCGGGCAATCTTGAGCTCGGCTGGAGAAGAGTGGTCGAAGGCATAAATGACCACATTGGTGTCGAGGAAGAATTTATCGCTCATTCATTTCATCGCGGGTGAACTTGCGACCGGCGTTGACATGTTTCAGTTTGTCAAAGAGAGCTTCAATTCGCGCAGCCCTCACATTCCGTGCACCATACCAATCCAGCCAATCGCGAAAAGCATCGTTCAGTGTCTTGTGTTCGCTGCGCGCTACCTCTCGGGCCATTTCAATTTTGCCCTCATCGGCGCTGAAGGTTATGTTTTTCATACACGAAGATAGTGTACACGAATGCAGTGCGACAGTAAATGGATTTTTGGCTAGTCTTCCCTGTATCATCCCCCGTTACGGCCAATGCCCGCCTTTTATCAGCGCTTTCAGGAATCTGCGCAGAAGTTTCCCGACAACGTTGCTCTCGAGATTCAGCGGGCGCAAGGTGTGGAGCGGGTGACGTTCGCGGAACTGGCGCACATGGCAGAGAGCGTGGGCGCATGGCTTTCCTCGCGAGTGCCGCGCGAAGCCAGAATTGCGATTCTGGCGGCCAACCATCCGCGCTGGGTGGCGGCGTACCTCGGCACGATCGCAGCGGGCCGCACCGCAGTCCCCCTGGACACTGCCTTCCGGGCCGACCAGGTAAGAAAGTTGCTCGCCAACAGCGGCGCTTCCCTACTCTTTTGCGATGCCCGGCATCTTCCGATCGCAGCCGCCGCGGTGGGAGGAACACAGGTGGGCCTGGTTATGATGTCCGCCGTCACGGAGTTAGCCGCCGCCCCGGTTCGCGAGTCCGATCCGCAAAGTAACGCTCCGCACGAGAAATGCAGCGATTGGAAAGCCTATGTGCAGCGGCAATTCAACCTTGAACTTGCCGGCGCTCTCGACGCAATTTTTGCTGCGGGTTCTGGGGACTTCGTGCCGGTTGTTCCGACAGACAACGATCTGGCGGCCTTGCTCTACACTTCCGGGACAACCGCCGATCCCAAGGGCGTCATGCTTACGCATGCCAACCTTGTGGGCGAAGCAAGCGCGGTATTCGGAGCCTTGACCATCGGTCCCACGGATGCGCTCCTTGGAATCCTTCCCATGTTTCACGTGCTGGCGCAAATGGCAAATCTGTTCCTCCCGCTGTTCAATGGCTCGCGGGTCGTGTATCTCGAAACCCTGAACACAACCGAGTTACTGCGCGGCTTACAGGAACGGGACATTACCGCATTTTGCGTCGTTCCGCAGTTTTTCTATCTCATTCACGAGAAGATCTTCAAAGAGATCAACAAACGCGGAAAAGCCGCTATTTCCCTGGTGCGTACGCTGATGGCGCTCAATCGAGGACTGCGGAGGGTGGGGATCAATGCCGGCAAAGTTTTCTTCGGCAAAATCCATGAGACTTTCGGCCAACGCATGCGCTATTTGGTTACGGGGGGATCACGGTTCGATCCCGCGGTGCAACGCGATTTCTATTCGTTTGGCATCGACATCCTCAACGCCTATGGCCTGACCGAAACCACGGGTGGCGCGTTCATCACTCGGCCCGGCGAGATTGTTTTCGGGTCGGTGGGACCTCCGCTGCCGACCATAGAAGCGCGCATCGTCGATGCGCATGAAGTTGTCGAGGGCGAACCGGCAGCGGGCGAGATCGCGATCCGCGGGGCGATTGTGATGAAGGGCTACTGGAATCGTCCCGAGGCTAACGCCCAGGTGTTGCGCGACGGCTGGCTCTACACCGGCGATCTTGGGTATCTCGACGCGGGCGGGAATCTTTTCATTACGGGCAGACGCAAGGAAGTAATCGTTCTGGCGAACGGAAAGAACATTTATCCCGAGGAGATCGAGGCGCATTACCTGAAGTCGCCTTACATAAAAGAACTGTGCGTGATGGCGCTGGAGGCTCGGCGGGGCGACCCGGCCTCCGAGCGGCTGCACGCGGTAATCGTGCCCAATTTCGACGTCTTGCGCCAGCGCAAAATTGTGAACACAAAAGAAGCGATCCGCTTCGAGGTCGAAGGCCTTTCTCACAAGATCGCATCGACGAAACGGATTGGCAGTTATGACGTCTGGCAAGAGGATCTGCCGCGAACCACAACTCGCAAGCTCAAGAGATTCCAGATCGAGAGGAAAGCTCGCGAGTTGCAGGCCAAAGGCGGCAACGGAGACTCGGCGATTGCCAGCGAGAACCCGCTTTCCGATGACGAGCGCGCGTGGCTGACTCGCGAAGACGTGCAGCGGGCCGTGGCGATCGTGCGCAAGGCGGCACGGAGCTCATTGGAGTCGCTCCGGGCGTCGCACAATCTGGAGTTGGATCTCGGCCTCGACTCGATGCAGCGCATTGAGCTGCTGACTGCGCTGGAGCAGCGACTCGGCGGCAATGTTCCTGAGTCTCGCATGGCTGAACTCTACACGCTTCGCGAGCTTGTGGATGCCGTGCTCGAGAGCGCCGAACAGGGCGCCACTAGCGCCACCAGCGCTGCTCCGGCGTGGACGACCATCCTCGACGAGCCAGTCACGGATGCAGAAGTCCTTGCGCTCGGAAGCCCCAGTCCTTTTGCCGAGGTGTTCTTCTTCAGTCTTAGCCGACTCATTTACCTGTTTGCTCTCGACCGCTTTGACCTCAAGGTCTATGGCGCCGAGAACCTTCCGCCGGGCGGTCCTTACCTTTTGTGTTCCAACCATCAGAGCTACATCGACCCCATTGTGCTGGGTTCCTGCCTGCCATGGAGCGTGTTTCGCGATACGTTCGCACTGGGTACGAGCGAGATCTTTGGCAGGGGCCTTATGCGCCAGTTGGCTCGTTGGTTGCGCGTGGTTGTTCTCGATCCGGATGCAAATCTGGTTCCTGCCATGCGCGCTGGGGCATTCGGGCTGAAACACGGGCGTGTGCTGATCCTGTATCCAGAGGGAGAACGTACAAACTCGGGCGATCTGACGGTGTTTCGCAAGGGCGCTGCCATTCTCTCGATTCATACGCAAGTGCCAATCGTGCCGATTGCCATCGACGGGTTCTACGAGGCCTGGCCGCGTCACCAGAAATATCCGAAGTTTGCGCGCTTGCGAATCACCATCGGGAAGCCGATTTCTCCTCCGGCGCAAGTCGAGGCAAGCGAAGTTGCATACGACCAACTGACGGTTGAGTTGAAGTCTCGGATTGCCGCACTCTGGGAAGAACTGCGAGCGATGAAGCCGGAGGGGCAAGCATAAGCAAGCCACTTCGCGGTTAGTTCGAAGTTTTGGCTGCGCGGGTTCGCTGGCTAAACGCTCGAACGAAGGCTTCAACCACACCGGGGTGAAACTTCTCACCAGAACCCGCCGCAATTTCCTCACCGGCCTGTTCCGGAGACAAGGGCTTCCCGTGGGCGCTGCTGGTCAGCTTCTGATAAGCGTCGGCAACCGCGAGGATGTGGGCTTCGATCGGCACGTTCACTGCCCGCGCTCCCTGTGTCTGGAGGATCTGTTCGGCTACGATGATAGGCAGGACGCGGCGTACCGAATTGCCCATCGCCTCAGCGCGCAGATCCGACTTGCGGGTCTTGCGGAAGCTGGCCACGACCTCGGCATGGGTAACGTCGGCAGCCCTGTAGAGAATGTCGTTGCTGATGCCCAGCTCGCTCAGGTCACGGAGCTGGACGACTGAGCGTAACAGCTCAACGCGGTCGCTGCTCAGGTTCATAGCCTCGGCAATCTTCACCGAGGCATCAATCACGCGGCGCGTCTCGCTGCTGGCGTGCTTTTCGCTGGCCATGTAGTGCTGAAGGACGAGCAAGAGGCCGCTGAAACTCTCCCGCAGATCGTCTGTCATGGCCTGGGCCCGCGCATAAAGCGTGCCCATGGCATAGCCGCTTATCACCAGCATTCCTGCCCAAATAGCGAAGTTGAACCAGCGCTCGCCCGGCAGTGCCAGGGCCGGATGTACCGACACGATCGTATTGAGGGAGCTAAATAGGAATGCGACGAAGACACAGGCAAAGGCAGTCAGGGTCGCATGCCGGCGCCCAAAATGATAGGCCGAATAAAGGGTCGGGAGAAAGTAGAAGCACAACGCCATCGGCAGCGACTGCGCAAAGAACTGGAGCACCGAGGCAATCGCAACCAGTGACAGCAGCAGCAAGGCTTCTTTTGTGTATTTGCCCATAGTTCCACCGGAGCGGCTGCGCACTGGCGGCAGCCTTCCAGCTTCCATGGTGGCGGAACTCCAGAGCGGATCAAAGTTACGGCGGTAATAGGCAATGCAGGAAGCGATGGCGCGCAATGGACGGTCGGCTACTTTGCGCGCGGGTGCGTTCGGTCGTACACGTCCATCATGTGGCGGACGGAGAGCTGCGTATAGCGCTGCGTGGTGGCCAGACGCTCGTGGCCGAGAAGCTCCTGAATCGCGCGCAGATCAGCTCCTTCTTCGAGCATGTGGGTGCCGAAGGCATGACGCAATGTGTGCGGATGCACGTCGGGCGAAAGTCCCTTGGCAACCGCGATGCGCTTGACGATGCGACCGACGCTGCGAGTGGTCAGACGTCCGCCGCGCTGATTTACCAGCAAGGCAGGAGTGCTCTTTTTAACGGTTGCCAGGAGTTGCTGGCGCCAAGGCAAGTAGGACACGAGCGCTTCGCGCACCGACGCGCCGAAGGGAACGTAACGCTCCTTCTTTCCCTTGCCGCGAATGAGGATGGCCTCGCTGGCGATTCGGATGTCATCGACGTTGATGCCGACGAGTTCGGAATTGCGGATGCCGCAGCCATAGAGCAGCTCAAAGATGAGGTGCTCCCGCTCGGGGAAGGACGCGACCTCGGGCATTTTGCTATCGAGGACGGAGTTCACTTCCTCGATCGTTGGAACACGCGGCAGTTTGACAGGCAGGCGCGGAGTCGAGACCAGTTTCGCGGGGTTCTGTTCGACCACGCCTTCCTGCGCCAGCCAGCGATAGAGCGAACGCACGGCGGCCAGAGCGCGCGCTACAGAAGTCTTGCCCAAACCCTTGTCGTAGAGATGCGAGAGGAAACCGCGCACGGCGATATGATCAATCTTCTTCCAGTCGCGCGGGCCAATGTAGGCAGCAAAGGCGTCGAGATCTCCGGCATAGGCTTTGATGGTGTGCGCGGAGGCATTGCGTTCGCGCAGATGACGGAGGAATTCGTCAATGGCGCGCTCGACGATGGTGCGCTTTTGGGCCTTTCCTATTGCGGCGGATGCACTCATTCCCAATCCTGACACCTGGCGCTCAACCGGTCTCGTAAGTACCTGCGGCACACGGCCAACTTACCTCAGGGGCTAAAGCCCCAATCTTTATGCGCTTCGGACGGCGCGGCTCAAGCCGCGCCCTACCCAAAACCATTTATGGGACAGCTTCTCAAGGCTGAGACCTGCTTTTCGCACGCGGATGATGCTTCGTGTACACGCTCCTCAGCCGGTCGAGCGCAACGTGAGTATAGATCTGCGTGGTCGAGACATCGGCGTGACCGAGGATGGTTTGCACGGTGCGCAGATCGGCTCCGTTTTCCACCATGTGCGTGGCGCAGGAATGGCGCAGCATGTGCGGACTGGCGTGGCGGCCAGTCGGCAACGAGGCGCGACTGACGAGTTGCCATACCCGCTGGCGGGTCAGGCGGCGCGCGCCGAGACCTACGAATAATAATGGAGAACTTCTCTTGCGGGTCAGCACTTCCCTGCCGTCCTTCAAGTAACGCTGTAACGCCTGTTGGGACGGAACGCCGAGCGGAACCATGCGCTCTTTGTCGCCTTTGCCGCGGACGAGGATGTATCCGAGATCGAGCTTCAGGTCTTCCAGGCGCGCTCCGGCGACTTCGGAGACGCGCAATCCTCCGGCGTAGAGAAGCTCGAGCATGGCGCGGTCACGGAGGTCGAGCGACTGCGTCATGGCGCTCACAACGTGCGGGCTTTCGCTTGTGAGCCGCGGGCGCTCGGCTTTGAGCATGGTCTCGACTTCCTCGCGGGCGAGCGACTTCGGCAACACTTTCCATTGCTTCGGGGAGTCGATATTCAGCGTGGGATCTTTCTCAATCTTGCTGTCGAGCAGCAAGTAGCGATAGAGATGGCGGATGGCCGAGAGCTTCCGTCCGACCGAGCGGCCATCGACGCCATTCGAAAACAGCTCCTGCATGAAGTCACGGACGTCGCCGCGGCGCGCGGCAGTGAGGAGGCGATGGCGCTTCTCCAGGAATTGCGCGAATTGGCTGAGGTCGCGGGTGTAAGCGTCAATCGTCAGTTTGGCCGAGCCGCGCTCGATGCGGAGGTAGTCGAGAAAGCCGGAAAGCACGCGCGCGTTGGCGTCAGAAGCCATGTGATGAGTATCCGATGGCAAAGTGAGCCGCAAAAGTACCGAGCAGGGTGCGGGAACGCGCCAATCCTCGTGGCTGAAAAATGCAGATCCCTCGCCCACTCGCTTCGCTCGGCCCGGGATGACAATCCGGTGTTTGGGCTCTGCATTTGGCGTCTTCTCCACATTTGAGGAAGTGAACGTCTTGCGAATGTTGGTTACTCTTTCCGGTCATGCGCGGCAGTTTTCCAAGAGATCGACGGCGTAGAGCGCACCTTCGGGAGTTTCCTCGTGCTTGAAGTAGGCGTAGACGTCGCGTCCTTCGGCCAGGTGCTCATGAATTCTGCCGACCATCGCTTTGCGTTCCTCGGCGGTATAGCTGGGCTTGCGATAGCGATAGTAAGCGTAATCGGCGGTGACAATGTCGGGAGTATTGCGCTCTTCGGTTTCGGCGACGCAGAGGGCGACATTGCGCTCGCGCAGAGTTTTCCAGGTTGCGCCGGAAGACGTTACGCCAGAAAACCAGGACTCGTGCCGAAACTCGAAGGCGGAACGCAGATTTCGCGGCAGAGCTTTGAGGAATTGCGCAAGCAAGGCCTGATCGGCTTTGAGATTTGGCGGCAATTGAAAAAGGATCGGGCCGAGACGCTGGGCGCGCTCGAGAGCTTCGAGCGTGGAGAGAAACCGGCGCAGAAATTCTTCGGAATCTTTCAGCCGCTTGATGTGCGTGAGCACCTGATGTGCCTTGATGGTGAAGCGGAAATGCGCGGGCGTTTCGGCGATCCAGTTCTGGACCGTGGATTCTTTCACTAACTGGCGGAAGGTGTAGTTGACCTCGACCGCGTTGAGTTTCGTGGCGTAGAAGCTTAAGAATTTTTTCTGCGCCAGCTTCTCGGGATAAAACGCGGGCTTCCAGGTAGGATAGGCCCAGCCGGAAGTGCCGACGTAGAGTTGCGCCATGGTGTGCCCCTTGGAGCGTGTTTGAAGTGGGGGCGGGCGGGATGATTGTCTCATTTTGTCCCTCGTCCTCCGTCCTTCGTCCTTCGTGTAATGTCCTGAGGATGGGCTTTGCTTGCCTGAACCCGCCCTTTTTGGAATTCGGGTTCTACCCCCTCCCCCCTGGTATCTAGAATCAATACTCTACAAAGAAATTCCCGCCAAAATCTTGAGGGGATAAGAGTTATAGGCAAAGTATTCAAAAAAAGGAGTTGTGGGACAGATTGCGCGAGGACATTCTTTAGAATCAATGGCTTAGCGCAGGTATGTCATCTCAAAATCTTGATTTCAAATAACTTAACTCTCCAAGCCCGCCTGAGCGGCTCAATCCTTCGGGACTCCTCGTTTCAGACCTAAATTGATGTTCAAGAGATCGGCTTCCTTAAGTCAAGAGAAATCTCCGACGAGTTGTGCCCGGTCCGGCGGACGAGAAAACCGCCGAAAACGCAGAGGGTTCGCGGGAGGCCGCAGAATCGAGTCGGGCCACGACACTTCTTGAATCCCACCCTTGCGCAAAGGCGGCGCAAGGGTGCGGCAGCCTCATTTGTTCTGTTCGAGCTCCAAGGGTGGCAGTTTCTGCTTTAGTTCCTGAACGGGCTTGAACAAATCGCCGAGTTTTTCGACCCGGGCGAGCACATCCTTGGCCTCAAACACTAGTCGGCTGGCGTCTTTCTTTTTTAGCGCCTCTTCGACCTCGCTCCATTTCACGGGAGTCGAAACGATGGGGCGCTCACGAGCGCGCAACGAGTAAACGGAAATCGTCGTCTTGTGCTCGTCGTTCTGGCTCCAGTCCACAAACACTTTGTTGGCGCGCACGGCTTTTTTCATGTCGGAGACGACGAGCTTGGGGTGCTCCTGCTCGAGCAGGCGGGCGACAGCGTGCGCAAAGCCTTTGGTCTGCTCGTAGGTCGTCTCGGTGTTCAAGGGAACGTAAATTTGAAGGCCCTTCGAGCCAGATGTTTTCGGGAAGCTCTGAAGGCCGAAGTGGTCGAAGATGCCGCGCACCCAGAGGCCGACCTGCGCGCATTGAACGATGTCGGCGGGCGGGCCGGGGTCGAGGTCGAAGACGATCATGGTGGGCGAGGGCATGTCGGCAGCGCGGGAAAGCGACGGGTGCAGTTCGATGGAGGCGAGATTGGCGATCCAGACGAGAGTGGAGAGATCGTTGGCAAGAATGTAGTGGATGGTGCGGCGGTTGCTGCCGCTCCAGATGGGAGCGGTCTCGACCCAGTCTGGCCTGTGCTTGGGCGCGTTTTTTTCGAAGAAAAATTCCTGATCGACGCCTTCGGGATAGCGCTTCATGGTGAGCGGGCGTCCGGCGAGATGCGGGACGAGGACGGGCGCGATGCGGGCGTAATAGTCGACTACCTGGCCTTTGGCGAAGCCTGAGGCGGGATAAAGAATCTTGTCGAGATTGGTGAGGTTGAGCCTGCGTCCTTCGACGTCGACGATGGTGGGAGCGGGCATGGGGGTGGATATGGAATGGGAGTGTACCCTATTCGGGTTCGTGATTTGGCGTGGGACGGCTTGGCGGCCATGCGAGTCGCCTGCCGAGCTTTGCGCGGCTGGACGGCCGAGGCGGCTGTCTATGGGCCTTCGGTCGTTCTTTCGCCACTCCGTGGCTCGATCATTCTCGAGTCGCCACCCACGGCGTACGCCGTGGGCTATACTCTTTCACCGCTCCGCGGGGCGCGCTCCGGCTTATCGGGCACTCATCCGGGATGACACGAACGCCCACGATTCTTGATCGCGGCTGACAGCGCGGACAAGAGTGTCCGCGCCACCCAGGCAATCCCTGCGCAGGCCTGATTTGACAACGGCGTGGGTGCGCACTTACCTTCGATTTTCCGGCCATTTTGGCGTTGAGGAGGCGGCATGAAGATTCGCAGTATTTCTGCCCTCGTTGTCGTGGTTGTGAGCTTGTGCTCGTTTGCCGTGAGCCAGGACCTGGCGGCGTTTGAGAAGCGCACCACGGTGAAGACGCTGGCGAACGGGCTGACGGTGATTATTTGCGAGCGGCCGGAGGCGCCGGTGTTTTCGTTCTACACGCACGTGGATGCCGGGTCGGTGCAGGACCCGCTGGGCAAAACCGGGCTGGCGCACATGTTCGAGCACATGGCGTTCAAGGGAACGGACACGATCGGGACGCGCGACTACGCTGACGAGAAAGTGGCGCTAGCAAAGGTCGAAGAGACCTACGCGGCTTACATCGCCGAGCGCGACAAAGGCATCGGGCGCGACGAGCAGAGGGTGAAGCAGCTGGAACAGGCGTGGAAGGACGCGGTTGCCGCCGCCAACAAGTACTCGGCGCCCTATAACAACGAGTTCGGAAAGATCGTGGAGGAAGAAGGCGGGGAAGAGATGAATGCGGAGACGACATGGGACGAGACGGCGTATCACTATTCTTTTCCGGTCAACCGGCTGGAGCTGTGGGCGTATCTGGAGTCGGAGCGCTTTCTGCAGCCGGTGATGCGGCAGTTTTACGACGAAAGAAATGTGGTGATTGAAGAGCGCCGCATGCGGACGGACAGCAATCCGATCGGGCGGCTGCTGGAACAATTCACGGAAGAAGCGTTCGTGGCGCAGTCGTACCATCGGCCGACGATCGGCTGGCCGTCAGACCTGAATACGTTCTCGGCGACCGACGCGCAGCACTTCTTCGACACCTATTACGTGCCGTCGAACATGGTGGTGGTGGTAGTGGGCGATGTGAAAGCGGCGGAGGCAATGCCGGTGATCGAGAAGTATTTCTCGCGTCTGGCGGCGGGGCCGAAACCGGATGAGAGGGGGACGATTGAACCTCCGCAGCGCTCGGAGCGGCGGGTGGTGCTGCACGATCAGGCGCAGCCACTTTATCTCGAGGGTTATCACCGGCCGGATTTTCGCAGCCCGGACGACCAGATTTATGACGCGATTGCGGACTTGATGTCGGACGGACGCACGTCGCGGCTCTACCGGGCGCTGGTGCGCGATAAGCAGATTGCATCGGATTCGGCGGGATTCACCGGGCTGCCGGGCAACAAGTATCCGCACCTTTTTGCGTTCTATGCGTTTCCG
>Ga0187781_10002996_pt1 | contig 12754 bp, 10 predicted proteins | sample 0715_SJ02_MP02_2_FD_132447 | JGI IMG/M metagenome (GOLD analysis project Ga0187781, IMG submission 132447) | Tropical peat soil microbial communities from peatlands in Department of Meta, Colombia - 0715_SJ02_MP02_20_MG | ecosystem: Environmental > Terrestrial > Soil > Wetlands > Peat | place...
ACAGCTACATCGAACGATTCCATCGCAGCTTGAAGGAAGAGGAAGTCTGGACGGCCGAGTATCGCAGCTTGCAAGAAGCGCGGATCAGCATCGCTCGTTGGATCGAGGAGTACAATCACGACCAGCCTCATCGCGGAGTCGAAAACCGGACTCCACACGAGGCCTTCTTGGCTTTCGCAGTTGACCTAAAAACCGAGGCCCTGACTGTCTAAATTAGCGGGGAGCACTACACTTCTGACTTTCTCAGTAACGTCTATGCTTGTTCCATCTGGGAGGTCGCCATAGGTCGCCTTCTGAATCTTGAGGTCTGCACTAGGAACCGACGGCTTGGCAACCGGATGTGCAGTCTTCGCGGCTGGTTTCTCTTGGCCTTGTGCAATAGCGTGCGCAATACAGGGCGGTAGTTGACTCGCAATTAGAACTACTGTGATAGGTAAGAGCAGGCTTCCTCGTTGCATTCACTACCTCCGTTATGTGATGAACCCCAATTAAGCAGAATCTCGGAATGGGCCTGACGAACCTGTAAGTCTTTGCTTTTGTTAAGAATAGCACATTGAATAGCCTCAAAGAGAGTCAATCTGTCTAAACCTATGCGCCGCGCAAGCCCTTGAAAGTAGAGCTTTTCGTTTGACTCGCCGGGAAGGCGTGCATACACTCGGCTCAGTATTGCCAACGGGCACAAATTGGCAAGGTTCACGGCCAGACGATAAGATTCTGAGATGACATTTATTGTTCGCTTGTTACGGTTGCTCTTTTGGGTTCTGGTGGTTTCGTGGACCGTGTCGCTGTTGCGGCGTTTGGTGAGCCACATGGGAGCTGGCCAAGCGCCTTCCAATCGGGACGTCGATCTGCCCAGCGATACGTTCTCCCAAAAACTGGTGCGTGATCCGGTGTGCGGGATGCACATTGCCCCGGGTTTGGCACTGCCGGTAAAGCTCAGCGAAGAGACCGTGCATTTTTGCTCTGCCGAGTGCCGGGACAAATACCTGGAAGACACGCGAAAGTTTGCCGCCAACGCCTAAGTGCTGGCGGCAGGTTGCAACGGACAGATTGAGGAGTTGTTATCGGAAACAAGCAACACGTAAGCAGACTCAGTGCATTGGAAAGGACCGAAGCCGATGGCCACGGTCGTTAAGCCCCCAGTCCCGACGCGTACCGTAGGTACACCGCCGATGGTGCCGCGGATAGCGCCGCGCGAAGAGTTAAATCCCTTTCGCATCGCGCAGATTCAGTTTGATATAGCCGCGGAAATTCTGAAGCTGGATCCCGGCTTGCGCCAGGTGCTGCGCACGCCGAAGCGAATATTGGAAGTGTCGCTGCCCACAAAGATGGACAACGGCCAGGTGAAAGTGCTGACCGGCTTTCGCGTGCAGCACAACATTGCCCGTGGTCCGGGCAAAGGCGGCATTCGTTTCCATCCTAATGTGACTTTGGATGAGGTAAAGGCCCTGGCGGCCTGGATGACGTGGAAGACCGCAGTGGTGAACGTGCCGTTCGGCGGCGCCAAAGGCGGTGTGATTTGCGATCCGAAGCGTATGTCCAAGCCCGAGTTGGAGCGGCTGACGCGCCGCTATGCCAGCGAGATTTTGCCGTTCATCGGCCCGGACCAGGATATTCCGGCACCGGACGTGTACACGGACGCGCAGACCATGGCGTGGATCATGGATACGTATTCGATGATGGTCGGGCATACGGTGCCCGGGGTGGTTACAGGCAAGCCCATCTCGATTGGCGGGTCGCTGGGGCGCGCAGAAGCGACGGCACAGGGTTTGGTGTACGTGGTGGAAGAAGCTTGCAAGATGAAGAAGATCCCACTGCGCGGCGCCAGCGTGGCGATTCAGGGATTTGGCAACGCCGGCGCTACGGCTGCGCGTCTGATGGCGGACCGCAAGGCGAAAATCATTGCTTTGAGCGACACGCGCGGCGGGGTTACGAACCCGCGTGGTATTGATCCTATTAAGGCGATTCGCTACAAGGAGCGCTCCGGAACCGTTGTGGGAATGCCGGGGGCCTCACGCATCTCAAGTGAAGATTTGCTGGCCATGAAGTGTGACATCCTGATTCCCGCGGCGCTCGAAAACGTCATCACATTGCAAAATGCGGAGGCGGTGAAAGCGCGGATCATAGCCGAAGCCGCCAACGGACCGACCACACCGCATGCGGACGAAATCTTGGCGCGGCGCGGCATCACCGTGCTGCCGGATATTTTGGCAAACGCCGGCGGGGTGACAGTGAGCTACTTCGAATGGGTGCAGAACCAGGAAGGCTTGCTGTGGGATTCCGATGAAGTGAATGTCCGCCTGCAGAAAATCATGGTACGCGCCTTCCACGACATGGTGGATGCCATGCGCCGGCACCATGTGCCGCCACGCGCGGCGGCCATGACCGTCGCGGTGGGCCGAGTAGCGGAAGCAACTTTAGTGCGCGGCCTGTTCCCGTAAACCTCAACTTGTCTCCGAATGGGGTGAGGCGAGTAACCTCACCTCCAAATCCTCCTCGATTCTGAATTCGCAGCGGCCAAGCGAAGTCACCGTGCCTTCTCGCCTGAAAATTCGCTTGCAGTGAGAATTTACTGCGCGTAGATTCGCAGGTGGCAGGTGTTCTTTGCGCGGGAATTCCGGAAATCCGTGCGCTGAGGAGCGTCAGCCGGCTATTTTTTGATGGAGCGAGGCGAAAAACAGACCCAAATGAGTCATTTGCATGGACACGGCATCGCCGCACCTCCCATTCTGCTCGCGATTGGCGGATTTGATCCCAGCTGTGGGGCGGGAGTCGCGGCGGACCTGAAGACTTTTGCGGCCCATGGGTGTTATGGAATTGCGGCAATCACGTCGCTGACGGTACAGAACACGCAGGGAGTGGAAGCGGTCCACCATACACCGAGCGCGGAATTGCGCGAGCAATTGGAAGTGCTGACAAAAGACAGCGAAATCGCCGCGGTAAAAATTGGAATGCTGGGCAATCGTGCGAATGCTGTGGTCGTGGGAGAATTTCTGGACGCGCACACATTTGCGCATGTGGTACATGACCCGGTGATTCGCTCTTCGAGCGACGCAGAGCTGCTGGATACCACCGGAGTGAAATACCTCGCCACGGAACTGCTAAAGCGCTCGAGCGTGATAACGCCGAATGTCCCGGAGGCGGAAGCGCTGACGGGAATTGCGATAAAAGATTTGAGCGCCATGGAGGCCGCGGCACGCAAATTGGTGGAGATGGGGGCCAAGGCCGTGATTGTGAAGGGCGGTCATATGGAGAGGGCTATCGACTTGGTGTTCGATGGAAAAGACGTGCACGCGCTCAGCGGCGACAAGGTGAAGATTGAGAATACACACGGGACCGGGTGCACGTTTGCTTCGGCCATTGCCGCACATTTGGCCGTGGGCCGAAGCTTGGTGGAAGCTGCGACCTTGGCAAAGGCGTACGTCGTCAAGGCCATAGAGAAGGCGTACCCGGTCGGCAGAGGAAGAGTGCCGCTGGATCATTTCTACAGGATGAAGATTGAACCGTTGGCGCGCGGAACGCACGAACTGACACAACATGGACTGCATCCTGCTGCGGAGCCGGCGGCGCATTAGAAAAAGAAGCCCCCTCAACCAGCTACCGCCCAGGGAAGCTCGAGAAAGGAGGTGTCGTGCAGAAGATTCTGCGATGCAGCAGGTGTGCCCGCGGTATGCGGATCGTCGGATCCACGGGGCTGGGAAAAGAGGTCAAAAAGACGGTGGTCTGCCCGTACTGCAAGACCAAGAACAAAGTCGCGTGGCCACGTGGCGACCCATTTCGTGTGCAGCGAATCGCGACACGCTAGGGCAAGTTCGTACTCCTTCTACCACCCACCTCCTCCACCACCACCGCCTCCTCCTCCCGATCCACCACCGCCTCCACCTCCTCCCGAACCCGGCGCCGTTGCTGAAGAAGAAATGGCAGAGGTCAGCGAACTGCTGAAGGCGGAGGCGAAGCTTGTCCCCGTGAGACCGACCCACGAAGAACCCGAATAGAAGGAAGGAACGTACGCGGGCGAAGACGAGCCTGGAGCAGTGCCCGCCCCGGCGAGCACATTCGAGAATTTGTTTGCCCAGTTCTGCTCGACATCCAAGGCAAGCGCGTAAGGAAGGAATTTCTCAAATACCGCGGGAGTCTGTTTAGGTGGAGCGGCGCGGTTGAGGCGATCGCCATCGACTTCGCCGAGAAACATCTTGAAGCCCTCAACCTGGTCCATCAGCCGACGACCGGCGAAAGTCGGCGCTTTCATCAGGTAAAGAAAGAGCAGATGCAGTCCTCCAGTAGTCAAGACAAAGAGAACAAGTGCGAGGGAAGTCAGCTTCAGAAGCAAGAACAGACCCACGGCTTCACCGAAGAGAAAAGGAATGCAACCAGCCGTAACGAACAACGCCTTTCCCGTGCCGGCTGCTTCCGCAAGTGCCGATGAGTGCGGCTGGAAATTGCCGCGCCAAGTGTTGAAGACACTGCGCAGGAGCGCGGCGAGGCCGAACGTCCACATGGTGAGCCAAAAACTGAGAAATGCTCCCATCACGACTTTGGGTCCGCCCAAAGCGAGCAGGTAAACAAGCACAATCGCAATGGAAAAAACCACCGGAGCAATCAAGTACCGCGAGTGGGTGACGAAGTAGGTTTTTTGTTCGGCGGCAGCCAGCCATTTTTTTAGAGCGGTCATGGCGCCCTGGATGGTGGTGTGATTCTCGTTGTGCAGCCAGACCTGGTCGCGGCCGGCGAAAAGATACTCGGCAACCTGTTTTTCGTCGGGGGTGAGGACGCGGTTGTCATTCTTCGTCAGGTAAAGAGTGTAGGAGCCGGCCTGCTGCTTGATGGTGAGGAAGCCGCGGACGGCCATATCGAGAATGGCGGCGGCGAAGGTCTTGTTGTCGAAGCCCATCTGCTCGAGGTAGCGCATGCCGGCAGGAGAAAGGTTTTGCGGCGGCTCATAGAGGGCCATGATGACGCCAGGGGCGGGATCGCGACCCACCGCGGACCAGGCGATCAGGTAATAAAGGAGAATGAGCAGGAAACCCCCGGCGAGGGGCAGAGCTTCGCGATTGTCTTGAAAGAAAAATGCCACCTTCTCAGAAAAGGTAGGCTCCTTGAAATAGCCCTTTGGCCACATCAAAAGAACGGTCAGTCCTTCGTGAACACCGAGCGCGCGGGTGGCAGAGAATTGAAAAGTAGAATCTTCGGGGGTAGCGGTCAGATCAGCTTCGCGCGAGCCTTGCGGACCGGTGAAGCCGGAGAGTTGTACTTGATCGAACGGGACTGCCGGCGGCAAATGAACGGCGGCGGAGGCATGTTGGATATTGAAGCCCCACCCTAAGCCGGTGACATTCCAGAAAAGTTCGTCATGATCCTTGAAAAAGCCAAGTTGGCGGTTGGTGGTGTAGGCCAGCGTGTAAACGTGGCGCCCGCGCGCGACCATGGCATTCGGGTCGCCAAGGTAAATGCGCTTGCCGTTGGCATAGTCCTCCACGCGGAAAGGCTCGTCGAGGGAGTCGCGTGTGGCAGAGAGCATGTGGAACCCCACAACATATTTGTTGTTGTAGGGGTCTAGGTAACTGGTGGGAAAGTCGCGATAGATTCCGTGGCGAATCTGATTGCCTGCGACGAACACGATAATGGTCTCAGTGACTTGGAGTGTAGAGTCTTCTTGCAGTGAGATGTCGCTGTGGAAGTCGAGGATTTGCTCCATGTCCGGGCGCTGGGTGCGTTGCGGGCGCTGCGGCCGCTGCGCGACGCAGGCCAGAGCGCCACCAAGGAGCAGAGCGCAAGCAAGGAGCATCCGGGTTGGAATTGCCTTTCGCATCGGCAAGCTCGTAGGCACAGTCTAGGCTGGGTGCATCGGCAATAAAGCTGGGGATTGGCGAGCGCGTGCCCGTATTTGTAATATCCGTCTCGAACAGGGGGCTCTTTGTTGGCCAAACATAGAGGTGTTTGGATTCTTTTGGGTGTGGCCGGAGTCGTCGCGATTGCGACGATGTTAACGCCACGGGTCGCCCAGCCCCTTGCGTATCATCACTTCGCGGATAGCCGAAACTGGCTGGGTGTTCCAGATTTTGGTGATGTGGTTTCTAACTTGGGTTTCGCGTTTGTGGGTGTGTGGGGCTTGGGGGTTTTGCTGGGGCCTTCGCGTCGCGTGACTTTTGTGGACCTGCGCGAACGGTGGGCGTACCTGATTGTTTTTGCCGGTATGGTGCTGGTCGCGTTGGGGTCAAGCTACTACCACCTAGCGCCGGACAATGACCGGCTGGTGTGGGACCGCTTGCCCATGACGATTGTGTTCATGGCGCTGGTGGATGCGATGATCACGGAACGAATCAGCGTGGAAGCGGGACTTGTGCTGCTTCCGGTGCTGCTGCTCATCGGGACAGCCAGCGTGGTGCAGTGGCACCTCAGCGAAGCACGCGGTGCAGGAGACTTGCGTTTTTATGCAGCGTTGCAAGTTTATGCTGTGCTGGTCCTGCTTGTGATGGTTCTCTTGGCGGGACGATACACGCGCAGCGGGGACTTGGTCATTATCATCGGTTTTTATGTGTTGGCAAAAATTCTGGAGATCTTGGACAACGCGATTTTTGCGGCCGGGCATGTCGTGAGTGGGCACACACTCAAACATTTGGCCGCGGCTGCGGCCGGATGGTGGGTGCTACGCATGCTGGAGAAGAGACGGCCCGTTCAGGTGGCGCAGCTCAACTCCCGGTGATTGTGTAGGTCGCTGCCACAAAATTGCTTTGCGAAATGCCATTCCCCGTAGCCATAGCCCGGATCGTGGTTGTGGTCGAGACTGTAATCGTGCAAGGGCTCGAGCACGAAGGGGATGAGGTCGAGGGGAATGTTCCATTCGTGGTGTAGTAGATGGTCACGCCGCTGGTGGTATCGGAGATGGTGACGTTCTGAGCTGTGGAATACGTGCCCGCTGCCGGCGAGAAGGTCGGGCTGTTCGCCGCGATGGTGTAGACCGCGACAGAAGTGTTGCTTTGGGAGATGCCATTCCCCGTTGCCATAGCCCGGATGGTAGTTGTGGTCGAGACCGCAATGGTGCAAGGGCTCAAGCACGAAGGGGATGAGGTCGAGGGGAACGTTCCATTCGTGGTGTAGTAGATAGTCACGCCGCTGGTGGTATCCGACAGCGTTACGGTCTGTGGCGCGTAGTAGGTGCCTGCGGGCGGCGAGAAGGTGGGTGCGTTGGCGGCAATCGTGTAGCTCGCTAGCGCCACATTACTCGCCGCATATCCGCCGCCGGAGGCTATGGCCTTGAGAATGGTGGTCGTGGAAATGGTGAGCGTGCACGGATTCAAACAAGACGAGGATGAAGTCGTTGGCATAGCTCCGTTGGTGGTGTAATAGATCGTCGAACCGCTCACCGTGTTCGAAACCGTCACAGTCTGGGCGGTGTAGTAGGTACCCGATGGCACGGAAAAAGTCGGGGTGGGTCCCTGGATCAGGTAAGTTCCGCTGGATATAGCGCTCATGAGGTAGCCGTAAGCGGCCGTGATCGCGTTGATCGTGGTGTTCTTTGACACCGTGATCGGCCCGGAGTACACCGGCGAGTTGGTCGTCGGAGTCGAGCCGTCTAACGTGTAGTACATCGGCAGATTTGCGGAGTTCGACAGGCTGACCGACTGCGGCGTGCTGTACGTGAAAGGTGTTGGCCAGAACATCGGTGCTGGTGCCGTTGGAAGCAGAATGGAGTAGGCCCCAAGCACGACATTGCTACGCGGATATTGTGGATACGTGGCCATCGCATAGATCGATATCGAGGTCGAGATGGGAATGGGTGCCGTGTAAACAGGGGAGTTCGTCGTCGGCAATGATCCGTCCGTTGTGTAGTAGATCGTCGCTCCAGTCATGGCGTCCGACAGGGTAATCGTCTGCGGGGAATAGTATGTGCCCGGTGCTGGAGAAAACGTGGGCGTGGGGACACCCGGATCTGGAGGATGCATCACCGCAGCCCAGCCTGCTAATTGCGCTTTCGTGTAGGCATGCGCGCCAGGCATGCCTGGAGGCAACGTCAAACCATACGGATTTGTGTTGCCGTCCCCACCCACATGGCACTGACCACACGCAAGGTCCACATCCAACCAAGTGGCAGCACTGAAGGTTGAACCGTCGATGAGCGAAGTCTCGGGTGCGGTATTCGGAGTGGTGATGTTCTGAGCGTAGAGCTGGCCGGAGGTCGGGAATGTCGCGTAATTCGGGTTCGCGCTGATCCGGAACAGATGACTATTCGCGCTACCCAATGCCGCTTGCATGTGGCAGGTGACGCAAGCACCCGGAATGTCGGCGTTCGAGCCGGTCGGGAACGGCGTGCCGGGTCCCATCGGATGGTTCACGGTACTCAGGATGGTCTGGGCCAGCCGGTGACACTGGTCGCAGGTGGTTACAATGGGCGTGGTGGCATTTACCGCCGCCACCGTGCTCTGGTGCGGATCGTGACATCCGGTGCATCCCAGGTTTTTGGTCGGGTCGGAAAGGGTCTCGCTGAATTGGCTCTGGTAAGTGCCGGCGATGGTGATGGAGAGATCCGGAGAGTGTTGCGCGTTCTGGATGAGCGTGCCGCTAAACCGGGCGTGCGGGCCGTTTAGAAAAGCCTGACCTGCTTCGTGATCGATGTACGGCTTGTAAACCCATTGGTTGGCCGGATTGGCGACACAGGTCGAATATGTCGAACCGGACAAATCCGAGCAGTATCCGTGATCAAGCGTCGTGAGCGTGTTTGCTGGGCTGATGCTGCCCGAAATCGGTGGATTGCTGGTTGGGTTGGCCATAACAACCGCCTCTGCGCGATGGCATTCCATGCACAGCGCCGTCGCCGCCTCGTTTTGTTGCACGGTCACGACTATGGGGTCGTAAGGATGCGAGCCATATCCGTAGGCCGCGATGTGGCACCTTTCGCACTGGATACCCGTCAAAAACCACGAGGACGTGCCGTTCGTTCCCGACGCGACGTACCCGTCCGTAGGAATCCGGCTGAACTGGGCATCGGGAATCCACGTTACCTGATTGCTGGTGTTCGCCGTCGGCTCCGGTGCGGAGTCGTCGAAGTTGTACCCCGTGGCGTGGCAACGCCCGCAATCAAAGTTGCCCTTCGGGTAGAGATCACCTGTGAATCCGGTGTCGAAAATCGTGTTCAAGTAAGTGCCGGCAGGATTGGTGCTCCCTCCGTAGTTCTGCCAACCGCTGTAAAGGTAAAAGAGGTTCCGAACTCCTCCAGCCGCGCCCGTTGGGGCGACCGGAGTGTAGCCGGCCGGGGCCAGGGAATTGGGCAGTGTGTAGTAGGGATAGGTGCAGCCGGGATCGGTTGGGCTCAACCCGTTCTGCGCCAGGGTCGCGACGGGAGTACACCAGCCCACCGTCACCTGCTCGGTGCTCCAGTTGTACGTGCTTCCGGACCCATAATGGGCGTCAGTCGCGGGATAAATCGTGCCGTCGGGGCCGCCCCAAAGAGCCGCCGGAGCAACCTTGCGGAGCGTGTTCTTGTGCCCGGTCATGAGGTACGGCAGTGTGTCCGTACCATAGTGGCAGCTCAGACACTGGTTTACGTCTGAATACGCGGTGGTCCAGCCCCCGGCACCGTTATTGGATGCACCGTCCCCGTGATAAACCTGGCCGGTGCCATTGGGCTGGTAGGTCAGATTGTCTACCGGTTTGCATCCTTGACTCAGGTAGCATTGCGCGTGCGCATCCAGCGGGCATATCGCTGCGAGTAGTATTAGGGCGATTAGGATCAAGAATGGAAGGTTCGGCTTGGCTGTCATGTTTATCTCCCCGTCGGAGCGAGGCATTTGAAGAGGTCTTGCGCTGACTTTGAGTTCACTATTCACACTTCAACCCCTAAAGCTGTGCCGCAGGACACCGAGTTATGGTCTTGAGACACAAGCTCTAGCCCTCGCTTGAGGCGCCCAGGTTCCGGTACGAATATGCCGGCTGTCTGCTGATAGGTGGACACAACTCCTTGAGAGCAGGAGTGATAGGAGGCTCCTGGAACAAGGCGGGGACGCGGCGGGCTAGCCGGGTTTGGACCGCGATCCGACTATTCTGCGGATGGATTGTTCTGCGGGGGAAGCTGTTGTTTCAGGCTGTCTATCTCCGCTTGAAGGGCTTGGATCTGCTGTTGTTCGTCATCGAGCTTGGCTCTACCTGCGGTGTCATCGGCGTAGTTGGACTTGGAATAGTAAGCGTTCCGGTCTAGATCGAACTCGCGTTGTAGCCACTCGAGCTGTTTTTCTGCGGAGTCGAGCTTCTGCTGGATTCTTGAGTCTTCAGAGGATTCGCAAGCGGCCCGCGCGGCCTTTTTCAGTAGCGCAATTCTATCCTCGAGAAAAACCGCGCTCACTCGCTCCGGGGCCTGGGGTTGCGTTTCCATCAGCGGTGGGGAGCCAAAGGCAACTCCCGAGGAGCCGGGTTTGAAGTTCGTCATGTCCACGTCGCCGTCGGAAATGACTTTGGGATCATAGGCAAGGTCGCGGTGAATGTGGTCGAGTTCGTCCTGGGCCTCCTGCAAGAGGGCTTTGACTCTATCGTCGAGGGGATTACTGCAGTCTCCTGCCTGGGATGTAGACGCCGCTGGTTGAGCGGGAGTGCTTGTCGAGGGCTCTGGAGAAGCGCTTGCTTCGGTGGGTGAGGAAGACCGTGCCGGAAGTTCGTCGTTGGTGAGGACTTTGGCAGGCGTCGCGGAATTCGCTTTTTGCTCGCGCGCGACGCGCGCAGCATCGGGTATGGATTGCGCGGGAGGCATTGGCTCTTGAGATCGCGCCGGCTCGCCAAGAGCAAAGGCGAAGAACACCAGGGTCAGAGGCAGCGCTCGCGAGCCTCCCGGGACTTGGTGGGCTACGGGTTTTGCGGGGAGGAGGCGAGTTTTCATAGCGACCCTCCTTTTCACAAGCCGGATACTACACCCCTGAAGGCACGGGCACAACGCTGGGAGCTTTGGTCGGGCGGACGCCTGGGGAAGGCGCTGAGCTGACAGTGGCCCTGGCGGTCAGTGCAATTGATTGGGCAAATTAGTGTTTGTAGACGATTTTGCCGGCGACGATGGTGGCTACTGGGCCGCCCGTGAAGCTGCGGCCATCGAATGGGGAGTTGCGCGATTTGCTGGCCGATTCCTGCACATGGTAGGTCCAAGGGCGATCGAGCGAAAAAATGGTGAGGTCGGCGGGTTCGCCGATGGCCAGTTTGCGCTCTTTGCCTAGGACGCGGGCCGGGCCGGTGGTGAAGAGCTCGACCATGCGCATCAGCGGCAGGCGCCCGGAGTGGACAAGTTGCTCGAGAGCGAGGCCAAGAGCGGTTTCGGAGCCCAAGATGCCAAAGGGAGCTCTGTCGAATTCGACGTCCTTGAGGGCGGGCTCGTGGGGCGCGTGGTCCGTGGCGATGGCGTCCACGGTGCCGTCGGCGAGGCCATCGAGCAGCGCTTCGCGATCCTCGCGCGCGGCGAGCGGTGGATTCATTTTGAAGCGCGAATCGTAGGTGACGTCTTCGTCTATCAGTGTGAAGTGGTGCGGTGTGACTTCGCAGGTGACGCGCAGACCTTGCTGCTTGGCGAAACGCACCTGGGCAAGCGAAGACTTCGCCGAAAGATGCGCGATGTGCAGATGCGCGCCGGTCAGTTCGGCGACTTGTACGTCTCGGGCAACGCACACCGATTCGGCGGCGGCGGGCATGCCGGGAAGACCGAGTCGCGTCGAGGCGATTCCTTCGCGCATCACCGCTCCCGCGGCGAGCGAGACGTCTTCCGCGTGCTCGATGACCGGCAAATCCAGCGTACGGCAATAATCCATGATTTGGCGGGCGAGTTTGGCGCTAGCAATGGGCTTGCCATCGTCGGAAACAGCGACAATGCCGGCCTCGCGCATGGCGGCGATGTCTGAGATGGCTTCGCCTTTGCTCCCCACACTGGCAGCGCCGATGGGCCAGACACGCACGTGACCGAAGGCCTTGGCGCGATCAACGATGAAGCGAGTGATGGAAGCGTTGTCGTTGACCGGCTTGGTGTTGGGCATGCAGCAAACAACGGTAAAGCCACCGCGCGCGGCCGCATGAGTGCCCGTTTCGATGGTCTCAGAATTCTCCTGGCCGGGTTCGCGCAGGTGCACGTGCATGTCAATGAAGCCGGGAGCGACGATGAGACCCGAAGCGTCGAACGATTGCCTGGTATCCGCGTGTGCTAGTCTTCCTTGTGGCGCGATTTCCGCGATGCGCTCGCCGTCGAGCAAGATGTCTCGGAGAGCATCGGTTTTGGATGCGGGATCGAGGACGCGGCCGTTTTTTATCAGAAGCATTGGTGATTCCTTGGGTCTACGAAAAGCACGGGTCTAAAGACCCGCCACTACAATGATCAGGCTTTGGCCTTCGCCTCGAGGGCGGGATGCGTTGCGCCCTCGACAGCGCCAATCATCAGCAAATAGAGAATGGCCATACGCACGGAGACACCGTTAGTGACCTGCTCGAGCACGGCGGAGCGCGGACCATCGGCGACGTCGGGCGTAATCTCGATGCCGCGATTAATCGGGCCGGGATGGAGAATCAGCGCGTCCGGCTTGGCGAGTTTCATGCGCTCGGCGTTGAGCTGGTAGAGCAGAATGTAATCGTTCTGCGAGAGCGAGGGCTCGTAGAGCCGTTCGGTTTGCACACGCAGAACGATGATCACGTCGGCATCTTCGAGAGCTTCCTCGACGCGATAGACGCAGCGAATGGGGGTGCCCGGAGGGCCGATGTGCTCGAGTTCGCGGGGAACCCACATGGCGGGGCCGCAAAG
>Ga0187781_10002997_pt1 | contig 12748 bp, 6 predicted proteins | sample 0715_SJ02_MP02_2_FD_132447 | JGI IMG/M metagenome (GOLD analysis project Ga0187781, IMG submission 132447) | Tropical peat soil microbial communities from peatlands in Department of Meta, Colombia - 0715_SJ02_MP02_20_MG | ecosystem: Environmental > Terrestrial > Soil > Wetlands > Peat | place...
ACTCGGAAAAATCGGAGAAGTTGCGGGACCAGGTGTAATTGGCAAGAAATGAGAGGCCGTGGCTCAAATATTTTTGGAGACTCAGCTCGACGGCATGGTAGTTAGAGTTGAATCCGGAATCAATGCTGCCCATCGGCCCGAAGTTGATATAGGGCCGTCGCTGTTGGGTGTTCGCTTCAGTCGAATTGTTCGGCACATACCGCGCCGCGTTAAGATCGGCCATCGGTTCCTGGTCCGAGGTTCCGTAAAGGTGCGTGCCTTTGTTTCCGATGTAAGCCACGCTGATCAGCCACGTTCTTGCGAGTTGGCGCTCCAAGGTAAGATTCCATATCGTGATCTCGGGGAGGCGAAAGCCCAGCCGGAAGAAATGACTCACCGTCGTCGGCAGCGTGAAAGTTGTGCTGGCGGGCGGGACCCTGGGACCGAAGTTGGCCGGAAAGGGATTGGGGATCCCCGCGCTGCCGAAGGGATCCGCAAAACTCACTACGTTGAGTGTATAAATGGGCGTGAAAGGGGCCACGCCGACGTCGTCCTGAAATGCCAAGGTCTCCGGCGGCTGGAAATAATATCCGGCGCCACCGCGAAAGCTTGTCCTCGCGTCCGACGTCAGGCGATAGGCAAAGCCAATCCGCGGAGCAAAGTTCGACAGGTTGCTATAAACGCTGCCGGCCGGGCAGCCGGGATCGTTGGCAAAGAGCAAGCCGCGCGGCGCATTGGGGTAGCGCTCGGAGCGCTTGCCCGGCTCGAAACAGGGAAGCCGCCCCTCACTGTCCGTGTAGGGCAAGTAGGGATCCCATCGTAACCCGGCGCTCAGCGCCAAGCGCGGCGTCACCCGCCAGTCATCCTGGGTGAAAGCACTCCACTTCGTCCCCCTGATGTTGCCGTAAATACCCCCAGCCTGCTCGAACTGGGTAACGGCGCCGAGCATTAAATCCGCAAGATTATCTCCGGTAAGGCTGTCGGTAAAACTGAAGGTTCCCGCTTGCTGGTACTGCCTGGCGATCCGCGTACGCACGGGCAAGATCTCCCCGCCAAAGCTGATCTGGTGTTTTCCGCGGACCGCGGTCACCACCTCCCGTACAGTCGTATCTCCACGGTCGTATGCACCAACATTGGTGGACATGGCGGTGAAATACCCTCCCACACTGACGTCGAACTGAGGGGACGGCGAAGGCGCAATGTTCACCCCGAGCGCCTTGGCGGAAAATGGCGTCGAGGGGATATAACCTCCGTTCTGCTGGTTCCACCCAAACCAGGTGTTAAAGAGCAGGGTGGGGGAGGCGTTATAGTCCTCATCGAGCGCGATCGTCTGCACTCGCACACGATTGGCCAGGGAGTTGATGGCAAGGATATCGTTGCCAAAAGGCCTAGCGGGCTCTCTGAAATTGGCAAAGAAGTAGCGCCCGCTGAGGTGGTGCTTCCCGCGAAGATGATCCATTTTGACGAGGAATTGGTCGTCGTTGGTGTCGGCAGCAGCCCCCAGGTAGTGGACTGTCCCCTGGGGACCATTGGGCAGAGGAACGTATTTCAAGAGATTCTGCGCCGGCGTGGAAAGCAGGGTCGGGGGAATCTGGTCGTTTGGCAACGACGCACCCGTGAAGGGGTTGGTGAGCTGCGTGCCGGACGGGTTCGCGCAATTCCCCGCTGCATCGAATTCCCCGCAGAGCGCGGAAAAATCACCCGAACGCTCGGCGGCGGTGGGAACGGCAGCAATCTGCCCGTTGGGGGCGGTGCGCGCACGCGTCCCCTGGTAGCTGCCGAAGAAAAATAGCTGGTCCTTCTTGAGAGGGCCGCCGAGCGTGCCGCCGAATTGGTTTTGCTTCAGCGTGTCACGCGTTGAAGCAAAGAAGCTGCGCGAATCGAATAGGTAATTGCGCACAAATTCGAAGCCGTCGCCATGGAACTGGTTGGTCCCGGATTTAGTAACGATGTTCACCACTCCGCTCACGGCGTTTCCGTACTCGGCGCTCATGTCGCCGGTCTGCACGTAAAATTCCTGAACCGCGTCCGGGTTCGGAAAGGGCAGGTTCGTATTCATATACATATCGTTATGGTCCACACCATCCAGTTGATAGTTCGCCCCGTTCGGCGCGCCGCCGTTGACGTCGGCATATTGCTCGGTCGGGTAAACGCCACCTTCGCAGCCCACACCGCAATGGCTGTTAGTCGCATTCTCCACGCCCGGTACTAAAAAGACCAGCGCCTCCGTCACGCGGCCATTCAACGGCAAGTCGACGATACTTTTCTGATTCAAAAGCAGGCCCACCGCGGCGGAGCTCGTGGTCACCAGCAAAACATTGCCGGTAACCGTGGTTTCCCGGGATTCTCTTCCTCTTCGCAGAATGACCATCTGAGTGGCTGAAAGGCCCACAGTGAGCACGATACCTTTTTGAACGTAAGTTTCGAAGCCGGATTTGAACAGCTTTAGGGTGTATTTTCCGATTGGCAAGGCGGGGAAAAGATAATCCCCGCCGCTTCCACTCTTTGTAACACGCGAGAAACCCGTCTCCGTTCTCTGCACGATAACCGTGGCGCCGGAAACCGCCGCCCCGGAGGGATCCAGTGCGGTTCCGCCTAAACTCGCGGTTGTGAACTGTGCAGCGATCGGGACAGGCCTGAAGAATGCCACGGATAGGATCAGGAAAGACAGGGGGAGTCGACGTCGCGCAACCCTGTCGATGTTTGCCATGCTTTATCCCCCCTGGTTGCAGATGGCAAGCCGCTAGTAGCATACCGCACTCGGCCGCCTGTGACACGTCGAGCAGCACTGGCATTGTTTCATACAAGGGGATATGCCTCGAGACAGTCCCTTTGCCGGGTGCTAAAGGTCGGTGCTACGGTAAAGGTAGTTTGGAGGCGCAAACACTGGCACCCGCAAGGGCCGTCAAGAGTGCCACGCGATCTGTCCCCCATACGTGTTACACTGCCTTTCCCGGAGGCCTCAATGAGTAACGAACTCACGCGACGCCGCTTTCTTTCCACCGGAGCGGCCGCAAGCCTTGCAGTTCTGCCGAGTCTCGGCGTAGTCGGCGGTGTGACCGAACCGGCTGAGATTCCTCAGCGCCGGTTCTATGCGAATCTGAGCCTGGGGCGGCTAGGATTCCACGCCAGCTTTGCGGAGTCACTTGAGCTTGCGGTCAAATACGGATTCGAGGGCGTCGATCCTGATTTGGAATACTTCGCTTCGTTGGAGCACGACCGACTCAGTCGCCTCCTTGACGACGTGCGGGCGAAGAACCTGAAGTTTGGCGCCGCCGGCTTGGCCGTGGAGTTCCGTAAGGACGACACAACATTTAACGCCGGACTTAAGAAGCTCCCCGCTGCCGCAACTGTTCTGCAGCGGGCTGGAATCGAGCGTGTCAGCACGTGGGTTTCGCCGTGCAGTCAAGAGCTCACCTACCTGCAGAATTTTCGGCGGCACGCCGATCGCCTGCACCAGTGCGCGCTCATCCTGGGCGATCACGGTCAGAAGCTGGGCTTGGAGTACGTCGCACCGCGCACTCTCTGGCGCAGCGAGCGACACCCCTTTCTACACACGCTGAGCGAAATGAGAGAACTAACAGTGGCCATCGGTGCGAACAATCTGGGAATTCAGCTTGATAGCTGGCACTGGTTCAACGCGGAGGAGACAGCGGAGGATCTCTCGACGCTGCGCGGCACGGAGGTGGTGACGGTAGACCTGAACGATGCGCCCCGCGGCCTTACGCTCGATCAGTACCAGGACGACCACCGGGAATTGCCTGCCGCCACCTGCGTCATTCCGGTGGGGGAGTTCCTGGGCGCACTGCTCCAAATCGGCTATGAGGGCCCTATTCAGGCCGAGCCCTTCAATGCCGCCTTGCGCGCCCTTCCAGTGGACCAGGCCTGCGCGAAGGCCTCCGCCGCCATGAAGAGGGTGCTCGGGGAGGCCACACGCACGGGGGTATCTGGCTAGCTGGCGGGAACAGCCCTTCCCACTGCGAGCGTGAAAACGAATTGGTGCAATGAAGCTGGGGCAAACCAGTCGAACCGCCGAATAGGTGGCCTTCGAGCCACAATAAAAGGAGCGCCCCGCATGGAACCGGTTCAAGTCATTTTAATTGGTGGCTTTCTAGGCTCAGGCAAGACAACGCTGTTGGGACGGCTGGCACGACACTATGGCGCGGCCCGCAAACGTGTGGCGCTGATCACTAACGACCAAGCCCCTAACCTTGTGGACACGGAACTTCTGCGGCGCGAGGGCTTCGCGGTGGGCGAGGTCAGCGGGGGCTGTTTCTGCTGCAAATTTGATGAGCTGCAGCAGAGGCTTGAGGAAGCCGTCGGCACGAGCCAGGCGGCCGTCGTATTAGGCGAACCAGTAGGAAGCTGCACCGACTTGTCCGCCACCGTCCTTCAACCCTTGAAGCACCTGCACGGCGACCGGTTTCGCCTGGCTCCACTCACCGTCCTCGTCGACCCGTTCCGCCTGCGAGAGGCTTTCTCGGACGGTGGGAAGCGGGCTTTTCCCAACAGCGTTTACTACATATTTGATAAGCAACTGGAAGAAGCGGACGCCATTGCCATCAACAAGTCGGATCTGATTTCCAGAGATGAACTGAGTTTGCTGGAGTCCCGGGTGAAGGAGCGATTTCTGCAGACCCCCCTGTTTTCGATATCCGCGAAAACGGGTGCGGGCCTCGAGCCCTGGCTGGCATTCGTTGCCGGCCGGACGCGTGCGGGCCAGCGCATCGCTGAGGTCGACTATGACGTCTACGCCGAGGGTGAAGCAGTGTTGGGCTGGTTGAACTTGCGAGTGCAGATGGAATCGGCCGAGGCTATCGACTGGGACGCGTTCGCGAGCAAACTGCTTCGAAATTTAAAGGCCTCGCTCGAGGCCTCGCCAGCCGAAGCCGCTCACGTAAAGGCATTTCTCTCCAGTCAGAATGAGGCACTCACCGCCAACCTGACCAGTAGCACCGCCGACCCAGTGGTTCACGGCCAGGTGCCGGCGAAGACGCGTCGAAGCGAAATCGTTGTCAATGCCCGGGTCCACATGCCTCCGGAGATGCTCCGGATCTTGGTCGAGAGGTCCATTCAGGAAACGGCAGGCGAAGACATCGCAACAAAAGTCTTGAGTCTGGAGAGTTTCAGTCCCTCCCGTCCCCGTCCCACACACCGCTATAGACGGGTTGTTTAGAGCACGCCCTCCTAAAACAAGATCTTAGCGCCCAACTGGATGAGGCGAGGCGGAGCCGCGCTCACGACTTGGCCAAAGGTGGAGCTGCTGATGTTGCCATTGACAGCTTGCGGCCCGAAGAATTGCGCGTGGTTGAAAATGTTGAAGGCCTCGATTCGGAATTGCAGAGACTTCGACTCCGTAAGTTCCACCGTTTTCAAAAGAGCCATATCAGAGCCGGCCATTCCTGGCCCCGAGAAGAACCTGCGCTGGGCGCTTCCGGGAGTGCCCAGGGCATTCTGACTAAAGAGAGAAGTATTGAAATAAGGCTGTCCGTCGCGAGGATTGTGATTCAAATTGAGTGGCCCGGAAGTGAAATCCGGTTCATCGATACCATAGTTGTTAATCCCATTCGGCTCGGCGCCCAGCAACGAGTTGTCGCCGTAATTAACAAGTGTCACCGGCAGCCCCGTGCTAAAGTGGGTGATGCCGGATAACTCCCACCCCTGTGTCCAGCGATTTGAGGTACGGAAGAGGCGTTCGAGCGGAAGCTTGTAGGCATAACTGACGACGAAGTTATGCCTGATGTCGAACGAGGAGAGTGCGTAGCTCAGGGAAGGATCGGTCGGGTTGACCTCTTCACCCAAATTCGAGGAATCGTCCATTGACTTGCCGTACGTGTATCCCGCAGAGATTTCGAGCCTGCCGCTCGAGTGGCGCAAACTCACTTCGAGGGCATTGTAGTTGGATTGGCCGATGGCCTTCTGGAGAGTGTCGCTGCCGAAATTCGGTCCGAGCGGCCCGCGGGTGCCATTGATGACCCGTCCTGAGGCCGCCGTGAATACGTTGCTCTCGCCGAACGGCCCGCAGGTGGGGCTTCCCGGGGCCACGTCCTGGGCCTGGCTCAAGCTTAAGCAGAGGGCGGGGTTGCCGGGGTTTGCTTCGACCATGACCAAGAGACGCCGCCCCTGCGTGCCCACATAGCTCGCACTGAGGAGAGTATTGGCGCCGAACTGCCTTTCCGTTGACAGCATGTATTCCCGGACGTACGGAATGCGATTGCTCGCTGCGTATCCTGGAATTCCGCTGACCGGCTCGAATTGGGACCAGTTGATTCCTGAGTTGGGATTACGGTTTGATGCCTTCTGCGTGGCGAGCGTCACGGGAAACGGCTGGCCCTGATTTTGGCCGTTCGATGCGGTGATGAAGGGCGTGGCGAAAACGGGCGGCGCCGGGCTTGAATAGGTGATCCCGAAGGGTGCGTTGCCGGCCAGGATGCCAACCGTGAGTGCCTCAATCGAGGTGTAATAAAGGCCGAATCCGGCCCGAATGCTGGTCTTGGCAGGTCCACCCAGTATTCTGCCGAGGAACGTGTCTCCTTTGGCGTTGGGCGCGAAGGCGACCCCGAACCGGGGAGCAAGGTCGGGGTTTCCAGGCGGCGCGAGCGTGCGCGGGATCCCGGGATCAGTCGGGAACAAAATGCCTGCCGGCGCACCGGGAAAGACAACGGAGGATTTGCCTGGCGCGAACGTCGAGAGGCCGTTATTCTTCTCGTACCAGGGTTCGATGCGGTCCCAGCGCAAGCCGTAGTTCAGTGTCAGATTGGGACTCAAACGCCAACTGTCCTGTCCGTACAGACCCCAATACTTGTTGCGGCCGTAAAATGCCTGAAGTTGGCTCTGGTTGTATTGACTCGGAATGCCGAGCAGGAAATCGGCAAAATCCGATCCGGTTTCGCTGCCGGCGAAAAGAAAGTTACCGTTGAATTGGGCGATTGGATCGGTGTTGATCTGGTCGTAATGAAATTCCACACCGAATTTCATCGTGTGCCGATTCATGATCTTCGAGAAGTTGTCAATCCATTGGAACGTGTTGTTGACTTGTCTCAGTTCGTCAGCGTTGGTTCCAATCGAGAAGGCATTGAAGACAATGTCTTCCACCCCCTCGCCTGACGGATCGAGCGGCACAATGCCCGGGGCCCCGGCGCCGGTTACAAAACCCTGCGATGCCAAGCTGACGCCAAGTCCGCCCACGGGTCTTCCAAGTTCGTTGTGGTCCCGCATGTAGCTGAAGTGGAATTCATTGACCGCGCTGCTTGCCAAGGTTTTTGTCTCGCCTAGACTGAGCAATTGCGCCCGTCCGAGGTAGAGGGCATTGAATCCCGGCACACTTGCTCCGCTCTGGGCAACGGGATACGGATTGTTGAGTGTGTAGGCGTCGAGGAAATAATAGCCCGTGAGGAGGCCCCAACGACCGCTGTCGTCCAACCGAAAGGCTCCTTTATCGTCCCGCAGAGTTTCGTCATAGGCCGACGTCGACACGGCATCGGCGCCATCGTTCGGTTTGGGGATGTATTGCAGGAGATTCCTGGCCGGCGCGGACCACACCGATGTGGGAATTAAAGCATCAGGTAAAACACATTGCGATGAACTCGTGCAGCCGGAGCTGTAGTAGCGTTCACCTGCCGCAACGGGGTATCCGAATTCTTGCGACAAGAAATTTGCCCAGTGCCGGCCATTGACAGTACCGGTCAGCGAGTTACGGACATCCGATAGACTGCCGGAGCGATCCTGCAAGGAAGGAATCGGAATCTGACCAGTGTCTACGCCCTGCGCCAGACGGGTTCCCTGGTAATCGGCGAAAAAGAAAACCTCATTCCTTCGGATTGGCCCGCCGAAGGTTCCGCCGAACTGGTCTTGGTCAAATGCGCCCCGCGTGGGAGAGAAATAATTCCGGGCGTCGAGATTCGTGCCGCGCAGAAACTCAAAAGCGTCGCCGTGGAATTCATTGCTCCCCGATTTGGTTACGACGTTGATTTGCCCGCCGCTGTAGCCGCCGAATTCCGCGTCGACATTGTTCGTGAGCACACGGAACTCCGCGATCGAGTCGAGGTTAGGAAGAATGGCCGCGGCGGAGTTGACGTCTTCTTCGGCGTCGCTGCCGTTCACAATGAAGGCGTTCGAAAACTCCCGCTGTCCGTTGATGGAAATCGTTCCAGGATTCAGGTCGCCGGACGGTGACAACGCGCTGACGCCGACGTCCTGCTGCGTGTTCGAGGTGAGGGAAGTAGCTGGAACCACGCCCGGCTGGAGCGCGAGCAGGTCCGTATAGCTGCGACCATTCAGCGGGACCACAGTCATCTTGGCGCCGCTGATGACTTCTCCGATCTGCGTGTCCGAGGTTTCGGCACGAACCGCACTTTCATTCACTGTGACGGCCTGCGCTTGCTTGCCAATCCGCAAAACGGCATCGACAACGACGGAACTATTGGTATCAACGGTGATGCCGCTCTGTTGATAAAGCCGGAAGCCGAGCTTTTCAATGGAGATGCTGTAACGTCCGACCGGCAGGTTAGGAAAGGAGTAGAATCCCCGGCCGTTGGTTGCGACTTGCTGCCCCACGTTCGTATCGATGTTCGTCGCCTTGACGGACGCGTCGGGAACAAGACCGCTGCTTTCGTCCTTGACTGTGCCCGAAATCCTTCCGCTAACTCCAGCCCAGAGAGAACCTTCAAAGCAAGGGGGCAGAACCAGAATGCATAGAACGAGGATAAAGGTCTTGGCGACATCTTTGCCGAGGTGAGCCACCAACCCGCAAGCAAAGTAATAGTGAAGGGACAATCGCCTTCCTGGCATTCGTCTGGACTCCTAAGCCACCTGTAGTTGGTCCCTGTAAAATGGCGACGGTCGTCTGCCCGGGTGGGCTCTCTCCCCACGACATTCCGCCAAAAGGCCCCGCACTGGGGGGTGCCTCTCATTCAAACTTAATGGGGTGTGCTCCTCCCCCCAATCCTAGATGCGACCCATTCGCAAGACAACCGTTGGTCATCATTGGCTGCCCCTTTTCTTGCGCGTCTAATTGGAGCTTTTCGCAACCCCGACACTCATTCAACTTCATTGCAACCCCAGGTGTCAAGTTGGAGTGTTGTAGATTCTCGGGGAGAGCCTTCAACGGCCGGGATTCAAGCTCGAACCGCCGCGAAGCAGGTTCGAAGCACCTTCTTGCGAGTGTGGCAGCCGAATCTGAAAGCGCCTTAGGGTAGACAATGCCCCCGGGCCTCGGCGTTGAGGCATAGCTCAGCTAAATTAGGGCTCGACCAAATTAGTTCCAGGCCGGGCCAGGGTAAACAACGGCGGGTTACGAGTGTAGCGCGTGGCTTCACCGGGGCCGGTCCACTTGCGAAAGACCACCTGGCCGCCCGCCTGGCAGACCATTCGATCGACGTTATGAACGAAGCCCAAGTCTTCCGAGCGGACGTACGAGCGCGTCAACTGGGCGTTATCAGCGTGCGGATGGGCCAAGTTGATCAACCCTAGTAAACCTCGGGTGTGACGCAACATCACCCTGACGGCTTGCGCGGCGGCGTCTTCATTCAAGTACATCAGCACGCCGCAACACAGAACCACATCGTATGTGCGCTCCCCCATGAGCCGGTCCAGTTCGCTGACATCGCCGGCTAAGAGCTCAATCTTTGACGCTCTTTGCCGCAAATAGGCAGTCCCCGTCTCGATGGCGTGGCGGTCCACATCCATGCCGCGCAGGGAAGTAGCCGAGGGAAAGATTTCGGTCTCCGCAAAGCGCAACACATAACCCAGAGAACAGCCCACGTCGAACACGGATTCGACGTCTCGCTGCGGATCTATGCCGCCCCGCCGAAGCTGCGCGCAAAGAAATTCGAAGAGTTCGCGACGCGACGTCCGAAGTTTTTCATCACCGAAGCGGTGCGAGACATCGTAGGTTTTGGCGTGGGCAGGGCCGCCCACGTGATTTTCCCAAAGAAAACGGTGGTATTCCGTCGGATCATTCCGAGCAAGGTCACTGAGGAGCTCCGCGACAAGGAACGACCGGGCCAGAAGACCACGGTTGCCGAGTCCGACCACGATCCGCTTGCGCACCGCGAGCGGCAGGGCAGGAACGAGAGCGTTCGCGATCAGCAAGCGAACCGGCATCTTCAGTCCGGACTTGATGCTCCGCATGGCTGCAATCCACATAGCACTGAAAACCCCGACATATCAAGGTTAACATGCTCCGCGGGTCGAAGCGAATTCGGCACTGCTGGAGGCTCCAGGAGAGTTCTGGCGAGACTCTCGATATTTCGATGGCGCACGGATTGTGGTTTATCTGGCCATCCCAGATTTGGCCAGCCTTAAGGATGAGGCATTATTCCGCCGCTTTGCGCTATCCGGATGAGGGGGCAACACAAAACGTCCCCACCGGAGAGCGGGATTCCGGGTTCCCAGGTGTTTCGAGGTAACCCGTTCCTAACGACAGGAGGTTTGCAATGAAGGATTTGGGAGGTATGGGGTGGTTTGCCGCGCTATTCGGCGTAAAACCGCCGCCTGGATTTCCAGGACCGAAGAATGTTCGAAAACTGGTGGCGCTGCTGGTGGGCAGCGTTCTGCTGCTCCTGGCAGGAGTGTCGGTAGCCGGGGAGCAATTCGATGGCAATTGGAACATCAAACTCACCTGTCCTGCCAAAGGCAACACCGAGGGCTACACGTGGGAGTTTCCCGGCGTTATCCAGAACGGCAACTTGCACGGAGAGCATGGCACGGCCGGGGAATCGGGCTACCTGCTGATTGAAGGCAAAATAGCCGAAGACGGCAGCGCCAAGCTATCGGCCTCAGGCGTGGTCGCCTCCCGGAAGTACGCGCGGGGAATCACCGCTCACAAGGGGGAGGAGTATGACTACGGTATCAAGGCCCAATTCAAAGAGAAGGAAGGCACCGGCGTCAGGAACGTCGGCATGGGCTTCGTCGGCCGCCCGTGCACGTTTGATTTCCTGAAACAAGAAGCCACCAGCCAGGCGGGTGGGCAATAGTCGGCTACCTGTCATCATGCGAAGGCGATGCGCAAATCGAGATTCCTACGCACAACTCCCGGTTCGTAAGCTTCGGACGCGGAGGGCGGTGATGGCATCGTGACGCCCGTCTTCCAGAAAACGAATCGGCCTTGCTGCCATAAAGCTTCGACGTTCATCCGGTCAAGTTCAGAATTGAGCGCCCGGCCATGGGTTGATATAAACATGTTCCGTGACTCTTCAGGTTAAGTGGCAACGGATTCCGGCGCCGCGGCGAGTTTACGTCGCCGAACCCTGCGGTTAGCCAAAATCCAACACTTTTTCACCTCGCAACTTTGGCTAAACTTCCTCTGCGATGATGGCGGGGTGCGAGGTGTTTTTTGCAACAGCCCGTCGCCGAGCGCAGAATCCGTCAACTTGCGCATTGGGGCTTGTGACGATCAAACGAAGCTCGCTTCAAACGGCGCGGGCCGTGACGACGGTGTGCGGCCCCGTGGGCACCGGGTGCGCGGTGACATGCGCGAAGCCAGCTTGGTGATACATCGCCTCCAATTCGCGAAAGGTATAGGCGTCGCCCGCCAGTGTGTGGGCCAACATGGTCAAAGCAAAGGCGGCGGCCATGGGAGGGCTCACCCTGTCTTCATTGGGCACAAATTCGAGCGCTGCAGCTTTGCCGCCGGGCTTCAGCGCCACGCGAACTCTCCGAAGCAGCGCGACACAGGTTGCGAAGTCGAAGTGGTGCAGGAAGTTCGTGAGCAGCACGATGTCGTAGGGCCCGCTATAGTTCACCTCGAAGGCGCTCCCCGCCAAGGTCTCGTATCGATCCCCCACTCCCGCCTTTTCGGCGTTGCTCTTCGCGACTTTGAGTACCTCTCTCCAATCCTGTGCCACGACGCGGGCGCGCGGCGCCTGTTTCGCAACCTCGATGCCGAAAAGCCCGTGCCCGGCGGCGATGTCGAGCACGAGCAAATCGCCCGAAGTTCCCTCCAGAACGATCTTCCCCAGCGGCCCCGCCATGGGAGCCATCATGGGCGCCATGCTATGGGCGAACTCGACCCAGACCGGGTTTTCGGCTTCCACGGTGCCTTGGCCGGGCAGACTGGTTCGTCCCGTTCGAACGATATCCGCGAGGTGGTCAAATGGACTGGTCACCATAGGGTCGCCCAGGAACCTCGAAATGGGTGCGAGGCTCGCCGGGGATCGCGGGTCAAGAAACAGTGAACTCATGGGGGAGTGGCGGTACACGTTGCCGTCTTTCTCCAGCACGCCGTTGATGGTCAGGAAATCGCACAGGATGCGCATACCGCGTTCTGTGGCGCCGCAGCGAGCAGCAAGTGACTTTACGTCTTGAGGCTCGCCGACGTGCCGAAACAGGTCTAGTTCAATTGCGGTGCGGAGCGCAGCGGTTTGCTGAAAAGCCAGTAACATGTCAAAAACCTTGGCTGGGGATGGCGCTCCCGTCGTCTGGTTGGAAGCAGGGCCTGCATTCATACTCAAATCCTTCTTTGGGTTACTTCCTTGTCGCTTTCCCGGCGGCCAGCCGGAAGCTGGCTCAAACTACTTCGCGAGAGCTTACGCCGGACTTAGTTAGGTAAAGCCCCGTTTTTTAGAGCGTACCACAAGACGACTTCAACTGTCCGCTTGGGGACTCTTCAAGCACTCTTTCCAAACCGAAGCCCGCCGTCGACGCGAATAAATAGACGCGCCCGGATAGGGCCGGAAGACTTAAAGCGCCGCCCGGTGGAACCAGGATATTCGGCTGGCTCGGCGTCTTCGAAGACCCGGCGTACGCAGAGACGTCGTAGAATCGATTG
>Ga0187781_10002998_pt1 | contig 12747 bp, 14 predicted proteins | sample 0715_SJ02_MP02_2_FD_132447 | JGI IMG/M metagenome (GOLD analysis project Ga0187781, IMG submission 132447) | Tropical peat soil microbial communities from peatlands in Department of Meta, Colombia - 0715_SJ02_MP02_20_MG | ecosystem: Environmental > Terrestrial > Soil > Wetlands > Peat | place...
CTTGACGATGCTTGAAGACCCAAACCTTGCTGCGGTGGCACTCGAACTACGTCCCATAGGATTTGTCCTAAAGCACTCTGCTGGGTCGGAGTTGATGAAAGCGATTGACGAGGTTTTGAACGGCCAAACGTACCTGCCACAAAAGTTCCGTTCGATGGATTGGAAAGAAGTACAGACTAGGGCAAAGAGGTTCTCAAAGGGAATGACTCCGCGTCAGCGTGATGTGTTGCAACTGCTGGCTGAGGGCCGAAGCATAAAACAAGTAGGTTCGGAGCTTAACCTCAGCCACAAAACTGTTGAGTTCCACAAACAGAGCATCATGCAAGAGTTCAATCTCAGGAGCAATGCAGAGCTAGTGCTGTTCGCGTTAAAGCAGGGGCTGGTTTCAATTGACTTGTAGCTCGAATACGTTCAGCTATTTCTTTAAGGTGACTGGAGGTCCGCTAACGCGCACCGCCTTGATTTTGACTGCCACTTGTACGCTGTCAGCTATCTTAATGAATGGGATTCCGCTGTTCATCCCGTACTGCTTCCGGTTAAAGGCCATCGTGCCGTCAATCGTGCCAGAACCCGTGCCTGCTCCTTCCACCTTAAGGGTGAGCTTTTCTGCTTTTGATACGCCGCGAATTGTGAAGTTGCCGTCCACATCAAATGTGTCTGGACCGGTCTGCACGATTTTCGTCGAATGAAAAGTTATGTAAGGATTATCCTTCACATCAAAAAAGTCTTCGCCTTTCAATTTGTTATTCTTCATGCCGCTTCCTGTATCAACACTGTCCGCTTGAATCTTAATATCCAGCACCCCAGTGGACACATCAGGAGACTTGAAGGTCAGCGAGGCGTCCCATTTGTCGAACTTACCTTCAATCGCCACAGATGCTTCGACGTCGAACTTGATTGAGCTTTCCACTGGAGTGACCTTGAAGACAGGGACTCCATCGCCAGTTTGGGCTTGGCTTACGCACGAAAACATAATTGACAGCAAGATGCAGAACAGGCTGGGTCTCATAGTGGGCGTCTCCTATTTTCCTTTTAACTCGGAAACAGAGCTTTCCTGTGGTTCCGAGTGCCGCAATTGTATAGCGACAATTACTGTGAAACTAGGTATCTGATTCAGGCTGAACCAGTAGACTTCAACGCTGCGATGAAGAGAGCGTCTGCCGCGTCATGGAGCTTTGTGTCTCCGTTAAAGTCATGTTTTGATTCCACGCGAAAGAGTTCTGAGTGTTCGCCGCTGATGGAGAAGGCACCCCATCGCTGACGCTTATTTGCGGCGTCAACGCACCAATCAAATCGGAGATGCACAAGGGGTGGGAGCGAAACTGATGCAGTTGTCTCGCCGTGTTCGATTTTCCAGCTAAGGCGGCCTTGCTCCGTTATGGAGATGAGCCACTCTATCAGCACCAGTTTGGGGCTATAGCGTTTGACATTTTGGTCGTCCACAGTAGAGCCGATACTGTTCAGAATATTCTTAGAGTGCAATAGCACATTTGCACTATGGTTGAGTTCAAGGTCTGTCAATCTTCCCCTCACGCAAGGATGTGATTCTCCTCCTGTTAAAAGGACTTCAGATTGGCGGTCTTACAGATAAAAGTGGATATTGGTTCGAGAAGCGAGTCTCTTCACCACTTCAGAATTTAAAAACCGGGGAGGCGCTTTTCCGATTGTTCTATCGGGACAATTCGCGGTTGGCGTTCAGATAAATTGGTGAGACCATTCAAAGTAGAGAGCAGTAGGAGCCACAGCATGAAATACCGAATTGCGGTATGGGCTATTGTGGGCTTTTTCATTGCGGCCGGCTGGGGAGTTTATTTCGCAAGGGCGGCCAAGGTCATTCCCACTGAGCCGATTGTGTACGCTCTCGCCCGTTTGACCTGCCCAATTGCAATTGCGGGTTCGTATTACCCTATCAGTTTGTACTTAGCTATTGTCGCTAATATGGCGACATATGCACTGGTGGGTGTGGCCGTGGAAATACTGCGACGACAACTGGGTCACTCAAGGTAACTCAACAACTGGCCTTCCGAATTTTCAAAACCGGGGAGAGCAGTGGGACCCATATCAGTCAAACAAGGCTCCCAGACGCAAAGCCTTTACTTGGGAGAAATTTGTGACGTGGTTTGTGACGTAACCCTGCCATCCTAGCCCATGCAAGCGCCCACCACGGCGTGCATACCCTTCCCACTGCGTTGAGCGGTTGGCTTGCTTTAACTGTGTATTCGCCTAATACTTGCGCCTATTCCTTCTCACTCCGCTTCGTCCCATCCAAATTCACTTTCTGTATTTGCAAGCAGGGGGTTAGGGGTTCGAATCCCCTCACGTCCACCAAGAACCAAAAGGTCCGGCCCGGAGACATGGGTAACACATTGTACCGGCTACATAGGTAACACTTTTGGGCCGAACGGATTTTCGAGTGGTTCGAGCACCCGCGTCTCCATAGGAAAGAAGCTGTGAAGAAAGTGGCAGCCTCTATTGCGGTGGCACCGGCAGAAAGAGCGAGATTGCCATCCTCAACGTCAAAAGGTCACGATTGCCGTTTCGCGGCTAGGCTTTGTCGATTCTTGAACCACAAACGTGCAAGAAAATTCGGTTAGGTTCTTCGAAGCCATCGGGGGAGAAGACCCAAGGAGTATCTTCTTCCCCAAGACCCTTCTCTGCCACAAGATCCAATCAACACGGAGTAGGTATCAAAAAGCCTGCGCTATTCTTTGGTCACACTCTAGCCGTTCACCTTTCAGCAAGATTCAGTCCGCACTCCGCTTCAACTGTCAACCTCTGACCGGAAGAAAGAGCTCTCTTTCTTGCCATGCCCCCTCGCCCTCGGATTCGCGTAGATTGGAACCGGCAAGGCCAGTTCGGTGTGACTTGTCAAGAAGGGCGGTGTGTCCATGAGAATAAACGTGGCGTGGCAACGGCGGCTTTCGAGGATCGCGGACAACTGGTTCTCCGTTCCGACGAGGGAAAGAAGTGCCGCAATTCTCTTTGTTCTGGCAGGCCTTTTCCTGGCTGCGTCTCCGTGCACTCTGTATGCGCAAGAAAATTCGGCACTATCCGATCCAACCAGCACAGAGGATCTAGCCAAACAAGTCTCCGAACTCCGGGCGTTGGTGCTTCAGTTGCAAGCGCAAGTCAAGGCACTCCAAACGCCGCCTGGAAGGGCGCAAACAGCCTTGGCGCCAGGCCAACTTTCCCCTTCACCGACCATTGGCGATAGCAGCAGCGAAAGCTCCCAATCCGTGCTGGAACAAGCGCCACAGGCCGCGCCACTTGCCACGCAAAAGGAGCTCTCTCTTCTGCGCGGCACCACCGTCAATTTTGCCGTGGATACCTACTATGCCTACAATTTCAATGACCCGATTGGCCGTGTCAATCTTCTGCGCGCCTATGACGTGAGCAGCAACGCCTTCAGTCTGAATCAAGCGGACATCGTGCTGGAAAACGCACCTGATCCGTCGATTGGCAAACGCTTCGGAGCGCGCCTCGATCTGCAATTCGGACAAGCCACGGAAACGCTACAAGGAAATGCAGCCAACGAACCGCGGCCCGAGATCTACCGCAACATTTTCCAAGCCTACGGCACGTACATCGCGCCGATCGGCTCCGGGCTCTCCATCGACTTTGGCAAATGGGCAAGCTCCCTGGGAATTGAAGGCAACTATACAAAAGATCAGATCAACTACTCGCGGTCTTACTGGTTCGATTTTCTTCCCTTCTATCACATGGGTGCGCGCGTCCACTATCAATTCAACGACAAATTGGGGGTCAACTATTGGATTACGAACGGTACCCAGCAGACGGAACCGTTTAACGGATACAAAGACGAAATGTTCGGCTTTGTGCTGACCCCCGTCAAGAACATCAATTGGACGGTCAACTACTATCTGGGCCAGGAACATCCGGATTTCCAGTTCGTGACAAATGGTCCTCCGAATCTCCCCACGTTCCAGGGCACACCGTTCGAACCGATCCCCAATCCGCCGAACGGAAAGTTGCATATCTTCGATACCTACGTAACGTGGACGGTAACCCCGCGGCTCACGCTGGCCGGCGAAGCCGATTACGTGATCGAGCGTCTGTACACTTACTCTGCGCCTTCGCACGCCGATGGCGGCGCCGGGTACTTTCGGTACCAGCTCACACCCAGAATCGCCTTGGCTGCGCGCGGCGAGTATCTGGCAGATGGCGGCTTGTACAGCGGCAAAACACAAGACCTCAAAGAAGTGACCGCCACGTTTGAGTACAAATTCTCCGACGATTTTCTGATGCGCGAGGAATGGCGCCAGGACTGGTCCAACCAGCCCTATTTCCTTTCTTCAACGCTGGGTGTTCTGAAGACCAACCAGAACACCGCAACAATTGGCCTGGTGTGGTGGTTTGGAGGAAAAGAAGGCGTGTGGTAGTGGAGCTCTCGCCTTCGTCAGTGCTTCGAAAATCCGGTCCGCGGAACCCCTGATCGAGATTTCCTGAACGATTGTGTCGTCGCTTACTTTTTGCCGGATTCATCGCTTCCCCTCCAGGTAACTCTTCAGGCTTTGCATCCTGTCGCTCCAGAAGACCCGGTAATCCTGCAGCCAGTCGTTAATCGCCAGCAACGGCTTGGCGTTCAGCCCGCATGGGCGAGAAGTGCCCTCCTGCCGGGAAACCACGAGGCCCGCGGAGCGCAGCAACCGCAGGTGCTTCGAGACCGCCGGACGGCTCATCCGGAAATTCCCCGCGATCTGCCCGACCGTCTGTTGGCCACCGCGCAAGAGACTCAAAATTTCCCGGCGCGTTGGATCGGCGATGGCGCGAAACACGGTGTCCCGCTGGCGCCGCGCTCTTCTCCCTGGGGACCCCGCCATAGGGTTTCTTCGCGCTTGTACCATGGGCGCTGGTCTTCCTTTCTCGGCCTTTCTCGAGTCATGCTTAAGCGTAACCAAATGGTTATTTTGTCAAGAGTTTTCTGATTTGACTTATGCGGGATCCTATTGCCGCCGCGGCAAGCTCCCATCGATTTGGGGCGCTTCCTTCAGCAGATAGCCGCTCGTGGCCGCTTGCATCATTTGAGAGGCAAGATTCAGAATGCGAGCTGCGGCTTCCTTAGGATTCAACCCGCGCGCGTGGATGTTGGAGATGAGGTTGCGGTTGGCGTCCGTATGGGAATTGTCTGGGCGGTAGGCCATGTATGCAGACAAACTCTCGGCGGTTGCAAGGCCGGGGCGCTCGCCGATGAGCAGCACCGCGACACGCGGTTTCAGCAATGTGCCGATCTCGTTCAGGATTCCCACCCGGCAACGATGAATCACAAACATTCGGCCCAGTTTCCAGTGGCGCTGTCTCGCTCCCTCGCAAAGGAACGGAAGCAGCGGAGGAACCTGGCGGGCAACGGCGGAGACGGAAAGGCCATCGCCGATCGCAATCTGAAGATCGTTGTCACAGGTGCAACGATTGACCAGCTCTTGACGCGACTGTTCCTCAAAATGCCGGCCGAGATCGGGGCGCAAAAGATATTCATCCTTGTCGCGCGCCTGCGTGCAAACTTCGAAGAGACTCCAGCGCTTCGCAAACGCGCGGCCGAATGTCTGTTCCAGATTGAGCTCCGCGCGGACCGCGTCTCGCGCGGCAGCGTGAGCTTCGCGCAACTCCAAATGCGTGTCCGTGCGGTAGGCTGCTCCGGCGCGGCCGACCAAAAGCCGCGCAGGCGTCCGTGCCCGAATCTTCCGCACAACTTCCGGCAAATCGGAGCTGGCGTCGCGTTCGTCCGCCATTCAGGCGATTCCCTCCAAAGAGGCCTCAAGATGCGACATAAGTTGGCGGCGGGCCGGCGCATCCACCAGGGCCGGTTCCGCCCCGCTATAGATTCCTGTTTTCTCCAGCCAGGTGAGAAACTCCGGCGCGGGCTTCAGCTGGAACAACCTCCGGACGGCGAGTGCGTCATGGTAGCTGGTGGATTGGTAGTTCAGCATCACGTCATCGGCACAGGGAACGCCCATGAAGTAGTTGCATCCCGCCGCGCCCAAGAGCAGAAGAAGATTGTCGGCGGAATTCTGATCCGCCGCGGTGTGATTGGTGTAACAGACGTCGCAGCCCATGGGTAAGCCAAGAAGCTTGCCCATGAAGTGATCCTCAAGGCCGGCGCGAATGATCTGGCGTTCGTCATAGAGATATTCCGGGCCGATAAACCCCACGACGCTATTGACGAGAAACGGCTCAAACACGCGCGCAATGCCGTAAGCACGCGCTTCCAACGTGAGTTGGTCCACGCCGTGGTGTGCCTCGGCGGAGAGTGCGCTTCCCTGCCCGGTCTCAAAGTACATCGCGTTCGCGCCTTTCCATTCGACATCACGCTCGCGATGGTGTTCGAGCACGCGCTCGTGGCCTTCCTGCAGCATCGCAAGGGAAATGCCGAAGCTGCGGTTGGCGGCTTCCGTGCCCGCAACCGACTGGAAAAGCAGGTCCACGGGAGCGCCTTGGTCCATGGCGTCGAGTTGCGCCGTGAGGTGCGCCAGGCAGCACGTCTGTGTGGGCACTTTATATACTTCGACGAGGCGACCGAGCGCGTGGAGGATGGAAGCAACTGTCTCCGTGGAATCAGAAGCGGGGTTCACTCCGATGACCGCGTCACCGCAGCCATAGAGCAGGCCTTCAAACGCGGAGAGCAGGATTCCTCCCAGGTCATCGACAGGATGATTCGGCTGCACGCGGATGCCGAGGACGCCGCGCTGTCCCATCGTGTTCCGGCAGCACGTGACATTCCTGATCTTCGCGGCCGCAAGGACAAGATCCTTGTTGCTCATGATTTTGGCCAGGGCAGCCGCAATCTCAGGAATGATTGCTGCCCCAATTTGTTTCAAAGCTGGTTCGTCGGTTGCATCGTCAAGAATGCGTTCGCGGAGTTCGCCGACGGTCAGGTTCCGGATGGGCGGGAAGTTGCCGTTGTCGAAGGTCTCGAGGATCACCCGGCTGCATTCGTCCTTTTGCGGATCGATCAGGGGTTGCTCGACGATTTCTTTTAGCGTGAGGTCGGCGAGCTTCCGCTTGGCGGCGACGCGCTCGCGCTCGGAACGCGCGGCGATGCCGGCCAACTGGTCGCCGGATTTCTCCTCGTTGGCCTTGGCGAATAGCTCGCGGAGATCGGAGAAAACAAAATGCTCGGGCATCGCTGTGTCGCGGTCGAGTAAAACTCCACCGTGAAGGGAAAGTAGCATCATTCCCAGGCGAAGGAAAGGACTTGTACTCTACAGGGGATTCGCGTGGAAGCAATGTGCGCGCCAAATTGGCGCTTTGGCAACGCACAAAGTGAAGCGACAATAGGACTCGATAAACCGCTAGAGCACGAGGTGGACGATGTTCCGGGGAGAAGTAATTTCAATTTTTGTGGCGGAAAAAGCCGGAGTCCCCATGGAATTGCGACAGGAAGCCAAGGCGGTTGCCGGGCGCGGCATCGAGGGTGACCGTTATTTTGAGGGGACCGGACATTGGTCGAAAACGGCGGGAGAGGGGCGCGAGATCACCCTGGTGGAAGTCGAAGCCCTAGAGGCCATGGCACGAGAGAAGGAGATTGAACTCGGGCCGGGCGATGCGCGGCGAAACGTGGTGACGCGTGGGGTTCCACTGAATCACTTGGTTGGCCGGGAGTTTCAGGTGGGAGGGGCACGGCTGGTCGGCATTCGTTTGTGCGAACCGTGTCAATACCTGGAGGGGCTGACGGTCAAGGGAGTGCTGTCCGGATTGATTCATCGCGGGGGCTTGCGCGCGAACATTGTCTCAAGCGGGCCGATCCGCATTGGCGATCCGGTGAGCGAGGTAAAACAGCCGCTCTAGAAGCTGCCGGTGCGCGGCACCGAAGGAGGCTCCTTTTTCGCGGACTCCTCCACGCGCTGAAGGAGTTTCTGCAAATCCGCTTTGGAAAAATATTTGCCGTTGAGAATAACGGCCGTCACCTTCTGCGTGTTGCGAATGTCTTCAAGCGGGTTCCCGTCCAGAAATACCAGGTCCGCGAATTTTCCCTTTTCGACCGTGCCGAGCTGATCCTCCATTTTAAGAAAATGCGCCGGATTCAACGTAGCGGTCTGCAATGCCTCGAGAGGCGTGAAACCGGCAGCGACGAGACGCTGTAATTCTTCATGCAGGCTGAAGCCCGGGAAAATGTAGACACCGGGAGGAGTATCCGTGCCGGCTAGAAATGGAACGCCCGCTTTGTGGAGAAGCTGCACGACCTCCAGTTCCTTCTCGATAAATTTCTTGCGCGTTTCAAGATCGTCAGTATTGAACTCGTGCTCGACCTGCGCTGTGAATCTCTTCCACGTCACATCCTTCCAGTAGGCAGGAACATATTTTGCCCGTCCGTCCTTGCTGAAGTCCGTTACGTCGATTAGATTGCCTCCGCGTTCCCAGACGAGCGTCGGGCATTGCCACGTTTGATTCTTCGCCAGCAGAGTAGCGAGGGAGGACGCGCGCGCCGGGTCGTAGCTCGCCAGGAACTTTGCCTCTGTCTTGTCGCCCTTGAGAAATTGATCCTCCAAAGGAGAGCTTCCTTCGAAGATGCCGATGAGATGTTCAAAGCTGTGCATGCCCGCATCGGACATTTCGCTCGCGCGCACGGAATCGGGAACGTGGCCTTCAAAAGGGATCTCCTGTTTGCGTGCTTCGTCGGTGATGGCAAAGACAGCATCGCGTGGAATCAGCGACTGCAGCTTGATAAAGTCTGCTCCGCCTTGCTTCAACTGGTCGACTGCTGTGCGGCCATCTTCCGGGGTCGTGACAGCGATGGAGCTGGGGAATCGCGGCTTAGGACCATCCAGCATCCGCCCTGCGGTCATGATGCGCGGGCCGAGCATGCGCCCACCTTCAATTTCGTTTCTCCAGGACTGAACGGTTTCGAGGTCGCTTCCCATGTCTCGGACGCCAGTGATGCCATTCGCGACAAAGAGTGGAAGCGAAATCTCCTCCGCGCCGGGAAACCAGTCGCCGAAGGCGAGATGCACATGCATGTCCCACAGCCCGGGGATGAGGAAACCGCCTCTGGCATTCAGGATGGTGGGAGCATTGCGGGGATAGCGCGTCTCTTTGCGGGGTCCAACAGCGGTGATGCGATTCTTCACGATGATGACGACCTGGTCCGGATGAATCTCGCCGGTGCGGACGTCGACAATGTTAACGTCCGTGATGACCGTCGTGTCCTGGAGCGACCAGTATTGCGGCGCGGTTCGTTGTGTTAGAAAGAGAGCAGGAAACAGCAAAAGACAAAAAAGAGGAAGAAATCGAGGACAGGATCTCATGAAGTCGATTGTACTGAGGAACACTGCGAGAAACGAGTTTGAGCCGCGTGCGTGTTTCCATTTGCGAAAGCTGCTCTCTGCCTTGGACAGGAGATTTGAGGCGTCGTGAAGAAACAACCTTATCCCTTAGGGAGAGTGTACGGCCTGCTGGAGCCAGGTCCCGTTGTGCTGCTCACTACGCAGCGGAATGGCCAGTCAAACGTGATGACCATGTCCTGGCACATGATGATGGAATTCGAGCCTCCGCTCGTGGCATGCATCGTCAGCAACCGGAATTTCTCCTATGAGGCTTTGGAGGAGACGCAGGAATGCGCAATCAACATTCCCACGGTCGAACTCGCAAAGAAAGTCGTGGCTATCGGAAACAGTTCGGGGCGCAAGCTAAACAAATTCAAGAAGTTTCACCTGACGGCCGAAGCCGCAACCATGGTCAAGGCCCCGCTTATCGCCGAGTGTTATGCGAACCTCGAATGTCGCGTGGCGGACACGAGAATGGTCGAGAGCTACTGCATGTTTGTCCTCGAGGTTGTGAAAGCCTGGATTGATCCGAAAAGGAAGTGGCCGCGGACGCTGCACCACAAAGGAATGGGCGAATTCATGGTCGGCGGGGCCAGGTTAAAGCTACGTTCCAAGATGAAGTAGGAAGAGGAAAAAACCTTCGGACCTGCGAACGAAGAAGGAATATCCTTACTTGATGCGCGTCTCTTTGCCCTCCATGATGAGCGCCAATGGATCGGACCCGGCTCCCATTTCAAATTTGTAGGAAGCAGAGTCATTGCCCAGTTGCTTCAAGGTGAAGCGACCATGGACAACCTTGCCGTTCATGGGAGCTTCGTTTGTCCAGGTCCAGGTATCGCCGTCTACTGTGCCCCTTGAGAACGTATTCTCGCCAATGTTGTTGGTCTCGAAGAAGACGTAGTCTCTCTGGATCAAGTCGTAGCTCAAAATGCTCATCCCTGTGACTGTCATCCCAAACATCTGTCCCTGGGTGTGGCATGCCACGGCGAAATTTCCGGGGAGCCAGTCGCACTCTTCCATAAACGCGAATTTGCCGCTGGGACCGTAGGGACTCGGTTTCAGTTCTCCTTCATGCGTCCACTTCCCGACAAAAAATCCGAGTTTCGCGTGCTCCGGGCCGGGCTTGGGCGGAGGAGGAGCTTCCTGTGCGCCGACGATTACTGCCACGAAGAAGACCAATAGAAGACGGGCCATCAGCTTTTTCATTTGATCCTCCAGAAGAGAGTTCGCGAGGAAACCAATGAGGGATACGCAGGAAAATCGTAGCATGGAAATCTTTCCGGCACTATGGCTCCGAATGGAGAGAATTTTCCATATGCGGCGGGAGTTGGACGATGGGTTTATCATTTTTTGTATTTCTGCGACGAACTCCCTTTAGCCTCAAGATTTTTCAATCTAGGTGCTCATGGGACCAAGGGCATTCTGCTTTTTCAAAGGGCAGTCATCAGGGTCGGTTTTTCTTCGACAGACACACGCTCTTCGCATCTGTTTTTCCTTGGCTGTATTTTCCGCATTAGGCAAGCTGCTGCTCATGTTCAGGAAGCTATTGCGGCCTCATGGCGTCCAGCACCGGAAGTTAAGTTCCCGAGCCGCACTGGTAACTCCGGCAGTTCCGAGACTGCCCTAAACAGCAAGTCCAAGCCTCCGAGGCCGGGCAATCGGCCTCGGAGTTTTTCTCTTGGCGGTTGCGAGCTAATTTGAAGTTCGTCTACTGCACGGTCGAGGGAGTAGTGGAAGCGAGGGCGCGCTGCAGGGCTTTGCCTTTGCGAAACCACGGGCGCTCGACGCGCTGCATGTATCCGGGGAGAGTGCGTTTCTTGGCCAGGAGCTTTTGGGTCCACTCTCGTGCTTCCGCTGTGTTGCCCTGGAGTTTCAGAAAATACGCGTAGTTGTAAAGCGTTTCGCAGGTGGTGGAGAATTGTGTGGCCAGTGCAAAGAGGTTGGGGGCGCGCTCCAAATCGCCTGTACGCGCATAGGCGTCGGCAAGCAATCCCGCGGCACGGTAGTAATCGAATTTGCCATCGGTATTTACCACGTGCTCGAGATCGGGAATCGCTGCGGCATAATCGTTCAGGCCCAGGGCGGCTTGTGCACGGTAGTAAAAGGTATGGAGCGAGTCGCTGCGAGTGGCAAGCGCGCGGGTGAACGCTTCGCGCGCCTTGGTGTACTTCTTTTCCTCGAGGTAAAGTTCGCCGAGTTCTTCATAATTCCCTGGAGACGGATTGTCGAGAATCTGCGTTTCCAGATTCTGAATTCGCGAACGCCTGCCGAATCCCTGAAACACGCCACGCAGAAGCTTTGCATCGGGAACAACCTCGACCAGGATATAGGCGGAAGCGCCAATGATCCCGCCAAAGAGGATGATGAAAATCCAGTAGTTCTCCGGCCTTCGCCGCACAAAATGGACGATGGCGATGATCTGGACAAGGATTCCCCAGGGATAGAAGAGGTGGCTGAGCCCGGCCATGAAGGGTTCTCTCCTGTAAGAATGAAGTGACTTGCAGGAAGAAGCAAATAAAACGTTCGACGTTGATGAGCGGGAGTAGCGGGGACGGACTCGTGGTGGACGATAGGGGCAAATGCTCTTCGGACTGGGATCGATATCTGCGATCCCAAGGAGAACAAGAAGCTGCTTGAAAAGGTACTGGAGAACGGAGCGATTATCAGCGAACTGCTGACCGGTTCTCATCCTGCCCGGAGAGCTTCCCCGTGCGCAGCCGGATCATTGCTGGGATGCCGCTGGGCGTGGTGCTTGTAGAGGCCAAGCATTACAGCGGTTCCCTGATCACAGCGCGGCTGGCGATAGCGAGGCTGGTCACCAGCGCCGAAGACGTGATTGAGGAGCTGCCAACCCCGGTTCGGGCAGCCTTGATGCAGGCGGAAGTGGTCGGACCCGCTCGGAGAAATCTGATCACTGTACAAGGCTTAAACCCAATAGAGAAAATAATTTACGAGCAACTTGGCGCCGAAGAGCCGAGGCATATTGACGACCCAGTGGAAACGTCCGGGTTGAATTCCGGCGAAGTTCTGGCTACCCTTTTTGACGTGGAGATGAAAGGCATCATCCGGCAGCTTCGAGGAGAGTAGTTCGCGAAAGTTTTGTCATAGGCGGGGAAGGAAGAAGCACCGGCGCGTCCGCCCGATGCATCAGAGGGAAGCCGTCGGGCATCTGAAGCTGGGCTCGAGCTGCCGACGGCGCACTTATAAGGTAGCGAGAAGGACACACACCGCTCTGCCGGCCCTTCCAGCGGAAGCAACTAAGGTTACAAAGGAACACATGGCACGATCATTGGTCATCGTCGAATCGCCGGCAAAGGCGAAGACGATAAACAAATACTTGGGGAAGAGCTACACGGTCAAAGCGTCGATTGGCCACGTGCTGGATTTGCCGACGAAGACGATAGGGATCCGTCTACCCGTTGATGAAGACGAGATCAACCGGAAGAAAAAGAAGAAAAAGAGCAAGAAA
>Ga0187781_10002999_pt1 | contig 12740 bp, 10 predicted proteins | sample 0715_SJ02_MP02_2_FD_132447 | JGI IMG/M metagenome (GOLD analysis project Ga0187781, IMG submission 132447) | Tropical peat soil microbial communities from peatlands in Department of Meta, Colombia - 0715_SJ02_MP02_20_MG | ecosystem: Environmental > Terrestrial > Soil > Wetlands > Peat | place...
GACCGCGGATCCCTGTGCAGGAGTGGCAGTGACGAACAAGCAGTTGGTGAGCTATTCGCCCCTTGCCAAACCCGCCAAGGGCCAGTCGGTGACCGACCCGGACTTTGGCGTGACGATCCGGCGCATTACGGATGTCAAAGGCGATTGGGACATGAAGATTATCGTGCCGGCCTATCCGACGATCGCGGCATGGAACGCCGACGAGTCGCTGCTGTTGTTGTACGCGACCTCTCCTTTGCCGGGTTCAAGCAATTCGCCCGGATGGGCGCTACTGAACGGCAAGACGTATGCCTTCAAGAAATGGCTCGCCATCCGCCCGGCGGATATTGAGCAGTTCTATTGGGACACGAGCAACCCGGATCTGATGTACTACGTGGACCGACAGACGATGGAACTGACGCGATATCACGTCTCCTCCGGCTCAAGGGAGACGGTTCACGACTTTAGCAAGGACGTCAAAGGCAGCGGCGCCCTGGCAAGCGCTTGCTCCAGCGTCTGGCACGTTGGCGGTGGCGAGGATCCTTTTTCCATGAGCCAGAACAACGACTTAATCGGCTTGGGCTGCGCGTTAACGAGCAAGGGCCGAAACGGCGCAACGAACTTCGCGGGATTTAGCTACCGGTTGTCTACCGGTGCGATTGGAAGTCCCGTAACCGCCGAGGCAGTCGTGCCGCAGGCGACGCCCTCGGGGCGGCACACCTTGTACTACGGCCAGACAAAGGGTGCTGTCGAACAGGTCTTGGACCCGCTGAGCAACAACGTAATACGCACAGTCAAGCTCAATGGCGAAGAGCACAGCGATATGCTGATAAACGCCGCTGGCCAGGATATCGTGGCTACCGCCCAATACGACGGTCCATCGGGAGACGGCTCGCTGATCATCGGCAATCTTGATACAGGAGAGGTGAGCACCATTATCGGTAAGGCCAAGGGCGACCCATACCCGCCTAGCGGCACTCTCATTAGTGGTCGCGCCTACAAAGTACCCGGCTGGGTCGTCGTGTCCACGACGGGCCGAATCAAGCGCACTGAAACCTACTTGGATCAGGAAGTGCTGTTAGCCAACGCGGACACGGGCAAGATCTGCCGAGTTGCGCACCACCGCAGCACCGGCAATTGGGACGACGCCAAGCAATCAAATTATTGGGCGCAACCCAACGCAACACCAAGCCCAAGTGGTACGCGCATACTCTTTGCCAGCGATTGGGGCGCGGCCACGCCGGGTAGCGCTGTCAATGCCGATCCTGGCGCGATCATCGATACTTACGTCATTGAGTTGCCCGCGTACAAACCCTGATTACACGCAGTGTCGGCGTTTGCGTTTGAGTTCGAAAACCCAACGAGGCACGGGCAAGATCCGCCGCTCGGTCGTCGCCATGCGCACAGTGCTGGCCGGATCGGCCGCACCGCACTTTTGCGTCGCCCTTTCCCCTTTAGGTTTTTTCCCAACGCGGATCGATACGCTGAAGCAGAAAGTTGCGAAAGGCCAAAACCGCGGCCCAGTTCAGTTCCACAAAGACGACTGCGAAGCTCACCAAGCGCTGACGGCGCAAACGCGGGATCAACAGACCGCCCGCCGATGCCGCATAAAACAGCACCTGTGCGGCGGCGGCGCCGCGCATCCACGGTCCCTCGCCCAACATCGAGGCAGCAGCCGCGACAAGCAGCGCGTAGGGGACGGCGAGCCGAAAAACCTTATGCGAAACAAACTGAATCCAGAGCGGATTTCGCCAGGGCAAAAACAGCCACGGCATTCGCGCAAACACTTGGAAGTTGCCGGTCAGCGTTCGCACCTTTCGCTTGCGCTCTCCCGGCGTATCTTGCTGAAGCTCGTCGTAAACGTGGGCACCGGATTCGAACAGCACCCGGTGGCCGCGACGCACGATCTGCATCGGAACCTCGAAGTCATCAAGTAATGCATCCTCGGCCAGAGGCTGCCAATCGCAGCGTCGGATCGCGTACAGCGCGCCGGTCACCCCTACCGTTGATGCCAAACGGCTCTCGGATTTGCGGATCCATTTTTCATAGCGCCAGTACAGTCCGATATGGGCAGCGGCGTGCGTGGTCGGATCGCGGTGCACGAGTTCACCGCTGACCGCGCCTACACTAGGATCGCGCAGGCGAGCGACGAGGCGATAAATTGCATCGGGTTCGAGTTCTTGGCGCACATCGGTAAATACAACGAGCGGGGTATCAACGCGCTCGAGTGCGCGGTTCAAAGCGTAGGGTTTGCCCCGGCGTTGATCGTAGACATGCACTCGTACGTCGGAAAACCGTGCGATCTCGTTGGGAGTGCCATCGGTTGAACCGTCCGATACGAACAAGATACGCATTTTGCCGCTGGGATAGCGGACCGCACGCAAATTCTCGATCTTGCGTGCAACTCGGTCGCGCTCGTTGTGAACCGCAACCACGATCGTAAGCTCGGGCCAGTCGTCAATGGCGCTCAGATCGATCTGCGTCTCGGGTCGAAAGCGCGATAAGACCCATACACCCGCCGGGTAGCCGACGTAGGTATATGCGACAAAGAGCGCGGCGCCCCAGAATGCGAGTTCGACCTGCGCCATCGCCTAGCGTCCCGCCACCAGCATCGCGAAATCACCAAGCGTGCGCGCACCGGTTGGCTGTCGGCGGATCGCCAGGAGGTCGGACCCGCGCGCGTGCAACCCTTCGATGGTCGAAAACCCCAGCTCGTAGCCCCGCGCTAACAAGAGTTCGCGCGTCTGTTGTGTGAAGTCCTGGGCGCGGCCGTTGGGATAAGCAAAGTATCGAGGCGCAGTACCGGTCTCGGCGTAGATCCGTTCAGTGCACAGCCGGATCTCCTCGTCGGCGCGTTCACGGGAAACCTGCGAGAGTATCGGGTGGGTATGAGTGTGGCCACCGATGCTGGTCAGGCCGTGCGTCGCGCGCACCTCGTCCCAAGTGAGCATCTGACGTTCGATGACGCTGGCATCTGGGACGGCTTCTAGGCGGGCGAACAGCTCATCTTGCCAGCGCAACCGATCCGCGTCGGGAACTTGCTTGAGAAACTGCTTGCAGGCGCTGATGCAACGCCGGCGCGCCGGCAGGTCCGCAATCGACATGACTGCGTCGTCCCAAGGCAATTCGATCTGCTTGCGCTTCGAATTGTTAACCGCCCAGCCAACCGCATCGGTCCAAATCAGACCGGGACAGTCGATGAAGGAGGTCGCAAGAAAAAGAACGCTGGGAATCCGAAACTCCTCCAAGATCGGATACGCGTTATCGTGATAGTCGCGATAGCCGTCGTCAAAAGTCACCAGTACTTCCGGTCGGGTGCGGTTGGGGCCGGACGGGTGCGATAGTTCTTCGGGCCGAATCGGACGGCAATTGGCGCGGATCCAGCGCATCTGCTCGCGGAACGTTCCTCGCTCTGTTCCTTCGAACGGTCCGCCGTTGGCAACGATACGGTGATACATGAGCACGGCGACGTCTCGTCGGCGTCGCAGGAGTGATGCAATGCTCCACCCGGGCGCGGAGGCGAGTGCTGCCTTGGCGAATTGTTTGATCATCGTGACGACGTCCGATACGCCTGAAGAAGTGAGGAGAGGACGACAGGAAGTGCAAACCTCGACTCAACGGAGGCGCGGGCGCGTTCCCCGAGCGCACGCGCTCGCGCCGGATCCTGAACCAGTGCCTGCAAGGCCGAGGCGAGTGCAGCCGCATCGCCCGGCTCGACCAGCAAACCATTTTGGCCGTCTTCGACAAGATCCGTGTTACCGCTGATTCGGGTCGCCACGACTGGAAGTGCGCAGGCCATTGCCTCCAAAACGGCATTGGAAAGGCCTTCGCGGAACGAAGACTGCACGTACACCGAACTTACTGCTAGCAGCGCGGGTACATCGGCGACCGTCCCGAGAAACTCGACGCTGTCGGCAATCCCGAGCTCCTTTGCGCGGGCCATCAGGCCGGGCCGCTCAGGACCGTCGCCCGCGAGCATGAGGCGCGCGTAACGGCCCAGATCGCCTAAGCGCCAAGCCTCTAACAGCACGTACAAGCCCTTAACGGGGACGTGGCGTCCGACACAAACGACCCGCACCGGGCTTGGCGCAGCTTGCGAGGATCGGGGTGCAAAGCGTGTCAGGTCTACCGCGTTGGGCACTTGCAGCAGGGTCTGCGGCAAATAGCCCGCGTCGAGTAACATCTGGCGGGTGTACGAGCTGATGCATTGGATGTGATCGACGCGCCGCACCCAAGCGTTGAGTATCGAGTACGGGAACCTATTTCGTTTGCGCGGATCCAGTATTCCGCCATCGAATTCCCATGCCCCAGAGAATTTGACGGTCACTGTCGAGCGCAGCAAAGGCCGTAGCAAACCGGCTATTGCTGCCAAATTCTGCGCCATGTGGACATGGATTGCATCGTAGCGATTTCTGCGAGCAAGCAAAAGCGCAGCGAACCGAATGCATAAGATGACGGCTCCCAGCAGCCGGATCTTTGGATACCCGATGCGCTCCACCGGGACGCCGTCAACGGTTTCTCGCATTGATTGGTAGCGCGCGAGCTGTGGTGCGACGATCGTCACCTCATGGCCCTGGGCCGCAAGGGAGCGGCTCAAGAGCCGAGCCTGAACTTCTGCGCCGCCAGTGCTGGGGTACAGGCCATCGATGACCAAAAGAATTCGGGTATGGCTCGCATTGGCTTGGCCAGTGCCACACGTCGTGGTTTCGATTTGCGCCCGCGCGTTCATTGCGTCACTCCAGCGCGATCAGGTACCGCGTAGCTTCAGGCGCCGAGCCCAAAGCGCGGAAAGGGCCTGGCGGGTACGGCTGTCAAGGGCAACCGCCAAGAGCACGTAGATCAGCGCGCCAAGTGCCATTTTGGCGGCGAGGCCGTACAGCGAGTCAGCAACAGGAATCTGTTCCAGTACTACGTACATCACCAACCCCATGGCGCAACATTTCGCCGCATGTCCCAGCGGAAAGCGTATTGGCAGGTGGTCACGACTGGAGCGCAAGTAGGCAAAGGCGAGCACGAAATAGCTAACCAGGGTGGCAAAAGCCGACCCCACCATCCCGATCCTGGGCACGAGCAAGATGTTCAGCATGAGATTTAACGCAGCGCAGCTGACGACGTTAAGCATCAGCGCGCGGGTGCGCTTTTGCAAGAACAAGCCGGCTGCGAAAATCGGCAGCGCGCCATCGCAAACCCTTCCGGCAATGATGAGGGGGATCACGATTCGACCCTCCGCATATCGACTTGAAGCGAGAAACTCGAGCACCCCCGCGCCCGTAGCGGCCAGGCCCGCAACGATCGCTGCTGCAATGATCAGATAAAAATGCAACACCTGCTCGATGAACTCGCGGGTTGCGCGTGGCCCCGACTCCTCCCAGGAGCGCGCAATCATTGGTGTGATTGCCTGCCCGAACGAATTGATCAAAATCGCCTCGACGTATTCACACAAGTTGTAGGCCGCGGAGTACACGCCCAGCGTATCGGCGCCCAGGTGGGCCTGAATCACATAGCGATCCCCAATATTTAGCAATATGCCTCCAATCTCGAAGGCGATCATTGGAATTCCGAACGCGACCATCGATCGAAAGAGCGCCGGCGAAAACTCACTGCGTCCGACGCCATAGCGCCGGAACATCAACACCAGCAACGCGAGCGTCGCACACGATTCCAACACCACAGTACCGGCATAAAACCCCGTCAGGCCAGGCAACACCCAGAGGGCGGCAGCGATTGCCGCGCCCAGCACCGCGTAGCGCCGTGCGACGCTGTAAACGGTGTACAGGCCGCTGCGTTGCTCCGCGCGCAGGATATTGAGCATTGCGCTGTCCAAGACACGAACTAGGACGAGTACGGAGGTCAACAACAGAAGACCGCTGACACGAGCGTCGTTCAAAAGAGCGGCCGGCAAAATCTGGCTGATCGGTGCCCAAAGGGCAGCGGCAATAGCGCCGACCGTACCCATTCCTAGCAAGACGGTTGAGACGTATTGCCGCTGCGTAACATTGAGCTTGCCGGCGCGCACCTCGGCGTAAAAGCGCACTACCGACTGTTGAATGCCGAGTTTGGCGCAGGCCACGAGCAAGGTTAGCGTCGCACCGACCAGACCCAGGATGCCGTAGTCTGCGACGCTGAACGTGCGGGTCAGAATGGGAAAAGAGACAAGGCCGGCGGCGGTCAGCAGCAGGTTGCCGATTGTGTAGGTGGAGGTATGTTTAAGGAGCCGACCGAGCATCGAGCGGGCGCAAGTACCGACCGGGGCGGGTGAAACCCGCCTGCGCCTGTCCCCGGGTTCAGGCGCGCAGCGGTCGCGTCGAGCAACGCGAATCTATAGCTGCTGTAAGAACAGTACCAAGTCCCATCCGACGTAAAGCAAAATAAGACCGCCGACGCTGGTTGCGAACAACATGTTCAGGCGACTCTCGCGCGCTAACGTCGCATCATCGACAAGTACCGAAATGGAACCTAGCACCGGGCGCCCGCCGATGTGGCGCAGGTCGCGGGCACTGCGCACCGTCGGTAACAGCCGCACTACCCAGAGGCATGCTCCTGCTCCGACGCCCAGCGACACCAGCAGCGCAAGTGGCACGAGAACTCCCCGATTCGGGAAAACCGGCTTCGGATACAGGCGAGCGGGCTCGATCACACGAAATTCCGCCAGCCGTGCGTCTGCATCGACATCTCCGGAAATCGACGCCGATTCGCGCCGCTGCACCAGCTGCTCGTAGTTTTTCTTTATTACCTCGTAATCGCGGTTTAGCTGCGCTAGTTCAGATTCCACCTCTGGCATACGGCCTGCCATCGCGCGCAATCTGAGTAGCCGCTGGCGCAGTGCCTCGTAGCGGGCGCGCAGCGACGAAACGTTAGCCTCCGCATCGGCAAGCTTGGCCCTGATCTGTTGTGCCGAGATGTCCACCGATTCGCCTACCCCGGGCGTAGAGGAAACGTGCCGCGCTTGTTTGTCTTGGAGGCGCTCGGCTTGCAGTTGATCAAGCAGCCTTTGCGCCGCCTGCACATCCGGGTGCTCATCGGTATAGCGTCGGCGCAACTCATCCAGTTGTTTGCGCAACGCATCGATGCGGGCATCGAGTTCGTGGGCTTGTTCGGCCGAAGCCACGCCGGCCGCCCGTGCGGTCTCCTCCTCTGTCAACTGTCGTTGCAGTGCATCGCGCGCCTTCTCGGCGCCATTAAGCTCGATTTGCAGTGCATCCAAGTTGCGCTGCGCCTCCGTGATTCGCGCAAAGTAATCCTGCCCCCCCGACGCGCCCAAACCTTCCGTGACGTCCATGTTGCGCAGCTTGAACTTCTTTAGCTTGTCTTCCGATTCGGAAAGCTTCTTTTCGTAGACCGCGATTTGTTCGTCGATGAACTTTCGCGCCTCATCGGTGTCGTGACGCTTGGTACCGGCCCCGGCGCTGACAAAAATTGACACGAGCTGCTCTACGATTCGCTGCGCACGCTCGCCGTCGGTGTCGCGATACGAGATATCGTAGAGGTTCTTTCCCCCAGTGCTGTTGATCTTGATATTGCGGGTTAACTGATCGATCATTTTTTCGCGGTCTTCGGGCGTCGAAAGGCTAGTCTCAATTCCAGTCGATGCGATTAGCTGCTCGATGTTCTGCCGATTGATTAGGGTGCGAGCGAGCATTGTGACCATCTGGTCGATATCGGGCTGCACAGTGAGCCCTGCCAAGAGCGGCTTGATCATAGTTTGCGTATCGACGTAGATGCGCGAACGAGCTTCGTAGCGATCTGGTATCTGAACGAGCACTAGTGCTAGCGACAATGCGGCGACCCAGCCGGTAACGACCCCGATCCAGCGTCGGCCCCACATATCGCGCAGCATGTCGATTAGGGCCTGCACGCCGTGGAGCTGCTCCAGATGCAGTCCGAAAGAGGTTTTCATGGGAGCGGAAGAGTCCATCACAGTAGGCTTTGCGGAATGATGATGACGTCACCAGGCATAACCTGGACATCGGCGGAAATGTCGCCGCGCTTGAGTAAATCCTTTAGCCGCACACGGCATTGCTTACCGTCTTGGGCGCCGCGCGCCAAAATAGCCCCGTTGCCGTCGGCGTAATCGGTAAGCCCCCCGACCTGGATCATCACGTCGAGCAGAGACATGTTCTGCCGATACGGGATGACTTGCGGCTTGGCCGCTTCGCCGATGACCCGAATCTGCTCGGTATAGGGCCCTTGGAAGCCGTTGACGCCGACCGAGACGATCGGTTCGCGCACGTACTTCTCCAGCGCCTTTTGGATGTCGTGGGCAAGTTCGGAAGGCGTTTTTCCGAGGGCAGGCAGATCCTCAACCAAGGGCATAGAGATTCGACCGTCAGGGCGCACCTGCGTGGCCACCGACAGATCGGGGTTACGCCAGACCGTTACGTTGATCGTATCTAGTGGGCCAATTACGTAATTGTGCGCAGCAATCGGGGCCGTTGCTGGGCACGGTGGCACGCTGCTGCAGGCACAGAGGGCGGCCGCTGACGCAAGGATGGCCGCGAGCCAGGGCACGGTGCGCCAGTGGGTCCACATCCGATCGAAAATCATCAAACCCCTCCTTGAGCTAGCGGTCGCCTCTTATTTTACGGGCACTGGCGTGGCAATTACCGTCTGTTGCGCTTGGATCAAGCAGTTGAGTCGACAAATGGCCATCGCCGAGTGACTCATCATGCTGCAGCACCACGGCCGAGATACCAGGAGGCAGACGCTTGTAGGCCGGCTCGAAGGTCGTAGCGCGGCTCATAGCCCAGCAAGCGGCGCGCCTTGCCGATGTCGGCTTCGGAGTGGCGCACGTCGCCGGCGCGAAAAGCCGCATGGCGCGGGGCTAGAACGTGCAGCTGCGGCTGCAGCTGTTGCAGTGCGGCGGCTAAGTACTGGTGGAGCTGCTTGAGCGTCGTTCGTCCGCCCACGGCCACGTTGTAGACCTGCCCGATGCTGGCCGGATCCTCGACAAGCGCCGCGCGCAAATTGGCTTGCACTGCATTGGCCACATAGCAAAAGTCGCGCGAAGTTTCCCCATCGCCGTTAATCACGCAAGGCTCGCCGCGGATCATGGCAGCGGCCCATCGAGGGATCACCGCTGCGTAGGGCCCATCGGGATCCTGACGCGGTCCGAAAACGTTGAAATAGCGCAAGCCAATCGTCGGAGTTGCATAGCAGCGGCCAAATACCTCGGCATAAATTTCATTAAAGAGCTTGGTAGCGGCATAAGGCGACAAGGGACGGCCGATTGCGTCCTCCACTTTGGGAAGCCCGGGATGATCGCCATAGGTCGAGCTTGATGCGGCATAGACGAAACGGCGCACGCGGGCATCGCGGGCGGCAACCAGCATATTGAGAAAGCCGGTAACGTTGGCGCGGTGCGACGAAAGTGGATCTTCGATCGAGCGCGGTACAGATCCAAGCGCCGCTTCGTGAAGCACGACGTCCACGCCCTCGCAGGCAGTCCGACAGGCGGCCGCATCTGCAATATCGGTCTCGAAGAACACGTGCCTTTTCCAGGCAGCAGCCCCCACGCGTTCCCGGACTTGCTCGAGGTTGGCACGGTGCCCCGTTGAAAAATTATCCAGGCTAATTACCCGCTGACCGAGCTGCAGCAGGGTTTCGAGCAGGTGCGAACCGATGAAACCGGCGGAGCCGGTTACCAGCCAGCGGCGCTCTTGCGAGCCAACCAGTGCCTCAATATCGGTCGGGGAGCTTAGTGCAGAGCCGGGCGTTACAGACGCCATACGACGTATCCGCGATTGCGCAGTGCCTGTGCGTCGAAGTGACATTTGACGTCGGCAAACACGCCACCGGGCACGAGCTTCGCATCGAGCTTGCTCCCGTCAATTGAAGCAAACTGTCGATGCGCGACAGCGGCCACCACGGCGTGCGCCCGGGGTAAGTGTTCCCACGCCTCGAGTTTCACTCCGTATTCGTGCTCGGCTTCGGAGCCGGCCGCGACCGGGTCATGGACATGCACGACCGCGCCGTAGGTTTGTAGCTCGCGCACGACATCGATCACCTTGGAATTGCGCAAGTCGGGGCAGTTCTCCTTGAATGTGAGTCCGAGCACGTTGACGTGGCTGCCGCGCACGGGAAAGCCCGCTTGGATCATCTGTTTGACGGTCTGTTCGGCGATGTAGTGGCCCATGCTGTCGTTGATGCGGCGACCGGCAAGAATCACTTGAGGGTGGTAGCCAAGCATGTCGGCTTTGTGAGTAAGGTAGTAGGGGTCCACGCCAATGCAGTGGCCACCCACCAGACCCGGTCGAAACGGCAGGAAGTTCCATTTTGTCCCCGCAGCCTGTAGCACTTCCAGTGTATCGATGTTCAGCCGGTGAAAGATGAGCGAAAGCTCGTTCATTAGTGCGATGTTTAGATCGCGCAGGGTGTTTTCAATCACCTTGGCTGCTTCGGCGACCTTGATGCTCGACGCGCGGTAGACGCCCGCGTCGACGATCGAGCTATAAATGTCCGCGACACGCTCGAGCGTTTCGGGAAGATCGCCGGAGACAACTTTGGTGATGCGCGTAAGGGAGTGTTCGCGATCTCCCGGGTTGATGCGCTCGGGGGAATAGCCGACAAAAAAATCGCGCTTCCAACTAAGGTTCGACGAACGCTCCAACAAAGGGATGCAAACCTCTTCGGTGGCACCAGGATAAACGGTCGACTCATATATCACCGTGGCGCCTGGGCGCAGATTGCGGCCCACCGCGGTGCTTGCTCCAACCAGGGGCGAGAAATCGGGCTGGTGCGCGTCGTCCACCGGAGTGGGTACCGCTACGACGATGAAATCGGCATGTCGCAGTTGCTTTTCGTCGGTCGTAACTTCCAACAAGCGCGCGCTGCGCAAGTCCTCCGTGCTCACTTCCCCCGTTGGATCGACGTGCCGGCGGTAAGCCTGGACTTTGGCTTCGGATAGATCAAAGCCGATCGTGCGAAATTTCTTGCCAAAGGCCACCGCCAAGGGAAGGCCGACGTATCCGAGCCCAACAACGGCGACGACGGTCATGGTATGAGTATCTCGATTAAAAGAGTTGACACAAGAAGAATTGCCGCAGCCTAGCAGAGGCGCCACCTCCGGGCGGCGCCGCAACGGCCGGCCAGATCACCTAATGGATTTGCGCGACGTCGACAGCTCGGTTTGGCCCCGATCCAGGCACAGCTTGGACTTTCAACGCGCACCTTCGCCGCGCAGCACGACGCGCACGGTCTCGAACAAAATGCGCACATCCAGCGCCAGGGAGTGATTCTTGACGTAATACAAGTCAAACTGCAGCTTGCGCTGGGATTCTTCCAAGGAAGCAGCATAGTTAAACCGCACCTGCGCCCATCCGGTGAGTCCGGGTTTGATGCTGTGGCGCACGTCGTAAAATCGCACCTCGCGCTTGAGCCGATCGACGAATGCTGGCCGCTCGGGTCGCGGACCAACGATACTCATCTCACCGCGCAAAACGTTGAACAGTTGCGGCAGCTCATCGATGCGCGTTTTGCGAATAATCCGGCCAACGCGGGTGATGCGTGGGTCGTCCGCACCCGCCCATTGCGCCACGCCGTCGCGCTCGGCATCAGCGCGCATGCTGCGAAACTTCAGTACTTGGAACGTGCGGCCACCTTGTCCCACGCGCTCCTGACGATAAATCACCGGTCCGCGCCCCTCTAGCTTGATCGCGATGGCCGTAATGATCATGATCGGCAGGCCTAGTAGCAGCAGCACACCGGACACAATGATGTCAGTGCTGCGTTTGGCAATCCGACGGCCGAGGCCTTGCTCGAACCCCTGCCCATAAATGAGCCAACTCGCCTTAAGCGATTCGATCGGAAATTCGCCGTGCACGTGCTCGAAGAACGACGTTTGATCCACCACTCGGACGCCGCGAATGCGACATTCGAGCAGCTCACGCAACGGCAAAATGCCACCTCGCTGTTCTCGCGCTGCGACAATCACCTCATTGATTTTCAGTGCCGATACGAGCTGGCATAAGTCGGCGTGATGGTCGAACACCTGCAGATCGGAAGCGCCTTCGCCCGGTTGTTCGCCTACGGGCAAGACGCCAACGACTTCGACGATTTGGTCCCAGCTCTTGGAAAGACGCTCCCTAACGGCAAATGCGTCAGTTCTGTTGCCAAGAATCAAAACTCGGCGCGACCCAACGCCGGCATGACGCAACGTATAGAGCAAAGGCCGCAAGGCCGCGATCACAAACGCGTATGGCAGCAGCGGGAAGGGCGTGTTGATGTGCCAAGTTAGTGGGGGCGCAAGGGCGCGCACCGCGATATACAAGATGGTTGTTCCAAGCGCCACGGCGACCAGTGCGCGAATCCAAACGTGTTCGCGCGCAACGCTCTCGCGCCGGTACAGCCCGAGAGCCGAGTTCACCGCGATGAGCGACAGCGAAAAGGAAGCAACGAGCAGGACGTCGAGCGGGCTTGCCCAAGTCGGTGGCAGCGTTGCGCCGACGGACTTGGAGGCCGCCAGCGCTAGCAGCAAGGCTCCCAGAAACAGCAGCCCGTCCGCCTGCAAAGCAACCCAATTGCTCTTAGCGACCGTGCGCTTTGCGACCTGCAGGAACATCCGGCCCCGACTTGGTATTCAGACCAACGGAAAAAGTAGGGCTCATGAAAACGGATGAGCGCCCTGTTCTTGGTATTGAGAAACGCGATGCCTGATCTACGTGAATAGGGTATACCGAACTTTGACCCGAATCAAACTTTTTTAGAGCCCGCTAGCGCCTATGCGGTAAAAATCCCACACGCCGAAGCTCGCTCGTTACAGTTAA